>Ga0315278_10000697_pt1 | contig 29305 bp, 28 predicted proteins | sample YL17G06_0_MG_FD_203880 | JGI IMG/M metagenome (GOLD analysis project Ga0315278, IMG submission 203880) | Sediment microbial communities from Yellowstone Lake, YNP, Wyoming, USA - YL17G06_0 | ecosystem: Environmental > Aquatic > Freshwater > Lake > Sediment | place: USA: Wyoming | collected... | reverse complement strand
TCCCCAGTCCCCAGTCCCCAGTCCCCAGTCCCCAGTCCCCAGTCCCCAGTCCCCAGTCCCCAGTCCCCAGTCCCCAGTCCCCAGTCCCCAGTCCCCAGTCCCCAGTCCCCAGTCCCAACCCGAAAGCCGGAACGTCTATAGCACCGCGCGCTCCTTTTCTGGTAGTATCAAAGTTTGCGCCGCTGCCGCCGGAGCCTTCCGGAGAGCGCCAGGCGGGGATATCAGTGAGGGGTGACGCGTGTACGCGATCGTTCAGAACGGCGGACATCAGGTCAGAATGGAACCCGGGACCGTCGTGACCATCGACAGGATGGCCAGCGACAAGGGTGCGGAAGTGACCTTTGAGCAGGTGCTGTTCGTCTCCAAGGACGGCGGCGAAGTCGTGGCGGGTGCGCCCTATGTGGCCGGTGCCAGGGTCGTCGGCGTGGTCGAGGATCAGACCCGCGGGCCGAAGATCCGGGTGTTCAAGAGCAAGCGCCGCAAGCAGGAACGCCGGACCCACGGGTTCCGCGCCGACCAGACGCGCGTGCGCATCACCGGCATCCAGATCTAAACAGGACGATCAGAGATGGCACACAAAAAAGGACAGGGCAGTTCCCGCAACGGCCGTGACAGCAACTCGCAGCGCCTCGGCGTCAAGCGATTCGGCGGCAACATCGTGTCGGGCGGGTCAATCCTGGTTCGGCAGCGAGGCCGCAAGTTCAGGCCGGGGCTCAATGTCGGCCTGGGCAAAGACGACACACTCTATGCCAAGATCGCCGGCGTGGTGAAGTTCGAAGACCACGGCCGCAGCGGCCGCGCGATCAGCATTGTGCCGATCGTCGAAAAGTAATCCGTGCCCGACAGGCCACGGGGTCCACACCCGTGGCCTTCGTGTGTACGGACGCCCCAGGAACATTGGGGCCTGGCCCCTTTTCTCATATCAGTCTCATTTTCGCGGGTCGCCTTCGCAAGAGGACATCATGACGAGCACGGTCAGGCGCCGGCCGGTCGTGGGTGTAATGGGATCGAGCAGCCGATCCTATGAGGAGCTCGCTGAGCCGCTGGGCTGCGCTCTGGCTGGCATGGGTGTCCACCTGCTGACCGGTGGCGGCGTGGCTGCGATGGAGGCGGTGAGCCGCGCGTTCGCGGGCGTCTCGCCCCGGGCCGGGCTGGTCGTTGGCGTGCTGCCGTCCGACCTTCAGGATGGCGGTCAGGTGCCACGGGCAGGATACCCGAATCAGTGGGTCGAGATTGCCATCTTCACGCACCTGCCGCTCCGCGGCATCAGTGGCACCGACGAGCGCAGCCGCAATCACATCAACGTGCTCAGTTCGGATGTCGTGGTCGCGTTGCCCGGCGGCGAGGGCACGCAGTCCGAGGTGGAGCTGGCCGTGCGGTACGGAAAGCCCGTGGTCGCCTTTTTTGGCGACCACGTGGTCGACTGGCGCGTGCCGGACAACGTGGTGGTCGCGCGGAGTCTAGCCGAGGTCCGCCGCTTCGTCGAAGACCATCTTGAGGACTGCGCGCCAGGGCGTTGCTCGAGTGTGGAAAGCTGACCCGTGCCCGTGTTGTGGAAGTGTTGTGGAAGAATGACCCGTCTCCTGGTTGTGCTACCGTGAGGCCGCATGTTTGTTGACGAAGTCGACTTCCGCGTCGCCGCAGGCGACGGGGGCCGCGGATGCATGGCGTTTCGGCGCGAGAAGTTCGTGCCGCTCGGCGGCCCGAGCGGGGGCGATGGCGGCGACGGGGGTTCGGTCTTCTTCGTGGCCAGCCCGCACATGAACACCCTCCTGACCTACCGTTTCCATCCCGAATACCATGCCCAGCGCGGCCAGCACGGCATGGGCTCGAACTGCCATGGCAAGAACGGGAAGGATCTCGTCCTCGACGTGCCCGTCGGCACGACGGTGCTGGAAGTGCCGGAAGACGGCGGCGAGCCGATCGAGGTCGCCGATTTGACAGTCGCTGGCGAGCGCTTCAGGGTCGCCGCCGGCGGCCAGGGCGGCCGCGGCAACGCGCGATTCGTAAGTTCGACCAATCGGGCGCCGAGGCGTACCGATCCGGGGATGCCCGGAGACGTCAAACTCCTGCGCCTGAAGTTGAAGCTGCTGGCAGACGTGGGCCTGGTAGGTTTCCCCAACGGGGGCAAGTCGACGCTCATTTCCCGCATCTCTGCCGCCAAACCCAAGATCGCCGACTATCCGTTCACGACGTTGACGCCGCATCTCGGGGTGGTGGCCCTGAGCGACAGCCGCAGCTTCGTCGTGGCCGACGTTCCGGGACTGATCGAGGGCGCGCACCGCGGACTGGGGCTTGGCCATCAGTTCCTCCGGCACCTCGAGCGGACGCGTCTGCTGATTCACGTGATCGATGTGTCGGGCGCCACCGAACGCGATCCGGTGGTAGACTTCGACACGATCCGGCGCGAACTCGAGTTGTATCGCCCGGAACTGGCCGACAAACCCCAGTTGGCGGCGGCCAACAAGATGGACGTGGTTGCTGATCCCGACGCCGTGGCTCGGCTGGAGGCACACCTGACGACGCGGCGCATTCCGCTGTATCGGATCTCGGCTGTCACCGGCGAAGGCGTCGGCCGACTGGTCGAAGCCATGTGGCAGCACCTTTCCACGCCTTCTCCTGACCAGTGACAACGGCGCGACGCACGGGCGTCCTCGGCGGCACTTTCGATCCGATCCACCTCGGCCATCTGGCCGTGGCTGACGCCGCGCAACGCATGCTCGCACTCGACGAGGTTCTGCTCATCCCGTCGCTGGCACCGCCGCACCGGGCCGCGGGTCCGGCGGCCTCTCCGTTCCACCGGTTCGCGATGGTCGCGATGGTGTGTGCGGCGCACCCTTATCTGGTCGCCAGCGACATCGAACTGGTGCGGCCGGGGCCGTCCTATACCGCCGACACGCTTCGCCGCCTGCACACCGCCGGGTACGCCGCGTGGCAGATTTTCTTCCTGACGGGCGCGGACACGTTTGCAGAAATTGCCACCTGGCGCGAATACCCCGATGTGCTCTCGCTCGCCCACTTCGTCGTCTCGTCACGACCAGGCATCTCGGCCGCCGAGTTGCCGGCGCGCCTCCCCGACCTGGCGTCGCGCATGCTGACCGTCCACGGCGAGGAGGTGATGGAGCCCGGCGAGACGGCGCCACGGGTGTTTTTGCTCGATTGTCCGACTCCAGACGTGTCCTCGACTGACATCCGTTCACGGGCGCGCGACGGCCGATCGATCGCAGGCTTCGTGCCCTCCGCCATCGAGAGATATATTCGCCGCCACGGCCTGTACGGCGCTCCTCCCGAGCCCGCACCGACTGGGGTTCGAGGCGGCGGGCAACTTGCATGAGTACAACCCAGACGCGACGAAAGCCGACCGATCAACTGCTGCCAGACGCTGTCCTCCAGGCGGCAAGGGCCGCCTACGGAAAGAAGGCCACCGAGGTGGTGGCGCTGAAGCTCGGGAAGGTGTCGTTCACGGACTACTTCCTGATCTGTACGGGTCAGAATCGCCGGCAGGTGAAGGCCATCGCCGAGGCGATCGAGATGACGCTCGGCACATCCGGCACCAGACCCGCGCACGTCGAGGGTTATGACCGATCCGACTGGATCCTGCTCGACTACTTCGATTTTGTCGTGCACGTCTTCACGGCCGACCAGCGCCGCTTTTACAGCCTGGAGCGGCTCTGGGGCAGCGCCGAACCCGTCAGCGTGCCCGACGCGCCTGCCTGACACGTGGCGGCGCCTCGCGCGCTGCCTCGCGCGATCGGCCGAGGCCACTGCGCTGGTGCTGCTCGCGCCGTCGTGCGCCACCTGCGGCGCGATTCTCCAGCATCTCCGGCACGGCTCCATTTGCGAGGGTTGCTGGTCGGCGATCCGGCCGTCCACACCGCCCTTCTGCGATCGGTGCGGTGACCCCCTGCCGTCCCTCCGCCAGCGTCTCGACCGGCCAGGTGAGGAAAAGGGGGCGGGACACTTCTCTCGATCCCACGCCCCAACACGTGTCCCGACCCCTCTTCCCCAGACGCCATATCGCGCAGCGGTCGCCCCGCCTGCGGCGCGAGGGTCCGACCCCGGCGCGGCACGCGTGTGTGCTCACTGCGCGACTGGGCGAGGCGCCGTCGATCGCGCCCTCGCCATCGGCAGTTACGACGGCGCGTTGCGCGACATCATCCATGCGCTCAAGTACGGCAGGCGTCAATCGATCGCCCCACGGCTTGGCCGCCTGATGCGCGATCATGGCGCCGACGTACTGGCTGGTGCGGACATCGCTTTGCCGGTGCCGCTGCACTGGTCGAGGCGTCACTGGCGGGGCTTCAATCAAGCCGAGCTGCTGGCGGCTCACCTGGGTCTTCCCGTCGGCCGCCTGCTCCGGCGGGTGCGCCGCACTCTTCCACAGATCGATCTTCCCGCCCGGGAAAGGCATGCCAACGTGGACGGCGCGTTCGCGCTCCGGCGGCGGGACACGTGGCACTGGCCCGTCTGGCTGGGGCACCGTGTGACGACGACGCTGGCGGGCTTGACGGTGGTCCTCGTGGATGACGTCAGCACGACCGGCGCCACGCTCGAGGCGTGTGCACGCGTCGTGAAGCGCGCGGGCGCGAGCCAGGTGCGGGTGATTACCGCGGCGCGAGTTGCGACCAGACCGCGCTAGCCACATCGGCAGCGACCGCGTCGACCGGCCGGGCGGCATCGACCACCACCCAGCCCGGCTGCGCGGCCTGACGCAGGTAGCTGACGCGCACGCGCGAGAGCATGGCGAGATCCCGCTCGTAGTTGTCACGATTCCTGGCTTTGCGCGCAGCGGCCACGTCGGGAGCGATGTCGAGCAGCACGGTCATCGCCGGCTGCGGAAGGTGCACCTGCATCGCCGTCAGCCACGCCGCGTCGAGCCCCTGCGCCTCACCGTAGGCGACACTCGAGGCGGCATACCGGTCGCTGATGACCACGCGCCCATCGGCAATCCAGCGATCGATCTGCGGCTTCCACTGGTGGCGATTGGCGATCTGCAGCAACTGGATCGTATCGGCGCCGTAGTCGCGGCCGCCGTGCAGCGCCGTGCGGATCTCCTGGCCAATCGGCGAGGAGTAATCGGGGAAGGCGATCGATTCGACCCGGCGTCCGGACGCTTCGAACCGCTGCCGCAGCAACCGCGCCTGCGTTTCCTTGCCGCTCTGGTCGAGCCCCTCGAACACAATCAGCAGTCCCGTCATCACGTCCTCACTCCCTGTCCTTCGACCCGCGCTGTGTGGCGTGCCGCCCGATCGCCGCGGTTCCGGGCCGTGGGCACCATCAACACAGGTGGGCTCAGGGTTTACACTTCACGTGCCATCAAGTCGTCATAGCTCTGACGCTGACGGATGATCTGCCACCGTCCCTGGTCGACCAGCACCTCGGCGGGAAACCGACGTCGATTGTAGTTCGACGCCATCACAATCCCGTAGGCCCCCGCATCGAAGATCGCGACCTCGTCGCCGACCTCGACCGGACCGAACCGTCGATCGTGACCAATCGTGTCGCTGGTCTCACAAAGCGGCCCCACCACGTCGTACACCTGCTGGTCGCCGGCCCGCGGCGTCACCGCCGCCATCCGATGGCAGGCCCCGTAGAGCGCGGGACGGATGAGTTCGGTCATCCCCGTGTCGAGCACCATGAAACGCGGCGAGCCAGGGTAGCACTTGAGGTCCGCGATGCGGCCGACCAGAATGCCCGCCGGACCAACCAGGCAGCGTCCGGGCTCGAGCAGCAGCTCAAGCCCGGTCGCCTCGACAAGCGGCGCGATGGCCTCGCTGTACCGCACCGGGTCGGGCGGAGACGAGCCGTCATAGGCGATGCCAAGACCGCCGCCGAGGTCGAGGTGCCGCAACCTCAGGCCCATGTCCCGCGCCTCACGCGCGAGACCGGCCAGCGCCTGCGCCGCGCGGGTGAGCGGCTCCATCTCCACGATCTGCGATCCGAGATGCACGTGCAGGCCGACCGGATCGAGCCCGGGCCGCCGCGCCATGTCTCGTAGCAGCGCCGGCGCGTGCTCGATCGGCACGCCGAACTTGTTGAAGCGCTGGCCGGTCGAGATGTGCGCATGCGTATTCGGATCGATGTCCGGATTGACGCGCAACGCCACGCGCGCCCTGACGCCGCGCGACCGCGCGAGATCGTCGATGCGACCGGCTTCGCCGTCGGATTCGATGTTGATCGCCTTGACGCCCAGTGCCACCGCGAGATCGAGCTCATCGCGGGTCTTGCCGACTCCGGTGAACACGATCTCGGCCGGCTCGAACCCCGCCCTCCTGGCCACCTCGATCTCGCCGCCAGAATTCGCGTCGGCGTGGGCGCCCATCGAGCGGAGCAGTCGCAGGATGGCGAGAGTGGAATTGGCCTTCAGCGCGTAGTGCAGGGTGTGGCGCGAGCCCGCCAGCGCCGCATCGAGCGCGGCAAACGCGGCGCGAATGGCCGCGCCGCTGTAGAGGTAGAGCGGCGTGCCCACCTCGCGGACGATGTCCGGGACCGACCGCTCATCACACTGCAGCGAGCCGTCACGATAAGTGAATCCAGTCACAATCGAGGCATCTTACCGGAGGCTGCGCCCGTTTGACACCCCCCCGACCGTGCGGTACTCTGTGACGCCACCTAATGCGATGATTCCGTACGAGCCGACAGCGGCGTCGCTCGAATCCGACGCCCTCATCGAACGCTGCCTTCAGGGCGACCAATCGGCCTGGGAGGCCGTGGTCCGTCAGTACTGGCGGCGGGTGTTCAATGTCGCGTACAAGTTCGTCGGCCGGCATGACGAAGCCGAGGATTTGACTCAGGATGTGTTCCTGAAAGTCTTCCGCTCGCTCGCCACGTTCGATCGGCGGGCGAATTTTCAGACGTGGCTCATCAGCGTGAGCCGGAACCTCTGCATCGATCATTATCGCAGCGTGCGGAAGGAACGTGAAATCATCGACCGCGACGTCAGGAGCGACGACCTGGCGCCGGCGTCGCCCGACGTGAGCCCGCTGGCCGCGCTCGAACGCCGTGACCTCGCCGAGCGACTTCGTGAGGCCCTGCGGCACCTGCCTGAGACATTGCGCGCGGCCGTGGTGATGCGCGACATGGAGGAGTTGACGTATCAGGAGATCGCCATTCGGCTCGGGTTGCCGGAAGGCACTGTCAAGTCCCGGATCAACAGAGGACGCCACGAGCTGGCGCGTCAGATTCGCCGCCTGCGCGAGCGATCGCGACAGGTGCCGGCCGCGAACACGCCAGGCCGGTCTGGAGCACGAACATGAAGCACACCATCGACCACGTCCGCGACGTCACCGTCATCCGCGTGGGTGAGAGCCGGCTGATGTATCCGCTGCTCTCCGACTTCTCGGCCACGGTGCTCGCGCTCATCACCGGAGGGACCAGGAAGCTGGTCGTCGATCTGTCTCCGGTCGTCTACATCGACAGCGCCACGATTGGCTGCCTGATGGACCTGTACCGCCAGGCCGCGGCGGCGGGAGGCGCGATGAAGCTCGCCTCCGTGCAGAAACGCGTCGAGACCATGCTGACCATGACAGGCGCGCACAACTTCATCCAGCTGTTCGCAGACGAAGCCAGCGCGCTCACCAGCTTCGAGGGGTAACCATGCGGACCATCAAGACCAGCACGGGGGCCGGCATCGCGCTCGACGGCGACTTGCTGACCGTCATGGAAACGCTCTTCCACGAGGTCACCGCCAAACGCGAACTCGAGCGATCGTTCGAGGACATGACGAGGGAGATCCAGTTCCTCATCGACCAGATGACCGACGAGGAACGGCGCGCCTACCTGCTGGAAAGTCTGTTCCTGAACACCGTCACCTACGAGAACGAGCGCCTCGCGTCATACATGCGCAAGCTGGCGGCGAAGGATTGAGGAAGCCTGCCGGGCGTCCGCATCCTGTGCGTTCCCCGTGTAGGCCGCCTCTGTCCGTGTAGGCCGGGTCTGCCAGCCCTGAGCGTAATCGAAGGGAAGACCCGGCCTGCATAGACAGGCGCCCGCTACACCGTGATCTACTCGGCCGGCAGATCGAGCCGCGTGCGGCGAATGCAGACCCGGATCACGTCGTGGGCGATGTCGCCGCCTGATCGCGGTCCTGCTTGTTGTAGTAGAGCAGGAAGCCCATCGCAAACACGCTGAACAGCAGCCCCAGGAAGAACCACTTCGTCGCACTGCGCCCGCTGTTGCTCGCCCAGAGCGCGCAGAACCCGGCGTACAGCGTCATCACCAGTCCCATGGGCGCTTTCTGGCCTACGTGGCCCACCTGGCTGCGCAGGAGGCCGATTTCGATCTCCCTCGCCCGCAGCGTCGACTCCAGCGCCGCGATGCGGGCCGCATTCCCCTGCTGCTGGTTCGCGTCGAGCGTCATCCTGCTCAGTTGCTGACGCATCAACTCGACGTCGCTCTCGAGGCTGCCCGGCTTCGGCGGACCGGCAGGCCGCTGAGCGGCCGCCGACCCGACGATCACCAGGGAGCAGCAGGCAACGACAAGAATGGCTGTGCGGATCATGGCGGGCTCCTGTGCAGGTGTGCGATGCCGAGGTCTGCCTGGACCGGGGACGACAAATGCTACACCGGAATTGGCGCCGGGCGATGCCGAGGTCCGGCTGGACCGGGGACGACAAATGCTGCACCGGAATTGGCGCCAAGCACCGGATGGCGCGCGGGAGAGACAAGAAGGGTCGAAGTCTCGTCGGCCGAGGGCAGTGATCTCTGGAGGAGGAGGATAGCCGACGCCGCGCTGCGTTGGCCGCTGGACTACGACGGGGCACCGAGGAGCGTCGGCGTCAGTTCGCCCTGACGGGCACGCCGGCCGGGACCGTCACCGACATTGATGCCGGCTGGAGCTCGACGATCTTCCACGCGTCCGGTTCTGACAGCAGCTGCCTGGCGAACGCCGTGTGCAGCGCGTGCCCGGCCCGGTTGGCCACCAGGTGACCGAGAATCGGATACCCCACAAGCGCCAGATCGCCAATCGCGTCGAGGATCTTGTGGCGTACGAACTCGTCCTCGAACCGCAGTGTGTTGTTGAGGACGCCGGTTTCGCTCAGGACAATGGCGTTTTCGAGCGAGCCGCCCAACGCGAGCCCCTGCTGGCGCAACATTTCGACTTCGTGCAGGAAGCCGAATGTCCGGGCCGGCGCAATCTCGTCGATAAATGACGACTCACTCATCTGGATTGTCTGCGACTGGTGCCGCAGCAGCGGGTGATCAAAGCTGATGCTGTAGGTGACTTTGAAGTTCTCGGCCGGGTAGAGCGACATCATCTTGTCGCCGCTCGACACGGTGATCGGCCTGAGCACTTTCAGGTACCGGCGCGGCGTACTGAGCGTCTTGGTGCCGGCCTCCTGCAACAGGTACACGAATGGCGCCGCACTGCCGTCCATCACCGGCACTTCGTTGCGATCCAGTTCCACCGTCACGTTGTCGATGCCAAGGCTGACCAGCGCCGCCAGCAGGTGCTCGACCGTGTCGACCGTCGCCCCATTGCGGGACAGCCCCGTCGCGTGATTGGTCCCGCTCAAGTGCACCACAGACGCCGGAATGTCCGTGCCCAGATCGCTGCGGCGAAAACGGATGCCCGAGTCCGCGGGAGCAGGCTTCAGACCAAGAGTCACCTTTTGACCCGAGTGGAGGCCGATACCGGCGCAAGCCACCTGACGTCGAAGCGTTCGCTGGAATGTCATTGTTCGTTCATCGGTCCCTAGGATGGACCACGCTGGTCAAAAGCAATCCGCATACCGAACTGGTCGAAACATCATTAACTGCAGTAAATAATTGTAAATAAACAACTTACGCGTCATCTTTTGCTCTGAGTCTCTCGCGTGAGCGACTCGACTGTGGCTCTCACACCACGGTCTCGTCACCCGCATCTGTTGTTTCTTTGCCACAGTCAAGGAATCGCTGAATAGGTCACCTCGCAGTTAGACTGCGTCGGTGTGAGCTGTGTTGCTTATCGGCATTCCCCGTCCAATTCCGCCGAAGATTCGTGGGCGAGGTCGATTTACTGGAATCCCGCAGCGTCTCGATTGTCCTTTCCAGGATAGCCGTGGCATTTCAGCCCCGTCGCGGTTCCTCGCGCAACGGCCGAGCGCAGTCGTCCGATCCGGCCTTGCCACGTAAAAAGGCCCTCAACACGCGGCCGGTGTCCGACGCGTCGACGGCCGCAACCTCTTCGGGCGACCCTTCGGCGACGATGCGCCCCCCGGCCTCGCCACCTTCGGGTCCGAGGTCGATCAGGTGGTCGGCCGTCTTGATCACGTCCAGGTTATGTTCGATGACGACCACGGTATTGCCCTGGTCCACGAGCTTGGTCAGCACGTCCAGCAGTTTCTTGACGTCGTCGAAGTGCAGGCCGGTGGTCGGCTCGTCGAGGATGTAGAGGGTACGGCCGGTGCCGCGCCGCGAGAGCTCCTTCGACAATTTGACGCGCTGGGCTTCGCCGCCGCTGAGCGTGGTCGCCGACTGGCCGAGCTTGATGTAACCCAGACCCACGTCCTGGAGCGTGCGGAGCTTGTTGGCAATCTGCGGAAACGGCTCGAGGAGCGGCAGCGCCTGGTCGACCGTCAGATCGAGAATCTCGGCGATCGAGCGTCCCCGATACTTGATGTCGAGCGTCTCGCGGTTGTAGCGGCGCCCCTTGCACTCTTCGCACGTCACGTAGACATTCGGCAGAAAGTGCATCTCGATGGCCATGACGCCGTCGCCCTGGCACGTTTCGCAGCGGCCGCCCTTGACGTTGAAGGAGAAGCGGCCGGGCTTGAAGCCGTGCGCCTTGGCCTCGGGCAGCCACGCGAAGAGTTCCCGGATGAAGGTGAACAATCCGGTGTAGGTGGCCGGGTTCGAGCGTGGCGTGCGACCGATCGGCGACTGATCGATCTCGATGACCTTGTCGATGAGCTCGAAGCCGTCAATGCCATCGTGGGGCCCGGGCTCGTCGGTGGCGCGGTAGAGCGTGCGGGCCAGCGCCCGGTAGAGAATGTCGTTGACGAGCGTGGACTTGCCGGACCCCGACACGCCGGTGACCGCGGTCAGCATGCCGATCGGGATGCGCACGTCGATGTTCTTCAGGTTGTTGGCGCGGGCCCCGCGAACGACGAGGTCGCCGCGCAGCGCGAGGCGCCTGGAGCCCGGCACCGAGATGGCGCGTTCGCCGCGCAGGTACTGCCCGGTCAGCGAGTCGCGGTCAATGGTGAGCAATGCGCCGGGCGTGCCCTGGAAGATCACGTGCCCGCCATGCTCGCCTGCGCCCGGACCCAGGTCAATCACGTAGTCGGCGCTGCGGATGGTCTCTTCGTCGTGCTCGACGACGACCACGGTGTTGCCAAGGTCGCGCAGCCGCTTGAGTGTCGCCAGCAACCGGCGGTTGTCTCGCTGGTGCAGGCCGATGGAAGGTTCGTCGAGCACATAGAGCACGCCGCGCAGGTTGGCGCCAATCTGGGTCGCCAGCCGGATGCGCTGCCCCTCCCCTCCCGACAATGTCGCCGCACTGCGGCCAAGCGTGAGATACCCGACGCCGACGTCCACCAGGAATCGCAGGCGATCGACGATTTCGCGCCGGATGCGGCCGGCCACCAGTTCCTCCCGGTCGGTCAGCAGGAGCGCGGTCATCGCGGTGAACGCGTCGGTCACCGGCAGATTGACGTAGCCGGAGATCGTCCGGTCCTTGACGCGCACCGCCCGGCTCTCCGGGCGAAGCCGCTCGCCGTGGCAACTCCGGCACGGGCGCAGGGCCCGGTAGGGCTCCATCTCGGTCTGATCGACCCAGGTGGCGTTCTCGTAACGCCTGCGCAGATTCGGGATGATGCCTTCGAATCCCTTGCCGTAGGGATCGCGTTCGCGTGCAGCGGCCGACAACGGTTTGGCCGCCGGCTTGGTGCCGTTGGCGGACGCGGCCCGTGCCGCGGCCGATGGGCCGTACAGCAGCAGGTCGCGCGACTTGCGTGGCAGGCGGCCGAAGGGCGCCGAGATGTCGACGTCGAAGTTCCGGCCAAGCGCGGCAATCGCCTCGCCGACCAGGCGAGCGTCGCCGCGCGCCCACGGGGCAATCGCGCCATTGGCGAGGGACAGCGATGGATCGGGCACGAGGCGGTCGGGGTCGAAATCCCACAGCGCGCCGAGCCCCTGGCAATCGGGGCATCCCCCGTGCGGCGAGTTGAACGAGAAGGCGCGGGGCGAGAGTTCCGGCATGCTGAGCCCGCAGACCACGCAGGCCAGCGTGCGGGAAAAGAGCCGATCGCCCTGGTCGAGCGAGTTGATGACGACCACGTCGCCAGCCAGGCCGAACGCCATCTCCACCGATTCGATGAGACGCCGTTCGATGCCCGGCCTCACGATAAGGCGATCGACGACGATCTCGATGGAGTGGTTGCGGCGGCGGTCGAGAGGAATGTCGTCCTCGAGCGCCTTGAGCACGCCGTCGACGCGCGCCTTGAGAAAGCCGCGCTGGCGCCATCCCGCCAGTTCCTTCTTGAACTCGCCCTTCCGCCCTCGCACCACCGGAGCCAGGACGCTGATCCGCGTCTCGTGCGGGTTGGCCATCACCAGGTCGGCGATCTGGCCAACCGTCTGGGACGCGATTTCCCGGTCGCACACCGGGCAGTGGGCGACGCCGATGTTGGCGAAGAGCAGGCGGAGGTAATCGTAGATCTCGGTGACCGTGCCCACCGTGGAACGAGGATTCGACCCGGTTGTCTTCTGTTCGATCGAGAGCGCGGGTGACAGGCCGTCGATCGAGTCGACGTCCGGCTTCTCCATCTGCTCCAGGAACTGGCGGGCGTAGGCCGAGAGGGATTCGACGTAGCGGCGCTGACCTTCCGCGTACAGCGTGTCGAACGCCAGTGACGATTTTCCGGATCCGGACAGACCCGTGATGACCACGAGTTGATTGCGCGGGATGTCCACGTCGATGTTCTTGAGGTTGTGGACACGCGCGCCGCGAACCGAGATCCAGCGCTGGCTCATGGGAGCGCCATCGTCCCGTGTCGCCGCAGGGGCGCGGCATGCCGTGTCCCTCCCGTCGGGGTGGCAAGCAGGGTTGGGGATTCGGGGTTGGATGGGACGTCGCCCCCGCGCCGTAGGCCGGGCTGGAGCCCGGCGATCCCAGGGGTATCACGCTGACCAACTGTCCGATCCGTTGCGAGCCTGGGATCGCCACGCTCCAGCGTGGCAGGCGGGATTCGGGGTTCCCGCCGTCGCCGGACAGCTGAAACACCGGCTTTGGCGTGGCAAGCGGGGTTCGTCACTGGCGCGCACTCACTCTGCACGGCTCCATGGAGATCGCCCAAACAGCCATTCTAGCATGCGCGACTGTATAATCTGGGAGCCGAGGAGGCCCCGATGAGCCGGTACGTTGGACGCAACGTGGCGCGAACCGACGGCGCAGCCAAGGCTGCAGGCACGGCCCGCTACGTTGACGACCTGACGTGGCCCGGGCTGCTCCATGGCCGGACGATTCGATCCTCCATCCCGTGCGGCGAGATCACCGGCATCACCTTCGGCTTCGACCCCTCAGGGTTCACCGTGGTGGAGCCGGGCGATATCCCGGGGCGTAACGTGGTGTCGCTGATCACCGACGATCAGCCGTGCCTGGCGAGCCGTCTGGTGCGCCACGCAGCCGAGCCTGTCCTGCTCCTCGCGCATGAGGATCCCGAGCGCCTCCATGACGCACACGTGGAGATCGCCTACCGGCCCGCCGCGCCGGTCTTCGATGCCGACCGGTCCACGGACATCTTCAAGCACGTGCGTATCGAGAAGGGATCGGTTCGCGACGGGTTTGCGCGCGCCGACCTCGTCGTCGAGGGTGAGTACCGGACCGGCCACCAGGAACACCTGTATATCGAGCCTAACGGCATGATCGCGGTGCCAGCGCGCGGTGGCGTGACGCTGTACGGATCGCTCCAATGCCCGTACTACGTGCACAAGGCGCTCTGCACGCTGCTCGATCTGCCAGCCGACAAGGTGCGCGTGGTGCAGGCCGAAACCGGCGGCGGCTTCGGCGGCAAAGAAGACTATCCGTCGATCATCGCAGGCCATGCCGCCCTGCTCGCGCTCAAGGCGGGGCGGCCGGTCAAGATCGTCTACGACCGCGTGGAGGACATGCTCGCCACGACCAAGCGCCACCCGTCCATCGTGCGGCACCGGACGGGCGTGATGCGCGATGGCACGCTGGTGGCGATGGATATCTCGGTGGTGATGGACGGCGGGGCCTATTGCACGCTGAGCCCCGTCGTGTTGTCGCGCGGCTGTATTCATGCCACGGGCCCGTACCGATGCGAGCACGTCCGCGTCGACGGGCGGGTGGTGATGACCAACACGCCGCCCAACGGCGCCTTCCGCGGATTCGGCGCGCCGCAGACGCTGTTTGCGGCCGAGGTCCACATGGAGCGCATCGCGGAGGCGCTGGGGATGAACCCCGTCCGGCTGCGCGAGAAGAACGCCTTCAGACCGAACGATGTGACCGCCACCGGACAGAAGCTGGGCCCCGATACCGCCGCGCTCGACGTGCTGCGTGCGACCGTCGCGCGGAGCGACTTCCACAAGAAGCGCCGGGCCTTCCGCGGCACCAACCGGGGCATTGGCCTGTCGCTGTTCTTTCACGGCGCGGGCTTCACGGGCAGCGGCGAAGTCTACCTGGCGTCGAAGGCGTCACTGGAACTCACGGCCGCCGGGGTGCGCATCCTGGTGGCGAGCACGGAGATCGGCCAGGGCCAACGCACCGTGCACGCGCAGATCGTGGCCGAGACGCTGGGCATCCCGCTCCACCGCGTCGAGGTCGAAGCCGCCGATACGGCGTTCGTGCCGAACAGCGGACCCACGGTCGCCTCGCGAACGACGATGGTGGTCGGGGGACTGTTGAAGCGGTGCGCGGAGGACATGCGCGAGCGGTTGGGGTCGCTCTCGCCCGGCGAGTACCGGCGCAAGCATGGCCCGCTCGTCATCACGAAGCAATACGAACCGCCTCCGGGCCTCGTGTGGGACGACCAGACGTATCGCGGCTCCGCGTACGGATCGTTCGGCTGGGGGTGCGAGGTCGTCGAAGTCGAATTCGATCCGGTCACCTTCGAAGTGCGGCCGACGCGTGTGACGACGGCGCAGGAGATTGGGAAGGCGATCTTCCCTTTGGGCGCACAAGGCCAGATCGAAGGCGGCACGGCCCAGGGCCTCGGCTACGCCCTGCTCGAGGACGTGGTGATGCGCGACGGCGCGATGGCCAACGCGCAGTTGACGAACTACATCATCCCGACGACGCTCGATACGCCGCCGATGGATGTCATCATCATCGAGCGGCCGTACGCGCACGGGCCGTACGGCGCAAAAGGTGTTGGTGAGATGCCGTTTGATGGAGTCGCGCCAGCCGTGGTCAACGCGATTCGCAGCCTCGGCATCGACATCCGCCAGGTGCCCGCGACCCCGGAGCGGATCATGGAGGCGACAGGCGCTGGGCGAGAGGCGCGAGGGGGAAGGAAGAAGCACGAAGCAAGAAGCAAGCGGGAATCCGCAGGGGCGGGCCCCCGTGCCCGCCCGGATCGTAGTCGGTAGAAAGACAAGAGACAGAAGCAAGAAGCAAGGAGCAGGCAGACGGTAGACAGCAGTCGGTGGACGGTACGGGATAGAGGGCTGGGAGACGAAATCGAAACTGGGAACCGGGGCATCCTGGGATCGCCGGGCTCCACCCCGGCAAGGGAGCGACACGCTGAAGCCCATCATGTTCGTGCTGAACGGCAAACGGACCTCGATCCGCGCGCATCCGATGCGGCGCCTGCTGGACGTCCTGCGCGAGGACTGCCACCTGACAGGCACCAAGGAGGGGTGCGGCGAGGGCGAGTGCGGGGCCTGCACGGTGGTCGTCGATGGGCGGGCCGTCAACTCGTGTCTCGTGCCGTTCGCGCAGGTGCGCGGCGCGACAGTCACGACGATCGAAGGGCTGAAGGGCCGCCATCCCCTCCAGCGCGCCTTCGCCGAACAGGGCGGCGCCCAATGCGGCATTTGCACACCAGGGATGGTGATGGCCGCGATCGCACTTGGACCTCACCCGACACCACGTGAGGTACGAACCGGACTGGCGGGCAATCTCTGCCGGTGCACGGGATACATGGGGATTTACCGAGCGATCAAGGCGGCGGGAAAGACGAGAAGCACGAAGACGGCAGGAGCGCGGTTTCCGGTGCGGCCCCTCGAACCAAGCCGACAGCGAAGTCCTGAGCGAAGTCGAAGGGCGAAGTCCTGAGCGAAGTCGAAGGGCGAAGTCCTGAGTCCCTCGACCTTGCTCGGGACTCCCTGAGCATCGTCGAAGGGCGCGAAGTCGAAGGGCGAAGTCCTGAGCGAAGTCGAAGGGCGCGAAGTCGAAGGGCGAAGTCCTGAGCGAAGTCGAAGGGCGCGAAGTCGAAGGGCGAAGTCCTGAGCGAAGTCGAAGGGAGCGAAGTCGAAGGGCGTCAGTCTGCAAAACGTGCCGTGAGGGCCAGGACTGGTACGGGGCGGCCACAGGGGGCCGCCCGTACGACGGACAGATTCAGGTGTAGGGGCAACCCCCCGTGGTTGCCCGACCGCCCAGGCCCCGGCAATGCGCGTCTTGCCGGCCCTTCGGCAAGCTCAGGACCGCCCCGAGCAGCGTCGGGGGGCGGCTGGCGTGAGCCGGGACGCGGAGGAACCGTCGTTCCGCAGGCCCGGGGCGACGCACACGAAGCAGGAAGGAAGAAGTGAGAACCGCGATCTCGCCGCTCCACCTCCGGCACCCAAGGTCGCTGCGCGACGCGCTGCGGCTGCTGCGCGCGGAGGGCCCACTTGTCCCGCTGGCCGGGTGCACCGATATCTACGTCGGCCTGAATCTCGGCACGCTCGCCGATACCCGTTTCGTGGACATCTGGCACTTGGAGGCGTTGCGCGGCATCGAGCGGCGCGCGGGCGTGCTGCGCATCGGGGCCCTGACCACCTACACGGACATCATCGCGTCGCCGCTGGTCGGCCGCCATCTGCCGATGCTCGTCGCCGCCGCACGCGAGATTGGGGCGGTCCAGATCCAGAATCGCGGCACCATGGGCGGCAACATCAGCAATGGCTCGCCCGCCGGCGACACGCTGCCGGTGCTGGCCGCGTCAGAAGCGCTGGTGGAATTGCAGAGTCTCGACTGGACCCGGAAGGTCCCGTTCTCCAGTTTCTACACGGGCTACCGTCAGACCGTGATGCGGCCAGACGAGCTCATCACGGCCATCGAAATCCCGACGGTCGAAGGCGTGCAGTTTTTTCGAAAGGTGGGTACGCGGGCCGCGCAATCGATCTCGAAAGTCGTCATCGCCGGTGTCCGCGCCGCCCATCCCCGCATCAGTTACGGCAGCGTCGCGCCCACCGTCATCCGCGTCCCGCGGACCGAAGAGGCGCTCGCATCAGGCGCCTCGATGCCCGAGGCCCAGCGCATCATGCAGACCGAGATCGCGCCGATTGACGACCTGCGCTCGACAGCCGCCTACCGCCGCCGCGTCGCCGCGAACCTGCTGGCCGACTTCTGGGCCGCGACGGCCTGAACTGTGCTTTATGCAGTTCGTCCCCCAGGCGGAGGCCGGGGTCCAGGCCTGGATTCCCGCGTTCGCGGGAATGACGCGCCTATTTCGCCTGCGCGGCAAGTTTCTCGCGAGCCTTCGACACGTCTCGATGGAACACGAACAGCTTGTCGGCGTTCTCCGACTTGTCGGTGAAGTTCCAGGCACGACCACCCCGTTGTTTTACCTTGAGTTCCTTCTTCAGGTAGTCGATCTCGAACACCTCGAGATCGCGCAGCGGGAACGTGAACGCATCCTTCTTGTTGTCGGTCTGGTAGGTGATGCCGGCGGGCGTCGCCGCCAGCGTTCCGGCGCACGACCCGAGGGTGTGCTTGTGTACGGCGGCCACCTGAGCGTTCAGCCGGACCTCGCGGAACTTCAACGCGATGATGGTCTCGCCGGCCCCGCCCACCTCGATGCTCTGAACCAGTCCGTCCTCCCCCGACGCCGACGCATTGAGCTGGTGCGTACCGGCCGTCACCTCTGTCGAGCGCAGTGGGGTAATGCCGAGGTACTTGCGGTCAACGAAGACCGACGCGCCGGCGACGTCGCTCTCGATGACCAGCACCGGGCCGGTTGGCGCCGACGGATCGGTGGGTGCGGGCTCAGCGGCCTTTGCCAGCCGCCCCCTCCCGCGTGGCGTGGGTCCTGGCGCCTCGGCTTCCTGCTCGGGCTTGGCCGGCTTCGGGGCCGGCCGGGCGGCCGGCTCACTTCGCGCGGGCGGCGACGGCGCCGGCTTCTCCGGCATCATCATCGTCACGCCGAAATACCCCGCCACCAGCAGCGCGACGACTCCCGCTCCAATCAGTAGCACGCGGCCCATGCCGCCCATCCCGGCCTGCTGTTTGTGGTCAAACACCGACATGCGCCGACGCCTCCTCTATCAAGTATAGGTTGGGGGACCGCGCCTGCGACACATCCCAAGCCGCCGGAAGCATCCGTCGTCAATACGGGATTCCGGGTTTCGCTTCGGCGCTCCGGAATGACGATCACAGCGGTGTGGCGCCCCAGGCTCCCGGCTGAGAGCCGGTGTCTACTGCAGCGTGAAGGTCACCGTCACGGTCATCACCACCGACACAGGCACACCGCTGAGCAGCGTCGGGGTATAGAGCCACTGCGAGACCGCCTCGAGCGCGGCGCCGTCGAGCAGCGGAATCGACCGCAAAACGCGCGCATCGGTCACCCTGCCGTCCGGCCCGATCACGGCCTCGATGATCACCGTGCCAGCGACCTTGGCTTGCCGTGCCAACTCCGGATACACCGGCCGCACGTTCTTGATTCGGGTTGGCGGCCTGATGCCGCCGAACACTCGAATCGGCGTAACGAGCATCGATGGTGGCGGCGGCGCTTCCGGTAGCAGATTGGAGCCGCTTCCTTGAATGCCGTTCGGCAGACCGCCCGGCACCGCCCCCGTGTCGGTCACCTCGGGATCGCGGACGAGCCCCTGGTCCGGCTTGACTCCGTCGGGCGGCACAACCGGCGCCGCGTCCGGGTTTGCCGATGCCTGGCTCTGGCCGGCCGGCCGAGGTCTTGCCGGCGTGGGCGCCAGCGGCGCGTCTGGCGCCTGGAGCAAGGCCGCCATGTAGGGCGGCAAGTACCTGGGCACGGTCGGCAAGGCGTCGAGGCTGAACAGCGACCCGACGACGACGATGCCGATGATCAGGGAATGCGTGGCGATCGAGAGCGGCAGCGTGTACCACTTCCGGCTGCCGATCGTCATCGAGGCATGAACGACATCTCCGAACAGATCGCGCGGCATACGCCCTCCTTGTGTTGTCTGATGCACTCCACAAGGCAGCCGGCTCTGGCCAGAGGTGGTCGCCTGAAAGATTAGACACCGAAACGAACAAGGTGACACTCGCCGACTCCGGGAATCGGCGAGCGTCACCGCGAATGGCGCGCCAACGTGGTTGGAGTATTTCTGATCGGCGTCATGCCACGGACAACAAACGCGGACCGTCACTGCGATCGTGATGGCCGGGCTGGAGCCCGGCGATCCCAGGCTCGGGACGGCAACTGACAGGGCCAGATGCCTATCCCTCGGTCGAGACGGCAACTGACAGGGCCAGATGCCTATCCCTCGGTCGAGACGGAAGCTGACACGGCCAGATGCCTATCCTTCGGTCGAGACGGCACGGACGGTCAGACCGCGTGACGCCCCTGGGATCGCCGGGCTCCAGCCCGGCCTGAAGTCCTGTCGGCGCGACACCCCTGGGATCGCCGGGCTCCAGCCCGGCCTGGGAACGAGCCACGCTGGAGCGTGGCGATCCCAGGCTCGAGACGGATCGGACAGGTGGGCGGCGCGACGTCCTTGGGGCTATCGCGCCTGAGTCATTAGCGGCGCGACACCCCTGGGATCGCCGGGCTCCAGCCCGGCCGGAGTTGCCGGGTCTGCCCGACTTCGCTCTTCGAGCTTCGTCGAGGTCTCGCCGTAGCGCTTTGCGCGGAGGCGGAAAGCTCCGGCCTCCATCAATGCGCGTCAGGCACCTGCCTCCCTCGTCGCGTCGTCCTTCTCCGGCAGCGGCACGACGCCGGCCTGGTTCGCAAACATCTTCGTGAGCGTCGCGGCCAGTGCCTCGAGCGATCCTCCGCCGCCGCCACCGGTCACGAGAATCTGCGGCATGATCTGCATCTTCTTGTCTGCGAGCACCGTGGCGACGTTCACCGCCAGCGTGCCGGCCTGACCGATGGCGTCACACTGCGCTTTGAAGCCCTGGGCCTTGGCGACGCCCTGCGCGCGAATCACGTCGGCCTGCGCCTCACCGGTCTGCTTGGTGAACGACGCGGCGCCGCGGCCTTCGGCCACCTTGGCATTCGCGTTGTTGTCGGCAATGGTGATGCCGACTTCGGAGCGCGCCAGATCCTTCTGCATGTCGGCCTTGCCGGTCGCGGCCTCGGTCGCCACGCGCTGGTCCTGCGCGTCCTTCTGCTTCTTGAATGTTTCGATCTCCTGATTGGCGATCTCGCGCTCCGTCAAAACCTTCACCAGTTCAGGCGGGTAGATGACGTCCTGGATGTAGACCCCCCTGGTCTCGACCTCGTAGGCATCGAGCTGCCGCGAAATGTGCTCGAACGCTTCCATCTGCACAGTCTGGCGCGTCTCGATAAACGAGGTCGCCTTCATCCCGCCGAGCTTGTCGCGGAACAGGTTGCCGACCGCCGCCTGCAGCACCTCGTTGACGAGGTTCAACATCGACCCGACCATCGAGATGACGCGCGGGGCGTTGGTGTCTGGCACGTGGATGAGCACCTGCAGGTCGATGTTGAACACGAACCCTTCGCGGCTCTTTGCCGTGATCGGGTCGAGCCCCTTGTCGAGGTTGTGCGCCTGCGACGTGGACTTCGACCAGTTCAGGTTGAGAATCGAGGTCGGCACCACCTCGGCCTGGTAGATGCGCGGGTTGATCGGGTACTTGCCCGTGCGCAGCGGCTCTTCCCAGATCCCGCGATGGCCGGGGCGCACGAGGCTGCCGAACTTGAACTCCGAACCCGACGTGTCTTCGGTGGGCAATCCCACGTACGACTTGATGACGGCCACCTGGCCCTGCTCGACGACGAGCATGGGCACTTTCTCGACGCGCACGAGGAACGGATTGAGGTTGTAGGCGCCGTAGAGCAGCGGGTCGTGCTGCAGGCCGATCTTGCCGCCGCGATCGAGGAAGGTCTGAAAGTCCTGATACGAGTGGTGTTCGCCGTTCTTCGACCCGAGGATGGTTTCGATGAGCGATGCGTTGCTGATCGCGGCGCCTGCGGCACGCGCCTTGTCCTCCGCGCCCCTGATGTCGTCGAACCCGCCGAGGCGGCTCGCGATGTCTCCGGCCGGCAGCGAATCGCCCTCGAGGCTCGTGATGATGCCGACCATGTCGAGCACCTTCCCGCTCTCGGTCGCCTTCGGCTCGATGCGCGCGACGTCGAGTTGCTCGGCAGTCAGGCCGAACGATGCGACACTCAGAATCGCGTTCTTGCTCCTGAGTTCCTCGGCCGCCGGCACGCCGAACACGTGCGGCTTGGTAATCACGAGGAAGCCCACCGGATGAATCGGAGCCAGCGTGCCCGGCGAGAGCACCGGCCGCTGCACACCCTTCTGTCCGCCTCCATTCACGAAGGCATTCAAGTCGGTGAAGTTGCCGAAGTTCTTCTTGTAGACCGCTGACTTCGCGCCAATCGGCGTCGGCTGGCCGACCTGCGCGATGACGACGCCGATCTGCCCGGCCGGCACCTGCACCCACGGGGACTTGGTGACGGCGTAGATGAGGATGAACTTGAAGCGCAGCCCAGGCATCAGCAACTCCGCCTGGTAGCCGGCCTCGCCGAGGAAGGCGACGGGGTTGTCGCCCGGCAGCTTGCTGCCGAAGCGCTTCCGCACGAGCCCGACTTCGGTGGGCCCGATCGAGTAGAACGAGACCAGCGACAGCAGCGCTGCCGCCACCACCGCCGCGACGACCGCCGCGCCGACCAACTCTCCGAGCATGGGCCTCTCCTTTCGCCAGATCACGACCGCCCGTCTTCGAAGCCGAAGGTCAGGCCGACAACAGATGATCTGCGGTCGATCGGATACCTACCGGCGAACGAAGACGACCGCCAGAGCCAGGAGAACGACGAGCACGACCATGCCGACCACGATCGGGGCGTTCATGATCGGCCCCGACATCTATCGCGCTCCTGCCGACGGGGGCACATCATATCAACATACGTCGTCATCTGAGAGAGTGTTGCAGCCGGCCGCATCGTGTTGTGCGCGATGGATCTGCGGGTCATCCGTCCTGACCTCACGAGGCATTGGCGTCCCGACTCGGGACATTCGTCGAAGACCGCAGCACGCTGTGGCGCACGCCGTAAAGAAAGTAGACCGCCAGGCCGATGGCCAGCCACACGAAGAATCGCACCCACGTGACCCACGGCAACTGGAGCATCAGGTACGAGCACATCACCACCGCGAGCAGGGGGACCCACGGCACAAACGGCGTCCGGAACGGCCTGGGCCGATCCGGATTCGTGCGCCGCAGGATGATGATCCCGATGGCCACCAGCACGAACGCGAACAGCGTGCCGATGTTGGTGAGCTCCACGACCTCGTTGATGTTCATGAAGCTGGCAAACGTCGCCACGACCAGGCCGGTGAGCATCGTGGTGACGTGCGGCGTGCGGTACTTCGGATGAATCCTGGCCGCCCACGCAGGAAGCAGGCCGTCGCGCGCCATCGAGAAGAAGATGCGCGGCTGCCCGAGCTGGAACACGACCAGCACGCTGGTTGTCGCAAACACGGCACCAAGCGAGATGATGCCCGCGGCCCACGTCATGCCGAGTGACGAGAAGGCCGTGGCGAGGGGCTCGGCCGTGCCCAGCTGATCCCACTTGAGCAAGCCGGTCAGCACGAGCGCGACCAGGATGTAGATGACGGTGCAGATCACCAGGCTCGCGATCATGGCAATCGGCATGTCGCGCTGCGGGTTCTTCGCCTCTTCGGAGGCTGTCGACACCGCATCGAACCCGATATAGGCGAAGAAGATGATGGCGGCCGCGCTCGAGATGCCCTTGAACCCGTTGGGGGCAAACGGGGTCCAGTGCTCCGGCTTCACGTAGAAGGCGCCCACGATGATGAAAAACGCGATGATGATCAACTTCAGACCGACCATCGCCGAATTCAGCCACGCGCTCTCACTGATGCCCCTCACGAGCACCCACGTGATAAACGCGACGATCAGAAACGCCGGCAGATCGAGAATGATCGGCACGCCCGCAATCCGGGGTGCCGCGTTGAACGCGTCGGCCGCGCGCATCACGACGGGACCGAGCGCCCCGACGTCGCCGTGTGCAGCCACCGTCGCCGCCAGCTGGCTGGCCGCCTGCCCGGCCGATCGGAAATCCGTGCCAAGCCATCGCGGCCAATCCATGCCCAACCCGCGAAGCAGTTCCTGGAAATAGCCCGACCACGAGACCGCGACCGCCACGTTGCCGACGGCGTACTCGAGGATGAGGTCCCAGCCGATCACCCAGGCGACCAGTTCACCGAGCGTGGCGTACGCGTAGGTGTAGGCGGACCCGGACACCGGGACCATCGCCGCGAACTCGCAGTAGCACAGGGCCGCGAAAGCACAGGCGACCGCCGTCAGCACGAAGGAGAGCACCACGGCCGGGCCCGCGCCCAGATGCTGGGCGCCCCCTGCCGCGGCCGACCCGACCGACGAGAAAATGCCAGCCCCGATGATGGCGCCGATCCCGAGCGACGTCAGTTGAACCGGCCCAAGTGTCCGCTTGAGCTGGCGCGTGGGGTCCTGGGTGCCGCGAACCAGGGAGTCCAGGGATTTGACGGCAGTGAGCTGTTTGATTGACATAGGGAAATTCAGCAGTCTGTAGTCAGTGGTCCGGACGGCATTCAGGATTCGGGGTGCCGGGTGCGGGGTTCGCGAGAAACGCGCAGGGGCACGGCATGCCGGGCCAGCGCTGGATCCTCACGCGTGGGCCATCCACGGCCGCAAGGGCACGTCCAGCCTGTATACCGTGTCGTTGGACGCCACCACCAACCCGCCGCGCTGGTCGAAGGCCACCCCGACCAGCACCGACGCTGCCATCACGAGTTCGCGCGGCTGGCCTTCGCGAACCAGGTACAGGCCCGCCCCACCAGCCACCGCTTCCGACACGTACAGATTGCCTGCCGCATCACAGGCCAATCCCTGGGGACGTCCGAACTCGGTGGACACTACGCGCACCTCGCCCAGCCGGCTGATCCGGTAGACCCGGTCACAGGTGTCAAGCGTCGGCGCCGCCACAAACAGGTCATCGTCTCGCCCGATGGCCAGATGGTAGGCCACGACGCTCGGTGGCAGCGTCACAAACGGCACCACCCGGCCCGTCTGCCCAATCCGGAAAATCGTCCCGGCGCGGTCGCCGACAAACAACGTCCCGTCCGACCCGAAGGCGATCCCGCATGCGACGCCGAGCTCCTCGGCCACCGCCTCGAGCGTGCGGTCGGGCTCCACCCGGTAGACCGTGCCGTCGAAGCGGCTGGAGATGTGCAAGGCCCCGTGGGCGTCAAACGCCATGGATGTAGCGTTGACGATGCCATTCAGATATGGCTCCTGGACGAGGTCGGCGCCCACGCGGAATACCGACACCGGGACCTGCTGACCGCGCCGCCCGCTGCAGGTCACATACAACGTGCCGGCAGACGCGATCGCGGGATTGTCGACCTGGTGAACCCCTGTCGCGACGACCGCGCCAATCTCGAGTTCGGCGTGGCCTGCCGCCCCGTCGACTGTGACGGCGGCCCGGCCGCCTGGTGCACCCTCCGGGACAACCACACCGAGCCGACTTGTCCCGGCGACGACCACCTGCGCGTCGAGTCCGGCCACGTGGACAACAGGCAGCCGTTCCCCGGACACAGGGAAGGCCGTCCCGTGAACCGTCACCCGGGCACCGGGCAGAGCCCACGCTGGCTCAACCGATGTCACGCGGCAGCCTGGAGCGTCAGACACGGGGGGTAGGACCGCTCATGGGCCAAGCCATCCGGGCGCGAAGCTCCGGACCACTGTCACCGTGCTTCGCATTCGCTGCACTAATCGTCCTCAAGTTCGACGTTCCAGTACAGGTAGTCGCGCCAGCTGTCTGGCGCATGGCGGAGCCCGATCGTGATCCGCAGCGCGGGCACTGATTCGGGCCGTTTGGGCAGCCGAACCAGGTGCATCCTGGCCTCGGCCGGCGTGCGCCCGCCCTTTCGCCGGTTGCACCACACGCAGCAGGTGACGATGTTCTCCCATGCCTTTCGGCCGCCGTGGGCCGCCGGCACGACGTGGTCGAACGTCAGCTCGGTGGTGGGCATCTGGTGACCGCAGTACTGGCACGTGTGCTCGTCGCGGGCATAGATATTCGCCCGGGAAAATGGCACGTAGTCGAAGCGCCGCTTGATCCTGACGTAGCGCAGCAGCCGGATGACCGACGGAAGCCGGAACGTAATCGAGACGCTGCGGATCTCGCGGTCGTAGACAGAGATCACCTCAACCTTGCCCTGGCACAACAGGGTCACGGCCTTCCGCCAATGCACCACCTTCATTGGCTCGTACGAGGCGTTGAGGAGGAGCGTCTGCTCCATGTGGGCATTGTGCAGAACGGCCAGCGGAGTGTCAAGGCGCGCGAGGCGCGCCCTTCGCGGCTCCCGCCGGCGGGGCCACGACTTGAGTGCGGCAGCCAAAGGGTTTACACTCAGCGTTGGAGCCCGACATGAACGCGCACGTTTGGGCGATCGTGCTGGCGGGTGGAGACGGACGGCGAGTGGCTTCCCTTACGACCGGCGACGACGGCCGGCCCGTGCCCAAACAATACTGCGCATTCGGCGGTGGCGAATCGATGATTCGCTGGGCACTCGCCCGGGCGCTTGGCGTGGTGCCGCTCCGCCGTATCCTGTTCGTGGTCGCCGAACAGCACCGGCGATACTGGGTACGGGACCTGGCCGACGTGCCGCTCGAGAACATCCTCGTTCAGCCCCGGAATCGCGGCACGGCGGCCGGCGTGCTGCTTGCTGCCGTTGATGTCCTGTACCGTCGCGATCCGAAAGCGCGACTGCTGCTGCTGCCGTCGGACCACCGCGTCGCCGACGAAGGCGTCCTGCGCGGTGCGCTGCTCGACGTGCTGAGGACGCGCGGGGCCCGCCGCCGCCGCATCCTGCTGCTGGGAATGACGCCGGAACAGTGCGATCCGGACTACGGCTGGATCCTGCCGGCGGGAGACGGCGCCATGGCTGGTGTGGCGCACTTCGTGGAGAAGCCGAATCTCGACGGGGCGCTCGCCTTGATGCGGCGTGGCGCGCTCGTCAACAGCTTCATGATGGTTGCGCAGGCGAGCGCGCTGCTGCGCGCATGCCACCAGACGGTGCCGGAACTCGTGCAGGCGTTTGTGGCAAGGGCAAAAGCGGGGGCCGCAGCAGGGAGCCTGACCGACTTCTACGGCCGCCTGCCAAGTGCGGACCTGTCGCGCGACGTCCTGACGAAGTCGACGGCGAGCCTGGCCGTCGCCCGCATTCCCCCGTGCGGATGGAGCGATCTCGGCACGCCCGCCCGGCTCCATGCCTATCAAAGCCGGCAGCCCCGGATTCCGCCAGCGCCGGCCGACACGCCGGCCCTGTTGCCTGTCGCCGAACTGGTGACGACGGCCTGACCAGCTGGCTTGTCGCGTTCGGCGAGGCCTCGCGCTTCGACTCGCAATGACGGCTGCGTATTCTTGGGAGGCGATCCGGTGAGGGATGCTCGCTCAGCACCAAGTCCGGAATGAGTGAATTCGCCGCTGGGTTTGTGAATCGGAGCACTTGGCCGCGGAGCCTCTAGATCGCGACGAAGGCGGTGTCCCACGCGGCCTTCTGCTCGTCCGACTGGATCATCTGCGCCACATTGACGATGATCGAGGTGCCGCTCCGCTTGATGGCGAAGCGATCCATGTTGCGCGTGGCGCGCCCGCCGACGTACGTGCCGTCGGGCGTGTAGACCGAGTCGTGCTTGCTGCACTCGAACCGCAAGTCGGCCTGGCGCCACCGCACGGCGGCGTTCTGATGCGGGCATGACAGGTTGAACGCCATCACCTTCCCTGTGAGCCGCACGATGATGACCGCGTTGTCGCGGTCGATGGTCACCCCGTCACTGGCGGGAATCGGATAGGTAATCTCCTCGCCGACTCGCCCCGACGCGTCCCCGAAGGCAACCGGGAGTTCGAGGGCCGCCGCGATGCTGCCTCTTCCCGCGACGAGGCCCGCGGCCAGCACGGCAACCTGGCGGATGAAATCCCGGCGCGGGTTGAGACATCGGCACGAGTCGCACCCGTGGGAGGCGGATTCGTCCTTCATGACCGTTCGTGGTCCTATTCTACGCGGTGGCTGCCAGGATCGTGCTGGCGAGCACGATGGCGAACCACAGCACCAGGCTGATGACCGCTGTCCGCTTGAGTTGCGCCCATGCGCGGTCAGGCACGGTCGCGACCAGTTGTTCCGCGCGGCGCATCATCAGTCCGTTCGCGAGCAGCAGCGCGACCAGCGTCATCTTCGACCAGAACGCCTTGGACGCCCAGAAGGTCTCGAGGTCGGCCAGCAGCATCAGGATGCCGGATCCAGCCAGCATGGCGAGCCCCGTGATGGCGATGGTATGCACCGTGCCGAGAAACTGGAGATGGTCGGCGCGCACCGAGTCGGCTTCCTTCGAAGCCCGCAGCGTCTCGCGATCGGCCGCCACGGCCGCGCCGCCACCAAGCAGCAAGCCGGCAAAGTGGACGTAGGTCACCCCCGTCGAGACCAGTCTGGTCTTGCCGTAGAGATGGGCCCAGCCCTGGAACGCGTCGACAAGCGACTGTGGTGCGTCAATCATCACGTTACTGACCTCCGCAAGAAGCATCATCAGGGGGCTGATGCACGACCCGACCATCGACAGCGCGCGATGGCCCGGTGCACGATGCGCCGGTCGTACCAGTGGGTGCTGGCAGGCAGTTCTACTAGTACCACACTCTTGTCTGGACGCGGGAGCGAAAAGCCGGCTGGCCCAGGCGGCGCAGGGATGCCTGAACTCGAGGCTCCTGTCGACCGATAGAGACTCAGAGATGTCTGTCGCTCGCGTTCGCGCGTCGCTGCTCCTGCTCGGGTTGTTTGCGTCCCTGCTGACCGGGTGCGCGACCAGCCAGGGGCCGAAGTTGCGCGTGCTTCCGCCTCGCCCCTCGTCGGCCGCGCCGCCATCAGACTCGGCCATTGTGCGCACCGCGCTCGGGTATCTTGGCACGCCGTACGTGCTGGGCGGCACGGGGCCGTCCGGGTTCGATTGCAGCGGGTTTGTCTGGTACGTCTATCGCCTGCACGGCGTGGAATTGCCGCGCACCGTGGCGAACCAGGCGAATGTCGGCCAGCGCGTTGCTCGAGAGGACATCCGGCCGGGAGATCTGGTGTTCTTCAGCACCACAGGCTCCGGCTTCACGCACGTCGGGATCGCCACGAGCGGTGTGGCGTTCGTGCACGCGCCGAATTCGAGGGGCGTGGTCCGCGTCGAGCCGTTGACGTCGCCGTACTGGTCCCAGCGCTATGCAGGCGCTCGGCGGCTCGTGTCGTCCAAACCGGTGCCCTGACGCGCGAGGCAGGCCCTGCCACGGCGCGCGTGAGCCTGGACCGGCGCGCTGGTTCAGTGTCCCCCGAACAGCATGATCAGGTAGCTGACCGTCGCGATCCCCATCGACGTGAGCGCGATCGCCCGGTGTGTGCTGCGCGATCCGCCGCCGCCTTCGCCGTTGACGCTCTCGTGTTCCGAATCCGGCGCGGTGGCGCCCGTCGCAACAAACCCGGCGTCGGCGATCAGCATCAGGATTCCGTGGATGGTCCGCCGCTTGCTGCGGTTGGGATCCTTTCTGGCTTCGACCATGTTCCAGACGCCAGTGACGCTGTTGATGCCGAACAGCACGCCGGTTGACGCGGCCAGCGCCGTGTGCGTGCTGCGCTTGGCATCAGTGACGTCGCCGGGATGGTTGTAGAGGTCCGAACCCACCAGGTACCCCGCGACGAACAGCGGCAGCGTGGCGATGCTCGCAATCTTGTGGATTTTGGCCCGGACTTTGTACCCGTCGCTGTACTCGAATGCAACAGGTCTTCGCCGTTCCTGCGTCCCCCCAACGGCGGCCTCCGCGATGCCGAAATTCGCAGGGATCGACGCTGCCGGTGCCGGCACCGACGGTGTCCCTCCGGTCGCGTTGGTCCAGTTCACCGTCCAGGGATTCGCGCGCGCCGGCTCGCGTTCGCACGGCGGCCACGTCGCTCGGGCAAACGC
>Ga0315278_10000696_pt1 | contig 29311 bp, 25 predicted proteins | sample YL17G06_0_MG_FD_203880 | JGI IMG/M metagenome (GOLD analysis project Ga0315278, IMG submission 203880) | Sediment microbial communities from Yellowstone Lake, YNP, Wyoming, USA - YL17G06_0 | ecosystem: Environmental > Aquatic > Freshwater > Lake > Sediment | place: USA: Wyoming | collected... | reverse complement strand
ATATCCTGTGGTCCTAGACAATTAATAGATGCAAGTATATTATCTAATTATAAAGATAAATGGTTATATTACGATATTGATTTGGTTGCGTCAGGAGATACAAAAGTTTTAAATAAATATCCAATGAGAATAATAAGGGGAGACATATGTGATAAATATAATAGATGGCAATTATTTTGGTTAAATCCTCATGGAGGATTTGATACATTTACATTTAATAAAAAAAATGATTTAGATTATAAAATACAAAGGAGAACTTATAAAGTAAAATTGAATCCAACTTTTGATGTTTATCAAGCTGGAGAGAGAGTATTTAATGTTAATATAGAAGAACAAGTTACTCTAAGAACAAGATTACTTTATCAAAGGGAATCACAATTATTAATACAATTGACGCAATCTCCAGTTGTATATTTGTTAAAAGATTATACATGGGGATCTGGCACAATTGCATTTGGAGTGCCTTATATAGTTGTAACTGACTCTATAAAATATGAACAAAAAGTTAATAGTAAAGAAATAGTAATGGAAATAAAAATAAGACCTTCTAATGAAAGGATAATTCAAAAAAATTAATAAGTATTATGATAAGTGAAATTAAAATATTTGAACCGACCACTTCAGTAAAAGGGTTTATTAATGGGAGTTTTCGTTATTATACTACTGGATGGTCTGGCATTACAATGATAACAACGGATAAGATTTATCCGAATCTAAAACCAACTCCAGGAGGTGATCCTTATCAAACAATAGATAATCCTCAAGGATGGTTTTGGAAAGATGGTTATATGATGTCAGAAGATGGATCAACTGATTATATATATCAAAGATTGACTGATCTAACAGTTGGAACTTATTATAATGTTAAATTTTCTGTAAAAGGTTATGATAGTATAAGTTATGCCGATGATTCTATTATGATTTATTTTACATCAGGATCAAATGTTGTTCAACCAATTTCTCCATCAACAACAGCTTCTTATAATGTAGGGGATGTATTTAATAATTCTTATGGATGTACTAATGGCACAACTATAACACAACTTGGGCCAGGAAATTATATGACATTATCATCTGATGCAATAGGGAGTGGTCCATTTGCTGTAACAAGAACAAGTAGAACAAGTTTTGAGACTTTAATGGTTTATTTATATGGGTGTTCTGGAAGCACTATTGTTACTACTGACGATTATTATAATATGAATATATTAGTAGACAATCCGTCTATTAGTCAATTATTAGAATTCAGGCCTTCATCTGGATTTACAGCAGGAATTTCAAATGTTCAAGTATCATCTATTAACAATACAGTGAAAACATTGGATCTATATGATGATGAAAGTTATAGTATAACGTTTCAAATACAAGATAATATATCAGATAAAGGATCAACTTTCTCTAAAACAATTAAAATTCCTGGTACTGCAAATAATAATTCATTATTTAATAATCTTATGAACATAGATAGGTATGTAACTAATGATGAATTAACAAGTGATAGTACTATTTTTTTAAATAAGAAATTATTAGCTGGTATATATTCAAATTCAGTTGAAATATTAACAGGATTTGTAGAACTTCTAAATGTTATAACTAATCCAGATGGATACATAGAGTATGAGATAATTTTTTATTCTAACATGCGTTTCTTGGCTGATGTAATAGGAGAGAAAATATTTACTGGTAATGATAATTCAATTGATGACATTGATTTTAGTATATACAATCATTATCATAATTTTGCTACTATATCTGCAACTTGGGATACAGGATCTGCTAGTTATATAAATTCAACTGGAATATATTATCCTGTAATAGATTATGCAAATATTAAATCAGGCAACGAATATAGAATAGAAAATTTTAAACCATGTTTATATGCGAAAGAAATATGGGATAGAATTTTTGAAAAAGCAGGATTTACATATACTTCTAATTTTTTAAATTCGGATATATTTAAAAATCTTGTTATTCCTGAGGGGGGAGACCTAGAAGAATATAGTTTATTTGTTGATAATAATAATTTTAAAGTTGGAATAGATTCAGATTATTATGGAAAAAATTTATCTCAAAATCCAATACAATGGGAAAGAGTACAATACAATGTTGATACAGGAGGCACCCTTTTTAATAATAATGCTGTTTTTAATACGACTACTAATAGTTGGACAATCACAAGCACAGGAGCTTATAATATATTTGCTGAGGTAAAATATAATGTTAGATTTACTATTGGAAATAATTTTAGATCAATAATTGCAGGTAGTAATGTTTTAAAAGTTAATATAGCTTTAAAAAGAAAAAGAAATTCTAGAATATATTGGGTTAAAACTCAAAGTGCTTTAATAGATGCTTCTGATCAATGGTATTATCCTTCTAATAATACATATTTAAATTTGCCTAGTGGCGTAGGTACTCCTAGTCCATATAAAATAAATATGGAAGCTGCAGTAGATGCGTACTTAGGAGATGAGTATTGGATTGAAATGTCATTAGATCTAACCAATTTTAAAACTGGTAATCCTTTGGAAATAGTTTCATGCACAAAAAATATAAAATATTATGAGAGCGGAACAGATGAAATATCACAATTCTATAATACTCCAACCAAAATAAATTATTATCTAGAAAATAGTTTTGTTTTTACAAATGATATTTTGCCTAGAAAAATGAGACAAATAGATTTTATTAAAAGTATATCTAATAGATTTAATTTAATGTTTTGTGAAGATAAATCTACTACTAATAACTTTTTAATAGAACCATACGATGAATTCTATTTTACTGGATCAACAATAGATTGGTCAAGTAAAATTGATCTTAAGAAAGAAATGAAGTTTGAGAGAGTCCCTCAATTATTAAATAAAGATGTTTCATTAGAACTCAGAGATGATGACAATGACATATTATTAAAAAAATATAAAGATAAGACTACAAAAACATTTGGTAGTAAATATATTAAAAATGTTTATTATACTGAGGCTATTGAAAGAATTGAGGATCAATTCTCTGGAACATTCTTAGGAAATCTAGGAAAAACAAATTGGATAATATCTAAAATATTTAGTGATATAGAACAAATAGAAGGACTACCAATAGATTCTAATTATAATTATAGATTATTATATCGTAATAATCTAACATTAGATAAAACAAATGGTGTAATTTTAGATCCTGTAAATATAACTCATCCAAATTATAATGCAAAAACTACTTGGTATAATGAATCTGCTGGAAATGTTGAAGTTATAACTCATATAGGATTATATTCATCAGGAATACCATATGCTGGATTTTTAGATAATCCATATCTACCAACATTAGATTTAAATTATGGATCAGCGGAATATTATTTACATTCTAATGGATCAACCACTCCAAATAATATAGGATGGTTATATTGGAATAAGAAAATATCTTTATATTCAGATATAAATTCAAGATTATTAACATGTTATGTTATATTAAATTATAGTGATATAGCCCATTTAGATTTTAGATCCCAAATTTATATAGAAGGCGAACCATATCGTTTATTAAAAATATTAGAATGGACACAAGTAGGATCTTGTAAAGTTCAACTTATAAAAGTTCAAAATTTAAATGATGATGCATATGTTACTAGTTTAGGATGGCAACAAGCATCAAAAATAATAGAAGTTGGAGGAGCTAATCAAACAAAAGCTGCAATAATATTAGAAGAAAGAAGTCAAGTTATTAATCTACAACAGCCAAAATCTATGATTTATATGTCTAATTTTGAAGCTGTTAGTGGTAATACTTCTATTGTTTTATATGATACTGGATTAACAATGACTGACAAGACAAATTATTATACAAAGTCTTCTGTTGGTATATTAATAGGAGAAGGGAATTCTACAGAAGAAGATACATTTTTAATTAAAGGAGATAATAATAAAATATCATCTTTAAAAAATACAATATTGGGTTCCAATAATAATATTGTAGATGGAGATAATATATTTTTAATGGAATCTAGTGATAATACAATACAATCAGGAGTTACGTTTGTAACGATGATTCATTCATCCGGTATGACAATTACTGAAAGCAATAAAGTATATATAAAAAATATAGATTTTGATACATTAACAGGATGTACTTGGACGGGTAGTACTGGAGCAGGAACTTCTGGATCTAGTGGATGGAGTACGGGAATAATAGATTCTGATTTTTGGTATGACATAGTAAATGATGTCTTATATACTCCAAATATAGTAATAACTGGATTGACTAATTTATATACTGGTTCTACTGTTGGATTTGCTAATGTGGTGGTAGATCCTGATGGAGGAGTGCATAGTATAACTTCTGGATTAGGAGTAGGATCATCCGGGACAAGCGGAGGATCTGGATCTAGTGGAACTTCAGGAACTAGTGGAATATCTGGTTCATCTGGAACATCTGGGACAAGCGGAACATCAGGAATATCGGGTTCATCTGGTGTGGGTGTAATAAGTACAACAGATGTTGATTTATATTATAATACTTCAACAGATACTTTATATACTCCAAATATAATAATAACAGGTTTAACAACAGCTTATACAGGTTCAGTTGTTAATTTCAATTCTGTTATAGTAGATACTAGTGGTAAATTATATAGTGTTACTGGAACAACATCAACATCTGGAACAGGATCTAGTGGAACAAGTGGTAAATCAGGATCTTCTGGTGCTGGCACAATAAGTACAACTGATAATGATTTATATTATAATATTTCAACTGATATTTTATATACACCAAATATTGTTATAACTGGTTTAACTTCTGCTTATACTGGATCAACAACTAATTTTAAAACAGTTATTGTTGACACTGATGGCAAGTTATATAGTATTACTGGGACAACAACAGGTGGAACAGGAACATCGGGAATCAGTGGGACGTCTGGAACTAGCGGATCCGGCTCATCTGGATCGAGCGGAATTGGAGTAAGTGGCTCATCTGGAACATCAGGAGTTTCAGTTTATGATGATATCTCTTTTGAGTTCAGAGATATAATAGCTGGCACTATTCAAGTATACGATTTAGATATTAGAGCTTCATTCGGATATACTATTATATCTACATCTTTGGAAACAGATAATGGTACTTTGGTTGGAGTTAATATAAAAATTGGAGGAGTTTCAGTTGGATCTCTTTCAAATATGACAGTTGATACAGGAGTGGATGAAACAAGTGCTTCAGCACCAAATACAGTTGTTGGTGGTAATAGAATTAATATAACTACATCAGTGAATTATAGTGGATATCCAACTTTATTAAGAGGAAAATTAAAAATATTAAGAACATAATGGGGCATATTATTTATACATCACAAAATCAAGGGTATGGAGCTTTGTATAATTGGTTTACTACCCAATCAGGATATACTGTTGATTATGGATATTTGTATAATTGGGATGCTTCTCAATCTAATTTTAATATTGAGTATGGAGCTTTATATAATTGGAATGCTGCAAACTATAATGTATTTGGAGAAACAATATGTCCTGATGGATGGCACGTACCAAGTACTACTGATTGGTGGAATTTAATGATATACATAGATCCAGATGGAACTCAAACCAAAAATGATGCAGGAGGATATTTAAAAGCAACAGGAACAACTTATTGGGATTATCCAAATAGTGGAGCTACTAATACATATGGATTTAATGCTATTGGCGCCGGTATAAGATATTACGATACAGGAGAATTTTCGGATATAAATAGATATAGTTATTATTTATCTTCTACTGATTATACTGATGAATATTATTTAATGGGCCCAATTATAGGATATGACACTACTGTAATGAGTTCAATTGGAGGCATACAATCTAAAAATTTAGGTCAAGTTTTAAGGTTAATGAAGGACGATTCAACAGATCCTGGAACGATGACAGATTATGATGGTAATATATATCCGACTGTTAAAATCAATGACCAAGTATGGATGGCTAAGAATTTAATTGTTGAACATTATAATAGTGGTACAACTATTCCAAATATTACTAGTAATACTGAATGGGCCAACGATACTGATGGAGCGATGTGTTATTATAATAATGTTAGGGATAATTCTTATACAGCAAAAATTCTATCTCCTTCTGGTTGGCATATACCTAACTCAACTGAATGGACAACTTTACAGACAACTATAGGTGGATATTATTCTGGATATACATTAAAGTTAACAGGATATACTCATTGGTATACTCCAAATTCAGGGGCAACTAATTCATATGGTTTTAATGCTGTGGGATCTGGATGGAGAAGTAAAACAAATAATGGTAATTTTGTTAATTTCAAATATATTGGATGGTTTTGGGCATCAGATGAATATAATTCAACAAATGGATATATGGCACAATTATGGCATAGTGAAACTGTTTTTCAAATATCATATACTACAAAAGAAGATGGTTTAGCTATTCGTCTTTTAAAAGATGATTCAGTTTGGACTGCTGGTGATACCATGATTGGAAATGATGGAAGAATTTATCCAACAATAAAAATTGGAGACCAGGTATGGATATCATGTAATCTAGCAGAAACAAAATATTTAGATGGTAGTAGTATTCCAATTGTAACAGGAGATACAGTATGGTCAGGATTAACTTCTTATGGAGCTCGTTGTAGTTATGATAATAATGAAAGTTATGCTGGTCATAATATTGGAGAAATAGCTCATAGTGGATGGCATGTACCAACAACTACTGAATTCTCAACTATGGCTACATATCTTGGAGGTTCTGATCCATTGGGATATTGGGAATTAATTGGTGGATATTTAAAAGAAACTGGTTATTTATATTGGGATTCTCCTAATTCTGGGGCAACAAATTCAGTAGGATTTAATGCTAAGGGTGGTGGAGAAAGATCAAATACAGGATCATTTTTTAATTTAAAAAGAAGTGGTGCATGGTGGAATCATGAGTCGTATACCTCTAGTTTAGCTTATAATTCTTTTGTTGTTTATGATACAGATAGATTAATAACTACTCTAACTTATATAGCTTCAAATTATAAAACAGCTGGAATATCAATAAGATTAGTAAAAGATACAACAAGTTTATCTAATGGAGATAGTGGCACCACAATGGATTATGATGGAAATATTTATCCAACAATATGTATTGGTAGTCAAGAGTGGATGGCTTCTAATTTAAAAGTAATTCATTATACTGATGGGACACCCATACCACCTGTAACTAGTACTACTGATTGGGCTAATTTAACTAATGATGGTATGTGTTATTATAATAATAATGCAATATATAAATAAAAAATAAATAAACAATATGTCAAGAAAATTACTTTTAGATTTTGATGCTGTAAGTGTTTCAACTTTAAATTTGTTTAATATTATTAAGAGAGGTATTGGTATAAAAAATGATGGCCAATTATGGAGTTGGGGATATAATCTAGATGGCCAAAAAGGAATTAATAGTATTGTTAATAAAAGTACTCCAATAGCAATTTTAGGAACAATAAAAACCTTCTGTTCAATTGATAGTGGAATAAGACATTCAATAGGATTGAATAATAATGGTAAAGTATGGTGTTGGGGAGATAATGAATTTGGACAACTTGGAATCAATAGTACTGGTTCAACTTCTACACCAGTGGCTATTTTAGGAATAACAAAAACATTTTGTAAAATTGATAATGGTGGAAGTATACATTCATTAGGAATAGATAATCATGGTAAAGTATGGGGTTGGGGAGCCAATACATATGGTGAATTGGGGATTAATAGCACTGCTCTTAAAAGTACGCCAGTAGCTATTGCAGGAACATTAAAAACTTTTTGTTCTATTACTGTTGGATGGGAGCACTCATTAGGAATAGATAATCGTGGTAAAGTGTGGGGTTGGGGGTGGAATTATACTGGTCAACTTGGTGTTAATAGTATTACATCAAAATTAATACCAACAGCCATTCTAGGATCTTTGAAAACTTTTTGTTCTATATCTGGTGGGGATTCTTTTTCATTAGGATTAGATCATTATGGTTATATATGGTCTTGGGGATTTAATGGTAATGGTCAACTTGGAACTAATAACACTACTTTTTACTCAACACCAGTAGCTATTGCAGGAACATTAAAAACTTTTTGTTCTATTTCTTGCGGTAATAGTCATTCATTAGGATTAGATAATCATGGTAATGTGTGGAGTTGGGGATATAATTTATATGGTAAATTGGGAATTAATAGCACTATTAATAAAAGTACACCAGTAGCTATTCTAGGAACATTAAAGACCTTTTGTTCTATTTCTGGAGGATTTCATTATTCTTCTGGTTTAGATAATCATGGTAATGTGTGGAGTTGGGGAATTAATGGTAGTGGGGACTTAGGAAATAATACTATTGTTTGTGAAAAGACACCAGTAGCTTTATATTCAACATACACTAATACTGGGACAAGTAATTATAAATTATTAATAGTTGATGTTGAAAAAATTTTATTAGATGATATAGAATTATAAAAAATATATAAATAACATGATTACAGAAGTATTTAAATTAGTATCGAGATTAAAGGATATTAAAAAAGAAGAATTGATAATTGATGATGATGATATTTATATCATACATGCTTTTCATAGAAAATTAAAAGGAATAATATCTTTTAATTTATGGAAAAATATTGTAAAAGAATATTCAATTACAAATTGCGTAGATATATACGAATCTTGTGATATTTTAGTAGACGAGATTTATAATAAATATAAAAAAAAATAAAATAAGAAATGGCTGAGAATACTATTGACAATATCTATATCAAAATGAAGATTGATAAATCTGCTTTTGATAGTTCTATGACTGGGATAAAGCGAGAGATGGCAGCATTGAGAGGTGTTGTTGGTAATTCTTTATTATCTACAGAAGATAATTTAAAATTAACTGGTAGGTTAGGTCAACTAAAAAACCATTTAGATGATGTTAAAAAATCAGCCAATAATATTGATGTTGGGGACGTCTTTGGTAATATGGCTATGTTTGGTGGAGTTGCTGCCAATGCAGTTGCAGGTGTTACAGGAGCTATGTCTTTATTAGGAGCTGAGACAGAAAAAACAGGTGTAATTGAAAAGAAAATATTACAATTTATGGCCATTGGTAATGCTCTACAAAGTGTTGCAGATTCAAAAAGATTAGTTTCATTAGCCAAGATATATATTGAAAACATTAAAAACTTTTTAACAATTGGTAAGACCACAGCAGCAACAGCTGGTCAAGTAACAGCAACAGTGGCATTAGACGTAGCACAAACAGCTTCTACTAAATCAGTCAATCTATTAACAAGAGCTACTTTACTTTGGAATAAAGCTTTAGCCTCAAATCCAATATTAATTATTATAGCAGCTATTGCAGCATTAGCAGCAGGAGTATATTTATTAAGTAAGGCCTTCAGTAGTAGTGAAGAAGAAGTTAAAGTATATGAAAAAGCTTTAGATGGCACTGTTATTAAAAATGAAGAACTAAGAAAATCTCATAACGAATCAATTAAAGTTTTAAGAGATCTAGATATTGAATATAGAGTTCTAACAGGAAGTTTAACTGAATATGGAGCAGAAATGGAAAAAATATCTAATGAAACAGCTGATAAATTAGATGAAAATTCAAAAGAGTTAGCCAAAAATTTGGAAGAAAATCATAAAGGATTTATGGAATCAATATTAACTTTTGTAATTCCAAGTTATGTTGACAAATCATCATTGGATAAAGATGTTAAATTAATTCAAGAAAATCAAACTAAAATTAATGATATTGTAAAGCAAGGAGAAGAAAAGAGACAAAATTTAAAAATTAAAACTGAAAGAGAAACAAACGAGGCTTTAACTAATTTTAGAATATCAAGATTAAAAGAAATTATATCTTCTTTAAATTCTGAGTATAGTGCTGCTGTTGCTTCTACTCAAAAGATACTTAGTTTATATAAATCTCTTGCTCAAAAACAAGATGAATTAAAATCTCGCGGATTGACCCCAGAACAAAAAGACATAAAAACTGTTGATGATTATTATAAAAATTATAGTGAAAATATTAATGACATTAATAGAGATTTGATAAATGAAAAAGAAAATTTAAAATTAATTAATGAACAGTTTATTAGAAATGAAACCTTATTAAAATCTTATAAAGGATCAGAGAAAAAAATAGGTGAAGAGACTAATAAACAAATGGATTATTTACAAAAAAAGATTATTGAAAATGGTGGATTGGCTAACGGATTAGAAAAAAAGATTATTGATATAGATCAGACTATTTGGGATGTTTCTCAAAAAGAAGGAACGGCTTTTATTGGTAAAGATGTTGATGAATATTTGAAAAATATAGCTTTGTTAGGAGTTAAGATATCAAAAAATATGGATGATTTAATAAAAAAGAGAGAAGATTATTCAAAAAAACAAACTGAATTAGATGATAAGAATGTTGGTTATTATTCTGAATTGTATAGTTTAAGTGTTAAATCTCAACAAATGTCTCAAGATAAATTTGAAATAGAAAAAAATATTGCAGATAATTATGATTTGAAAATAAAATCTCAAAAGGAATTAAATAGATTAGAAGGAGAAATTAAAAAACAACCAACTGCTTTTGCCGCAAAAGCCATAGACAATACAGAACAAGAAGAAAAAGAAAAAGAAGCTATTAGAATTAAGTATGCCAATAAAAGAAAATCTTCTATTTTAAATGATGAAAATGAAATTTTAAACATAAAAATAGCTGCTCAACAAAAAATTATTGATAATGAAAAACTTCCAGAAGCTACAAGAAAAAAGGCTATAGATGATAGAAATGAATTACTAAAGAAACAGATATCCATTGAAGGAGAAATATTGAAAATTAAATTATTAGAAGTAGATGCAGAAATAGAAATAGTAAATAAAAATAATGAAGCTATTTTAAAACAAGGCGAAGAAAAGAAAAAGAAATTATTAGAAGAAAGAAATAAAGCTGTAAAATCAGTTGATGATCAATCTCTTGTATTAGCAGGATCTAAAACATTAGAAATAGAGAAGCAAATACTGGCAACAAAGTTATTAGAAATAGATGCACAGATATTATTAGTAGATCAAACAAATGAACAAGGAAAGGCCCAAGTAAAAGTATTAGAATCATCAAAGAAACTATTAGAAGAGAAATCAAAAGCTACTGTTGGTGGAATAAAAGATACTATATCAGAAGGATTGGCCCCTTTAGAAAAGGATAAGGATGTATTTGGAGGTATATTTAATCAATTTGACACTCTTGATCTAAAAGGAAAAATGGCAGGTATATCTGAATTTGCTTCTTCATCAATTGGAGTTTTAAACGATTTTATTACTCAATCTATGAATGCACAAGCAGAGGCATTAAGAGTATCAACAGACGCAGCTCTAAGTACAATAAGTAAGAGATATGAGCAAAATGTAGCTATAATTGATAGAGCTTTAAAACATGGGGCAATGAGTCAAGAACAATATGATAGAGAAAAAGCAGTATTAGATGAAGTAAGAGCCGCAAAAGAAAAGAAAATAAAAACAGAAGAAGCTAAGAAATTAAAAGAATATAATATATGGGCAGCAATTATGAGCGCAGCTCAGGCAGTCGCTTCAGCTCTAGCAGCGCCTCCACCAATGGGATTTATATTTGCAGGAATAGCTGCTGCTCTTGGAGCTACTCAAGTGGCTATAATAAAAAATGCTGAAATACCTGAATTTGATATGGGTGGACCAGTCATTGGACCATCTCATTCTGATGGGGGGAAGATAGTAAAATTAGAAGGAGGAGAATTTATAATTCAAAAATCAGTTAGTCAAAGACCAGGAATGGGAGATTTTTTATCAGCTGTTAATAATAACCAATTGCAGCCAAGACAGGTTGTAAATAACAATGGTATTTCATCTGAAATGATAAGAACAATTATATCTGAGACTGTAGCTAGTATTGCTTCTATACCAGTTGTAAATGTTGAGAGTGATTTTACAAAAGTACAAAGAAGAGTTACAACAATAGAATCTAGGGCTAATTGGTAATTATTTTTATACAAAAAGCACTATTTTAATATATAGTATAAAATAATAAACAATAATGAATTACATACTAAGAGAAATTACAATAAATGAAAATGATGAAACTGGCATTCAATCTATATCTTTTGTAGATAGACCAGCAATTGAAACAGATTTTGAATATTTTGCAGCAGGTAAATTATTGCCTTTTTTCAAATATACAGCTTATCCTCTACCAGAAATAATATCTACTAGTCATAATTTTTGTAGTAATCATGCAGGAATGGTCTATCACGAAAGTGAAATAAAATCTTGGCATAAATCTGACGAACTTGGTTGGATTGATGAAGCTAATTTCTTTCAGAATTTTACTAACGATCTTGGTGGACCCAATTTTGAGGGTAATTATTCTTTTAATTGTGATTCTCAATTATACAATTGTCGTCATAAATTAGTAAGAATATCAAAGAAAGAAGATATACCAAATGATAAGAGATTTTTATCCCCTGATATTAAATTTGAACAACATTTTATTAAAATGGAAATGATATCAGAGCCAAAACGAGAAGTAATGGGACTTGTATTAAAATCAAATCAATTCATATATCGTAGAGATGTTGATGGTAATGGCAATCCAGGATATATTTATTTTTGTAGAGATACAATAAGAAAATTGAAAGAAAAATATGGTTATAATCGCAATATATCTTATATGCACAGAGATGATTTAACTGGCCAAGCTATTTTAATGGATTCTTGGTTAGAAGAAGATGAATCTTTAAAAGAGACTCGTTGGCATATGAAATATAAGATTATTGGAGAAAAACTCTGGGAATTAATAAGTAATAAAATTGTAAAGGGATTTAGTATAGAAGCTATCTTCGCAATATAAAAATAATTAAAACAAAATGCCAATGGATCCGACACCCCAAGAAGATAAAAATTCATTTATAAGTAGATGTATATCTCATGAAATGGATAAGGGGATGCCAAATCGTCAAGCAGTTGCTGTTTGTATTTCTAAATGGAATAGAAGAAATATCAAACCTAAAAAATAATATCGTAGCGATATGGGAAAAGAAAGTCAAACATTGAGGGATTTATTGGCCTCGGTGATTACAGGAACAACTTTAAATATACAAACATCAACAGCAACTGATCTTTTAAGATTAGTAATAGATGATTCGGGAGTGCCAGTTTTAAAAGTATCTGGAGCTGGATCTGGAAGTAGTGGAGTAGATGGATCATTTCTTGGCACATCAGGAACATCAGGTAAGTCAGGAAGTTCTGGAATATCAGGAGTATCAGGAAGTTCTGGAATATCAACTAATGGCACATCAGGAGTATCAGGAAGTTCTGGTATGACCCCAATTGGTTTATCCGGAACATCTACTTATTATGTTTCATCAGTAACAGGTGATACAATGCTAACATTTGTTGATGGAATATTAACATCAAATGTATAATCCTTATTGGATCAAAAATAAAATAAATAACCATGATCATAGAAAAAATATTAAAATTTTTAAAAATCCATTTTGCATCTAGTTTAACTCTAAAAGATGGAACACCTCTTTCAGTAGATGGTAATTTTGAAACTGGGGCCAAAGTGTCTGTTGTAACTACAGATGGTGAAATACCTTTGCCAGATGGTGAATATCAATGTGAAGATTCAACAATTATCATTGTAAAAGATGGTATTATCATGGATATTGTTTCTCCGGGAGAAGTTGATCCTAATATGGTACCTCCAGAACAATTATCTGATGAAGTAATAGATAAATTGGCTGGTCAAAAGGGGAATCCAGAAGTAAGTGGAATAGATCCAATAGTTGAAGAAGATCCAAATTTAATTACTCCAAGTGGGGACACAGCTACAATTGAAGAAGTAGTTGAACCACCTGTTGATAATCCTGTTGAGAAACCAGTTGATGAAACATCTAAAATTGCAGATTTAGAAACAAAGATAGCTGATCTAACTTCTAAATTGGATGAAGTGATGAAGAAATTAAATCTGATATCAGAGAAATTTAGTGTAGCTGCTCCAATAATTAAAAAGATAGAAACAGATAGAACTATTATGGATCCAAGATTACAACAAAAGGTTGATCTAATTAGGATGTTGAAAAAAACTGCAATTTAAAACCAATTTTCTCTAAATTTTGCGATTACTCATAGATCCGCCCTCAATTTATTTAAATTAAAAAATTCTTTACAAGAATAATATATTTATTATATATTTAAAATAATCATAAAAGATTAAATCTTGTAAAAGATCAAAAAATAATTTAAATAATTATGGCTCTATCTCTTGGTAGTCTAACACAATGGGTCAACGACAATAGTCAAGAATTATTAGCTCAGTCAGTACTTGCTGGTGAAACAATTGATTTAATATCAATTAAAACCGGTGTTAAGTATAAAGAAAGACTTAAATATCTTGCTACTGACGCTGTTTTTCAAGCTGGTGGATGTGGTTTCAGTACATCTGGAACTATAACTCTTACTCAAAAGGACTTAACTGTTATTGATGTTAAAATCAATGAATCTATTTGTCCGGAAGATCTAAATGAATACTCATTGAGTATATCTTTAAAACCAGGTTTTAACAAAGACCTACCATTCGCACAATTCTATATGGCGGATAAAATAAAACAAATTAATAAAACTATTGAAACAAATATTTGGGCTAATGCAGCTGCATCAAGCACTGTACCATCTGGTTTGATTTATAAGTTTTTGGCAGATGTAATAATAACTGGAAATACAACTGTTTCTCAAAATTTAACAGGAACCACTCTTGTAGCTTCTGATTGGTTGGGATATGTTTACGCTTTACAGAATAAACTTCCAGAAGCAATTCAATCAGCTACTGATTTAACTCTATTTGTTGGGCATCCAATATTTAGAAAAATTGTTCAAGCATTGGTTATTGCTAACCTATATCATATTGACCTTACAGCCAATGATGGTATGCAAGCATTCTACTTCCCGGGAACAAACATAAAAGTAGTTCCTGTAAATGGTTTAAATACTTTGAATAACATGGTACTTACTCCAGCTTCTAACTTGATCTATGTAACAGATTTAACACATGAAGAAGAAAAAATTGAGATGTTCTGGGCTCAAGAAGCACAATTAGTATATTTTATTTCAAGATTTAAATATGGAATAGATTATTATTTCTCAGAATATGTAGTATTATCAAAACTTTAATCAGCAATGATCAAAAAATAATAAAATAAAAAATGGCATGTAAAAAATATTCTCAATCTGTAACATCAGCTTGTAGAGATGCTCAACCGGGGGTAAGTAAAATCTTCATTGCTAATTATAATGACTTAGTTTCTTATCAATTAGATGTCGCTGGTACTAGTATAACAGGTATAACAATGACTGGTTCTACTAATTTCTACGGTGTAGCTTTAAACAAACAAGTAGCTTCTTTAATTGACACACCAACTATAAACTTACAAAATGGTGTAGCTGTATCTAAACCAAAGGTATCTTTCAAGATCCAAGGTTTGAGTGCAACAGCTATACAAATTTATTCAGAACTATTACAGGCTGACGTAGTTGTGGTTGTTAAAACTATTAATGGGGATCTATTTGGTGTTGGATTTGCTAATGGGTTAGCAATGTCTGCTGGCACATTAGGTACTGAAAGCGCTGTTGATGGATTCGTTGGAGCTTCCTTTGAATTGGATGGTATTGAATCATCTCCTTTCTATAAGATTGGAACCAATCTTAATTTTGAATCATCTTTTGTAATTTAATCATCTCTCCACCTTATATTTCTATATATAAGTTCAAAAGACCTCTAATGAGGTCTTTTTTTAATTTAAATGATAATACAGGAATACGATAGAGATTGATGCTAGATTTATTATACATAAATGTATTTTTTTATATATAGTATAAAATAATATTTACTTTATGTTCAACATAAATCTAGAAAAATTGGAGATACCAACTCTCATTGATAGAAAATCATATAATGGACAGTATTACGAACCAGGTAACGATGGTCGTTGGTTCAACCATCTTTTAGATTACTATTATAATTCGTCAATACATGCATCTATATTAACAAATCTACATCGTAGATTACAAGAAGGATATGAAAATGATCCAATATATTATAAGATGTCATTGGATTATTTAATCTTTGGAGGTTATTCTCTTCAAATATTATGGAATATAAATCATGATAAAATAACTAAAATAATATCCTTAGATTATTCAGATGTCCGTTGCGGTTTACAGGATGATTATGGAAATATTTCTTTATTTTATTATTCTAATGATTGGTATAAATATAATAATCGTAAAATAGAGGTATTGGCCCCATATAATGAAAATAAAATATCAGATGATAATCAATGTTTTTATTATAGGAGATATAATCCTGGAAATGAAATATACCCAAAACCATATTATTTTTCTTGTTTGAAATGGATAATAACTGATATTGAATTAGAAAATTATTATGCCAATCTAGTCAAGAACAATTTTGTAGCTAATACAATCCTTTCAGTTAATAGTTTTATGGATGAAGATAAACAAAAAGATTTTGAAAAGCAAATTAAAAATAGTTTTGTTGGATCTGATAATGCTGGAACTTTATTAGTTATGTATAACGAAAATAAAGATAATGCTCCTGTTATTGTTAAATTCAATAATGATGAAGATGATTTAAAATATAGATGGATTAGTGATAAGATAAATGAAAATATAGCTGTTGGTCATTCATTGCCTGTTGGTTTATTAGGATTGCAAGTTCCTGGTAAATTGGGTAATACTGCTGACATACCAATATTTGAAGATATATATAATGATTTTGTTGTTATGCCAATTAAAAACGAAATTGTAATGTCGTATGAGAAGTTAAAAAGTAAATTAGTAATATGACAGAAAGACTTAGAACAATTATAAAAATATTAAAGGAACAAAAACTTCTTCTTGGAGAAAGAGGAGGTGAGTTTCATATTAATAGACATGGAAATAGGATCTATGTAAAAACAAATAAAAAATAATATGAACAATACTATCTATTTAATAAGTGCATCAGAATTGAAAACTCTGGTTCCTGCAATAAATAATCAAGTAGATGATACTCTTATTAATGGGGCAATATTACTTGTTCAAAATACTACTGTAAAAGATACAATAACTCAGGATTTTTATGAAGATTTATTAATTAATAGTGGTACAACTGCCAATAAATATCTTATAGATAATTATTTAAAAAATCTTATATCATATTCTGTTTGGCAATATCTTATGGTAAGTCTTTCGCTACAATTAAATGATGCTGGATTGAGAATTAAAACATCAGACCATTCAGTTGCAGCTGAATCTGTTGATATTGCTTTTTACAGAACATATATACAAAATTTTATTGATGGAGTTAGAAAACAAATGGATAGATATATTTTCTTACATCAATCGGATTATCCTTTATATTATCAAGATAAGTGGGGTGATGTTCCAGTTAAAAATAATTTTAGATTTGGGAGAATAGGAGGAGATGGTAATTATTATGATGAAGAAAATAAATATCATTGGCCATGTTATTAAAAAATAATGATTGTGATATGACAAATATGGAATATGTTTCTTTAAAAGAATATTTTGATGTAAGATTAAATGCAATATCGACATCAACTAAACTTGCTGCTGAATCTCTGGAAAAAAGATTAGAAAATATGAATGAGTTTAGAGAACTGGTAAGTGATCAACAAAAAACATTCCTTACAAAATCAGAATATGATATACATCATGGTACTCTTGTAAATGACATAAGAGTGCTTAGAGAAAGTAAAGCTTTATTAGAAGGAAAAGCTTCTCAAAATTCAGTATATTTAGCATATCTTATATCAGCAATGGGTTTAATTATTGCAATAATAGGATTAACTCATGAACTTTTTACTAATTAAAAAATAATATAAAATCTTGACATATTCAAATGTACTATCATATTTACAAAATTGGATATCAACATCAACAATAAATGGGAAATCTGTTTGGTGTGAAGTTCTTTTAGAAGATGAAATTGAATTAAATCCAAGAACAAAGTTCCCCGCTGCATTCATTTGTCCAATTCCATTTGATATGTCTTCAACTTCTATGCAGAGATATGGAGTTAGGATATATCTTACAAATAATACAACTACATCTCCAAATTATTCAACTATTGGATTAACCAATAGAATGAAAGTTTTTAATGAGATGGTAATATTCGCTCAGGAACTTGTTAAAAAACTTCCTGAGGATTTTATGGAAAGCTTCCCAATAACTTTTAATCCTGTTTTATTATGGGATAATAGTATTGATGGTATTTTCTTTGATTTAACATGTGATGCTGGAATACTTTGTAACGAAGTAGATCTACCAGGAATTAGTGGTTCAACATTTATTAAAATGGAGGGGACTAGTGGAACATCAGGAACAAGTGGAAAATCTGGTTCAAGCGGAACTTCTGGAACAGGAGGAACTTCTGGAACAGGAGGAACATCTGGTTCTAGTGGTGTTGATGGTAATTTTTATGGTACTTCGGGAACAAGTGGTATTTCTGGTTCATCTGGAACTAGTGGAACTTCTGGAACTAGTGGAACTTCTGGAACAGGAGGAACAAGTGGTATTTCTGGTTCATCTGGAACTAGCGGAACTTCTGGAACAGGAGGGACTTCTGGAACAGGAGGATCATCAGGAACATCTGGAACAAGTGGTACTTCAGGAACTAGTGGAACTAGTGGAACTAGTGGTACTTCAGGAACTAGTGGAACGTCAGGAATATCAGGAACAAGTGGAACTAGTGGAATATCTGGATCATCTGGAACATCTGGTTGGTCAGGAGGATCTTCTGGTTTATCTGGATCAAGTGGTTTGTCTGGTACTTCCGGTCAAAGTGGATCATCTGGAACATCAGGAGAATCTGGAACATCTGGAACTTCTGGAATATCTGGATCATCTGGATATGGATCTTCTGGAACATCTGGTTGGTCTGGAGGGTCATCTGGTATATCTGGAACTGGAGGAACATCTGGTGAATCAGGGACATCAGGGACTTCAGGAGAATCTGGAACATCTGGCGAATCAGGGACTTCAGGAACTTCAGGAGAATCAGGGACTTCAGGAGAATCAGGAACTAGTGGAACATCTGGTGAATCGGGAACATCTGGTGAATCAGGAACTTCTGGAACATCAGGAGAATCTGGAACATCAGGAACTTCTGGAACATCAGGTGAATCAGGAACTTCAGGAACTTCAGGAGAATCTGGAACATCTGGTGAATCAGGGACTAGTGGTACATCTGGAACTTCAGGAATATCTGGTTCATCTGGAACATCTGGATGGTCTGGTGGTTCATCTGGAACATCAGGAGAATCAGGAACATCAGGAACTAGTGGAGAATCTGGATCTTCAGGTTCATCTGGTTGGAGTACAGGAACAATTGATATAGATTTATATTATGACACAGTAAACGATGTTTTATATACTCCAAATATAGTAATTACAGGATTAACAAACATATATACAGGATCAACTGTTGGTTTTACTAATGCAGTAGTAGATCCTGATGGCGGATTACATAGTATAACTTCAGGGTTGGGTATTGGGTCATCTGGAACATCAGGAACAAGTGGAACAAGTGGAACAAGCGGAACAAGTGGAACAAGTGGTAAAGCTGGTTCGTCAGGAACAAGTGGAACCAGTGGAACCAGTGGAACAAGTGGAACAAGTGGAACAAGCGGTAAAGCTGGTTCGTCAGGAACAAGTGGAACCAGTGGAACATCAGGAGTTACTCAAGTGGTTGAAAGTTTGGGATTTGAATTCAGAAATGTTGCGACTACAACTGGTCAAACATATATATTAGATTTATCAGCTGTATATGATTATATTATAAATGTAGTAATATTACAAGGAGATACTGGAACTGGAACAACTGATTTTTATATAGATACAACTAAAATAACTGGTTTGACTGGTAAGACTTTTACATCAAATATACAAACGCATACACCAACAGATTTAAATACTGTAAGTACTTCTAGCCAAGTTAAATTTATAATAACTGGTTTAACTGGTACTCCAACATTAGTTAGAGGTGTTATGAAAACAACAAGAACATAAATGGGGCATAGAAATTTAATATTTGAAGAAGAGATTATTAAAACTGCAAATATAGGAGATATATTTGAAGGAGGTATGGTTTTTTATACATGGAGTGGAGGAACTCATGGATATATTATATGTGAGAATGATTTGCCAAATAGTATATGGGGTTGTTCAGGCACAAGCATCTCAACAAGTGAAGATGTTGGAACTGGTCAATCTAATACAAATAATATAATCGCTGGGTGTAGTACTATTGGGATAGCTGCAGAATTATGTGATAGTTTATCAATAAGTGGATATACTGATTGGTATTTGCCATCTTATAATGAACAATCATTAATTCATGATGCTGTTCATTTAGGATTTGGAAATTATACTAATGGAGTGCCTGTTTCATATTATATATACTGGTCATCTAGTCAACAGACTGATCCAGATACAAGTGCTCAAGGATTTAATTTGACAACTGGTGGAGCTTATTATAAGAATAAAAATGAAACTTGGTATGTTAGAGCTATTAGAAGTTTTTAAAAAATAATAAAATAAAATGGGATATGGTATAGTATTAGATCCTGGTGGTAAAGTACTTTTAAATGGAGGAGGATCATCCGGAACCAGTGGAGATGGAACATCAGGGACATCAGGAATTTCTGGTTCATCTGGAATTGGGACATCCGGTATATCTGGATCATCAGGAACTAGTGGATATGGAACATCTGGAATTTCTGGATCTAGTGGTATAGATGGTTTTTATGGTTCATCTGGAACTAGTGGTACTTCTGGAACATCAGGAGAATCTGGAACATCAGGAACATCAGGAGAATCTGGAACATCTGGTGAATCAGGGACTTCAGGGACATCAGGAGAATCGGGGACATCAGGAACATCAGGAGAATCTGGAACATCTGGCGAATCAGGGACTTCAGGAACATCAGGAGAATCAGGGACTTCTGGAACATCAGGGACTAGTGGTACATCTGGAACTTCAGGAATATCTGGTTCATCTGGAACTTCAGGAATATCTGGTTCATCTGGAACATCTGGATGGTCTGGTGGATCTTCAGGAATATCAGGTTCATCAGGCGATAGTGGAACATCAGGAACATCTGGAATATCTGGTGCAGTTTCAGGACAAATTTTATATTTTGATAATGTTGAATCTAATTTAATATTACCAACAATAGTTGCAAATAATACGATAGCATTTGTTACAGCAACAACTCCTGATACTATGACAAGAGGTGATGGTGGTAGTTTTATTACAGATGGTTTTGTTGCAGGACAAAAAATAAATATCTCTGGCGGAACAAATGATGGAATGGTTTACGTTATTCTAGCAGTTACTGGATCTACTATAACATTTATTAGAACAACAACTGTAATTAATGAATCGGCTGGAACCCCAATCACTATTAATGTAGATAGAGAAACATTAACAAGAACTCCTGTTAATGGTGTACAAGTAATTGAATCAGTTGATGTTTCAACTAATTCACCAGAAGATGTTGTTGGGGCAACAATTGATGCCTATACAACAACTAGTTTATTCCCTGTTTCAACTATAGTACCAGCAGGAACGTGGATTTTTAATTTTTGGGCATATTCATCAAATACGACTGGAGGATATATTCATTTTGAAGTTTATGTTGTTTCAACTGGCGGTACACAAACATTACTATTTTCAACATATGGTATTGCTGGAGCAGATAGAACTTTAATATCTTCTGTAGCAGGTTCAACCAATTCACAAAAAAAATATGTTGTACCTTACACCCAATTAACGGATACCAGTATTCTTACAAGTGATAGGATATCAGTAAAGGTTGTGGCTACTTGTACAACAAATAAAACAATATCATTTATATATCAAGGAGCTGCTATGGCTTCATTTATTCAAACACCATTTTATGTTCAACCGCCAGCAGGTACTAGCGGTACATCTGGAATAGGAGTATCTGGATCTTCTGGAACAAGTGGAACTTCAGGAACATCAGGAAAATCAGGTTCTTCAGGAACTAGTGGAACTTCAGGAACTAGTGGTACTTCTGGCACTAGTGGTACTAGTGGAACATCAGGAGTTACTCAAGTGGTTGAAAGTTTGGGATTTGAATTCAGAGACGTTTCTACAGCTACTGGTCAAACTTATATATTGGATTTATCAGCAGAGTATGGATATACAATAAATACCATTAAACTACAAGGAGATACTGGAACAGGAACAACCGACTTTTATATAGATACAACTAAAATAACTGGTTTGACTGGTAAGACTTTTACTTCTGCAACACAAACACATACTCCAACAGCATTAAATACTGTGAGTGCTACAAATCAAGTTAAATTTATTATAACAGCTTTATCAGGCACTCCTACATTGGTTAGAGGTTCAATGAAAACAACACGAACATAATGGGACATAAAAATTTAATATATTCATCACCAAAATGCTATTATGATGTAATTGCAATTGCTGGATTTGATTCTACAATAATAAGATTAGGTAAGGCTTGGTCTTGGGGAAGGAATGATAGTGGTGAATTAGGCAATAATACTATAGTTAGTGTATCAACTCCCATAGCAGTGTGTGGAAATCACGTTTTTTGTAAAATTGCTGGATCCAATCATAGAACTTATATCGCAATTGATAATAATAATAAATCTTGGGGATGGGGGTATAATGGTCTTGGAAATTTAGCTATTAATAGTGTAGTTAGTGTATCAACTCCTGTAGCTATATATGGTACGCATATATTCAATCATGTGAAAGGAGCATATTTTCATTTTCTTGCTCTAGATAGTACTGGAGCAGCTTGGTGTTGGGGTCAAGGGACACAAGGAGAGATGGGTAACAATCTTAAAGTAAATTATTCTACACCTGTAGCTGTTCTTGGTAATCATGTATTTTGTAAAATAACTGCTGGAAGACAAACAAATATTGGTTTAACAAATAATGGATTAGCTTGGTCTTGGGGTAGAAATTTAAATGGTGTTTTAGGTAATAATGTCAATGTAGCTCAAAGTACTCCAGTAGCTATATGTGGAAATCATTCTTTTATTGAAATAGAAACAAACATGCAAGTTAGCATTGGTATTGATAATTTAGATCAAACTTGGGTATGGGGTAGAGCTGATCTTGGCGCACTGGGAGATAATACATTAGTAGATAAATGTACCCCGGTTCTACTTTATGGTAATCATGTTTTTAAAAAAGTTGCAGTTGGGTGGCAAACTACTTTTGGTTTAGATAAAAGTGGAATATTATGGTCTTGGGGAAATAGTGCTTATGGTGAATTGGGGTTAAATAATACAGGAGTAACATATTCAACACCTGTAGCTGTTCTTGGCAATCATATATTTAAAGATGTTATCGTAAATCAATATAATGTTATAGCTATTGATACACAAAGTAATATATGGAGTTGGGGGAGAGGTGACTTTGGACAAATTGGTGATAATTCAGTAGTCTGTAGATCTATTCCAGTAGCTATTTTAGGAACAGCGTGGAAGCAATTATAAAAAATAATATATAAAATTATGAATGAAAATGAAATTAAATTTTTCAAATACTTTGAAGAAAATCTTTTTGGTAAATCGAGTTCTAGTTATGAGTTAATAAATAACGCTTCTAAACTTCTTGGAAGATCTCAAGCAGCTACATGTCCAACATGTGCAAGAGAAGAATATTATGAATTATTAAATATTTATAATTCTTGTCTTACAAAATGGAAAGAATATAAAGATTCTCTTGTAAAACCAGTAGTAAAAGAGGTAATACCTGAACCAGATATTGAAATCATATATACAAAATATGAAAGTGTGGAGGAAGTTAAAGATATTATTGATAAACAAAAAGACGAAACCACTCTATCAATAACAAAAAAATCAAAATGGTAAATTTGACCCAGAAACCACCACATCTTTAGTGTAGTTGGTAGTTCATTTAATTATTATATAATATCAAAAAATTTTTTAAACTTTTCATAAACTTAGTTATATAAGGCGTAATATTATATTAACCAAAAAGTAATTTTTGGTATTTAAATTTTTATATATAGTATTATGTTAAAGGCGATTAAAGTTAGATTATATCTTGATAAGGAACAAGAAGTTTACGTTAGTAAACTTCTTGGATGTTATCGTTTTGTATATAATAACTGTTTAGCCAAAAAGATAGAATCGTATAAAACAGATAAAACAAGTTTAGGGTTAAAAGATTTAGGAAAGCATTTTCATCAAGATTTAACAAATGAATTTGATTGGTTGAAAGAACACAACACAAAAGTATTGAAACAATCAATCATCAATATGTTAGATGCGTATCAAAGATTTTTCAAAACCAAATCAGGCTTTCCAAAATTTAAATCAAAACATGATAACATTTCAAGTGTTAGATTCCCTGAAGAAGCCATATCAAGTAAAAATGATTTTTTATCAAACAGAATAACACTTAACAAACAATTAAAATCAGTAAAATTTAAAACTTCTGATAAATATCATAAATATTTAAACAAGTACCAAAGTGGGATAAGGTCAGCTACGCTGACAAAGACCACGACTGGTAAGTTTTTCTTATCTATACTTGTAAATTCAGATGAAATTATAAAAAGAAAAGAACCTATCAATGATTTCATTGGTTTAGATTTAGGGATTAAAGATTTCATAGTAACATCAACAGGTGAAGTTTTTGAAAACATTAAAACTATTAGAAACAATTCAAGGTCATTAAAACATTTGCATAGGCAACTATCAAAAAAGGTTAAAGGATCAAATAATAAAACAAAAGCAAGGTTAAGGCTTGCAAAAAAACATGAAAAGTTAAATAACATTAAACAAAACTATTTACATTCAATAACAAATTCACTGTTAGATGAAAACCAAATCATAGTGATTGAAGATTTAAATGTAAAAGGAATGTTAAAAAACCACAAACTATCAAAAGCAATTCAAGAACTATCATTGTATAAATTCAAACAGATTTTAAAGTATAAAGCTGAATGGTCTAACAGAAATGTGATTGAAGTTGATAGATGGTTTCCTTCATCTAAACTATGTTCTGAATGTGGTTATAAATATTCAGAGATGGCTTTAAAAGAACGTGAATGGACGTGTCCGCAATGCGGACACAAGCATCACAGAGATTTAAATGCAGCAATTAATATAGAAAACGAAGGCAGAAGATTATATAAAGAACAAATAGGGATCCGTAATCCCGAATTAACGCTTGTGGACTATCAAGAAAAATCAAATTTATTTGAAGATAGGTTGAAACAAGAAAACGGAATTTATGAAATATATAGTTTTTCATAAGTTTTGTTGAACGGTGTTATCAAGTTTATTTATGATAATATATTTGACAAAGAGATAGTCAATAAGAAGATATATTTATTCAACCAAAACGTAAATTTAATATATAATAGTATCGGGGAAAATCCTGGTATTATTAGTGATATGTTAGGAAATTTAATGGAATTGGTGGATAGTTATTTGAAGCCTTCAAATACGGAGAAAAGATTATTGGGAGAGGTTTTTACACCACTTTATGGAAAACCTGGTTGTGTAGAGGATCAATTGAATTTGATGGATGAATCTCTTTGGAAAAGAAAAAATGTCAAAGTTTTGGATCCGTGTAGTGGTGTGGGGAATTACTCTGTTGTTCTTGTTGATAAGTTCATGAAAGGATTGGTTGATGAATTTCCCGATAGTGAAGAAAGACTTAAATGGATTTTAGAGGAAATTATCTATATAAATGAGTTTCAGTCAAAAAACTTGTTTATTTATCTTCAATTATTTGATAGTGAGAATAAATACAAGATGAATTTCAATAGAGGTGATTATTTGAAATTGGATATTAAGGAAACATTTGGAGTTGAAAAATTCGATTTGATATGCATGAATAGTCCATATCAAGAAGAGTTGAAAACTAAACAAGGTTCTGCTAAACCTCTATATAATCTTTTCATTGAAAAGGCTATAAAAGATTCAAAAAATGTAATTTCTATTAATCCAAGTAGATGGTTTGCTGGGGGTAAAGGATTGGAAGATTTCAGAAAAATGATGTTATCTAACAAGAATTTGAAGGAGATAGTTCATATTGATAATTCAAAAGAAGTCTTTGGAAATCTTGTTAATATAGTTGGTGGTATATCTTATTTACTAATAAGTGATGAATATAGTGGAGATTGTTTATTCAATGGTAATTTAGTTGATTTATCAAAATTTGATATAATTGTAAATCCTAAATATTATTCAATTTTGAGTAAAATTTCTAGAAAAGTTGGACTTGATACAATATGTAAAGGACAATCTTACTCTGGTATAACAACAAATGATAGTAGATTATCAAAAGTAAAAGTTGATGACTCTTATATTAAATGTTATGTTAGTCAAGTAAATGGATTAGAAAAATGGATTAAAAGAACTGATGTTAAACAATCAGTTGATTTGAATAAATGGAAAGTTATAACAGCAAGAGCAAATGGTTCCTATCCAAGATTTGGAAACAAATTTATTGGTAAGAATAACGAGGTTTGTAATCAGAGTTATATTGCTTTTGAAGTTAATAGTGAAGAAGAATCTAAATCTCTACTTTCATATATCTCTACAAAGTTTTCTAATTGTTTATTGTCTTTTAGAAAAATAACACAAGATTTAAAACCTGATACTTGTAAATGGATTCCATTAGTCCCTTTTGATAGAGAATGGACTGATGATCAATTGTTTGATTATTTTAATCTATCGGAAGAAGAAAGAAATATTATTTTGAATTATGATAATAATAGAAAGTAATAATAATAAAAGTTGATGATACAATAAAAGTATTCATTTAATTATTATATAATATCAAAAAATTTTTTAAACTTTTCATAAATTTAGTTATATAAGGCGTAATATTATATTAACCAAAAAAAAAACTAAAATTATGGAAAATCAAGAAAAAACATTTGACATGAGCAGCGATGAAAAATCCAATTATGAAGGAGGAGTTTTTTATTTAAAGATGGTCACAAAAAAGGATGCCCAACCTTTTTTTACGATTAAAACGAAAATAGGCGATAGTTATACTTTACTATCACAACAACCTAAAAGTATATCTGGGACTCTTAAATCAATAACCACGGGGAGTTATACGTGGGAGAAGAAGGATATAAAAACAGTAAAAATAGTTCTTGAAAAAGATACTAAAAAAGGAAAACAATTAGCCATTATCAGTAGTTCTTATACGTCTACGCTTCGGGGAATTGTAAATTGTCTCTTATCATTTGATGAACCAATTAACACAATTGGAATTAATTTATATCAAAATAAATTAGGTTACAATTCTGTTATGGTATTGTGTAATGGTAAAAGAAAAGAATGGAAATATGCACAATCTTTTTTAAAGACCCTTGTGGATGTTGAAACCACTAAAAAATTTGGAGATGTTTATTATTATGGCCGTCTTGATGATTTTTTAGAAACAGAATTAATCAAACATTTGAATACTATACTACCAGATAGTCCTAGAATTGTTGACGAAACATTAGAGAAAAATGAATTATCTGCGAATGATTTAATGAAAGAAGAAGATTACTTATTTGATGTAGAAAATTAATATTAAAGACATGAAAAAGATAAATTATGAATATAGACATGAAGTCTATCGTAAACCGAAAGTTGAGGATTCTTTAGAACCTTCTGAAGAACAGAGCATTGAAGATCCTGTTGGTCATTTAATATATTTTAGAAAAGATCAAAAGGATTTCTTAGATAATTATAGTAAAAATTATAAAATCTATACATCTACATTAATAAGAGGCCTGTTGGACCATTACATGGAAAAAGTTAGAAAGGCTATGAAAGAAATGGAATTTTAATATGGAAATAAAACATTGGTATAAATATTATAAGTGTGTGTGGAGTGGAGATGAAACTTACATATATCTGAAAAGATCAGATAGTTACATTATTATAAAAAATAAAATAAAAAATGAAAAAACTCCCAGTTAAATTACGTAAAAAAATGTCCCTAAGAAATCAAAAACTTAGGGACATTAATAAGAATAAAATAACTACTAAAAAATAATAAAATGATATGAAAGATCAAATTACTACAAGAGATATATATTTATATTTGCATTTTGTTTTAAAAAATTCTTTATTTGATAAAATAAAATCAAAATATTTTTCAGATGCTCCTGACATAGAAAAAATATTAGAAATAATATTAAAACATAAAAAAGAATTTGGTGATTTGCCAAGTCAAACTACAATTAGAGATTATCTTATAAAAGATAATTATGAAATTAAAGAAGAATTATTAAATAGATATTTAAATCCAAAGGGATACGTAGATGAGGATGAAAAAAATCCTAATTTTATAAAAACAAAATTTAATGATTTTATAAAATTAAAAAAATATACTGATTATCTCTATGAACAAATAGATAAATCAAGAAATGGTAAGATATCTGAAATAGACGAATCCTTTGGTATAACAAATATTGAAGAAGAAGAAGAAATTAAACTCCCTTTAATAAGTCAAGATATTTATGATAATTTACCACAAGTTTTAAAAGATTTAACAAAACCATTTGAGGGTAGAACAAGAGATGTTCTCCTAACCTCTTTATTAAGTACAATATCAATATTTTTCTCAAATGTTAAATCTCATTATTATCAAGGTAATGAAATTTATAATAATATTTATACTTTGGTTGTAGCAAATTCTGCTATGGGTAAATCAATTATGAAAAAAGCTCCCATAATTTTACATGATTTAATACATCAAAATCATGAAGATTATTTAAAAAAGAAAAATTATTATAATCTTTTATCAGCGGAAGATAAAAAAAATACTGATGTTCCAGTAGAGAGCGTCTTAGTTTTTGGAGGAGATACAACTAGACCAGCACTTATAAAATATTTGTTAATAAATAATGGTAAGATGTTAATGTTTGATACTGAAGCTGATTCATTAACAGATAATAAAAAAAGTGATTACGGAGATTTAACAACTTTTATTAGAAAGGGTATAGGTAACGAACAATGGGTAAAAGTTATAAAAACAGAAGAATCTGTTTTCATACCTGTTCTAAAAAATAATATTTGTATAAGTGGAACCCCTGATCAAGTTCCAAAACTAATTGGTACTGAGGGAGGAAACAATGGAACTCTAAATAGATTTATAATTTATATCTGGG
>Ga0315278_10000692_pt1 | contig 29414 bp, 26 predicted proteins | sample YL17G06_0_MG_FD_203880 | JGI IMG/M metagenome (GOLD analysis project Ga0315278, IMG submission 203880) | Sediment microbial communities from Yellowstone Lake, YNP, Wyoming, USA - YL17G06_0 | ecosystem: Environmental > Aquatic > Freshwater > Lake > Sediment | place: USA: Wyoming | collected... | reverse complement strand
GGCATCGCCTGTTCCTTCAATGACAATTTGGGAACAGGCAATGCCAGTTCCCTACAATTTTAATATCAAGACATCCATGACTTCTCGGATAGCCTCCGAATAGGACAATATTCCGGCCCCCCGTTAGTGTGTTAATTATTCATTTGCCTGGAAAGCCTCATAAATCCGAAATATAGGCTTATCTTAGTGACATTCGGGGCAGTCAAAAAATCTCCCTATTTTTTTGCCGCTTCGAAGGTCCCACAATCGCACGGTTTTATCAGTAGACCCGGAAGCCAGGGTTTTGCCATCCGGGCTGAAGGCAACGGCCCATACAATATTCGTATGCCCCTCCAGGCGCCGGACTTCTTTGCCGCTGCCGGGGTCCCACAAGCGCACGGTGTTATCATATGACCCGGAAGCCAGGGTTTTGCCATCCGGGCTGAAGGCAACGGAAGTTACAGGACTATTCCAACTGATATTTTTCACCAGTTCCCGGATGTTATCGATTTTCTCCCCTTGCGGAACCAGGGGCGGATAGGATTCCACCGCCCTCAACCGGGTCCCAATGCCGCATAAAACCATTAATAATAACACCCCACCGGCCCGCAAACCGCGCAAACACTTCGCGCTTCCTCTAAATAATCGTATGCTCTTCATGCCTTTATTTTAATGGAAATACCTTTGAATTGCAATGACTCAAACGATGAGCCACGGACGAACACGGACAAAACACGGACTAAAAAGATGAAAACAAAAAAATAGCCGCTAAGAACGCGAAGACACGCGAAGTAGGGGCAATTGATCATTCCATCATTTATCATCATTCATCACTCATCATTCATCATTCTATTTAAAGATGTGTTCACGTATGGGCGATTACATTGATTAACACTGATTTTTGTCAGGGAAAAATGGGCCGGATGAGAAAACAACCGGTTAAATTGCCATAACACCGGTAGAAATGACAAACCTACCGGTAGAAATGAGAGTTCGACAGGTAGAAATGGGAGTTCTACCGGTAGAAATGAGAAACCTACCGGTAGAATTGGGAAACCTACCGGTAGAAATGGGAAACTCACCGGTTAAAATGACAACTCCACCGGTTGCAGGAAGAGGAATGAAGTTTTTCTACCATAATTAAAGAATCCGGACGCCGGTGCTAAGAATTTCGTGGGCAAATGGATTTGAATGGTCAAAATCAATTTCATCGAAAGGGTGCGGCTCTATGCGGGTATCAAATTTCCGGCTAATCTTCATCAACTCGACTTGCATCGTATAACCATTTAATAAATTATTCATTACGACGGCCAGGTCGATATCACTATCGTCATTGAAGTTTCCCTTTATATAGGATCCGAAGAGATAGGCTTTCCGGATATCAAAGTCATGCCTTTTAAGGAAAGCAATATATTTTTTCACGTTTTCAAAAGCTTCAGTTTTATCCATTTTCTAAATCCTTTTATTTTTTTAATCCAGGTTTCAGTGAACTCTTTTGTGCAAGTTTTATAAAACTCCGCCTTGTAGTCATCATATCTCGCCCGGATATTGAAAGTAGTTACAGTGACTAACATATCCTTTTGTTCTTCATCCAATTCTAATTCCGCTTTCTCTGCCAGCCGGACAAGATTATGGATCAATGACGGGTGGTCATCATTATTTTTGGCATAGTATGCTTTTAAAAGTTTCTCGATGATGAGGTGTCCAATAAACAAAGCCCAGGTGTAATCCTTTTTTTCAAACAAATGATTCATTGTCTTTAAATCTCTATCAGCACTCTTAATCCAATATGTCATCAGTTCTTCTTTGTTCATCGTTTTTTTTGAATTCACCTCTTAATATAGTCTATAATAAATCACAAGGAATTTCAAGTGGAAAAGTTCAAATGAATTTTTTGTATGCCCATCCAAGGATATTCATTTAGACTTTTTAGATTGCATTCGCTGCCTCTTTATTTTATAATTTCCCCATGGAAAATAATAATAAATCCTACCACGCTTATATCAGCCACAAAAGCGACTGCAAACCCTGGGTAAAAACCCTGGCCAATAACCTCAAAGCCCAGGGCTTCGACGTGTTCCTGGATGAATGGGAAATCCAACCGGGAAAAAGTTGGCTGCATGACCTTTCCCTCGGCCTCAACAAATCCCAAAAAGGTATCCTGGTCATCACCCCCAACGCCATGGACTCCGGCTGGGTCAAAACAGAATACGAAACCATGCTGATCCGTATGAAAAAAGACCCTACATTTCAAATCATCCCCGTGGTTCTGGCTAAACCGATACCAGATTTCCCCTTTATCGAAACCATCCAGTGGATCGATTTCAGCGATCCGGGCAATTATAACCAGGCATTTTACCGGCTGGTTTGCGCCCTGGAAAATAAAACCCCCGGCCCAATACCGACATTTAAAAGAACCCCGGAAATCCCGGACCTATCCCCAGGAACTCCCCCAAAACCGGGCTCTGACGAGATTGCTTTCGTGGATGAATTGTTTAAACAGCTTTTTGAAAGGCATATCCTGGTGCTGCTGACCCGGGGCAACCACGGTCACGCCGCGGCAAAACAACTTATCCTGGAAAAAGCCGGGCGCTTGTTCGGCCCGGACAATCTCCGACATCTGGCCCCGGCTTATGGCCCCCATGTGGAAATGCGGGAATATTTTTTCTTATTAAGCCGGCAGTGCCGGTTGTCGCCCCCGGCGCAAAGCCCTGTTTCTTTCCAGGCCGGGCTTGAAGAACTGCTGGCCAATGACCGCGAAATATTCCTGCTAATCAGCCGCTTTGAACACAGCAACCGCGAAACCCAGGAAGAACTGGCCGCGATACTGCGCAGCCTGGGCGAACGGTTTGTCCGGTCCCTCCGGGTCGTGATCTGCGGCGCTGAACGCCTGCATGAGCTGGCTTATGTCGGCCCCCTCTCTTACCTTAACCAGGCCAAAATAGTGGAATGGCCCGAAATAACCCTCGCGGATATTTTACGCACCACCAACAACAGCGAAAACAGCATCTGCTCCACGGGAAAATTAATGCCACCGATCGATGAGGAAACCGCTAAAAAATTCCTGGAATTCAGCGGCGGACACCCCGCTGTCCTGGAAACCTGTTTCGATCTGTACTCACAAAACCCAGGCTTTACCATGACGGACTTAATCGAGAAATTAACTGCGTCGCCTTTCCTGTGGCAATTATTTATGCCGCTTTTCCAGGACCGGGAAAAGAAAGAAAAAACCTACCGCCTGCTAAAAATGAACGATGTCGGCCCCTACCAACCTTACCTGGATGATCCGCTGCTGAAAGAACTGTACTGGAAAAACCTCCTGCAAAAGGATCAAACCGGCGCCCGTCTCACCTGGCGCAGCGAAGCCCTACGCCTGGCAGCGCAAAAGATCATTTTACCCTGCCGGGGGCCAAACTTTTGAAAAAGTTTGATCAAAACTTTTAATAAAGAAAGGACTTGTGTCCTACAATAATTGTGGTAAAATCTCTTACTTAACCCATCGGAAAAAATCGAACACCGGAGGAACAATGTTAACTGAAAAAGATTTGAACTATATTGCTAAAACCTGCCAGGCCCAACTCTTCCAGGCCCACAATGTGGTGGAAATGCTGATCGAGGGGAATACCGTCCCCTTTATCTCCAGGTACCGCAAAGAACGAACCGGGGACCTCGATGAATTAAAAGTCCTGCAGGTCAAAGAAAACTTTGATTATGTAAAAGAACTAAACGAACGAAAAGAAACGGTGCTGAATACCATCGAAAGCCAGGGAAAACTAACCGATGAACTGAAAAAGAAAATCGAAGATACCTATTCCAAAACGGAATTGGAAGATATTTACCTTCCCTATAAACCCAAACGCCGCACTAAAGCCACAATCGCTAAAGAAAAAGGCCTGGAACCCCTGGCCCTTTCCATATTGGACCCGGCCATTACCGAAACGCTGGAAGCCCTGGCCGCCCCGTTTGTCTCCGAAGAGAAACAGGTGAATTCCATCGCGGAAGCCCTGGAAGGCGCGGGCCATATTATCGCTGAAATCTTCTCGGAAAACGCCGGGCTGCGAAAATTCATCCGCGAAGAAGTCGCGGAAAAAGGCCTATTGATCGTGGCCGTTACCAAAGAATTTGAAAAAGAACGTTCCAAATTCGAGCAGTATTATGATTTCAAGGAATCCGTCAAAACCATCCCGTCGCACCGCATCCTGGCAGTCCGGCGCGGGGAAACGGAAAAGGTCCTTAAAAACCATATCGATATCGATAAAGAACTGGTGCAAAATAAATTCCGGCATACGCTTTTCGATAATACCCACCCCCGCTGCCAGTACCTGGACGAGGTTTTCACGGATGCATTATCCCGCCTGCTGCTGCCTTCCATCGAGCAGGATATCCAATCGGAATTGAAGAAAAGGGCCGACGAAGAAGCCATCCGCGTGTTTGCACTTAATATCGAAAACCTCCTGCTCAGCGCACCGGCAGGAAATTTGCGCGTCATCGGCGCCGACCCGGGCTTCCGCACCGGCTGCAAATTGGTGGTGCTGGATGAAACCGGGAAACTGCTGGATACGGTCACGATATTTCCCACCAAACCCCAGGAAGATATCGCCGGCGCCACTAAAACGGTTAAAGCACTAATTGAAAAATTCAAAATCGAAGCGGTGGTGATTGGCAACGGCACGGCCTCGCGGGAAACGCACCAGTTTTTCAAAAGCGTTGTACCCGAAGGCGTCATCGTTACCGTGACCAGCGAGGCCGGCGCATCGGTTTATTCCGCGTCTGCCGCCGGCAGGGAAGAGTTCCCGGACAGGGATGTTACGGTACGGGGTTCCGTTTCCATCGGCAGGCGCTTCCAGGACCCCCTGGCGGAACTGGTAAAGATCGAACCTAAATCCATCGGGGTAGGGCAGTACCAACACGACGTCAACCAACCGCTCCTGAAAACGAAACTGGATCACGTGGTGACCTCCGTGGTGAACCGCGTGGGCGTGGAACTGAACACGGCCTCTTACCATTTATTGAAATATGTCTCCGGCATCGGCCCCACCCTGGCGAAAAATATCGTGGAGTACCGCAATGAACACGGTATGTTTAACCGCCGCGACGAGCTGAACAATGTGCGCATGTTCGGCGCCAGGGCGTTCCAACAAAGCGCGGGTTTCTTCCGGCTGCGGAGCGGGGAAAACCCGCTGGACGCCACGGGCATTCACCCGGAATCTTACTTTATCGTGGAAAATATGTGCGAAAAACTGGGCGTAAACATTCCCCGCCTGGTTCGTAATAAAGAACTACTGGAAAAAGTCAAACCAACGGATTTTGTGACTGAAAATTTCGGCGTTCCCACCATCCGGGATATTCTCAAAGAATTGGAACACCCCGGTCGCGATCCCAGGGAAGATTTCGATCTCTTTGAATTCGAGGAAGGCGTGGAGAGTCTCGAAGACCTTCAAGAAGGACTGGTATTAAAGGGCGTGGTAACCAATGTCACCCGCTTCGGCGCCTTTGTGGATATCGGGGTTCACCAGGATGGGTTGGTTCATGTCTCCGAACTCTCCCACCATTTCATAACCAACGCCGAAGAAGTAGTGAGCGTCGGCGACAAGATCAAAGTTAAAGTATTGACCGTGGATTTGAAGTTGAAACGCATCCAGTTGAGCATAAAGGCCTTACAAGAACCGCCCAAAAAGAGCGAGCACAAAAATAAAAAAGACCATAATAAAAAAGACCATAAAAAACAAGACCACCAACAACCAGTCCCACAAAAAGCTAAAACCGAAGACTTACTGGAAAGCCTGAAACGCAAGTGGGGAGCCAAATAGGGCAATTGCCTCCGGCGGCCAGGGGCTCTTTTGAAAAACCGCCCCTGGACCCCGTAAAACTTTTGATTATTTATGCCGCCGGCTAATACGCTTCGATTTTTACTAAACGTATCTCCAACGGACCATTGAAAAGCGGGATACGACGGGCTATCTTCAAACCGATATGCTTGGATAATTCCTTGTTCCCCACCAGGATGTAAGCAGTCGAACCCAAACACCGCTGCTTTAAAAAATCACCCATATCCTTGAAAAGAACCTGCAAATTCTCCATGTCGCTCATACGAACCCCATAAGGCGGATTCGTAATAATAACATGGTTCTCCGCTTTGCGAATGTCCCGGAAATCCTTGCGCTGCACAGGAATACGAAACCCGCCGGGAATTTCTTTTAAATTGCGTAATGAAGCCTCTACCGCCTGGAGTGAAATATCGCTCCCTTTTATCAAACGCTCCCCCGCTACCTGGGGATACTCACGGATACGACCGTCACATGTATTTTTTACCTTTCTCCAGAGGTTGAAATCAAAATCCGGCAAATGAAAAAAACCGAAAGTGGTCCGCTTAAAACCCGAAGGAATACGAGAATATACCATCAGCGCTTCCGAGAGCAAAGTACCGCAACCACACATCGGGTCCAACAAAGGTTTGATTTCATCATCCGGACCGGGCCAGCCGCTGATGCGAATGACAGCGGCCGCCAGCGTCTCCTGAATCGGGGCCGCCACGGTGGCCTTGCGGTACCCCCGGCGGTGCAGCGAACCGCCCGAAGTGTCCAGGCTGATTACCGCCTGATCCTTACGGATATTCAGGTTTAACCAGACGTCGGGCTCCTCCGGGTTGACATCCGGCCGCCGTCCGTATTTCTTACGAAAATAATCGGCAATGGCGTCCTTTAACCGGAGGGAAGCAAACTGGGAGTGCGTAATACGGCTGTCGGATACACTGGAAAAAATCGCAAACGTTTTCTCCACAGGAAAAATACTTGCCCAATCCACAGACTGGGCTTTTTTATATAACACCTGTTCCGCCGTGCAGGGAAACGATACCAGCGGCGCCAATACCCGGCTGATGATGCGGCCGCAATAATTGATCCGGTACAGGGTCTCTTGCGACGCATTGAAGTAAACGCCGCAAAATCCTTCTATGCAATCCTCGGCCCCCAGTTCCTCCAGCTCGCTTTGGGCCAATTGCTCGAGCCCTTTCCCGGCCTGGGCAAAATATCGATGGTTTTGTTGATATTCAAACATCGGACTATTTAAGAACCTTGCGGCGCTGCTTTTGCTTTTTGCATTTCCGCCATATCATGCATTACCGCCATGGTCTCTTTTAACAGCAGGTCCTTATCGATCTGTCCGAACCACTCCTTTTCCCTATCCTTCTCTATTTTAAACAATTCGTCGGAGGCAAAGGATCCTTTTACAATTTCCAGGGAAGGCTCAATCTTAATATGACACGACTCCGCTTCCACTTTATCGAAATTATCCCTATCTTTCCGCAATTTTTTCTGTTCCTCCATCATCCGTTTCAATTGAAGACTTTGAAGGGTCTGGTCTTGCATTGTTTTCAGTTTTTGAATAAACTCCTGCAGCACTTTGAACCTGGGTTCTTTCGCGGTACGCACCTTGCTTTTTTCTTCCAGGAGTTTCACGTTCAATGAATCGATGGGCCACCTGGTGTACTCGGCCGGGGGGATGGCGTCGCCGCTCAACGAGTAAGGTAAATAACTTTCACCGATGTCGAGGGCGGAAAATTGATCCGGCAGGATAACATCCGGGATCACCCCTTTCTGCTGGATAGAGGGGCCTTTGATACGGTAAAATTTCTGGATGGTAATGGTTAAAGCGCCCAAAGACTGATCATCCGACTGTCTCCGGGAGACATAATTATCCAGGTTGAGCATCACCTGGACGGTGCCTTTTCCAAAGGATTGGTTGCTGCCCACCACCACGGCCCTGTCGTAGTCCTGGAGGGCCGCCGCCATAATTTCCGAAGCGGAAGCGCTCAAGGAATTGATCATTATTACCAATGGCCCACTGTAAACAGTCCCAGGGTCGGGGTCTTTAAGCACCTGGATATCGGACCGGCTGTCTTTCACCTGGACGATGGGTCCCTCGGGTATAAAAAGGCCGGACACGCGCACCGCATCCAGGAGCGCGCCGCCGGTGTTGTTACGCAAATCCAGGATAATCCCGTCTACTTTTTTCGCTTTGAGCTTCTCCAACTCCTTTTTAACATCATCCGTGGAGTTGCGGCCGTCGCTGTGATTAAAATCATTGTAAAACCTCGGCAAAAAAATGTAACCGTACCTCTTTCCCGTCGTTTCATTACCTATGATGGCCGACCTGGCAAAGGTCTCTTCCAGGATGATTACATCCCGGATAATGGGGATCACGTCGATCTGGCCGTCCGGTTTTTTGACGGTCAGCTTCACCAGCGTCCCTTTTTTGCCGCGGATCAATTTGACCGCATCCTCCACCCGCATGCCCACGATATCCTCGGGCTCGTCTTCACCCTGCCCCACTTTCATGATGCTGTCCCCGGGCTGGAGACATTTTTGTTTCCAGGAGGGACTGCCGGGAACGATACCGGTCACTTTGACATAGCCATCCTCTTCCCTTAACAACGCCCCAATCCCTTCAAAAGAACCGGACATCTGTATGTCGAAGGCTTCTTTATCCATAGGTGGGAAATAGGCGGTATGGGGGTCATAGACCTGCACCAGGGAATTCAAGTATAGGGAAAGGACGTCTTTTTCATAGGTTTGCAACAGCCGGTTGAGAATGTTCCCGGTACTCTTAGCCACAGACTTCCTGGCCTCTTCTTCCAACTGGGTGTCGGTTTTTGCTTTTGCTTTTCCTTTTTCCTTTTCCTGTTTTTCTTTCTGGTCGATAAACTGGAGAAGCGTGCGGTACTTCAGGGTTTTTCTCCATAATTCTTTTATTTCAGGTAGATCCACGCAATAATTTCGTTTTTCCGGGTCTAATTCAAAATTTTCACCGATGGTAAAATCGAAAGGTTTTTCCAGGAGTTCCCGGTAGAAGTTCATTACGTCCTGTATCCGTTCCCGGATGCGACTGGCGGCGGCGGTCATCAGCTCCGTGTCCCCATCGGCAAACTCCTCGCCGATTTTGTCCTTGTAGTGACCCAGTTCCGCCGCATCCTTTTGCAGCAGGAAACGTTTATTGGGGTCCAGTACATCGAGGAATTCTTTAAAGGCATTCCCCGAGAAATTTTTATCGACCTTTTTCCCATTGTAATGGAGATTCTCCAGCCCCGTGTAAATAAGTTGGGATAGGAATTGCGCCCTGTCGGCCCGGGTTTGGGTAAATGTAAACAGGGCATTGGCCAGCAGTATAACGATTGCCGCCATTGTTATTGTTGAAAATATCTTTTTTTTCACTTATCCTCCTACAACATTCTAATTCTATTTCATCGCTCGTACGCGCGCACCGGGCGAATAAAATGGACGCCGGCGCCCTCGGAACCCAACACGATGCCCGTATAGAAACGCACTACCCACAGGTTGTTCCCTTCGAATGGGTCCCCGGTCCAGATACGCTTCTGGTCCCCGGAGAAGAGCGGGTCGGTATATAGACCTTTACTGTTTTTACTCCCCCTCAATAAAGAGGCCCCTTCCACCAATGTGGGCAGTCGCCAGTCGGAATATCCCGCATAGCGCTTACTATTTAAATCTTTGAGCCACCTGGGGATTTTTTTTTGTTCCACTTCTTCGTCGGAGCCGTCCGGGTGCCACATCAGGCCGGTTTTATGATCGATAATCACGGGGTTGCCGTTAACGGTTTTATTTTCAAAATCATTTTTAAAACGCCCGGCTGGATTAATATTCCCATCGTAAAAGCCATAACGTTTGATCATGGTTTCCACTTCACCGGCGTTGAGGGCCCGGTAAACAGTTCTCAGGGAATAGCCGGGTTTTGGTTTTGCTTTGGTTAAATCCTGGAGGGTGAGGCCCTCTTTTAATTGTTCAATCTTTGTCATGGCTTCATTAAAATGGCGGCCGGAAGGATAATCTTCCAGGTATTTACGATAGGCGGCGACGGTATTTTGCGTCGCTGCATTTTTAAAGGTGTCCTCATCGCTCATTGCCGGCGGCGGCGACGCCGGCGTGACCAAGCCGGGTGTTTTCCCGGCGGCGCTTCCTTTGGAAGCCCCGGCTTCTTTATTTTCAATTTTTCCCGGGGTCCCCGGTCCGGTTAAAGAATTATCCGGCGTCTGCGTTTTATCTATCGGGGAAACGCCTGTTTTAACCGGGGAGGTATTGCCCCGGGTATTTATGTTTTGTTGGGGGGACGATTCGCCCCCTTTGCCTTTTTCTTCGCTTACAAGTCCCTGGTAGAAAAAATACGCAAATATTGTCAGCATGGAGACCGCCACTAAAATAACAACAAATAAAGGGGAAGGGGATTTTTTTTTCGCTGTTTCTTTATAAAGTTTCCGGCCGATAGGTTCTACAGGTATTTCCCTCGGGGCGGTTCTTTCCAGGGACTCTTTAAACCATTCAGGCACCGGCGGTTCATCGGGCTTCATACGTTTCGTTAATTCCCTTGACGTTATTGTTGCCGGCGTTTCCGGGGCCGATGTCGTCGCTGCCGGTTCCGCCGGTTTCACCGGTTTCACGGGTTCAACGGGTTCAACCGGCGCCGCTTCCGTCTTCAAATCCAACGCCGGGTCTGTTGCCGTCTCCAAATCGGCAAGTACATAAGGACTATCTTCCTCGTCGGCGTCTATGCCGGGCTGCGTGGGATGGGTGGGTTGAGCGGATTGGGGCTGAGTCGGCTGGGGTTCCCAAAGCACTTTGTTGATCAGCCGTTGTAGTGCAGCGCCGTTTTGGATCCGGTCTTCTTTATTTTTGGCCATCATTTTATCCAGCAGGGGTTGGTATCGGGCCAGGGGGGCCGGCAATTTGGGAACAGGTTCCTGGATCTGCTTGAGGGCCACTGCCATGATCGTTTCTGCCCGGTAGGGTTTATCACCTGTAAGTAATTCGTAAAGCACCACTCCCAGGGAATAGAAATCGCTGCGTCCATCGAGGGGGCCAGTTTGGCATTGTTCCGGGCTCATATAGTGGGGAGTGCCGATGCCCATGCCGGTTTTGGTCATTTCGAGATTGGTATCGACGGCCCGGGCAATACCGAAATCCACCAGCACCGGGGTGCCGTCCTGCCTGAACATGATATTATCCGGTTTAATGTCCCTGTGGATAATCCCCTGTTTATGCGCATAATCCAGGGCCGGGGCTATTTTGCTTATGATGTTTATCGATTCCCCGGCCGGGAGTTTGCGGCTGCGGCTGCTTTTTATCAGGTCTTTCAGGCTGCCGTCGAGAAGTTCCATTACAATATAATAATATTTCCCCACCTGGCCCACGTCGAATATGGAAATAATATTGGGGTGGTTCAAGTTGGCTGAGGTTTGGGCTTCGATCATAAAGCGGTCCGCCAGTATTTTGTTTTTTAAAAGTGCGGGGTCCAGCACTTTAATTGCTACCCGCCGCTGTAATTTTTGCTGGATGCCCAGGTAAACGGTGGCCATACCGCCTTCACCCAGTACGGACTCGATAATATAATCGGGAATATAAGGAAGAGCGACCATTTTCACGTTCCTCGTTTATACTTCTAACAACTTCAATCGATACATTTCCATTGTTCAATTATGCCACTTTTTTTCTTCAAATGCAATAAGAAAAAAGACCCGGACCCTCCTAGTTTTATATGCCGACTCCTTTAACCCGGTATATTCAATTACATCGGAAATTTCCGGGGGGGGCGATTAGGGGACATTCAAATAATCCCCCCTTATTTTTTACCTTGTAATTTTCTATAATTTCGTCTAAAATACCCGCAGGAGGTAAACGTGTCTAATCAACAAACTGCAGCGCTAGATGAACCCGGGAAACTTAAATGGTTCGTCCTGGGTGATATTAATGGATTTTTTGGGCTCATGTTCGACAACATGACCGTGCTTTCATTCCTGGCGGGAATATTGATCTTCGGGTTCCAGTTCCCCGCCGAAATTGTTTTTAAAAGGATGTTTCCCGGTACTGCTTTCGGCGTTCTTTTCGGCGACCTGGTATACACCTGGATGGCGGTTCGCCTGGCTAAGAAAACCAATAACCCCCGCGTAACCGCCATGCCACTGGGCCTGGATACGCCTTCCACCATCGGCATTGCCCTGGCTGTTTTGGGCCCTGCTTTCCTGGCCCTGAAAGCCAAAGGCATGTCCCCGGACGACGCGGCCATGATGACCTGGTACATCGGTATGGCCACCATGGTAATGATCGGCATCGTGAAAGTTATTTTTTCCTTTATCGGTCAATGGGTACAAAAGGTGGTGCCGCAGGCCGGGCTTCTCGGTTCCCTGGCCGGGATCGGGTTGATACTCCTGGGTTTCATCCCCCTGGTGGAGATTTTCGGTATGCCCCTGGTGGGAATGATCGCCCTGGGCCTGATCCTGTACACGCTGGTGGCCCGCATTAAACTTCCTAAAAACTTACCCGGGGTGCTTGTCGCCGTGGCGGTGGGTACGATTCTTTACTATATCCTGGGACCCATGGGGCTGGTGGGAGGAACTTACGCGGCGCCCTCCGGCGTGCTTCATTTCGGGCTGCCTATCCCCACCCTGGGGTTCCTGAAAGGATTCATCGAGGCTCTTAAATACCTGCCCATTGCGATTCCCTTCGGGATTCTCACGGTGGTGGGCGGGATCAATGTAACGGAAAGCGCCCGCGTGGCCGGCGACGATTTCAAAACCAGGGATATCTTGCTTACCGAAGCTTTTGCCACCCTGATAGCCGGCGTCTGCGGGGGAGTGGCCCAGTCTACGCCTTACATTGGGCAACCGGCTTATAAACATATGGGTTGCCGCTCCGGTTATACCCTATTGACGGGTTTGTTTATCGGTTTGGGGGGCATATTCGGCTATGTGGGCTACATCGTGGAACTTATTCCACGGGCGGTAATCGCGCCCATTTTGATTTTCGTGGCCTTAGACATTATGTGCCAGGCGTTTATGGCTTGTCCGGCCAGGCATGCCCCTGCTGTGGCTTTCGCGTATTTACCTACTGTGGCCCGGCTTATCCAGATCAAACTATCCAACCCGGAATTTGTACCGTTGGCCACGTTTACGGCGTTGCTGTCCGTCCCGGGAAAAGCGCTCCCGGAATTGTTGGTGACGGTAGCCCTGGGAAACGGGTTTATTTTAACGGCCATGTTGTGGGGCGCTTTCATGGCGGAATTGATCGACCGGAACTTGAAAAAGGCTTCGTTGTATCTCTGGATTTGTGCGGTATTTTCTTTTTTCGGTATAATTCATTCTGCGATTCCCGATGGGAACATGTATTTTCCCTGGCATTTAGCTTCACCGGCGATCCGGGTGCCGTATCAGTTCACGGCGGCTTACGTGGTGCTGGCTTTGATGTTGTTGGCGCTTTCGTTTACGCGGGAAAGTAAAGAAAAACCCGAAGAAGAACCAGGGGGCTCTTTTTGAAAAAACCGCCCCCTTGACCCCGGCAAAAACTTTTGTTAATAGAAGTTTTGTGTGACTAAAAGTTTTGGAGGGTCCAGGGGCGCTTTTTCAAAAGTGCCCCTGGTTAATTATCTCTTTACGTTTGTTCCCGGTTCATCTGGTTCTTTTTATATTTGTAGAAATACGCCAATAGTTCATGCCGCAGCACCAGGTCTTGTTGGACTCCAGCCAATAATTCCTTTATCTCCGGGGATTCGTTTACCGCACTCTCCGTTTGTTTTTCCAGGGCTGCCGGGGCAGCCTGGTTTTCTTTTGTATGCATGGAACCGCTATTGAATAACAGCCAATCCAGGGATAAATCGAAATCCTCATGCAGCCGGATCAGTGTATCCAACCTGGGAAAAGCAAACCCGATTTCATTCTTGTATAAATTACTCCTGGAAATCCCTATTCTGCTTGCCATTTCCTGGCGCGAATGTCCATACGAGTCCCGCATTATTTCTAAGCGCTTTCCTGCCTCTACTATTAGATTTTTTGTCCGTTGTTTCATCTTTTGCTTCATCTTGTTTACTCCGTCAGTTTATTTTAAATTTTAAAATCCATTATACAAAAATCGTAAATACGAATCAATATCTTATGCGTTGCATTTTAAACCTTTATGTTACGGGGGAAAGCTTTTTCGTTTCGGTTTAAACCTTTATTTTGTGGAGCAAGGCTTCTCCATCGCATAGTAAGTCTTTTATGCTTCGAATTAAAGCTGTATTGTTTCCGGGGAAGGCTTTTCTGTCGAAAATGAAAAGTTTTTCGTTGCGGGGGAAAACATTATCGTTGCTGGGGAAAACATTTCCATCGCATGGGAAAACTTTATTTTTAAAGCGAAGCGCTTTTTTGTTCCAAATTAAGACTTTATAGTTTCATACCAAAACTTTTATATTACATGGGAAGGATTTATTTTCAGTAAATAAAGATTTATCGTTGCATGGGAAGGATTCTATGTTTCTGTGGAAAACTATATTGTTGCGGGGGGAAAACATTTGCTTTGCAATGTAGGACTTTATTGTTGCATATTAAAACACTTTTATTGCGGAGTAGAGGATTGAATGGTGTGGTTATCCCCTTATCCAATCCGGTTTCACAGATGAATTCTCCTTTAATTGAGTAGACCTGGAAATAGGTGGGAAAATTCGCCTGTCCCTGAGCTCTTCCGAGTTTATCAGGGGTTTGAGGCAGAGCAGGGTAAAGGGCAGACTGCAAAGGTCAAGCCCGCATCTGCCGGAATTAGGTCCGCAACTGCCCGGGCCATGTTTGCATATGCGTTGGCACTACAGCCCAAAAACTCCGGCGTTGCAATCCGCTTTCCCGGTACTGCAATCTAAAGAGTTGAAGTTGAGATGGCATCTTTCGGGGTTGTACCCTCATCGGTTACCGGGAGCTTTTTTATTGCTCCTCACTTTAATTGATTTTGTCCTGAATCAATCTGGATCATAAGGACACTTTTACCCGGAGCAGATGGTGACAGGAAAACCAGGAGCGAAAAAGAGACAGGTGCGAATTCCGTTTTTTTTTAAAAAAAGATTTGACATTTTTTTTTGTGTGTGATATAAAAAGTTCAGGAGGAAAAAATGAAGATGAATAACAAAGTATATTTGCGAATGTGTCAATCTTTTATTAAAACAAAAAACTTAATTGGAAGATTAAATGTTAAGAATATTGTAATTACATTTTTACTATTTATCTGTTTTTATCATTCAACATCGGCTTTATGCGCACAGAGTGGTAATAGTCTTAGGAATCCTTATTTAACTGAGGATAATCAACAGAATTTTAACGTATATTCTCTACAAAACAAAGAAGCTGAGATTTCTGCTGATGGAAAATATTTGATTATCTGTTCTACTGATAGCGGGGCAGAGATTATCGATACATCAACTAATACTATAATTTTGAAGCTATCAGAGAAGATATCAAATATAACTTTTTCCAAAGACAGTAAGAGCTTCTTCTACACTTTAGAGGGCAATTCAATACTTACCAACTATTCTTTAGCGGACAAGAGCATAAAATTTTCGAGGAAAATCAATGATTTAAAAAAAATCCTTTTAACAGATAATGGAGATTTAGTCTATTTATTTTGTAAAGCGCGATTTGAAATTTGGAATATTCGCTTAAACAAAGAAATACGAACAATACCAGAACCAGAACCAGATTCATATATAAGTGAGTGGGCAGACAATTGTATAATTACCCGTGATGATCAATATATTATTTATACACATCTTAATCGAATTTATTTTTATGATTTTAAAAAAAATATTTGGAAAAAAAGAGATATTGAAAATGAAAACGCTGAATTGACCGATATTTTTTTAATAAATCAACCGGGCGCAGTTTTATTAGAATTTGAAAGAGAAGTGTCTATTTACGATTTTCTTACTGACAAAACCTTAAAAAAATTCAAATTTCCAGAATATTCCTCTATTCATTTTACTTCTGATACTGACTCTTTTTTTGCTGAAGCACAAGATAGATTAATTTCAATTGACGCAAAATCCTTAAGCAAAAATTTTGAAATCGCGGTATCAGGTTCGATTCATTCGGTTGATATATTTAAGCCAAACGATTTGATGGTTTTTAATTCATATTTAGATGGGACTATGAATTTTTTTAAATTATCTAGCCAGGATAAGTTGTTCAAATTGAAAGGACATTCTCAATTTATAAATAAAATTAAATTTTCAAATAATGGCGATCAACTCATTACTATTTCAAATGGAAATGAAGTCATTGTATGGAGGATAAATTTCTTAAAGCAATTAGATTCAGTCAAAAAAAAACCTTTAGGAATAACTTTCTCCAATCCTGCGCCAATAATAAATGATAAATATTATTTGATTAATGACAACAAAACAAGTATTGAAGCTAAAATTATCGGAAATGCATCGGTACAGGATATTACATTAAAATCAAATATGAATATTGCAAAAAATAAAACTAACATAGATTTTAAAAACAATTCTATAAGTATAAAAGACTTCGATTTAAAAGGAACTTTTAATAACATAGTATTTCATTTATGGGATAAATACGGCGAATCATATGAAAAAAAATTGGAAATAATATATTTAGATAATGAGGGTAAGTGGATAAGAAGTTGTTTGAGAAAAAATCCTTACTCTTATTACAATACAATAACGTATTTTAAAAATTTTAAAAATTGTAAAGTAGATATGATTACTTATGCCATTGCAGCAAAAATGGCAGGCTATGATTTTTTTTCAAATGCTTACCTGGAATTGCAAGTTGTGTTATACCCAATATTTACTTATATTGAAAGAGAGTCAAAATTCAGATCAAAAAGTAAAGAATTTCAAGCGTTTAATGCAATTGAATTTTTTTCTAAAAACAGAGTAGATCAAGTAGACCCATGCCAATCTTTTATTAAAAACCTTGATTTAATTGAACAAAGACTTGATCATAGTTTTGATTTAAGTGAAGAAGAACCATATCTTAGTAATACGGACAAATCAGAATATCCAAAGCATTATGGTGAGCTAAAAGAGGAGTATCCTGCCTGTTTCTCATCACCACCACGAAAAAATGATAAAATTGATAAATTTGATAATATTAAGGGTTCCAAATATAGCAAAAAAATAGGCTATATGAAGCCGAAGAACTCTTTATACAGCATGGTTAATCCCAAAGAGATAGAGAGTTGGGTTAATAAGGGCTTATTGGTCGATGGCAAATATTTGACATTAGATGCTCTTGTTAACAAATTTGACCAGCCGTTTAAGCCAGAGCCGGATCAACTATTAGGACTCTCTCTTGATCTCGAAAAACCTTATTTATCATATGATGGAGGGAAGAATTACCTTCAAATTGCAATTCAGGCTCCGAAAATTATTAACTCTAAAGAACTTCCAATTAATATCTGTTTTGTAATTGATAAAAGTAGCTCAATGAGTTCTGACAACAAAATCGGTTATGTAAAGAATAGTATAATTCAAATTTTGGATATATTAAATACAAATGATATAGTCTCGATTGTAACTTTCTCAACTACCGCTAATGTTCTCTTAAGTGGAAAATCAATAAACGAAAAAAAAATAATTATAAATACAATAAATGAAATAGAAACCGATGCTACTACAGACATAAATGCGGGCCTCACTTTTGGAATTGAGGAAGTGATGAAATATAAATCTTCGGATAACCAAAGTATTGTTGTTTTACTTTCTGATGGTGAACACAATGTGACTAATTCTTTCGATGGTATATATGACAATGCAAAGAGAGCCAGTGATAATGAAATAACAATATCGACTCTGGGATACGGATTGGAATTCAACGAAGAACTTTTGCAACGGACCGCCTCTTATGGTAAAGGGAAATACTATTTTGTTTCAAATCCCACCATCATTAATCCCACTTTTACTAGTATTATTTCAAAAGCAAGAGCGGTAGTTGCAAAAGCAATCAGACTTCAAATTGTCTTTGAAGATTCAATACAATTGAAAAAGGTTTTCGGATTTGATTGGCTAACAGAAAACGAAGTGGAAAGTGCAAAAAAGGAAGAAACGCAAATAGATAAAAAATTAGCAGAGGAGTTTGGAATTGAAACTAATAGAAAGTCTGTTGATGAAAATGGAATAAATATATTAATACCTAATTTAATGTCTGAACATTATTACCTGATAATGATGGAAATTAAGCTATCAAAAAATACTAAAAAAGAAGATAAAAGTTTGGTAGCCTCAGTTAATCTTAAATATAAAGATATAATAAACAAGAAAAACGGAGATATTTCAAAGCCGATTTATCAACATTATTCAAATCAACCAGATATCTATAAAAAAATAGATTTAAATGTGGTAAAAAATAAATTGAGTTTGAGAACAGGTGAAATCTTGCAGCAGGCATCTTATTCTATTAAAGAGAATTCAATCGATAAAGCCAAAAAACTTATTTTAGATCAAATTGGCCTTTTGGATGAATTTGTAAAAATGAGTAATGATAAAGATATGAGTCAAGAAGTTTCTATTCTAAGAAAATATTCTGCTGTAGTGGAAAGTTTAAATAATCCAAGAGATATAAATCTGGAACAAAAAAAGTCATTTGTTAAAAAGACTCTACAAATGCAAGGTTTTGGCAAGTTTAGATTTGAAAATGTTATTGACATAACATCGGGATGTCAGACGCCAAAGGAATAATTTGTGTGAGGAAGTAAGTATGGTTAATCATAAAAAAAAAGGAGGCTTAAAGTCAAAGCATTCCCACTATCTGGAGAAATGTGAGTATGTCGGGAAAATTCTTATCGGAGTAATAGGCTTTATTGCTACTGTTGTAGGGCTAATCGAAGGATATCATGCGGTTAAAAGCAGAATAGAAGCTCGAAAGGCCGCTGAAATTTATAATAGTTTGGGTAATCATTTTTATCAGAGAAAAGAGTATGATAAGTCGCTTTTAGCCTTTGAAAATGCAACATTGATTATACCCTTTAATTATGAAATATTTGCAAATAAAACAAGAGCAAAATCAATGTTTATTGCCCAAAAATATGGATTTAAAAAAATTACCGATATGACCATAGAAGATGTGAATAATATAAATCAAATAATCCTTCAAAGCCATTATCTCTTAAAAATTAACCCAAATGACCCTGATGCCTTTAAGCTTATAGGAATAGCTAATTTTCTTAGTGGAAAATTTGATGAGGCAAAAAAGAACTTTTTTAAAAGTGAAAAAATTAAAAGGACATCAGAAATTTTTATATGGCAAGGAGTTCTTTCTATAAGTATAAAAGATTATAATTCTGCGGAATCATTTTTTATGGAAGCTCAGAAGATAGACCCTTTAAACCAAGGGGCATTTCTAAATATGGGAATATTAGAATTTAATAGAGGAAACTTTAAGAAGGCAATTGAACAATATAATAAAATATTAGATATTGAAAGTGATAATTTCATAGCGCTTAATAATCGCGCAAATGCCTATGGAGAATTGAAGGATTATCAAAAAGCTATTGATGATTATAGTAGGGCTATTGAAATAAATCCGGATTTTTCTCAGGCGTATAAAAATCGTGCATTGATTTTTAATAAACAAGGCAGAATGGATAGAGCAGGACAGGATTTTGAAAAAGCAAAAGAAATAGAAAGTAGGTTACAAAAATATTGAGAAAAATAAAAGTGGAATTAGAGGGTAATTACAATAATAACATTGCTTATTCTCTTGATTCCACAGATTTTCCAAAACGAATCCACTGCCGGGGTATTGCCATTTTCACGTTAACTTTCTCTCCTGGCCAGGTATTTTAACATCTTTTCTTTAAGAATCAATTGCTGAAGGCAAGAGGGCTCCGGTTTAAGCGTTTCCGCTAAGGTTTTATTGTCTATATCGAAAAGCCACAAACCTACACCCATCCTGATCAGTAATAACATCAATGCCTCCGGGACCTTTATTTTAGGCATATAGAGATAGACATAATCGGCGGCCAGGAGATGTGCTTTTATCTGCCTAAGAGCCCTCCGCCAATCCCTGATCTTGAATTCGATGGTACCGCTTTAGGACTTCTTTTTCGAATAAAAAACCGGGTCTATAAAAGAATTCGTGGGTGAAATGAGAATGGACAGAGGACAAAAAAATGGCCTCCCTTCGGGAGGGAATGTTTGGGTGGGGGGAATTAGGCAACCTCCTTATCCCCCCACCCCCCCCAACCACCACCTTTCCATCTGCAAGCCCCCCAGGAATAAATTCGGACCCCAGAAAAAATATCGGAACTGGAGGTGAAAATCTTGGATAAACAATGCTTTTCGTTTCATTTACCTCCATGGCTACCCACAGATTCTTTTGAGGAGGCGATCTTTTGGAGGCGTGTTCTACCTTTTAAGGGCAAAATATTACCAGACAAAAAATTCCTCTTTCTAAATGCGTTAAAAAAATGAACCTTCCAAAGGAAGATGATAAGTGGTATAATGATTTCCTGGTGTTGAATGTCGCCGTGCGCAAAATAAAAAGGTTCGATGTGAGGAAAACAGTATGAATGAAAATTTAGAAAAACCGGGAGAAAGATCGTCTGCCGAAACCAGGATTGCTCTTTTCAAAGGCAAAGAGATTCGTAAGGCAATCCACAATAAAGAATGGTGGTTTGTAATCAATGATATTATTGCAACACTTACCGATTCACTTGACCCGGCACAGTATTTCAAACGACTAAAGCAAAGAGACTCTGAGTTATCAAACCTTATCAACAAAGGGGGGGGTACAATTTGTACCACCCCTTATGTTAAAGGGCTTGACCGGGAGAATCTTCGCGATCATATGAGCGACCTTAAAGGATGAATCCGAATGAGAGATTTCAAGTGCAACACCTGTTTTCTGTCACCAAGGCACAAAGGCACCAAGGGAGGGGCTTTCTTAAGTTTTTGGCTTCTTTTTTAAAAGATTCAGTGGGAATTATCTTCAAGTTCATCGATAAAGTCCGATAGTTCCTGGTTTAAACCATTATTGATCCTGTCCTTTAAAACTTCTTCCGCCCCAGCCTTGATTGAATAAAGTACTCTCAGTTTTTCTTCATACTGCTCTTTTAAATCCATCAATTTCCTGTATCTTTTTATGGGAAGTATTACTTCTACAGGATTGCCTCTTTCATTGGTAATATATCTTACTTCATTCATTTTTTCACCAGGATTAATATAGACTTTTTATCTCCTTCTGTCAAGAAAAAAAATGATTTTAAGCGTCAGGAAAAAAATCTTCCCCTTTTGCCTCCGGCGGGTCAGGACCCTTTTGAAAAAGGGTCCGCGTGTTTCACACCCCCTAAAACTTTTGTTAATAGAAGTTTTGTGTGACTAAAAATTTTGGAGGGTCCAGGCCCCGCGGCGCGGGGGACCGCCTCCAAAAGCGCCCCTGGTTAAGAGTGCTCCCATCCGCGGGCCCCTGAACCCCCACAAAAATATTTATTATAAAAAAAGGCTTGTGTTTCGGAAATATTTTGTTTATAATATGCTTTAATAATTATGCAATGAATATAAACCAACAATTAAGGAGAAAAAAATGAAGGCTAGAAAATTACAGTTAAGAAAAGTAACGGTAGCAAACCTTGATAAGTTCGAATTAAACAAAGTTCTCGGTGGAACCGACGAAACAAATACGACCGTTCGTTCCACTCATCATTATGAAAACAGTTGCGTCGAATTCTTCTGCAATAAAGAGGTAACCTATACTTGCATCCCAACCCGTTAAATTTTTTTATCCTCCTCAGTGGACCAGTTGTAAGGCAAAAAGAGCTTTGTTATTTTTGAACTCTATCCACTATGGCAGTGGTAGAATAAGGGGTCTGGAAATCGAATAAAAGCAATTTCCCCCCCGCACCTTCGACCTCTTTTCTGCCTACGACTTCGTGGGGTTTGTAATCTCCCCCTTTGACCAATACATCCACGCGAAGGAGACTCTTGATTAATTCCAACGGCGTATCCTGGGAAAAGGGTGTAATGTAATCGACATACATAACGGCTTCCAGTACTTCCATGCGTTCGGCCAACGGATAAATGGGCCGGCCCTCGCCTTTCAGTCTCCTGACGGAATCATCGTCATTGATCCCCACGATCAAATAATCGCCGCTGTTTTTGGCAAATTCCAACAAATCGATATGCCCCGCATGAAGAAGATCAAAAACGCCATTGGTAAAAACGATTTTTTTACCTTCCAGCTTTTGCAACTCCTTGTTTAAATCCGCTGTATTATTAAATATCTTCATCTTTTCTTCTCTATTCTCTATTATCTATTATCAAACTTGATATTATCGGAAAATTGCCATTGGTGGGGGATACGGGCGATGCCTACATCCTTGAACCCGGAAGTGACCCTGAACGTGTAGCGGAAATGATGGTAATCGAAGGGGAACCCGTCCCGCTTATGCACGGCCACATCCAGGAAATAAGCGCCATTAATGAGGTTCAGGGCGGGAATATTGATTTTTACCTTTCCTGTTCCTGAAATGGCCCGGGATTGGAGCTCTTCGATGAAAGTATTGCTCCCGTAACAGGAAACGCCTTCGGTGTTTAATATCCCGACGCCGAAAACAAAATCCTCTTCGGGTTTGTGGGCCAGGACGTCAAATTCGACGGATAGGGGTTCATCGGCTTCGTAAATGTATTTTTCCTTACCGTGACAATCCAGCATTTTGACGTTTTGGATTTCGATTTCCCGGCTGCCCCACCGTTTTTCCAGGTCTTGTACGGTATCCCGTTCTTCTTTTTGATGCTGGATTTCCGCTTTTTTCTCGCCCCGTTTGCCGATGTATTCGAGGTAAGTATCGATGACGCGCTTGGGGTAGCCCTGCATTTCGATTTTGCCGTCTTTCAACCAGATGACCTCGTCGCTGATGCGGTCTACCGTGGCCAGGTCATGGGAAACAAAAATAATGGTTTTGCCTTTTCGTTTAAATTCATTGATTTTATCGAGGCAGCGGGGTACGAAAAAAGCGTCGCCCACTGCCAGGACTTCATCAATCAACAGGATATCCGGGTCCACGTTGATGGCAATGGAAAACCCTAACCGCATGTACATGCCGGAGGAATAGGATTTGACCGGGTTATCGATGAAGTCTTCCAGTTCGGCGAATTTGACGATATCGTCGAGTCGTTCCTGGATTTTTTTTTTGGTGAGGCCCAGGATAATACCGTTAATAAAGATATTTTCCCGGCCCGAGATTTCAGGGTGGAACCCGGCCCCCAATTCGATGAGGGCGGATATTCGACCCTGGGTGACCATTTCGCCGGAAGTGGGTTTGCTGATTCCCGCCAGTATCTTCAGCAGGGTACTTTTACCTGAACCGTTCTCGCCGATGACGCTTAGGGTTTTTCCTTTTTCTACATGGAAACTCACGCCGTTGAGGGCGGCGAATTTTTCATCCTGCGTTAAATCGGAAAAAAGCGTGCGTTTCACCAGCGCGCTTTTCAGGGTTAAAAATTTATGCTTCTGGGAATATTTCTTATAATATTTGACGATATCTTTGGCCATGACCGGGCATGCGTAGTTCATTTCGGTATTCATGTTCGCTTCCATTTTATACCTCTTCCACAAAGGTGTCTCTTAGTTTATCGAAAATCATATAGCCCAGGTAGAAAAATAGGAGTCCCACGATGAAAGTGATAGGCAGTCTTTTCCAGTGAGGGAGGGAGCAAAAGACAAAGGTATAATGGTATGCTTCGATGATATGGGTCATGGGGTTGAGGTTCCACAGCCAGACCAGGGCTTTATGTTTGGGCAGGTCGGCGTTCTGCAGGGAGTAAATAATGGGGGTGGCGAAGAACCAGAGGGTCAGGAGGTTAGCCAGGATGTCTTTTAAATCGCGGAAATGTACTGTCAGGGCAGACACCAGCAGGCTTAAGCCCAGGGTGAAGATCAATTGCACCAGCACCACCACCGGGAAGAAGAATATCCAGTAGGATAACCCGATGCCCTGCCCGAATAAAATGATAATTAAGATGAGGATGGGGAGTCCCAGGATGAAATGGACCATATTGGTCAGCACCACCATGATGGGCAGTACTTCGAGGGGGAACTGGATTTTCTTAATGAGGTTGCCGTGAACGAAGAGGACGTTGGCCGATTCCAGGATGGAGGAACTGAACCAGAGCCAGGGCAGGAGACCGGTAAAGAGGAAAATGGCGTAATTGACCCCCACCAGGTTAATGTCTTTGACGCGGCCGCTGCTGCCGCTCAATATGACGCCGAAAACCACGAAATAGACCATCAGCAGCAGCAGGGGGTTTAAGAAACTCCAGAAAAAACCGAACACGGTTCCCCTGTACCGGGCTTTTAATTCCCGCGTCACCAGGGTGACGACGAGCTGCCTGTACTTGAATAACTCTTTCAATTTCTTTAACATTCCTTTATTCCTTTTATCTGTTATCCGGACAATATTTTATTCATTTCTTCGGTGTATATTCCTTTTTCTTTGAAAATAATCAATGGTTCCAAAGTTTCCGGGGGTGCATCGTAAGTGGTTAATTGTACCAGAAAACGTCCGGGTTTTCCATCGTTGAAGGAAAAAACCTCGCGAATCCGGCGGGGGAAAAAGCCTGTTTTCCTTGACAGCGTCATCAGATGGTTATATCTTATATAGGGGAGAATGAGATACAAACCGCCGTTTTGGCCCAGGATGGAACGGGATTTAATCAGCAATTCGTTTAAAGTGAGCCTGGTTTCGGTTTTAGCGTCTCTTATTTCTTCGTTGGGGCTTATGCGGCCCTTGCCGGTTTCAAAGAAGGGCGGGTTGGCAAAAATAGTTTCGAAGCCGGCGAAGTCGCGGTAGTCCCGGTTGAAATCGCCGTGAACCGGTTGGAACCGGTTGGAGAACTTGTTTTTTTCAGCGTTTAGTTGGGCCAGGTGAAAGAGGGATTCCTGGATTTCGAGGCCGACTATTTTGGCGAATTTATTTTTATAAAGGGCCAGCAGGGAAATAATGCCGCAGCCGGTCCCGATTTCCAATGCTTCTTCCGCGGGGCGGGAGGGCAGGAAATCCGCTAAAATAGGCGCATCTACTGAGAAGCGGTAGCCTTTTTTATTTTGAAAGATGAGGACTTTCTTCTTAAAAAAGTAATCCTGGGTGACGCCGGTTAATTCATCCTTGTTACCTTCGATGACAGTCATGAAGGCCTCCAGGTTAAGCCTATAATAAATCCGAAATCCGAAATCCGAAATCCGAAACAAATCCAAATGACCAAAAAATAAATGACCGAAACTCTAATTAGTGAATGATGAATGATGAATGATGAATGATGAAGAAAAAAAAGAAGAGCGGAAGAGCGGAAGAGCGGAAGAGCGGAGAAAAGCAGAAGAGAAGAAGAGAAGAAGAGAAGAAAAAACGAGGTTTTCCCAGCTTCATCGCTTCCTAACTTCCTCGCTTCCTGTTTTTTCGTGGGCTGTTTTTGTTTTGAATTTTGAGCTTTTGAATTTTGAATTTGTTTCGAATTTCGTGCTTCGTGCTTCGAATTTATTATCTTATTGGTTTTCGCGCCGGTCATGATTATCGTTTATCGGTGTACTGGTATCATTATTAAGACCAGGTTTCCAGTTGTTTCCTGAGCAGGGCCAGGCTGTAATTAATGGTGCGGGTTTTGACCACATCCCGTTCGCCGGGGAAAATCTGGTAGACGCCGGTATCGCCTTTTTCGGAAGCGAAGTGTATAAAGACCAGGCCCACGGGTTTTCCCACCGCGGCGCCGCCCGGGCCGGCGATGCCCGTGATGGACAGGCCGATATCCGAGCCGGTCAGGGCGCGGATGCCCTGGGCCATTTCCCTGGCCGTATCTTTGGAGACGGCGCCGTGTCTTTTCAGGGTATTTTCTTTAACGCCCAGTAGTTTCATTTTCAGGTCGTTGGAATAAGCGATGACGCCGCCCAGGAAGACTTCGGAACTGCCGGGGACGTTGGTGATACGGTTTCCCAGGCCGCCGCCGGTGCAGCTTTCGGCCACGCTCAAGGTTAGTCTACGGGTTTTCAGTTCTTCCACCAGCAGTTGTTCCAGGGAGATATCTTTTTCAGTGACCAGAAAGTCTTTCATGCGCTCTTTGATTTTTTCCGCCAGTTCATCGACGGCGGTTTGGGCTTCTTCCACCGTTTTCCTGGAGCGGCCCAGCAGGTGGACTTCGATAAGGCCGGGGCTGGCCAGGATGGTAGTGCGGATGTTTTTGTAACGGGTGTAGAGTTCCGCCAGCATGGAATCGGTTTCGGATTCGGTAATGGCGCCGAATTTGAACATACGTTTGTATATAAAATAATTGGAAAGGGGTGCGATTTTCTCTTCCAGGACCTTATCGAATAAGGCGCGCATTTCATGGGGGGGGCCGGGCAGCAGCAGGATTTTGCAGTTTTCGTCGTCGATATACTGTCCGGGCGCGGTTCCCATGGGGTTGGGCAGCACTTCGGCGCCCTGGACGATAAAAGCCTGGCGGGTGTTGATTTCCGGCATGGCAATGCCCCGTTTTTTGAAACGTTCCGCGATTTCCGCCGCTATTTCCTCTTTAAATTCCAGGTCCCGTTTCAGTCCTTCGGCGACGGCTTCGCGGGTGATATCGTCTTCCGTGGGGCCCAGTCCGCCGGTAATGATTAACAGTTGGGCACGTTTGCCGGCGTTTTTTACGATCCAGCTCAGGTTGGTGATATCGTCGCCCACGATGATTTTCATATCGGTTAATATGCCCTTTTCCTGTAATTTCTGGGCCATATAAATCGAATTGGTATCGATTTTATCTTTTTCCAGTAACTCGCTGCCTACGGCAATAAAAATGGCTCTCATTGTTTTATTCCTCGTGTTATATTAAAACCAGCGAAGAATTTACCAGAATCCTATTATTTTGTCAAATGATTGGACAAGATGTAGGGGTACATTTGGCTGAAAATTAGAAATTTCTCAGCCAATTTTGGTTTTTATTTTCCCCTCTCCAGCGATTTTTCAAAGTACAACCGGATACCGCGGTGATAACTTCTCCCCTGGGGATAATACGTCGCTTCCGTGGGATCAAAATAAAGAATGTTCTGCCGCACCATGTCCCGTAATAATCCCTCATCTTCGGGATCGATTTCTTCTTTGGAAAATTCATCCCTTTCCTTCAATCGCCGCAGCAATTTCTCAATCCTTTTCTGTTCCGGTTTGACCACATAATCCACGATCAAATTGCGCATCTTTTTTTTATACAACCGGAGAACCTCGTCCAGGATAACCGTCCCAGGTCTGTACCGCTGCGGTTATGGTGGCCTGCGGCAAATCGTCGCCGGCCGGCCATGCATCATGCACATATTGACCGATGGTTTTATCCGGGTCCAGGGCAAAAGTAAAGCATACCCGGCTGATAAAAAGGAAACAAAACAGTAATTTCAGGGCGCTCTTTTTTTTCATTGATCCTATATTTTAATCAATCCGGTTATTTTTTGCTCCCCAGTCTGAAACTTACGGTAGCCCCGAGGACAATTCCCCCGGATATATTTTTGCTGGCAAGCAAATATATGCTTAATTTCGTACGATCGCCAATGTATCCTCCTGCATTGAATTTCCAAAGCATGGTACTATTCCCACCATAATAATGGTCATGAAAGTCAGTCAATATGACTATTCCGCAGCCGACAAACTTCGTATCGTCCTTAAAGTTAACCTGGACGCCGGGGACCAAATAAACGGGAAGATACAACAAAAAAACAACATTTAACTCCGGGCTGATCATCATATTTTTCCCCAGGGGGTAATCCAGGTTAAAGCCTCCATAGGGCAAAGGAATAAAATACTCCCCGGAAACAGCAGTAATAGCTCCCAGGTTAAAAAAAACCGCGGGACGATCGGTTTTTACTTTTACGTCCTCTGCCTTTAAAAAGCATCCTAAAACCGCAAAAATAAGTAATACGCTTAACAAACATTTCTTCATAGTGACCTCCTTTTTCTTTTTGACAATACCTAATAATAAATGGTTTTGGCGGTTTTGACACTGGGCCGAAAGTCCTTTTTTCAAAAAAGGGACTTTGGTCCCGGCATAGGACTTTAGTCCCGACGCGCCGTAAGAAAATGCCGAAGGGGACAGTCAAAAAAATGAGAAAAAATTTGAAAAAGGTATTGACAATTTAATACCACTGTAGTATTGTTAAGATGTTGAAACAGCATCCATGGTGAGCCCAATCCACTGGTTCTTGCAAAAAAAAGTTAGGGCAAGGAAGGTTGAAAATGCCAAGAACAAAAAGACGTTGGGTCTCACAAGATTGCGGGTCCTTTCATATCATCTCCCGGCTTGCCGGGAACAACAGCCTCTTTAACATTGAGGAAAAAGAATATTTCCTCACTTTAATGGAACGACTGGCTGCCGGCTTTTTTATCAGGATTCATTCTTTCTGTATCATGGGGAATCACTTCCATATATTGGCCACAGGCATGGAATTGGAAGCCCAAATGGCGCCGACGGAAGAACTCCTTCGCCGCTATAAGCTGATATATGGAAAAGAGGCGGAACCGCCTCAAGGCAGTTATGAGAGCAGCGGCAATATTATCCCTGATGCTGACGGAGGAATCCAACGGTTGAGAGATCGCCTGGGTTCGGTCTCCCGTTTTGTACAGGAACTGAAGCAGACCTTTAGCCGCTGGTACAATAATAAACATGACCGCAAAGGGTACCTGTGGGGAGGCCGGTTTAAAGGAGTCATCGTATACCAGGGAGAAGCGCAATTAATATGCGGTTCATATATCGATTTGAACCCGGTGAGGGCAGGGCTTGCCCGTCTACCGGAAGATTATAGGTGGAGCAGTTTGGGGCTGCGGTTACGGTCGCCTGTACGAGCCGGGAAGTTACTCTGGCCCCTGACACTGGTTGATTTATTGGAGAGGTCGGAAGACTTATATGGACCGCCGTATGTAAAAGTGACAGCGGATTTATTTGGAGTAGAGTGGTATCGTCAATTTGTATATACAGCGGGCGGAATAGAACATGAAGGGAAAGCGCACCTGCCGAAAGAATTAATAGATCAAGTAGTGAGTTGTAATGGTCATTTAGGAATACTGGGGCGATTGCGTTACCGGGTGAAAAACTTTTCGGAGGGAATTGCCATCGGGGGGTATTCAGCGATCGCGGGTATTCAAAAATCGGAAAACCGCAAAAACATTCGTCCGCGATTATTTTTAGATACGTATTGGGCGTATACTACCCGGGTGTTAAAATTATAGAGATTGATAATGGGCCGATCTATTTTCAATTTTTCAAATTAACTTACATCCGGCACATAACGCAATAAAAGGGGTAGGATAGGTTTGTCACATAATCTGCAAAATTGACTGATAGGGCATATGTGATAGGAATTTTTTATTATCTTTGGTACTCGCTTGCGTTGTTTTACTAGAAAATTTCGAAATTGATTATTCTCTTCATGGAAAAAGTTACCCAACGCAGCGGTTTATACCTTTCACTTCTAATTTTTTCTAATTCTTGACTGTCCCGAATGTCACGAATGTCACTAAGTTAAGCCTACATGGTTGAATACTGTGCCTTTTCAAAATCATCAAGTGATTAAATTAGCAAAATGAACCCGATGACATTGGCAAGAGGTTATCCAAAAGGTATTACGCAGGGCGCAATTTGGTAGGGAACTGGCATCGCCT
>Ga0315278_10000689_pt1 | contig 29500 bp, 32 predicted proteins | sample YL17G06_0_MG_FD_203880 | JGI IMG/M metagenome (GOLD analysis project Ga0315278, IMG submission 203880) | Sediment microbial communities from Yellowstone Lake, YNP, Wyoming, USA - YL17G06_0 | ecosystem: Environmental > Aquatic > Freshwater > Lake > Sediment | place: USA: Wyoming | collected... | reverse complement strand
GCTCGGCTGCGCTCGTTGCGGCATCCTTTTCATTTTCCCTTGTCGGGAAAGATTGTGGTAATGCCGCACTCGCTGCCTCGCTTGTCGCTCGGCTGCGCTCGTTGCGGCATCCTTTTCATTTTCCCTTGTCGGGAAAATGAAAAGGAACCGCTTTCTTTTAAGCCCGATATAGCCTTGAATGCACTCACTTTAAAAGGCATACTTATTACGGACAAAGGGATAAAGGAGGACAGGATGAAAAAGGCGTCAATGTTAATTATAATGTTGCTTTTGGGCTTGGGTACTGCCTGCGCCTCCGCAGAGTGGTATGTAGTTGAAGAAGAATCCGCCCACGATTTCGTAGAAGATCTAAGGGCCTTTGTCCCCGCAAGCCCCAGATATGGCAGCGCCGAACAGGCAAAAGATGCAATGCAGTATTACGCCGGATCCGAAACCCTGTCGGTTAACCGGAGCACGCTGGAGATGAGCGCTTCGCTGGCACCCAAAGAAATGGAATCATACAAGGCTAAAAAAGATAAAGATAATCCGGGGCTTCATAAGGGTTGGGAAGAAAACAAAGACAAGGACAAGGACAAGGATAAAGATAAAGAGAAACACGGCAAGTAAACTAAGAAATAAGGTGCTCTAAAGAGGTGGCGCATGAAACGGATAGCGGTTTTAACGATAATTATTTTAGCGGGGATCACTTCCGCATGCCTGGCTGAAGAGTGGTATGTGATTGAAGAGGCCTCCAGCTACGACTATGTCAGCCCCGCAGGAGACCTTGTCCTGGCCAAAGAAGGGACAAACCCAGAGTATATCCCTAATTACCTCAACTATATAACCAATGAAGCGAACAAATATATGGAAATCGTGAAGGCCTATTCCGGACCAGACAAAACCGCCACACCTGATCTTGCACAAGGCGCGGTAACCGCAGGTCGCGGCAAAAAAAGATAAGAGATGGAGCATGAAACGGATAGCAGTCTTAATAATTATTCTTTTGGCGGGATCCGCCTGCACGTGCCTGGCTGAAGAGTGGTATGTGATTGAAGAGGCCTCCAGCTACGACTTTGTCAGCCCCGCAGGAGACCTTGTCCTGGCCAAAGAAGGGACAAACCCAAGATATACTCCTTTTTATTCTGATAAAGAATGCGAAAGGGCTGCCCTAGAAATTAACAAATACTCCGAGGCAGTAAAAGCGTTCAGCGATAGTACAGCGATAACTAAACCGGACATTCCGGTAGGCGGATCACAAGGATCCCCCCCTCATAAGCAAGAAGACACTGATGATAGCTAAAATTTAAACTGGCACAACGAATTTCGTCTCGTTAAAAGTAGCAAACGATGCGACTAAAAAGGGGCGCTTTCATAAAAAATGAAAGCGCCCCTTTTATGAACTCCGGAGTTAAACTATCTCAGCCTTATCCCCCAACAACTCCTTAATTTTACCAAGCTTAGCTTTATTAACAGGCAGGACATTATTCTCGGATGTCGAGCGCACGGGTGAATTAAGCTGGATCTTGTCAGGATTTATGCGCTCAACCGCTTCCTTCAGCCTCTTAATATACCTTATATCATCATTAACGCCTTTGACCAGCATCACCTCAAGCCAGATCTGGCCTCTATACTCCCTTCTCAACGCGATAAGCCCGGCGATGATATCTTCAAGTTTAATATCCGGGCTCGGGCGGTTCAGGGCAAGGAACACCTCCGGAACGACCGCATCCAGTGACGGCACGATCAAATCCGCCGCAAGAAGCGCATTGCGCACCGAAAAGTCATTTAATAACGAGGCGTTGGTGATCACCGCGACCTTTACCGGGGCAAGTTTCTTTATCTCAGATATGAGCTCCCCGATCCTTAAATTAAGGGTGGGCTCCCCGGATCCGGCCAAAGTAACATAACTTAATGCCTTGGCCTCTTCAGGGTTATTTAAAAACCATGACTTAAGCTCTTCAAGGATATCCGCTATCTTTACATACTCATCCCTTGCGCCGGAAAGCTTCGTAGTCCTGCCCAACTGGCAGTAAAGGCAGTCAAAGTCGCAGACCTTATGGGGAGTAAGGCTTACCCCCAGCGATAACCCCAATCTTCTTGAATGCACAGGACCGTATATATAGCGCATAAATGAGCAGACAGCTTACGGAACGAGGCGAAGCCGAAGTGACGTAAGTTGTAGCGGCTCTCGTTTAATTCCTTCCGCGTCTGCGAATTTACACACGCTCTTTTGGCAAAGAGTATCTTCATTCTGGAATTTAGAGAACTCAAACCCAAAAGAGCGGGTGGATCAGTCTCAATTAAAGAGCCCGCCTTCTCTTGGTTTCTAAACAAAAGAAGGCGGGCTTTCTGTAATATCTATTTTTACTTTACTTCCACTATGCAATTCTGTGAACCAAAGGAGTTGCTGACGCAGAATGAGCAGCGCGGGTCATTGGCCCAATTTCCGTCCACAAAGAATTTATACTCATACTTGCCGGGCTTAAGGCTGACCTTAGCTGACCAATTACCTTTTGAATCCTTTTTCGCAAGGGTCTTCTTGATATCCCACTTATTAAAACTTCCCGCAAGGCTCACCTTCTTTGCCTGCGGCGCATAAAACTTGAACTCTACGGCTTTCTCGCTCACCGACTTGACCATAGCCACCCCCTCCTTTAAATGAGCCCCGACGTTACGTCGGGGCGAATTTACGCACGATTTTTCTGACAGAGAGCATACTAATTCTGGAATACAGAGAGCTCAATCCAGAAAATCGGGCGGATCAATCAGTATTGCATTCTGGAAATAGCTCTACTTATTTATACCCCAGAAGCCGCTTCCTGTCAAGAGAATTGTAAGTCCTTGCAATTAAACCGCTACGATACAAACGCCCTTTTTGTCCGCAAGCCTCACGCTCTTCTCCCGGTCAATGAAGAGGGTCTTATCCGCCTCTATCGCCAGACAGCGGCCGCCGGCGCGGATAAGGTTCTTTATGGTGTTAAGGCCGACTACCGGGATATCGAACCGCATGTCCTGCTTGGGTTTACTGACCTTGACCACGGTGATCCCTCCGCGGGCGATTGACCCCGCGCGCCGGATCAGATTATCTGTGCCCTCAAGCGCCTCCACAGCCACTATAGCCTTGGACCTTACCGCCACGGTCTGCCCGATATCAAGGTGTGCAACCGCCTTGGCTATAGCCATACCGAAATAGATATCCTCCCAGAGCGCGAAATCCGGGTCAAGCTTGGTAAGCGTCCTTTTCCCCGGCAGATAATCCTTTATAAAGGTGGTAGAGTCCAAAAGCCTGAAACCCGAATCCTCAAGGCGCTTGGCGATCGCGCCGAATATCTTATCCGGCCTCTTGTCCTCTATGCTGTCCAAAAGCTTTTTGATCTCTTCATCGCGGTAAAGCTCTTTACTGAAAATCCTGGCCGGCGAGACCTGGCCGGCCATGACAATATCCGCGATCCCCTCATCCTTAAAGATACGGATCATCTTGTTCAATTCATTAAGCCCGACCCAATAGAGCTTATCCACATGGCTCCGCAATGAAGGCGAGGTATCGCCTTTAATGGCAACGGCGACGACCTTAAGGCCCTGTTTCCTGGCCCCCTCAGCGAAAATAAAAGGGAATTTCCTGTTTCCCGCGATCAGCCCGATCTTATCCATATATTATTGTTCGGCGCGGCAGGAGCGCGTCAATCCTCGCTCCGTGCCCTTTATGAAATCCATCAGGTATGATATTTCCTTGGAACGCATAGCTTCTTTATCCATGCCTTCCAGCGCGTGCTTCAAGGTGAGGCCGCTGTTAAAAAATATCTTAAAGGCGCGGTTAAGCTCATGGATCGATTCTTTGGGAGTGTTATTGCGCCGCAGCCCGACGAGGTTAAGCCCGTAGATGCGCGCCGGATGCCCGTCGCATGTGGAGTATGGCGGGATATCCTGTACCACCTTAGAGCATCCCCCGGTGATGGAAAGCATGCCGACCCTGACAAACTGATGTATGGCGACCAGCCCCCCGATGACCGCTTTATCCTCGATCGTCACATGCCCGGCGAGGGTCGAGCCATTGGCCAAAACGCAAGAATTGCCCACAACGCAATCGTGGGCCACATGCGAATAGGCCATAATAAGGTTGCCGCTTCCAACCAGCGTCTTCTTGCCCTCTTCAGTGGCGGGATTCATTGTGCAGAACTCGCGGATGATATTGTTGTCGCCGATCTCTAAGTAAACCTTCTCGCCTTTATATTTTAAGTCCTGCGGCCGGCTGCCTAAAACTGCCCCCGAGAATATCTCGCACTTTGAGCCGATGGTAGTGTTGCCCTCGATGACGCAGTGCGCGCCGATCTTGGTGCCGCAACCGATCCTTGCCCCATCGCCTATAATTGCATACGGCCCGACCTGGACATCTCGAGCCAGGTCCGCCTTCTTCGAGACTATTGCAGTAGAATGTATCTGCATGGTTAATTATCCGCGAGGGCAAACATAAGGTCCGCTTCCGCAACGACCTTTCCATCAACCAGGGCCCTTCCGGTGACCTGCCCGGTCTTGGACTTTACCCTTACGACGTCAACCTCCAGCACAAGCTGGTCCCCGGGCACAACGGGCTTTCTGAACTTCACGTTATCTATCGCCATAAAGAACGCAAGTTTACCCCTATTCTGCGCGGGGGCCAGCATCATCACCCCGCCTACCTGCGCCAACGCCTCGATAATGAGCACCCCGGGCATGACCGGCCTTCCCGGGAAATGGCCTTTAAAAAAATAGTCGTTAATTGTCACATTCTTAATGCCGACCGCGCGCTTGCCCTCCTCCAAATGTATGATCCTGTCCACAAATAAAAATGGATCGCGGTGCGGAAGGATCTTCATTATATCGCGCACATCCAGCTCGCCCTTGCCGACCGGCAGGTCGCTTGAGGCCTGGATGGCGGATGAGCTTCTCTGTTTCTGCTCGAGGATCTTCTTAAGCAGCTTAAGATTAAGCGAGTGCCCGCTGCATAGGGCAATAATATGGCATTTTAGCGGCTGGCCGAAGACATACAAGTCACCCATAAGATCCAGCATCTTGTGCCTCACAAACTCATCGGGAAAGCGCAGGGTATTCTTGATGACCCCGGACTTACCCACAACCAGCGTATTTTCATAGTTTGCCCCGCGGCCAAAACCCTGATGCTGAAGCTCTGTAGCCTCCTCTTCGAGGCAGAAGGTCCGTGCGGAAACCAGCTCTTTCTTAAAAGTCTCCGGCGTTATCGCCAGCTCCATGAATTGGGTCTTAAGATACGCGTGGTTATAATTCAAAGTATATGAAAGCTTGAAATCCGCTGCGGGAAACGCTGCTATAGAAGCCCCGCTCTCCTCGATAAACACCGGCTCTTTAAGCTGAAAATACCTGCGCTCCTTATCCTGCTCCTTTACCCCGGCGGTTGTAATGGTCTCCATGAAATTAAGGCCGCTGCCATCCAGGCCCGGGATCTCATTACCCTCAACTTCAACCACAAGATTATCTATGCCCAGGCCCGAAAGCGTAGCCATCAAATGCTCAACAGTGTGCAGCTCTTCGCCATCACGGCCGAGGGACGTCCTGCGCGGGGAGCGCGACACGGACAGCACGAACTCACCGGAGGCCTTTATGGCCGGCCTGCCGGCAAGGTCAGCGCGGATGAACACGATGCCTGAATCCGGCTCCCCCGGCTTAAGGGTAAGCTTAACCTTGCTGCCGGTATGAAGCCCTACGCCGCTTACGCTTACGTCTTTTTGAATGGTCTTTTGTTTATCCATATTATTTTTTTTGTTTTGACTCCAACTCTTCTATTTTCTTTTTAAGCTCTTCAACCTTGTCATAAAGGCGCGGCAGGTTCTGCACACTTGCGTTTACCCTTTTAGCGATACTTTGCTCCTTCGCCGGATATCCCCAGAACACGCTGTCTGCGGGTATCGATTTATTGACGCCGGACTGGGCCATTACTATGGCCCTGTCACCTATCGTTACGTGCCCGACGATCCCGACCTGTCCGGCCAGGACCACGCTGTCGCCGATCGAGGTGCTGCCGGAGATGCCAACCTGGGCGACGATAAGGCAGTTCTTTCCTATGGTGACATTATGCGCGATATGCACAAGGTTGTCGATCTTGCTGCCGCTTCCAACAACTGTCTTATCGAAACGGGCGCGGTCAATGGCGCAGTTTGCGCCGATCTCCACATCATCCCCGATCTCAACCGTCCCCACCTGGGGTATCTTATGATGCTTTTCATCGACTGTAGCAAAACCGAACCCGTCCGAACCGATCACCGTGCCGCTGTGTATTATGGCCCTTTCTCCAAGGACCACCTGCTCACGCAGGGTGACATTGGGATATATAAGGCTTTTGCTTCCTATTCTTACGCCCCGGCCGATATAACAATTGCCATAAATAACAGTATTATCCCCGATGACCGCGCCATCCTCCACCACGACATGGGCCCCGAGCGAGACATCCTTGCCAAGCGTTGCCCCCTTGGCTACGACTGCTGCCGGGTGGATGCCTTGGGGATGCGCCGGATTCTCAGGAACCAAAAGAGATATTACCTGGGTAAAAGCTAAAGATGGATTGTCGGTGCGGATAATGGGCTTCTTGGCCTTCTCTACGTCGCGGGAAGTTATTACCGCTGATGCGGCAGTCCTATTCAAAAATAAAGCGTATTTGGGATTAGCAAGAAAAGTAATTTCCCCCTCCTGCGCTTCCCTTATCCCCGCCACGCCCTTAATGACGACGCTCTCATCGCCAACGACTTCGCCTTTTACGATCTCGGCTATCTCTTTTAAGGTCTTCTGCATTTGTCAAGACCCCGGCTTTTTAACGAGCCGGGGGCCTTTGTTTGCAAAACTCATCCCCTTAAGGGCCCCTCGAACAGGGCCCTTAAGGGAAGCGGTATTAAATTATTAGTTCTTCTTAGGGGCAGGCACGCCTTTGGTGTATCCGCCGTTAAGCGTCGTAAGGATCTTGTCCGTGATATTGAGGGTCTTATCCTGATAAACCAATACGCGGTCATTGAAAACAAAAGCAAACCCTTCCTTCTCTGCGTATTTCTTTACCGCATCCTCGATATCCTTAAGGATCTCGCGCATCTTCTCATCCTGCTCCTTGCGCAGGTCCCCGGCCCTCTGCTTGTCAAACTCCTGGAATGCCTTGATCTTTGCTTCCCTCTCGGCCTTCTTGGATTCCTTCTCTTTATCGCTTAACATCTCCCATTTGTCCTGAAAGGCTTTTATGTCACTGACCTTCTTCTCCCTCTCTCCCTCATAAGCCTTCTCCTTGTCAGCCAGGGTCTTATCGTAATCCTTGGTCTTGCCGTACTCGGCAAAGGTCTTGCTCAAATCAATGTAAGCCAACTTGTCCGCTGCCTGAGCTACCCCCATTAAAATGAAGACGCTCATCACCAGCACCGCAAAAACCGCTAACTTCTTCATCCGTACACCTCCGTTTGTTTGGTTAATATTCTATTTATTAAAAACCGTGGCTTGCGCTGAAGTGCAGCCTGCCGCTGCCTATATCATCCTCGCCCGGCTGCTTATCCAACGGGAAACCGTAATCAAGGCTAATCGGGCCGATGGGCGTCTTGACCCGCACGCCAAGGCCAAAGCTTTTTTTGAGCTTTCCGGTATTGTTATCGGTATCACTGTTTGACCCGAAATCCTCCATCTTCTCCCAGACGTTTCCGATATCAAAGAATGTAGCTACCTTAAGGAAGCTGAACAACGGATACGTGTACTCAACGTTGGCGACAAACATGGACGCGCCGCCCAGAGGATCCTTAGTCGACGGGTCATATGGGCCGATGGTCCTCTCCTCATAGCCCCTGATCGTCGAAGCGCCGCCGGCAAAGAAACGCTCATATATGGGTATGGAATCCGTATTGTCATAGACATCGCCCAGGCCCACCCTGCCTTTTACCTCAATGACCGACTTCCATGGCATCGGGAAATAATGGCTTGCCCGGGTGAACATCTTCCAGTAATCCTTGTCCCCGCCAAGCATCCCTCCGGCCCACTCAAATGAACCGGTCACAAGGTCGCCTTTATGCGGATCAAAGACATTGTCCCGGGAATCATAAGTAAGGCCCGGGGTAAGGCTGCTTATCCTGTTCTTGCCGACCTCATCCATCAGGTCAACGCTTGCGCCGTCTGAAGGGTTGGATATATCTATTTCGTCCAGCCTGTAGGTAAGGTTGACCCTCGTATAGTCGGATATCTCCTTGCCTAAGCGAAGGTCGCCGCCGGTGACTTTCTCGTCATAACCGTACCCTGTATCCGTATCCCTCTTATGCTCGCGCCTGTAAATATCAAAACCGAAAGAATACGGATAATCAAAGACATAAGGATTGGTGAAGCTTATGTCAAAAGAGTTAGTGAGCGATCCAAGCGAGGCGCGGAACTTAAGGTCCTGCCCTCCGCCGGTAAAATACGGGAAATTCTTCCAGTCAAAATTCTTCTGCTCGACCTCCACAAACCCCACAAAGGAATCAACTGTGCTATAGCCGCCGCCGAAACTAAACGCTCCCGTCTTTGTCTCCTTTACATCCACAACCAGGTCCTTCTTGTCCGGGACGTCAGTATCTTCGGTGTCGTAGCTTACCTCGTCGAAATAACCTAAATTCTGCAGCCTCTCCTTGCTGCGCCGCAGCTTTGCCCCGTCAAACTTGTCGCCGGGATGGATCCTGAGCTCCCTGCGGATGACCAGGTCCCGGGTCTTGATATTGCCCTTTACCTTTATCTTAGATACATAAGCAACATCATTCTCGATTATGCTATAACTTATATCCACGCGGCCGGTATCGGAGTTTACAAGAGTAGCCTCCTGCACGCGGTTTGAGATATACCCGCGGTCGAAATACAGGCCCTGCACGCTTGAAATATCCTGATTCATCCCTTCTTCGCTGTAAACCTTTCCCGGGATACATTCGGAAAGCTTGGAGAGTATCTCCTTCTCAAGGATGACCTTATTGCCCTGCACGCTGACGGTGCCAACCAGATACTTCCTGCCCTCCTCCACCTTTATCGTTATATATAAAAGGTAGGGCTTCTTGCCGTCCGGTTTGGTGTCATACTCCGCTGTAACATCAGAAAAACCCTGCTTGCGGTAAAAGGCCTTCACGCGCTCTATATCCTCAGTAAGCACATCATCCTTGAGGGCCCCGGCGTTAAAGAGCCACGCGGGCTTGGTCTTGAGCAGCCCCCGGATACGCCCGGCAGAAAAACTCTTGTTCCCCTCGATAATAATGGCCTTGATGCGGATCTTCTGCCCTTCGACTGCGTTAAATTGGACCCTTGCCTTATTCGTCTCCTTATCGGTGTCGACGCTGTAAGTGATGGTGGCTTCGCTAAAGCCTATCTTTTCGTAAAGCTTCGAGATCACGCCGATATCCTCATCAAGCGTGGGATAATCAAGGTACTGGCCCTCCTTGGATTTGAGCTGGGCCTTCAACTTTTCATCTTTCCATGTAAGGCGGGTTATGCCGGCGAAGGTGATCTTCTCAATGAGCGGCCTTTCGGTGACCGTAACGATCACCTTTACGCCGTTCTTATACTCCTCGGTGTCCATCTTGATATCGCTAAAAAAGCCCAGAAGGTAGAGCCTTTTTAGATCATCGCTGGCCACGGTCTCCTGGTAATAATCCCCCATCCTCGTCTTCATCTTGGAAGCAATAGTATTGGTGCTTATGGATTTATTCCCTTTTATCTCTAATGCGGTAACCAGCTTCTGGGCAGGGGCTTCGGCAGCAGGCTGCTCCTTGGCAGGCTCCTGCTGGGCGAAAATAGATGGTGCGGCGGAAAAAACAGCTAACAGTAATATAGGTAATATTATAAGTTTACGCATGGGTTTTATTATATAGGTTTCTTTGTGAAAATCAATGATTTTATTCTATGATTCTGCGCGGGCCAGATTCTCAAACTTCGTATATTCCTTGATAAAGGTAAGCTTGAAGTTGCCCACCGGGCCGTTGCGCTGCTTGGCGATTATTATATCGGCGATACCCTGATTATCGGGAGTGGCAGTATAGTACTCCTCCCTCAATATGAGCACCACCACATCCGCGTCCTGCTCAATAGCACCCGATTCCCTCAAGTCAGAAAGCTGCGGCCTGTGGTCCGTGCGCGATTCGACTGCCCTGGAAAGCTGGCTTATCGCTATTACCGGGACGTTAAGCTCGCGGGCAAGGGCCTTCAATGAACGCGATATCTCGGATATCTCCTGCTGCCTGCTCTCAATGCCGGCTGTGCCGCGCATGAGCTGCATGTAATCCAGTATTATAAGCTTGATGTCATGGTGGCTTTTTAGCCTGCGGGCCTTGGCGCGCAATTCCATGACCGAAATGCCCGGCGTATCGTCGATGAATATCGGGGCTTCCGAAAGCTTCCCCGCCGCGGCGGTAAGCCGGGGCCAGTCGGAAGTGGCAAGATACCCTGTTCTGACCTTATGGGCGTCCACCCTTGCATGCGCGCAGATCATCCTCTGGACGAGCTGCTCCTTGGACATCTCCAAGCTGAAGATCGCGGTAGGCACTTTCTCCACGACGCCGGCGTACTCCGCCATCCCCAGCGCAAAGGCGCTCTTTCCCATTGAGGGCCTTCCGGCAATTACGATCAAGTCCGAAGGCTGCAATCCCGCGGTCTTAATGTCAAAATCTACGAATCCGGTCGGCACGCCTGTCACGTGCGCCTTCTTCTGGTAAAGCCTGTCTATGGTTTCGATACTATTCTTAATTATCTCCTTCAATTGAAAATAATTTACCCCGGTCTTCCTGTCGCTTACTTCAAATATAAGCTTCTCCGCGGTGTCAACGACCTCGTCTATTTTACCGTCGCTTTCGTAACAGGCGGATACGATCCGGGTAGAATTGTTTATGAGGGCCCTTAATATGCTTTTCTCTTTTACGATATTGACGTAGTGGTTAATATTGGCGGAGGTGGGAACTGCGTTAGCGAGGCCAGCCAGGAAGCTTACGCCTCCAACCTCATCAAGTATGCTTTGTTTCTTGAGTTCCTCAGTGAGGGTTATAAGGTCGACGGCCTTATTGGCGTTGAAGAGGCCGCAAATCGCCTCAAAAACCTTACGGTGGGAATCCTTATAAAATGATTCCGAACTTAAAAGCTCAACAGCTACGTTTATTGACTCATCATCCAAAAGCATGGAGCCCAAAACTGCCATCTCAGCTTCAAGGTTCTGGGGAGGGATCTTATCAAGCATACTGGTATTGGAGTTAGCCATAGTTGATTAAATTTAAAGCTTAAAACTTTAATCTTTTAGCTTTAAACTTTTCACTTTTTTACGATCCAGACCTTGATCTTAGCGGTGACCTCGGGATGAAGATTAACGAGCACCTCATAAATCCCTAAGGCCTTTATAGGATCCGGCAGCAGTATAAAATTCTTATCGATCTCCAGGCCTTCCTCTTTTAAGGCGGAGGATATCTCCTGCGCGCCAATGCTGCCGTAAAGCTTCTCATCTTCATGGATAAGGGCGGATATCGTCAGGGAGATCCCTTCAAGGCGCGCCTTAAGGGCCTCGGCTGCTTTCATGGCCTTCTCAAGCTCAGCGGACTTCTTCTGCCTGTCCCGCTCAAGCCTTTTCAAATTCTGCGGGGTCATAGGGACCGCCAGCTTGCTCGGAATAAGGAAATTCCGGGCGAAACCGTCCTTGGCCTTTATCACCGCACCGGCCTTGCCTAATTTATCTACATCCTGGGTCAATATAACTTCCATCGGACACCTCGTTAAATTTTTTCCTAACGGATATAAGGCACAAGCGCTAAAAAGCGCGCCTTATTCATGGCTCTTTTAAGCCTTCTCTGATGCTTGGCGCAATTGCCTGATAAGCGGGTAGAGGTCATTTTGCCCCTTTCGGTCAAGAACGCCTCCATCCTCTTTAAATCCTTATAGTCTATCGACTTTATCTTCTCAACACAGAAACGGCAGACCCTCTTCCTGAAGGCAAACGCGCTCTTCTTCTTCAAGGGCTTCTTTGCCCCTGTCCTTGGTCCTGTCTTAACTTTCATTTGACTGCTCCTCGCTTTCATCTAACCATGTTGTTTCGGTGGAAGGCAGCGCCTGCGAAACCTCCTCGGCGGGAACTGCCACTTGGGCCCTTTGTCCTTGCGGGGCGCCTAAAAACTGCACCCTTTCCGCCCTTACCTCTATTACGTTCCTTTTTTGGCCGCTGGCATCCTCCCATGAACGCGACTGCAGCCTGCCTTCAACAAAACAGGAGCTTCCTTTATGCAGATACTGGTTGCATGTCTCAGCCTGCTTATCCCAGACCACTGCCGTTATAAAGCAGACCTCTTCCTTGGCTTCCCCTGTCTTGGACTTGAACCTCCGGTTTACAGCCATCCTCAGGTTTGCCACCGCCGTGCCCTGCGGGGTATAACGCAATTCAGGGTCCTTGGTAAGGTTACCCATCAATAAGACTTTATTAAAACTGGCCATTGCTCAATCTCCTTATGGTTTAACCGGTGATAAGCACCCTTAAGATATTCTCATTAAGGTTGTAGGCGTTCCTAAGCTCCTTTATCGCCGTGGCCGGCGCCGAGAAGTTCACCAGGTAATACATCCCGTCCTGCTGCTTCTTAATAGGAAAACACAGTTTCCTTTTCTCCGACCAGACCAGGCCTTCCGAGACCTCTCCTTTGTTCTTGGAGACCACATCGGCGATCTGAGTAAAGACAGCTTTCCTGTCCGCCTCGATCATGTCGGCCTTTAAAATAAACATGCCTTCATACTTCTTGTTCATGATCCCTGCTCCTTTTTGTTGTAAATGTTCATTGTCTCTGTTATTCCGTTTTGTGCCCACATCAAGGCGGCGGTTGCCGCCCTGCCTACTACCTCGGGCAGCTCTTCCTTCTCCTTGGCGCTGAAATTCTCAAGAACGTAATCAGACGGGTCATGGCCCCTTCGCGGCCTTCCGATACCGACGCGTAAGCGCGCGAAATCCTCAAAACCAAAGGCCTCTATTATTGATTGCAGCCCGCGCTGGCCTCCGGAGGATCCTCGGGCGCGTATCTTCTGCCTGCCGAACTCAAGGTCCATGTCATCGCAGATGACCAGTATCGCGCCGGGATCAAGCTTGTATTTCCGAAAGAGCGCCTTTACCGCCGGGCCCGAAAGGTTCATGAATGTAAGGGGCATCGCCAGCAAAACGCTCTCCTTCGCTAAATTTATCTTTGTTGTCAAAGAAGAGCTGAATAAGCCCTTTTTGAAAACCGCCTTCTTTTGGCGAGCCAGCTCCTTTACGGCCAGGAACCCGATATTGTGCCTTGAGCCCAGGTACGCCGTGCCCGGATTCCCTAATCCCACAATAAGCTTCATGAGGATTACTTCTTTTCTTTGCCTTCTTTAGCTTCCTTACCCTCTGCGGCTTCTCCTTCGGCAGGTACTTCCTTCTTCTCCTTGATGACCTCAGGCTCCTGCTTCTCTGCGCCTTCAATCGCCCCTTCGACCGGCGCGACCTCCTCCTTCATCGGAGCGGCTATGGAAATAACGACCGCGTTAGGGTCATTTAAGATCTTGACACCCGAAGGTAGGACGATATCCCTGACATGCACACCTTCTCCCAGCTTAAGGTTAGTGATATCGACTTCGATCTCTTTAGGAATATTGGTAGGAAGGCACTCGACTTCGACCTCCCAGAGTACATGCTCCAATGACCCGCCCTCCTGCTTGACCCCGACAGCCTCGCCCTTGGCGGTGACAGGCACATTGACCTTGATCGCCTTGGTCAGGGAGATCTCATTGAAATCCACGTGCACTATATCCCCGTGCACCGGCTCATACTGGATCTCCTTAATCAGGCAGGGCCGGGATTTCTTCTTGTCGTCCTTGATCTTAAGGCTTATGACCACGCCCTCGATCCTGTGGTGGTGAATAAGCTTTATAAGCGTGCTGCGCGAGACCTTTACGGGAGTCGAATCCTTGCCCCCGCTATATACGACAGCGGGAATGAACCCGGCGTCGCGCAGGTCTTTTACTTTACCTCTGCCGGTTTCGGCTCTCAATTCTGATTCCAAAATTATCTCTTCCATTTTAACTTTCCCGCTCCTTTAGTCGAACAGCGAACTCACTGACTCTTCGTTGTGTATCCTCTTTATGGCCTCAGCCAGAAGCTCCGCTATCGATAATACCTTGATGCGCGGATGCTTCTTAGCTTGAGATAAAGGAATACTGTCCGTAATCACAAGTTCTTTTAGGTTAACACATTTCTCCAGGCGCTCTATCGCCGGGCCCGACAATACCCCGTGGGTTATCGCGGCATAAACATTCTTTGCGCCGCCTTTCTTCAAAGTCTCGACCGCCTCAAATAATGAGCTGCCGGTGGCGACAAGATCATCAACGATTAAGGCGTTTTTCCCATCCACCTCGCCCAATATGTGCATCGCCTCGGTCTTCTCCGGGTTCTCCCGCCTTTTATCGATTATCGCAAGGCCGGCCCCGATCCTTTTGGCGTAGGCTCTAGCGGTCTTGATGCCGCCCACGTCGGGTGAGACGATGACAAGGCCGTCTAAATTCATCTTGCTGAAATATTCAATGAATACGCCCACGGCAAAAAGATGGTCAAGCGGTATATCAAAAAACCCCTGTATCTGGCCGGCGTGGAGGTCAACAGTAAGCACCCTGTCCGCCCCGGCTACAGTGATAAGGTTAGCCACAAGCTTTGCGGTGATGGGCACGCGCGGTTGGTCCTTGCGGTCCTGGCGGGCGTATCCAAAATAAGGCACTACCGCGGTGATGCGCTTTGCCGAAGCCCTTTTAAGGGCGTCGATCATGATCAAAAGCTCCATCAGGTTATCATTTGTCGGCGGGCAGGTCGGCTGCATCACAAAAACATCCTTGCCCCTGACATTATCATTTATCTTGACGCGGGTCTCCCCCTCGCTGAACTTACCCACGAAGGCATCCTGCAATTTTACTTTAAGGGTACTGCAGATATCCTGCGCCAGTTGAGGATTGGCATTCCCGGTAAGAATTGCTAGCTTATCCATGATTTATCCCTTCCTCTTAAGGACCCTCGCCGGGACCCCGGCGACAACTGTTCTATCCGCGACATCACGGGTCACTATCGAGCCCGCGCCGGTCATTGAGTTCTTTCCTACTACAACGGGCGCCACCAGCACAGTGTCCGATCCGATCATCGCTTTATCTTTTATCGTAGTAAACTGCTTACTTCTACCGTCAAAGTTAGCGATGACAGTTCCGGCCCCGATATTGACCCCTTTGCCTAATTTAGCGTCTCCTAGATAAGAGAAGTGTTTGGCCCAGGTACCGGCGCCCACGCGGGCGCGCACGGCCTCGAAGAAGTTGCCTAAGACAACATCGTTCTCAATGATGGTCCCCTCGCGCAGGTGCGCGAAAGGCCCTATTGAACAACGTTTTCCGATTTTAACACTACTTTCAATGACTGTAAAGGGATAAATTACGCTATCCCGGCCGATCTTTACCCCGTAACTTATAAAAGCTGAAGACGGATCCACAATGCTTACGCCCTCAAGCATCAATTTTTCGTTTATCCTGGCCAGCATAATGCTGTTGGCCTTGGCTAATTCCACGCGGGAGTTGATCCCCAGGGCTTCATTGATATCGGCTATCTTTATTCCATCGACGAGCTTTCCGCTGTTATAAAGCAAAGTTACCGCGTCGGTTAGATAATACTCTTTCTTGCGGTTATTCGCCCTTATGCGGCCCAAAACACTGCTTAGGCTCTGCTTATTAAAGCAGATTATCCCGGTATTTATCTCTTTTATATCCTTTTCAAAGTCGTCGGCGTCCTTATCCTCCCTTATGCCGCAAATATTAGTCAATTTATCGCGCAGTATCCTGCCGTAACCGGCGGGTTTGTTAAGCTGCGCCACAAGGAGGGTGGCTGCCATGCCATTTTCATTATGGTATTTTAAGAGCTTACTGATCGTATCTTTCTTTAAAAGCGGGGTGTCGCCGTAAAGAACCAGGACCGTGCCTTTAAAGCCTTTTAAGGCCGGTAAAGCCGCCTTGACTGCATCGGCTGTACCTATAAGCTTATGCTGGATAGCGACTTTTACCTCTTTTGGAAGAACCTTCCTCACCTCTTCCTGCTTGTAACCAAGGACCGCGACAACCTTGTCCGCCTTAAGCTCCTTTACCATATCCAGGACATAGCTTAATACCGGCCTGCCGCAGATGCGGTGCAGGACCTTAGGTGTCTCGGATTTCATACGGGTCGATTTCCCCGCTGCCAGGATTATTACTGCGAGTTTGTTTTTCATAGGTTATTTATATAGTTGGGACGGCTGGACTCGAACCAGAATAGCGAGACCCAAATTCTCGTGTCCTACCATTGGACGACGTCCCAGAATTATACAGTCTTAACGATAAAAACACGCCAAGAGTTATTATGTTTATTTAACTTCCTGCTCAAAGATACGGCTTCTTTCCGCGAAGGAACTATCCCGAAGACTGCCGGGCCGCTTCCGGACATCAAAACCGGGCTTACCCCCAAAGAGAGCAATTTTTCTTTTATGCGCCTCACCTCAGGGTATAGCCTTTCAGTAACAACCTCCAAGCCGTTAAAGAAGGTGCTGCGCTGCGGCCTGAACCCTTTTTTTGATATGGCGGGAATTAATAGTTTAACACCTAAAACCGGGGTTGTCAACCCACAAAAGTCATCCCATTTCTTATATATAAGCGGGGTGGAGACGTGTATTTTAGGCACAACCAGAATATGCCAGAAGCGTAACCCCTTTAATTTGTTAAGCGGGCGTATTACGTTGCCCCTTTCTCTTCCTTCGGCAAAAGGGGTGTTATAAATAAAGAATGGGACATCTGAGCCTATTCCCCCGCCAAGCCGGGCCAGCTTCTCCTCAGGGATTTTAAGCTTCCAGAGCCGGTTAAGCCCGGTTAAAACCGCGGCGGCGTTGCTTGAGCCGCCCCCTAAGCCCGCTCCGACAGGAATGCGCTTCTCTATCCTTATATCCAGGCCCTTTTTTAGCCCGGATCTGCGGCGCAAGCTTTCAGCGGCCTTCCAGCAGAGGTTTGAGAAATCCTTTGGCACCGCGGGATCACTGCAAAAAATAACGGTCAAGCCGTCTTTGCGGTTTTTAAGGGTGACCTTATCCGCCAGGCCGATCCGCTCAAAAATAGTGCTTATATCATGATACCCATCCTTGCGCTTGCTTAAGACCTCAAGATAGAGGTTGACCTTGGCGTAGGATTTCAGGGTGAGCTTGTTAATCATAAGCTTAGAGACCGTCATTGCGAGCCGAGCCTAAGGCGAGGCGAAGCAATCGCTTTTTGGATTGCTTCGTCGTCGCTATCGCTCCTCCTCGCAATGACTATAATATACTATGATATGGCCTTTAAGGCGGCTTTCTCAATATCGAGGCTGGTAAGATTGTATTCCTTCATAAGGTCGGCAGGCTCGCCTGACTGGCCGTAGCGGTTCTTGATCCCAAGGCATATGACTTTCTTGGGATGATTCTCGCAAACCACCTCCTGCACGCAGGAGCTTAAGCCCCCGACGACAGTGTGCTCCTCGCATACCAGGATGGCTTTAGTTTCTTTGGCGGCCGCAAGCACGGTCTCGGCGTCAAAGGGGCGGATGCTGTGGGCATTGATCACCCGTGCCTTGATGCCTTTTGCTAAAAGCGAACTGGCCGCGCTAAGCGCTTCATTGACCATCACCCCGCAGGCCACGATCGCAAGATCATTTCCCTGAGTCAGGACCTGGGCCTTCCCCAGCTTAAACTCCCCCTTATTCTCAACGGTAGCGATCTTCGGCCGGCCCAGGCGGATATAGAACGGCCCCTGCGCGGCGGCGGCTGCCATGACGCTCTCTGCGGTCTGCGGCCCGTCGCAAGGAACAATAATATTCATATTCGGGATGACGCGCATAAGCGCGATATCCTCAAGCGCCTGGTGGCTGGCCCCGTCCGGCCCGACGGAGATACCGGCATGCGTCGCAACAATCTTGACATTAAAATTGCTATAGCTTATGGAGTTGCGTACCTGATCCCATGCGCGCCCCGCGGCGAATATGGCAAAGGTCGAGGCAAAAACAATCTTGCCGCAGCTGGCAAGGCCGGCGGCAGTCGCCATCATATTCTGCTCGGCAACTCCGAAGTTAAAGAACCTCTCCGGAAACTCTTTTGCGAACATCCCCGTGCGCGTGGAGCTTGAAAGGTCGGCATCCAGGACTATTATATTTTTATTAATTTTACCCAGCTCGACAAGCGCCTTGCCATAACAATCGCGCTGGTATAATTGCTCCACCATCTTAAGCCAGCTCCTTTAATGCCTTATCTGCCTCTTCTTTAGTCGGGGCACGGCCGTGGAAATCGGCCACGTTCTCCATGAAAGATACGCCCTTGCCTTTTATGGTCCGGGCGATAATGATCGAGGGTTTCCCCTTTACCTTGGCCGCCTCATCATAGGCATCAAGTATCTGGCCCATATTGTGGCCGTCGATCTCTATTGTGTGCCAGCCGAACGCCTGCCACTTTGCGGCGATAGGCTCAAGCGCCATGACATCCTTTATCTTGCCATCTATCTGAAATCCGTTGTAATCGAGCATTGCACAGACATTGTCGCATTTGTAATGGGCAGAGGCCATCGCCGCCTCCCAGATATTACCCTCCTGGATCTCCCCGTCGCCGAGGAGCACGTATACTCGGTAGTCAAGCTTATCGGCCTTGGCCGCAAGGCTCATCCCCAAAGCCACAGACAACCCCTGGCCAAGTGAGCCCGATGCAACCTCGACTCCCGGCACCCGCCTGTCAGGATGCCCCTGCAGCATCGAACCTAGCTGCCGCAGGGTCATTAATTTCTCAACCGGAAAGTAACCGGAATCCGCCAGCGCCGAATACCACAGCGGGCAGCAGTGCCCTTTAGACATGTGGAACCTGTCCCGGCCGGGCCACTTAGGGTCTCCCGGCTTATGCCTTAACACCACGTAGAAAAGTGCAACGACCAGGTCCGTCGCGGAAAGGCTTCCGCCCGGATGCCCGGAACCTGCCTTGGCGAGCATTTGAATGATAAGGCGGCGGATATGTTTTGCCTTATCCTGCAATTCATTTATCTGTTTCTGCGGATAGGTCATTGCTTGATGCGCCCCTCGATCTTTTGATTTAACGCTTCCTTGGGCTCAATGCTGTACGCCTTCTCCCAGTTCAATACCGCCCCCTTCATATCCCCAAGCTTTAAATAGGAATCCCCTAAATGCTCGAAGATGACCGGATCGGTAGTCAGCACGCTTGCCTTCTCCAGCTCCTCAACCGCCTCGCGGTATTTGCCCTTCCTGAAATAAAACCAGCCCAGACTGTCAATAAAGGCGCTGTTGGCCGGCTCCAGCTCAACTGCCCTGCGGATCAACTTCTCGGCATAGTCAAGATTCCTGTTCTCATCCGCATAGACATAACCTAGATAATTAAGGGCCTGCGCGTAATCCGGATTTAACTCTATCGCTTTTTTAAGCTCCTTCTCCATGAGGGCGCTGTTCTTCTGAATATTATAGATATTCCCCAGATAGAAATGCGCCTCCTCGTCGGAGGGATCAAGCTCTATTATAAGCTTATAGGCGCTCTCAGACTCCTTTAACCTGCCCTGCTCCATGTAAAGAAGGGCGAGGTTTTTATACATCTCGACATTGCCGGGCTCCCGCTTTGTGGCGTTCTTAAGGGCGGCTTCGTATTCGGCACCACCCATGGCTGAGTCGTTCCTGGAATAATAGATGAGCGCCAGCATCACATGGGGTTCAACCGCTTCAGGATCAAGCTCGACCGCAATCTTAAGCTCACTTATAGCTTGGGGGATATCGCTTTTCTTAAGGTATGCCGAGGCAAGGTTGACATGGACACGCGGGTTTTCCGGATCCAGCTTTTCAACCTTCCTGTACTCCTCCATCGATTCATCGACATCGCCCAGGCCGTCGTAAACCGAGCCCATGATATAATGCGTGAGGCAGATGGATTCCTTTTTATCAAAGGCATCCGCGCCATTATTCCCAAGAAGCAAGACGGCCGCAAGGCACAAAAATATCCCCGCTGCCGGTTTTATAAGCCGAGTAGACATATGTTTAGGAGTGGCCTAATAAAGGAAGTCCTTAAAATGCTGAAGAAAGAGCAGCTAAACCCCGGCTCTTAGTTCAGGGGCTTAATCCCATAATCCAAAGACATGGATAAGGCCCTGAACTAATGCCAAGATTTTATGCCCAAGCTCTCTTCTTCAGATGACGTAGACGACGACGCAGCTTCTTTCTTTTATGCGTCTTGATCTTCTGTCTCTTTCTTTTTTTGCCGCAAGGCATTGCATTCCTCCCATTGATGAATGATGCTATTGATAGCTTAAAGTTTTGATTTAACTTTTAGCTTAATATATAACTTTATTCAACGGATACTCAATTATACCTTCCGCTCCGGCTCTCTTGAGCTCGGGGATTATCTGGCGCACGATCCGCTCGTCGATAACCGTCTCCACCGCATACCATCCGTTATTGGAAAGCCCGGAGATAGTCGGGTTCTTCAGAGCCGGAAGCTTTGCCAGCACCTTCTTAAGGTCGGCCTTCTTAACGTTCATTTTAAGGCCCACCTTCTCCTCCGCAGCGATTGCCCCCCTTAAAAGCAGGGCGATCTGCTCCATCTTGGCCTTTTTCCAGCTGTCTTTATATGAAATTTTATTGGCGATGAATTGGGTGGTAGATTCACAAAGCGTAGCTATCTCGGTAAGCTTGTTGGCCCTTAAGCTGCTGCCGGTTTCGGTCAACTCCACGATGGCATCCACAAGCCCCGCGCTTACCTTGACTTCGGTGGCGCCCCAGCTGAACTCCACATCAACCTTGACCTTGGCTTTCCTGAAATAATCCTCAGTCACCTTGACCAGCTCGGTGGCCACGCGCTTACCGTTTAAATCCTTGGGTTTTTTTATTCCTGAATCCTGCGGCACAGCCAGTACCCAGCGGACCTTATTCATGGTCTGCTTGGCATACATAAGGTCAGTGACGCGCACTACATCAGATTTGTTCTCCAGTATCCAGTCGTTTCCGGTAATGCCGCAGTCAAGGGCGCCGTCAGCGACATAGCGGGACATCTCCTGAGCGCGCAAGAGCACCGCCTTGATCTCCGGGTCTCCCGAAGACGGGAAATAAGAGCGCTCATTAGGCAACGAGAGATTAAAACCTGCCTTGCGGAACATCCGAAAGGTCGACTCCTGCAAGCTTCCCTTGGGCAGGCCCAGCTTTAATACCTTATTTTCCATTATTATTCACCCTTTTAGCTTTGATTTTGAAGATTTTGATGCACACAATTTCACAGAGAGGTATTATACACGAGGCGGCAGGAGGTGTAAAGGGAAACTTTCAATGAGCGCTCAATTTACGCGAAGCACAAGCGAACGTAAATTGATGCGCGAATTAACCCAGCACTAATTTTATTTAGCTAAGGTTATCTCGAAAATCAGTGCTGGGGATCAACCGATCTACGAAGCAAGCGGACACAAAGAACTCCAGGTCATGTCTGGCTAGCTTCGATCATCAAAGCATAGGGGATGCTCTCCTGCCCATCAGCGGAAGTTACGATGACCCACGCGCCCCCGCCATAGCCAAGAGCCGGTATTCGAGCCTTTATGCGGCCCTTGGACCAATGCGATACATCAAGATCCGCATTGGCCATGCCGCTAATGCGCACTTTGCCCGAGGAAACTCCGAAGTCGAAACCAGAGATGTCTATCTCCTGTCCGGCAACAACAGGTTTGGGATTGATATTGTTTATATGCGGCACAGGCAGCCTCACTATAAGCTCAACGATATTGTCACTAAGAGCGCCGGCTGAATCATATACTCTGACCTCATATTCCCCGTTAAGAAGCGGCGCAGGAGCCGCACAGCTGATCGAGCCATCTGTCCAGCCGCCGGGAGAAACAGCGGCAGCAACGCCGCCAAGCTTGACCGTGCCGGCTGAAGCGCCGAAATTTATTCCGTTAATAGCCAAGGATATCCCTGTTGGGCCATATGCCGGGATTAAAGACTCGATATGCGGCGAAGGCGTCACCTTGAAACCGGCCGCGTTACTTTCGATACCGCGCTCGTCACTGACCTTGACCGATATCCCGGAACTAAACCCCTCAGGCACATAAACCTTAATACAGGTATCAGACCAATAGCTGGCTGAGATTGTCTTGCCGCCGAAAATAACATTGCCCTGGCACTGAGGCGCGCCGAAGCCGGCGCCCTTGATGGTTATTTGCGCGCCAAAAGCGGCCTGGCTGGGCGTGAGGCTGTCGATCCTGGGCTGGGTTGGATTGACGTTAAAAGTCTTGGGGTTGCTTACGCCGAAGGCGGCGCCGCGGACTGTCACGTCGTATGGGCCCGGAGGAAACTTTTTATCGCCAATATCAAAAGGCACCTTGCAAATTATCTCGGTAGCGCTCCAACCGCCCGGTTTTGCGGCCGCCTTGATCCCATCAAAGTACACCGAGCCGTTGCCCGGATCGGTGCCGAAATTAAAGCCCTTTACGGTAATATCCTCCCCGGCGGACCCAAACGAAGGCTCAAGCGCCTTTATCGCCGGGTAGTTGTTCACCCATTTAAATCTAGAAACGTCTTTCAAAAAGTGGCCGCCTCCGGCATCGACAACCAGCTTTACAAAATAATCCCCGCTTTCAAGGTCTTTGATGCTGCGCTGGGCCAAGATACCGACGGGTATCGCTATCCCCTTGCCGATCTCCTCCCACAATGCATCGGGCGCGTAAGCAGAGTTAGCGGCCGGGGTTATAAGCACTTTGTAGCTTTCTCCTGTCGCCCTGCCGCAGACTCTTAAAAAGGCAGCCTTCTCATCCTGCGCTTGGGAATAATCCGGATCGGATATGTTTGCCTCTGCCGAAATACGCTTTTTAATTTTAAGCGCGGCCTCCACATTAAGAACACCCATCCCCAAGTATTGCGTTGACTTTATCCCGGGATCAGCGCCAAGCATAAGAGCGTTTTTGACCTCCAGCGCAGACCAGTCGCGATTTTTAGAAAGAACGAGCGCCGCTGCTCCTGCGACCATGGAGCAGGATAAAGAAGTGCCGCTTGAAATACCGTATCCATCCTGCGGAATAGTCGAGGTTATTGACTCTCCCGGGGCTGATATATCTATGGTCCGGCCGAAATTCGACTTTTGGCCGCTTCCAAAACCGGCCCCCTCATTCTTTTTGTTCACGGAGGCTACAGAGAGCACCTCTTCATAGCCTGCGGGATAATTTATAAGAGCCGAACCTTCATTGCCGGCCGCGGCCACCAATAAGATATTATTCTTGCAGGCCTCTTTGATTATACTCCTCAGGGTATCTGAATCACGACGGCACCCTAAGGGCATAGCTATTATGTCGGCTTTATTTTCAATGGAGTAATTTACGGCTGCAGCCACATGCGCAAGATATATCTTCGGCCAGAGGCTCTTCATTGAAACTTTGACCGGCATTATCCTTACCTTTGGGCTTACGCCCACAACCCCTATGCCGTTTACCGGCGCCCCCACGAGGCCTGCGCACAAGGTCCCATGGGCCATTGAATCGTCTAACCTGCCATTGTCCCCGGCAGCATTCCATCCGCGCACATCATCGATATATCCGTTACAGTCATCGTCAGAGCCGTTATCGGGGATCTCAGCCTTATTGACCCAGATATTATCCTTCAAGTCCGCATGCTGCATATCCGCGCCGCTGTCTATCACCGCAACCACGACCCCGTCGCCCCTGGCAATATCCCATGCTGCCGGAGATTTGATCGCGGCGTGGAACTGCTTACGTTGATATTTGGCATAGGCGGGGTCAGCCGGCTCAAAATACAGGCTGAACACGTAATTCGGCTCAGCATAGGTTACCTTCGGGTTAGCTTTTAATCTGGCTATCGCGGCCCAGACATTATCATCCTTAGAAAGCCACAAGTGGTAGGTGCGGTACAGCGCCCTTTTATAAGGAGGCAGGCCCGGCTCGGCGAGCGCAAAGAGCTCTTCATTGGAGAGAGCGGCGCATTTTTTTCCTTTGTAGGAGTTCGAAGCCTTTAATTTAGCAGTAACCGCAGTGATAGGATAGAGACGCTCCATCCACTTCACCCCGACCCCGGAACCAATGATGACCTTGCGGATATCCACGCCCTCCTTGATCTGTATCAGGATCTCACCCGGGGCGAATTCAACTTCTTTCAGGGATACAACCTCCCTCTCAGGCGCAAAAGCGCCCTCTTTGCTTGCGGCAGCAAAGGCAGCTGAAACGGCCAAAGCCAAAAAAACGGCAGCAGCCGCACTTAATACCAAGACTTTCTTTTGCGCTCGGTTCATTTCGAATTGCTTAATTTTAAGATGAGTAATAACCACTGCCGAATAAATTATAGCTTAAATACATCCCTAACGCAATGGTGACGTTCCCCAAGGTGCCCCCTTTGTTCTTGGTTAAGGTTTAGCCTAAGGTTAAAAAATAATTTAAAGATCGGGATATTGCGTCTATTAATTGAAGGAGAAAGATTTAGAGTAATTTGGGCGGGTTGTTGGAAGGATAAATAACAGATACGTTCTTACCGCGCTTGCTATTTGGTTAGTCATCGTCTTTATTTTAGGCCTCCCCTATTTTTAACAAATTTATAAATGTCTGTATGTTAGCTGCCGGGCTCTCTTGAGCCACCGACAACGAGATTATTATTTCAATAGTGGAGCCTTTATCCATGATCCAATATTCTAAGACGCCGTTAGTTTCGGATTCGGCCCGGGCATAAAGAAAATGGTCCTTGGCCTGCCTATTCGGAAAATAAAAGGCCTTAGAACAGGAGAACCTTATCATGGGCGCTTCTTGGCTATTAGAGGAATACTCTCTGTCATCCATTGCCATTTCCTTCTTTAGTAAGATACCTCTCTTTAAAAAGCCGGATCTTGATCTTCTCCATGAGCTTCTCTTTGAAGTCATCGACCGAACGGATATTCTCACCCGCCATCTCCACTTCAATAGCAAAATCCACCAGCCACTTGAGGACCTCGCTGTGCGACATCCTGTGGCCGGTGGAGAAAAGCGCGTCTTTTGAAAGCTTATCCAGGTAATCCATCTCCTTGCGGTCAAGCATGGTGATCACGCGATGCGCAGCTTTCTGGCTCCGCACATCCAACTCTTCCTGAAGCTCTTTTTTCTCCATTTCGTCCATAGAGCTTCTCCCGTTCACTTGCTTCAACGGCTGATCCACCCGTTTTTCTGGGTTTTAAGCCTCTTGAATTCCAGAACAAAGTAACTCTTTTTCCAGAAAAACGTGTGTCATTTCGGTCATAAACTTACGTTCACTTCGTTCCGTAAGTTTAGACCTCAATGAAAAACCCTGAAGGCATAGCGCACCTTCAGGGAATAAATTACCCACCCGTAAAAAACGCCTTGACATAAACCTTCAAGGCGCATTCACGGGACCCTTTTGGCAGCCCCTCTGCCCCGTTTTACGTCGGGCAGGTAGCTTTGCGCCCCGGCATTACTGCCGGTTTACCTTTATCATTTGGGCAAAAACACCAAATTATCATAATCTACTTTCGATAAAAGTATAACATAATACCGCAATAAAAACCAATTTATCTGCAAAAAACCATATCACATGGCAATTAAGGCAGCCTAAAGGCCAGTGGGTGACACCGAGACGGGGCACCCCGCCGCGCGCAGCGAGCGAGCACGGCGGGGTGGCTCGGTGGCAGGACCCGCTGGCCAATAAAGAAAGGCTTGAATTAAACACTTACCTATACTATAATCCCCTAAAAGGAGTTAACAATGCTTAAGCTACTAAGACACAAAAAAACAGCCAAAAGGATCTGGATCGTGCTGGCAGTGATGGTGCTTCCGGCCTTCTTATTCTGGGGCCTTGGCAGCGCCGTGCGCAGCCGCAATGACAAGCCATTTTCCCCCAAGATAACGGGTAGAGACATCTCCCCTGACCAGCTTCAGGAAGCGCAAGAAGCGGTAAGAAACCTGGCCATAATGCAGTTTGGGGATAATTTCAACCAGGTGCAGCAGTACCTCGACCTTGAATCGCAGGCCATAGACAGGATACTCCTTCAGCGCGAAGCCAAAAAGCGCGGGATAAAAGCAACCGACAAAGAAGTGATCGAGCGCATAACAAGCTATCCTTTCTTCCAGATCAAAGGCCACTTTGACAATAAGACTTATAATACGGCCATGGAGTATTACTTCCACACCCTCCCCCGCATCTTCGAGAACCAGACCCGCGACAATATCATCATCGGAAAGCTCTTTGAGGCAGTGACCAATGACGCGAAACTAAACGACGATGAAATTATGCGGGAGTATCTAAGGATCAACCAGGAGGTATCCGTATTTTATCTTGCGGGGCTTCCGGCGGACTTCGCCAAGGATATAAAGCCCTCCGACGAAGAGGTGCGGGATTTCTTTCAGAAGAACTCCTTTGAATTCAGGGAACCCCCCGCTTTCAATGTCCAATACGTCTCCTCTGATTCAGAGCCCCGGATACAGGAGGCCTATCAGAAGCTGAAGAAAAGCGCTGATTTCCAAAATTCAGCCAAGGAGTTAGGAATCGAGGCCAAAGAAACAGGGTACTTCCCGGATATTGGCCCTGTCCCGGGCATTGGCTGGTCGCAGGATATCTTAAACTCAGTTGCCGCCCTTAAAACAGGCGAGGTGTCCATACCGGTAAAATCCGACAAATTCTATATCTTAAAACTGAAAGACAAAAAAGACGCCTCAATACCAGAGCTTGATAAAGTAAAGGAGCTGGTAAAAGGGCGCATAATAAAAGACAGGTCGGAAAGTATCGCCAAGGAAAAAGTCGATAAAGCGCAAAGCTTGCTAAAAGAGCTTTACGCCAAAGCCCCTGCCTCAGCCGATCTGAAGAAAGTCGCGCGCGAGAACGGGCTTAAATATGACGAGACCAAGCCTTTCAAATTCGCCACCTACATCGAGGGAATTGGCGCTTCAGACACCCTCTGGCAAAGTGCCCAGGACTTGAAGGAAGGCGAGCCAAGCGGCGTTATCCCGACGCCTTCCGGATTCTACATCATAAAATTAAAGGAAAAATCCCCGCTGGATGAGAAGAAGTTCGCGGAGGATAAGGAAAAGTTAAGTAACGGCCTCTTGGCGAGAAAGAAAGAGGAAACTTTTGGCAGATTCCTTGCCGGCCTGAAATAAAGCTCCTTAAAAGAAAACGCCCTGTCTTCCTAAAGACAGGGCGTTTTTTAATGCGGAAGCTTTAAGCGCTTACCTTGATTGAGTTAACCGGGCACTGATCCGCGACTTCCTGCAAATTATGCGTGGGGCAGGCATGCGCCTTGACATGCGCTATCCCGTCACCCTGCACCTCAAAGACCTCGGGGCAGCCCTGTTCGCACAAACCGCAGCCGACACAAGTCGAAACATCTACCACAACCTTAGCCATGGCATTATCCTTTCAATTATCTCTCTAATAAGTTCTCAAAGATCTCTTCGTGATCAACTTCTTCAGACAAGATATGGGTCACCAACTGATAGGTAACATGGTCCTTGCCGAGCGTCTTCTTGGCGATCTTATTGTAGACTTCGATCGCGCCCGCCTCTGCCTCGGTGACGATACGGATGATCCTATTTATATCAGCGGTGTTCTTAGGAGGCTGAATGTAAGGGGCATTGGCGTTCTTCTCAAACTCCATAGGATTGGACACCGGCACATCGCCCAGCTTTATGATCAGGTCCGCCAGCTCGGTCGCATGCTCCAGCTCGTCCTTATAAAGCTTCTCGAGCATCTCCTTCACATCTTCGTAGGCCTTGCCGGAAACAATCTGGGCCATGTACCAATACAAATAATACGCCAACCACTCGTCGCAATACGCTTTATTCAGGTCCCTCACCAGCTCTTTAAGGCTTAAGTCCACTATTGCCCTTGCCTGTTTTCCCATGATTCTACCTCCCGCGTTAAGTTGCCGCAGCTTGTGCTTCTGCCTTTAAACCGTACTTCTTGATATTCTCATCAGCGATCTGCTGGATCTTCTTTATCTCTTGCGGATTATTCAAAAGATGCTTGAACCTGCCCTGCGGCTTAAGATACTCCTCCACCGGCTTAGGGACTATCTTCCTTGATGTCAAAACACCGTTCTCGTATTCGATCAAAGGGTAAAGCCCGGTCTCGACCGCAAGCTTTGCCACCTGGATCGTCAGATTAGTCTCATGGCGCCAGCCTAACGGGCAGGGCACATGGATCTGAAGATACTTAGGCCCCTTTATGGAGAGGGCCTTCTTTACCTTGCGCTGGATATCCGGAGGGAACGCCGCCGATGCGGTCGCGACATAAGGTATCCCGTGGGCGTTGGCGATCTCCGGCATAGGCTTCTTGGGCCGGAGGTTCCCGACAGACTTGCTGCCTGCAGGGCTGGTAGTAGTATTTGTGTCAAAAGGCGTCAAACCACTTCTCTGGACGCCTGTATTCATATAAGCTTCATTATCATAGCAGACATACAAGATATCATGCCCGCGCTCAAGCATCCCGGAGAGCGCCTGCAGCCCGATATCCGCTGTTCCGCCGTCGCCAGCCTCGGCAATAATATTTATTCCGTCCTTCTTTCCCAAATATTTTAAAGCGGACTCAACGCCCGATGCTACCGCAGCAGAGTTCTCAAACAAGGAGTGTATAAAAGGCACACCCCAGGCTGACTCGGGGTATTTAGTTGAAAATACCTCGAGGCATCCGGTATTATTAGCCACGATCGTATTCGGCCCGGCAGCTTCGATGACCAGGCGCGCAGCCATGGACTGGCCGCATCCGGCGCATGCCGTGTGTCCGGGATTGAACAGTTTACTCATACTTCTCCTTTAAAAGCTCAGGCTTAAGATCTATGAAAGCCTCCTGCTCCTTGGTGGTGAGCAGGCGGAATATCTCTTTAATGGAATCTTTGGTGATGTCGCGGCCGCCGAGGCCCACGACAAAGCTGGAGATGCTCTTAGGTCTCTTGGCCTTGCCGAAGAACGCGGCCTTTACCTCGCTGGCTAAAGGCGCGCATGAGCCCAAGGAAAGCGCCCTGTCAATAACCGCCACTTTCGGCACCCCTTTTAAAGCCTCGTAAATATCCTGCTCGGGGAACGGCCTGTAAGAAGTTATCTTTAGGAGGCCGACCTTCTTGCCCTTGGCCCTGAACTCATCAATGACCTCCCGAGCCGTGCCGCAAACCGAGCCCATAGCCACGATGACCCGGTCAGCATCTTTGACCTTATACTCCTCGATAAGCCCGTTATAAGTACGGCCGAAAACCTTTGCGAAATCAGCGGTTATCTTAGGGATCAGCTTTAACACATCTTTATGCGTCTCTTGCACCGCATAGCGGGTCTCCGCGTAAGATTCAGGGTCGACTAGTGGGCCCAAAGTCATGGGATTAGTCACATCTAATTTATAGGGAGCCTTATAAGGAGGAAGGAACTTGTCCACATCCGCCTGTTCCGGCATATTTACGGTCTCAAGGCCGTGGGTAAGGACAAAACCGTCCATCACCACCATAACGGGGAGCATTATGGAGTTATCCTCTCCCAGCTTGTAGGCGATAAG
>Ga0315278_10000688_pt1 | contig 29509 bp, 36 predicted proteins | sample YL17G06_0_MG_FD_203880 | JGI IMG/M metagenome (GOLD analysis project Ga0315278, IMG submission 203880) | Sediment microbial communities from Yellowstone Lake, YNP, Wyoming, USA - YL17G06_0 | ecosystem: Environmental > Aquatic > Freshwater > Lake > Sediment | place: USA: Wyoming | collected... | reverse complement strand
GAACCTGGATGCGCTGAATCTCACGAGAACTCAAGGTGATAGTCTCCTTCATGGCCTCCTCCTCTCGGAAGGGGACATTTTAGCTTGGCAGTCCAGGGGGACACTATTGCTTGGCTATCACACGGCCGCACTTTTCTGTTGCCCCGAATTCTCGATTGGATATACTCTTAATCTCTTATCGTCCCAATATCCGTTAGGGGAGGTCAACACCATGACGATCCACCTTCGCCGTTCCCCGGTGACACGATGTTTCGGCTTCACGCTCGCGCTCGTCTTAACAATACTCTCTCTCGGCTTTCCGGCCCCGGGCCAAGGCGAGCTTACGACAGCCTCCGGCCTTAAGGTCCTGACGCTCCGCGAGCAAGCCGCCCAAGCCAACGCCTGGCTGGAAGCGCGCTTCGCGGCGGTCCTCCCGGCCCTCATGAGGCGGGCGGGGATCGATATGTGGCTCGTCGTCAGCCGCGAATACAACGAGGACCCGCTCTATTTCTCCATGGTGCCGAGGCCCGCTCTCTACTCCTCGGGGACCGTCGCCCTCATCTTCCACGACAAAGGACCGGGCACCGGTGTCGAACGCTTGTGCAGCGCTCCCCACGGCGTTTCGGGGGGCTACAAGAACATTTGGCGGCCGCGCGCGAAGGCCCAGTTCGAAACGCTCGCCGATTACATCCGGCAGGCGGATCCCAAGAGGATCGGCATCGACGTCTCGTCCAAATGGCCGCTGGCCGACGGCTTGACCGTGGCCCTGCGCGATAAGCTCGCCGCTGCCATCGGGCCCGAGCTTTCGAAGCGGCTGGTATCGGCCGAAGACCTCTGCGTCGGCTGGCTGGAGACGCGGACGCCAGAGGAGATGAAGACGTATCAGCACATCTGCGCCGTAGCCCACGACCTCATTCGCGAATTCTATTCAAACCGGGTCATCGTCCCGGGCAAGACGACGGAGGAAGACGCCGTCTGGTGGATCCGCCAGCGCGTAGCTTCGCTGGGCTTGGAAGCCTGGTTCCAGCCGTCGATCGACATCATCCGCTCGAAAAAGGACGCCGCCCGCTACGGCGAAAGCAAGATCATCCAACCCGGTGACCTCCTCCATTGCGACGTCGGGATCAGGTACATCGGCCTGTGCACGGACATGCAGTGGCAGGCCTATGTCCTGCGTCCCGGGGAGACGGGCGCACCGGCCGGGCTGCAGAAAGCGCTCGACAACGCCAACCGGGTCGCGGACATCCTCATGGCCGAATTCAAGACGGGCCGGACAGGGAAAGAGATCGTCGCGGCGGCCATGGACAGGGGCCGGGCCGAAGGCCTGAATCTGCTCATCTACACCCATCCGCTCGGGTACAACGGGCACGCCGCCGGCTGCACACCGGACACCCGCGATCCCAAGACGATCGACGAGGTCAACGTCCCGAAATGGAGCTATCCGCTCTACGCCGACACGGCTTATTCGATCGAGTTCAGTTGCCGGACCGCCGTGCCGGAATGGGACGGCCAGGAGGTCGGCATCGGCTACGAGGAGGACGCCCTATACACCGAGAAGGACGGCTGCCGCTTCATCGACGGCCACCAAACGACGCTGTTGCTGATCAAATAGCCACGAGGTGGCCCATGGTTTTCGACGACAAGACCAACCCCCCCGACGACGCAACCCTGGCCGGGGCGCTGGGTGCCACAAAAAAGCTCTGGGACGAATTCATGCGTCACGTCATCCAGGAATACGGGCCTATCACCGAGGAGTGGGGCTTTTACAAGTCCTGGTCCGCGAGGCTCAAGCGGAAGAAGCGGACGATCGTCTATCTTCTCCCCCGGGACGGCCATTTTCTCTGCGCCTTCGTCTTCGGCGAAAAGGCCACCGACGCGGCCCGCCGGGCGAAGCTGCCGAAGAATGTTCTGAAGACGATCGAAGAGGCGCCGGTTTACGGCGAGGGCCGCGGGTTTCGGCTGGAAGTCAGGAAAAAACAGGACCTCGCACCGATGAAGACCCTGGCCGCCATCAAGATGGCGAACTGATATCCCGGCCGGGCGTTCTCACTTGGAAAATTCGGCGGCCAGGGCCCAGTAGGGATCGACCTTGGGGTGTACGAGCGTCCGTTCGCCCGTTCGGCCGACGATCTTCATGCCCTCCTCGGCGGCGACGACTTCGCCGGCGACCGCCGCGGGGATCCCTTGATCCTTCAAAGCCCCGATCAGGCCATCCGTGTCCTTCCGGTCCACCATGGCGATGAGCGTGCCCTCGCTGATAGCGGAAAAGGCGTCGAAGCGGAACAGGTCGGCCGTTTTGCGGATCACCGGCTGTACCAGGATGGTGTCTTCCTCGATCCGGAGACCATAGCCGCCCGCGCGGGCCATCTCGTAAAGCCCTCCCCAAACACCGCACTCCGTGGCGTCGTGCATGACGTGAACACCGCGAAACTTCCGGGCGACGGCGCAATCCTCCATGACCGTCATCTGGGAGAAGACCGCGGCCGCTTCTTGCTGGAAGGATTCTCCTCCCGCGGCGATGAACCTCTCCGGGAAAAGGACGGCCAGGAGCCCCGTCGTCTCAATGGCCGGACCCTTGGTGATGACGATGCGGTCACCCTTGTTGACCCGGTCGGGGCTGCGGAGATCGCGTTTCCCCCCGACGGCGATTGCCGTCGCCCCGCCGACCATGGGGTAATTGCAGCCCGTATAGCGCGCCGTGTGTCCGGTGACGACGCTGATCCCGTACTTTTTAGCCTCGGCGTGGACCGAGTCCCACATCTCCTCGAGCTCGGACTCTTTCATCTCCGGCGGGAGGTTGAGGTCGATCGCGAGGTAGCGGGGCGCGAGCCCGGAGACGGCGACGTCGCAGAAGACGATATGGAAGCCAAACCAGGCGGCCTTGGAAAAGCCAAAGGAGGGGACGATGAAAAAGGGGTCGGTCGACAAAGCCATGTACCGCTCCCCCACGCGGATGACGCCGTAGTCGACGCCGTGGCGCGGTCCTATGACGACGTCGCCGCTCGTGGCGCCTAGCTTAGGATAGATGACCCGGTCGAAAAAGGCGGGGTGGATCTTGCCGAGTTCCGGGAGTTTTTCTTCGCTCATGGGTCCTCCCTCCGCAGGTTCTACCCTGGTCAGGTTCAAAGGGTCCCGCGGCTCGCCCGCGGTTCTCAGCCCCGGCTTGATTCGGGGCTCCCCTGTGATGCGTATCTATTATCGCCAATCGGCCCGGGAAATCAATCGGAAACGGCTGAACAGATAACGGCAGCCCTCCGCCGGTGAGAACCGACGGGGCCTGAGGGATTCGAATTAGGGCGCGGTCATTCCCCCTTCTCGTTTTTATGTGAAAAATCGAGGCCTCTCGCCCTTCCCACGGCGACGTCCTCGATGAACTTCTCTACTTTCGCTTTGATGGCGTCGCGGACCTGCCTTGTTTTCGCCAACCGCTCTTCCTGCGAACCCAAGAAAGAGGCAGGGTCGGGGAAGCTCCAGACGAGCGTCCGCGTGATCCCCGGAAAGGTCGGACAGCGTTGGGCGGCTTCCGCGTCGCAGACCGCGATGACGTAGCCGAAAAGGGCCCCGCTCTTGTAGATATCAAAGACGCTCTTGGCCTGGTTCTTAGAAATGTCGATCCCGGCTTCCTTCATGACTTCGACCGCGAGGGGATTGAGCGGCCCCGGCTCGAGCCCTGCGCTCGCAGCCGAGAACCGGTCCCCGGCCAGCGCGCTGAGGAACGCTTCCGCCATCTGGCTCCGGGCGCTATTGTGGACGCAGACAAAAAGAACGCGGATCCTATCTCGACTCATTTCCATTCCTCCTTCCTTCCACAGTGCGGGGGTCCGACGAATACCATTTCAAACTCACCTAATCTATAGCAGTATTACCACACTCTGTTAAGAAATGATTAAGTCGATCAAATGATCTACCGATAGGACATTCCCAGCAGGAGCAAATAGACGCAGGGCAGAAACGCCAGGATCACGAAGAAGCTGGACCCCCATCCGCCGTTGGAGGGAGACCGTCCTCAAGGCTGCGGGCAGGCCGTCGTCCCCTGGCCGCAGTCACCGCATTCGAATTGAATCGTAGTATGCCGGACATTCAAATCTTTCCCGAGGATATCCTTAAGGGCGGCCATGATCTCGCCGGTCCGGCTGAGGGCTTGGTCGTCGATCACGACATGGGCGCTGAGGGCGATATACCCGGGCGCTACCGTCCAGACGTGCAGGTCGTGGACGTCGATGACTCCGGGAACCCGGCGCAGGGCCTTCGCGATACCGGTCGCGGTCATGCCTCTCGGCACGCCCTCGGCCAGGACATGGACGGATTCCTTAAGCACACGCCCGGAGCCGAACAGGATGAGCAGGCCGATGAGCACGCTGACCAGCGGGTCCAGCCAGACAGCCCCGGTGACCAAGATGAAGAGGCCCGCCACGATGACGCCGATGGAGGCGACGGCATCGCCCAGGACGTGCAAGAAGGCCGAGCGCGTGTTCAGATCGTCCCGGTCGTGTTTGCGCAAAGCGAAGGCGACGACGAGATTGGCCGCAAGTCCTACGACGGCGATCGCCAGCATGGGTCCGGCCGACACGGGGGCGGGGTGGCGGAAGCGGCCATAGGCTTCCCGCATGATCTCCACGGCGATCAGGAGGAGCGTGGCCCCGTTGGCCAAGGCCGCCAGCACCTGGAGACGGTGGTAGCCATAGGTATGGCGATCGTTGGGGGGAAGGGCGGCCGCGCGGAGGGCGAGGTAGCTCAAGCCCAGGGCGAACGCGTCCATGAAGACATGGGCGGAATCTGAAAGCAGGGCCAGGCTGCCCGTCCATAGGCCGCCGGCGAATTCGACCAGGAAGATCAGCCCGGTGAGAGCGAGAGAAAAGATGAAGCGGCTCTCTGCGAGCTTGTGCGCGTGCATCTTGTCCTATTCCGTCGCAGGGCCGTCCGGCCGGCGGCCGTCCCCGCGATTAAATCTTGTTCTCGCCGACCAGCGTCAGCCCGTTGCGACGGATCAAGTCGCGCACGCCGTTCAGGAAGCCCTGGATGTCCTCCTGTTCGGTCGAAGTAACATCGAAGGACATGAACGAGGGCGTCTTCTGCCCGGCTCCTTGAACGGTCGGCACGTCCATGCGCAGGTTGACGAAGTCGTAGGGTTTCCCCGTGATCAGCTCCTCCATCTGGATCAGGAACCGCTTTTCTCCAAATTCTCCGGCCACCTGGAAGCGCACGTGCGTGGTCAGCTTGGCCACCGCGTCTTCCGCGGCGGCCCGCGCTTTCAACGCGTCCATTTTGGCCGCTTTCGCCCGGGCTTCTTGACGCACGATCCCGAAGATCTTGTGCTCGCGCTCCAGCTTCCAGATCATGTCGCGATCCGGAAAGCTGATGGCCGCCACCGGGCAGACGGTGCCGCAGGTGCTGCAGCCGACCATGCAGCTCATGGCGTTGAACGGCACGGCTTTATTGTCCCGCATTTCATAAACGCCGCGGCCGCAGGTCGTGTAGCACAGCGAACAGCCGATGCACGTAGCGGCATCCACGGTCGGGAACCAGGGGATGTCCTTTCGGGGGATCCCATGCCACGTCTCGTCTTTAGCCATTCTCGGCCTCCTTCCGAAAGAATGATAAACCTTTTATTAAGCAACAGGGAATGGTTTTGTTGCCGGGTCCGGCCCGGCGTGTTCGGAAACCGTCCCCGCCGTCCGGCCCGGCCTCCCCGGCAGGAGCAGATAGGCGCAGGGCAGGAACGCCAGCGTCATGAAGACGCTGAACACGAGGCCGCCGATGACCGCCACCGCCATGGGCACGAGCATGTCTCCGCCCTCCCCGATGTTCAGCGCCAGCGGCAGCAGCCCGAAGATGCTGGTCGTGAGCGTCATGAGGATCGGGCGCATGCGGACGGCCGAAGCCTCCACGATGGCTTCCTTGAGAGGCCGTCCCTGGGCGCGAAGCTCGTTGATGAACTGGACCAGGACGACGCCGTGGTTGACCTCGTTCCCGGCCAGGATGATAACGCCGATCAGCACCGTAGCGCCCACCGAGAGCCCCGTCAGAAGCAGGGCCAGGGCCATGCCGATCAGCGTCAAGGGGACGCGGACCATGATCAGGAAGGGCTGGACGAAGGATTCGAACTGGACGGCCAGCACGACGTAGGCGAAAAAGAGCGCGAAAAGCAGCACCAAGCCAAGGCTGCGGCTGTTCTCGGCCATCATCTGGGCCTGCCCGCCGATCCCGATCTCCACTCCCGAAGGACGCTCCATCGCGCCGATGACGGCCCGGGCCCGGGCCGTCGCCGCCCCGACGCTCACGCCGGCCGAGTCCGCCCGGACGATGATCTCCTTGACCTGGTCCTCGCGGACGATCTCCACGGGACCCGTGGCCCGTTCGACCGAAGCCACGTCGCGCAGCATGATGGGCGTGCCGTTCCGCTGGGCGATGACGAGGCCTTCTAGGTCCTCCTTGCCCGCGATCCGGGCTTCAGGGACCATGACCCGGATGGGGTAGTACTCGTTTCCCTCCCGGTATTGGGTCGCGACCTCGCCGCGCACGAGGTTGCGGAGCGTCAGGGCTACGTCCTGCACCTCGACGCCCATGGCCGAGGAACGGGCCCGGTCCACGAAGACCCGGTATTCCGGTTTCGTGAGATCCATGGAAAGGTTCACGTTGCCGAGGCCGGGCGTTCCGCGAAGCGCCTCGGCCGCGTCCCGGGCGAAGGCGAACAGGGTCGCGATGTCGTCGCCCTTGACCTTGATCTCGACCTCCTGCGTGCCGATCTGGCGGATGCCCTTGACCTTCATCTGGGCGACGTTGATCCTGCCGCCCGGAACGGGGACCTGGCGCGCCAGGGGCCCGATCTTGCGGACGAACGCCGCCGTGGAGATCTTTCTCCGGCCCTTCGGTACGAGCTGGACGTCCACCTCGCCCTCGTAGGCGACTTCGAGAGTGGCCAGGCCCCAGACCCGTCCGCCGGCGAGGCTGAACACGCTCTCGATCTCAGGCAGACCCTGGATATTCTCCGCGACGGCGGTCAGGATCCGGTCCATCTCGGCGACCGAAGTCCCGGCCTGCATCATCACTTTGACCATGACCCGGCCGTCGTCGACCTTGGGCAGGAGCTCCGAGCCGACCCGGCCGAGCATGACGAGACTGGCCGCGAAAAGAAGCAGGGTCACGGCGACCACGACAGACGGAGCTTTGAGCAGGCGGTGGAGCCACCTGCGATAGGCGCCGGCCAGCCGCTCCATCAGCCGCTCCACGACGGCGGCGCGTCTCCGGCGCGCCGTGTGGACGCCGAAAAAGCGGGCGGCCGAAGGCGTGACCGTCAGTGCCACCGCGAGGGAGAGGATGAGGATCCCGGCCACGACGAAGACGAGCTCCCGGAAGAGCAGCGCCGTCAGGCCCGGGACGAGTAGGAACGGCAGGAAAAGCGACAAAAAGGTCAGGGTCGCGGCCAAGACGGCCCCGGCGACCTGTTCCGTCCCCTTCAGGGGGGCGTCGGCCGATTCGCCCCCCTCGGCCCGGCGGGTGATGTTCTCGATGACGACGATCGAGTTGTCGATGACGACACCCATGGCCACCACCAGGCCCCCGAGCGAGAAGATGTTGAGGGAGAAGCCGGCGATCTTCATGAGGAAGAAATTGGCCAGCACGGTCAGCGGCAGGGCGACGAGCATGACGGCCACCTGGCGGAACCGGCCCAGAAAGCCGTAAACGACGATGATGACCAGGAGCGCGGCGATCAAGGCCGAGTCCCGGACGCTTTTGATGGCCGCCATGATGTAATCGGCCTGGCTCTCGACGACGCCGAACCGGATGTCCGGAGGAATGATGTCGCTGAGCTCGGCGATCCGGGCGCTCACCGCCCGGGAGACCTCGACGGTGTTGGCCTCGGCCTGCTTGAGCACGGCCAGCTTCACGCAAGGGTCGCCATTGAAGCGCGTGATGACCCGGGCTTCCTCGTGGCTGTCCTCGACGGTCGCCACGTCGCGGACGTAAACGAGCTTGCCCCCCGCGCCGCGGGCGACGGCGACATCGCGGATCTCGTCGAGGTTCTCGAACTCCCCCATCGTCCGGGCGATGATCTCCCGCGTCTCGACGGTGACCCGCCCGGCGAATGTCTCCAGGTTCGAGAGCTGCAGGGCCTTCCCGACCTGGGCGGGGGTCAGGCCGAGCCCGCGCAGGCGGTCGGGGTCGAGGTGGATCCGGATCTCCCGCTTCAGCCCTCCGACGATCTCGACGCCGGCCGTCCCTTCGACCGTCGTCAGGCGGTCCTGGAGCCAGTTGTCGGCCCAGTCCCGGAGCCAGACGAGGCTCCGCTCGGGCGAGGAGAGCGTCACCTCCATGACCGGAAGCTGCGAAGGGTCGGCCTTGAAGATGATCGGCGGGTCCATGTCCTTCGGCAGCTGCCGGGTGACCCGGCCATAGGCCGCCATGACGTCCTGATAGGCCACGTCGACGTTCGTGCCGTACTGGAAGTTCACGAGAAGGGTGTACATCCCCTCCGTCGCCGTGGACTCCAGGTAATCCAACCGGTCGATCGTCGCCATCACCCGCTCCAGGGGGTCGGAGATGTTCGTGTCGATCTCTTCGGGCGTCGCGCCCCGCCAGTAGATGTGGATCTTCACCATCGGGTAGGTGATGTCGGGCAGGTAGTCCACGGGCAGGGTCGACAGCCCGAAGACGCCCAGCATGAAGACCGCGGCCGCGAGGACGGCCACGGCGACGGGACGTGTCAGCGCGTTCCTGGTGACGCTCATCAGCGCTGTCCTTTCGGCGCGGGAGCGGCGCCTTCGGGCTTGGCGGGCTTGGGGCCTTTCCCGGGCAGGGCGACGGTGACGCCGTCTTTGAGCTTCTCGAATCCCTGGACGATCACCTTGTCCCCTTCGCCGAGACCGGCCGTGATCTCGATCCAGCCGCCGCCCTCGAGCCCGGTCGTCACCTTGCGCTGCCGCGCGACATCGCCATCGACGACGAACACGGTCCGGCCGCCGTCGGGCCGGAGCGCGACCGCTTCGGCCGGAACGGCCAGGACGTTCGGCCGCTCGGCCAGCGAGAAGGTCGCCCGGACCAGCATTCCGGGGAGCCAGCGGACATCGCAGGCTTCAGGTCCGGGGACGACCTCGACATCGGCCGTGCGGGTCGCCGGGTCGATCCTCGGCCGGATCCGCTTGATCCGGGCGGCACATCCGTCACCGGCGGCCGCATCCGAGCCGAGATGGACTTTCGTGCCTTCGGCGAGGCCGGCGAGGGCCACCTCCGAAACTGGAACGAGGGCGTGGAGCGTCCGCGAGGCGACGACGAGCAGCGGGGACCCGTTCTTCACGACGTCGCCCAGCTCGACGCTGCGCTCGAGGACGTAGCCGTCGAAGGGCGCTTTGACCTCGGTATCGGCCAGCTGGGCTTCGAGGCCGGCGACGCGCGCTCGCGCCCGTGCTTCGGCGGCCTCGAACCGCAAAACGTCGGTTTCGGACTTCTCCAGGCGTTCCTGGCTGAGGCCCTGGCGTTCGAAAAGAGAGCGGTCACGCTCCAGCACACGGCGGCCATCCTCCAACTGGGCCCGGGCGGCCAGGTTGTCGGCTCGCGCCTCATCCAGGGCGGCGGCGAGCCGGGAGGGATCGATCCTGACCAGGACCTGACCGGCCCGGACGGCCGTCCCCTCACGGACTTCGAGAGCGACGACCTCCCCGTCCACCTGGGCGGCCAGGCGGGCCGAACGGTCCGGCTCGATCGTCCCCGAGAGCGTCACTTCGGATCGGACCGTGCGCCGGGCGAGATCCTTGGCCACGACGGCCGGCGCGGGCTTGGCCGGCGGCTCGGCCTTTCGGGAGCAGCCGGATAACGCCAGGGTCGCGACAGCGCCGCCGACCATCAACAAACACATCTTGTTCTTCATTGTCCGTCTCACTTTCCGGGTGTCAGCCATTTCTCCAGGTCGCGGCCCGCCGCCCAAGCCAGGGCGACGGTGGCGTAGGCCACATCGTGGCGGGCTTGGGCAAGAGCGAGTTCGGCGTCGAGAAGGGCGGCCTGGGCGTCCAGGAGGTCGTTGACGGCGGCCCGGCCAAGCTCGTAGTTGGCCCGCTCGATCTCGAAAGCCTCCCGGGCCTGCCCGACCGCTTTGTCGGCGACACGGGAACGGTCGGAGGCCTCGGCCAGGGCGGCCGTCTCCCGCTGGACGCGTTCTTTGACTTGAAGCTCGAAGGCGCGTTCGCGCTCGAGGGCTTCATTCCAAAGGGCCTGGGCCTGGCGCCGGCGCGAGGCCATCTCGCCGCCCGTCCACAGCGGAAGCTTTAAAGTCACTCCGGCCGCGAAAAAGTCCTGATAGCTGGGGAGCGGGGAATCAGCCGAGGAAACGACGCTGCGGGCGACCCAGCGGCCGAAGGCATCCAGGCTCGGCCAGCGCTCACCCCTCACCTGGGCCAGCTCGGCCCGGCGACGGGCGGCGTCCTGCTTCAGGGCGTTGAGGCCGGGATTCTGGGCCATCGTCTCGGCGAGAAGGGTCTCCATGTCCGGAACGTCCATCCGCGGCAGGGTCGGGACCTCCGAGACCTGTGGCATGGGCCCCTGGGGATCTCTTCCCAGAAGGACCGCCAGGTGCATGTGGATGAGCTCGCTGTCTCGTGCGGCCTTGGAGCGGCGCTGCTCAACGGCCGCGAACCGGACTTCGACTTTGAGCAAGTCCAGGGGGGCGATCCGGCCCACGTCCTTCATGGCCTCGGCGACCTTTTGCTGCTCTCTCAAGGCGTTCAGGGAGGCATCGATCGCTCCCATGACGCTTCTCTGTTCGGTGGCCGCAAGGTAAGCCGCCGTCACATTGAGGACCAAATCCTGGCGCGAGCCCTGGAGGTTGAACTGGCTGGCGGCGGCGGCCAGATCCGCGGCCCTTTGTTTGGCCACAAGACGGCCTCCTGAGAAAAGAGGGACGCGGATCTCGGCGATCGCTTGGGCGATGTCGTTGTCGAAACGTATTTCCTCACCTGGATAGCTCGGCTGAACATGCCGTTGCGGCCGGTCCGAATAGCTGTAATCGGAGGCCAGGTCGATCCTCGGGAACCGGGCGGCCCGGGCGGCGTCGGCCGCGTGATCGAACGCCGAGGTTCTGGAAGCGTCGGCCCTCAGCCCCGGATTATTGGCCAGGGCCTCCTTGACGCAATCGGCCAGCGTCATCGGCGCGGCGGCCTGGCCGTTCTCGGAAACCGCGTAGACCGCGGAGGACAAGGCGAGCGCCGCCAGCAAGAACCGGGCGACGCGCGCCTCAGATCGCCAGCTCATAGACGCGCTCCACGAGCGGAGCCAGGCGGTCGAGGGCCGTTTTCAGATCCTGGCCGCCGCGGGCCGCTCCGGCCAGCTCATCGACTGCGAGAGAAAGCTCCGGAAGGGCTTCCTGATAGGCATTGCGGCTCGGCGTGTCGGGAGGCGGAGCCAACAGGACGCCATCCCTGGCCGCCAGGATATCCTTGACCAGCATGCGGGCTTTTTCCGGCTTCCCCGCCGCGAGAAGCCCTCGGGCGAAGCCGACCTTCTTGCGCAGGACGGACATGGCGTCGATCGCAAGCGCCACGCCGTTGGCCTCGTGCATGGTCGCCAGCAAGCTGCAGGCGTGAGCGCACGAGAGGAAGGCGGGCCGCCATTCGTCCGCCGAGATCTCATTCGCCATGCGGGCGATATCGATCCGGATGTCCGCCAACCGCTGAGCCCAGGCGGGGTCCCCGGCATACCCGTCGGGCACCGATTGGGCGTGGCCCTTCGCCAGGTCCGACCAGAGCCGGAGGGCTTCAGAGGCTTCCGTAGAGGCGGTATTCTTGATGACTTTCCCTTCGGCCGCCGGCGCCTTCACGATCTTCTGTACCGCCTGACAGGCGGCGCGCATGTGCCGTCGCGCTTCGGACACGCGCTGGTCGAACGACTGCCCCCAGACGCTCCCGGAGCCGGCAACAAGAAACGCTGTCACAAGAATGGCGAGTTTTTTCATCATGTCCCTCCTCTTGGGTTACGGGCGCTTCCCATGGTCCTTGAGCCAGGCGAGCGCCTCGGCCGCCGTATCGTTGACAGTGGCCATTTTCATCAGCCGGGATACGAGGATCGCCTCGACGACCTCGGCCTCGCTGACCCCTTCTTCGATGGCCAGCTTGGTCCACATGAGAGTGCAGGTGCTGGACTGAAGCGCGGCCGCGACCCCGATGCCGATCAGGAGCTTGTGCTTGAGGGACAGCGCTTGAAATCGCGGATCGTTCATGATGGCCGCCCGATGTTCCATATAAGTCTTGGCCCCAGCCGGAGAAACGGCCTTCAGCAGCTCCATCGGCGTGGGTTTTGTGACGTCATTCATGAAGACTCTCCTTTTTGTTAAGATTTTCGAAGACGGCTTTCGCCCTTGAGCGACCGACGGCCTTGTTCGACAGAGACTCGAGCGCCGCGAGCAGCGGTTCGAGTCGCGAGCCCGGGAAGCCAAGAACGGATTCGTTCGGCTGGAGGTCCGTCGCCTCGCGGCAACCGTAGCATCCCAGGGAAAAATTGAGGCGTTGTTCGATGTGCGGGATCACGGTGGCGTCCACGCAGGTCGCTTGAAGGACGGCGGTATCGCCGCGACGGCGCTCGCCGCCCGCCACGTTGAGGTCGGCGAGCGCGAGCCACATAAGGGCTTCCGGCGGTCCTTCGACCACGATCACATCGGGGACGGCCCGGACCACGCTGAGAGGCGCGGCCGCGATCCGCGTCACACGTCCGGGCTCGAGGCGTGGCATGCCTTCGAACATTCTCCGGCCGGTATCGGGATCGTCGACGATGCCGAATCCGACGAGCCCCTTGCCGGTGGCAAGCCCCTCCGGGAGCGGCCGGAAACCGAAGGCCGCGGCGGCGGCCGGACAGGTGAGTTCCTCTGGAACGAGGACGACCGATTCCCCGTGCCGGGCGCGCATGAGAAGCTGACAGTAGCGGTGGCCGGTGACGTTCTTAAACGAGCTGGCCGGGAGCGGGCTTTGGGGACCCAGGAGAAAGACGGCGACAGGATCGGTGCCGATACCCAGAATCTCGACCAGGCGCCTTGCCGCAGCCGCGTTATCCACGGTTGCTCTCCTCGGGCGCCGGCCCGGCCTTGCTCCGAGCCCTCACCGTCCCGCCCTTTCTTTGATCACCTGGGTGGCGCAGGCGAAAAAGTTGAGAACGCAGGGCGTGAGCAACTCGTAAAAGACGACATTTCCGTCCCTCCGATCACGGACGATGCCATGAGCCTTGAGCAGGGATAGGTGTTTGGAGACGGTCGACTGATCCAAGCCGACAAACTCTGTGAGCTGTCCCACGGAGCGCACGCCATTGGATAATCGATCGACGATCTTCAGCCGCGCCTCGTTGGCCAGGGCCCTCAGCAACTGCGCTTGAATGCGGAAGGTGTCGGTTTCTTTCATCACGACCTCCGTGAATTTGGAAATATCATATGGTAATATGGCCATATTGTCAATAACCAAACTCAGAAATACCATCAAGTGACAGTTCAATTTTTTTGGCTGGAGCAGAACACGCGGAACGAGCTATTTATGGGCCCGTATCAGCAGCCTTTCCATCCGAAATATTATCTCTTTTCACAAACGAACATGGCATTAGTATCGGTTTTCCCGGTTCGGATGGACTTCGTGTATTTCTTCAATTGTCTCTCAATCGCGGGGAGGAATCCTTCGTCAGGAATGTGCTCATACTTTTTCCTGCCTTCGGCATGGAGATCTGAGATTACGACCAATCCTCCGCTTTTGCATACTCTAAACATTTCATATACGGCCTTGGGCATATTCTTCATGTGGTGCAAGGAATGATAAGAAAAAACGGCGTCAAAGCTTTCCTGTTTAAAAGGCGTCTTTACGGCATTGATTCGCCTTGCCTCAAAAGAGCCTTTCAACCTTTTCCGGGCGGCTTCTTCTCGGCTTTTATGAACCGCCAACGGGGAAGAATCAATGCCCGTTACGTCAAACCCTCGTTTGGCCAAATAAAATGACATGCAGCCGCAATCTCCCAGGCCAACGTCCAATATCCGTCCTTTTCTGAGCCGGGATAGTTGCAGCAGTTGCCTTCGGCCTTCCAGATCATCCATCGACATCTTAGGGACGCTCCTTTCTATACGGATGGGGCGATTCCCCCGGCCTCCTCGTTATGGCTGCGGGTTTGCTTTTATCGAACGGCCGGAATCAGCAGTAGGGATACGCCGGCGTGCCTGGCTATATTATGGCTCACGCTGCCGAGGAATATTTCGCGGATGTATCCCTTTCCCTGGCTACCCAAGACGATGATTGAATAGTTGCGGGTTGCGGCCTCTTTCAAAATTTCTGCTGTCGGTATGCCATAAGGCATTTTCGTCAATACGCTTCTTGCTCCCTTTTTCGCAAGCCGCTCTTTCAGCATATCGATTCTTCCCGCATCGATCTTGTTGAATTCATCGAGTTTGTGCGAGAGATGCTTATCGATCTTCGTTTTGTCCTGAACATGCATGATGGTGACCGATGGGCACCCGGCTTCAACCATTTTTTCAACGTGATCGAAGGCCCGTTGCGCGGTATCGGAAAAATCGGTGCAAAAGAGGACATTTGTCAGGTAGTCCGAACATGAAGCCTCAACGCAGGTTTCGCCGCCGCTTTTTACGATGCGTGTCCTGACCAGCAACAGCGGCCGGGTAAAGCTATGAAGCACCTCAGAAGTTGTGCCGCCGATTTTGAACAGGACATGATCCGCCATGCTTTCACCGTGGGATCCGATGACGATCAGGGAGGCGTCCTTCTCGTCTGCGACCCGGCGGATCTCCTCCGATGGGACGCCCGGCGCCATTTCGATGACCGCATCAAGTCCCTGGGCCTCGAGTTTCTTTTTCTGCTCGAGCAGAAAGGGTTCGACCTTCGACGCGATGAGGTATTTGAGATCGTCAAGATAGCGTATCCCCAAAGCGTAGGTGAGAAAAACCTTTTTTACGCCGAGCCTTTTTAATCCGATGACGCACTCCACCAAGGCATTTGATGCGGTCGATAGATCCGTCGCCAAAACGATAGTCTTGAACATGATTATCCTCCTATATTTCCATCGCGGTTTCTTCGACACGGAAGTATCTCTTTTTGAAATAGAGCGCCACGTTCACCAGCCCGATGAGCACCGGCACCTCCACGAGGGGCCCGATGACCGCGGCGAACGCCACACCCGAGTTGATGCCGAAGACGGCCACGGCGACGGCGATGGCCAGCTCAAAATTGTTGCTGGCCGCCGTAAAAGAGAGGGTCGCCGTGATCGGATACCCGGCCCCGATCTTTTTGCTCATAAAGAAGCTCACAAGAAACATCACCACGAAATAAATGAGGAGCGGGACGGCGATCCGGATGACATCGAGAGGTATCTTGACAATGTACTCACCCTTCAGGCTGAACATGACAATAATGGTGAAGAGGAGCGCGATCAGCGTGACCGGGCTGATCCTTGGGATGAATTTCGTCTGGTACCACTCCTTTCCCTTGACCTTGATGAGGGTGAAGCGGGTGATCATCCCGGCTAAGAATGGGATGCCCAGGTATATAAATACGCTTTCCGCGATCTGGCCGATGGTGATGCTGACGGCGCTCCCTTTGAGGCCGAAGAGCGGCGGCAGGACGCTTATGAAAAACCAAGCGTAGACGCTGAAAAAGAGCACCTGAAAGACGCTGTTAAAGGCCACCAGTCCCGCGGCGTATTCCGTATCGCCCTTGGCCAGATCGTTCCAGACGATGACCATGGCGATGCAGCGCGCCAGCCCGATCATGATCAAACCGACCATGTATTCGGGATACCCTCTGAGAAAGGTGATGGCCAGAAAAAACATCAAGACGGGGCCTACGATCCAGTTCTGTAGCAAAGAGAGCCCGAGCACCCTCCAATTTTTGAAGACATCACCCAGTTCCTCATATTTGACTTTTGCCAGGGGCGGGTACATCATCAGGATGAGCCCGATGGCGATGGGGATGTTGGTCGTTCCCACGCTGAACTTGGCATTAAACGAGGCCACTGCGCCGGGAATCAAGTAACCGATAAGCACTCCCAGGGCCATCGCGGTAAAAATCCAGAGCGTGAGATAGCGATCAAGAAATGAAAGTTTCTTCGATACGGATTCAGTCACACAGATCTTCTTAACGGTCATGATCGCTAACGACCTTCCTTTAGATCTCTTCTGAGTTCCACGCCGGCCCGGGTCGCCATCGTCAGGACAGGACACCAAACCGGGGGGATCTCCGGGTCTTCGGCGCCTGCGGCCAAGCGCTCAAAACCGGCTCGCAACTTCCGCAAGTTGACGGCGCTCGCGCCGAACATGATGCCCATTCCGGTCATGACCGAAACCAGCGACCAGATGACGGCCGGCCCCCAAGCTATTGGCCGGCCGAGAGTGGATCGGATCCCGATGGCGATCAGGAGGGAAGAAACGATCCAGAGCCCCAGGACCACGGCATAGGCGGGGATATTCTTCTTGGAAACCAGCGGATATTTTTGTGTCATCCTCTTCTCCTTTAAGTCAAGCTTTCAATTTATCGCCGGGCTCTCGGGACAGCACTCCCTCTGGAACAGCGATTCCGCGACCTGCTTCAATTTCGGCAGTCCGATGATCTCATCATCGAACATGGGGATCTTGAAGACGGGCAATTCAAACAGCGTATTGGCGATTTTGAGGTAGTGCTGCTGCATCTCAGCTCGTTGGTGGAAGAAGTCCGAGTTCCTGTCCCCGTTCTCAAGCACGTTGTTCGCGATCACGGCCTGAACGCCGATCCCGGCCAGGCTCAAGTCATCCAAGGTTCGTTTGGCTTCGTGGATCGGCGTGTACTCGGGATAAAAAACAAGCATGAACACGCTGACGGCGGGATCTTTGAGCTTCCCAAGGAGGGACTCGAGCTTTCTCTGCGCCCTATCGGAGGCGCCTCCCTCTTTTTTGATTTGGACCATTAATTCCACCTGCCGGGCGTAATCATAGGGGAGCTCCAGGAGCCTGAGGGTGTGCCCGGTCGGCGCCGTGTCGAACACGATGTACTCGAAGTCGCCGTTTTCAATGACGTGCGCGAATTCTTCGAAGACGGCCATCTCTTCCGTGCAGGGCGACTCCAATTCCTCCCTGAGCGCGATGAGCATGTCGTCGGAATATCCCGACCGCACGGCGTCTTCGATGATCTTCTTCTTGTATGTTTCCACGCTCTTCTTCTGATCGATGCGGGCCGCGCTCAGATAGGGCAGGGACTTTGTCCGCCCGATCGAGTCCCCGATCGGCTCGTCGAGCACCTGCCCGATGTGGGCCGCCGGGTCGGTCGTGACCAGGAGCGTCTTCTGCCGGTTGCCCGCCAGATGCGCCGCCACGGCGCAGGCGGTCACGGTCTTCCCCACGCCGCCCTTGCCGGTGATGATCACGATCCTCGTATCACGCTTTTTTTGGATGATATGGGTCAGAGCCTCGCCGTCCGCGAACTGATCAAACGTCCCCGGCTGATGGAAGCCTTCCGTGGCGGCGGCCTTTTTCCCCTCGAACACGACGCCGGCGAAGTCCGTGATGGCCGGCAGGCCCTTGATCTCGCCGCTCTGAAGAGTCACTCGACTCGAGGGATAGGGCAAGGTCTTTTCGATCATCCCCAGATAGCGTGCCTGCAGGGCAGACAGGTTGGCGTAGCGGCTATGGACGATTTCGTCGTCCGGGTAGATTCCGTTTATGATGACGCGGAAATTCCGTATGCCCAGCGTGTTCAGCTCGTCGCGAGCGCGCAGGGTCTCGGCCAAAGAGGTTTTTTCCGGCTTCAGGACGAGATGAAACGTCGTGCGGGAACCATCCCGCATCGCGGCGATGGCCCGGTCATATTTTTCCTTTGCGCCTTGAATGGACGATACCGGGCCGATACAGGTCTGCCCCGAGCCTTTCGCGCTTTCTTCGATGTGCTTCGACCAGTCCACCGGCAATTCCAGCAGGCGGATCGTATGGCCGGTGGGCGCCGTGTCGAAGACGACGAGATCGAATTCCTCGTTGATCAGAAAATCGGTAAACCGGTCGAAGGCCGCGATCTCAGTGGTGCAGGCGCTTCGGAACTGCTCCTCAAGGACCTTCATGATGTCGTCGGGCATGACGCCGCGCATCGGCCCGATGACCTTTTCCCGGTATTCCTCCGTGGCGGCATCGGGATCGATGTCCATAGCGGAGAGATTGGCGATGATCGGTGTGACCTTATGCCCGATCCGCGTCTCGAAAATGTCTCCCAGGTTGCTGGCCGGGTCGGTCGAAATGATCAGGGTCTTTTTCCCCCGCATGGCGTTGTACACGGCGGTCGTGGCGGCCATCGTGGTTTTTCCCACGCCGCCCTTTCCCGAAAAAAACAGAAATTCAGTCATCTATATCTCCTCGTCTCCTACACTTTCCAGCAAAGCATTAGCTAAATCGTTGATGTTCTTATTGGGAACGTCTTTTACGGTCCTGGCCATCTCTAGCGCATCACGAATATCTTCCACGGCAATCCCGAGTTCACGGCATCGTTTATAGTGATAGCGGAGACATGGAAAGCAATTTCCCGCCAGAGACGCGCCCACGGCCACGAGCTCTTTTGTCTTTTCGTCAAGCGACATGATGAGTCTCCTCTTTGTTTTGAGCAGCGGGATCCTAAAAATCGTCGGAGTACCATTCGGCGCGGGTCAAAGGCTGGCCGCTGCTGCCATCCTGTCCCTGGCGAATGAGAAGCGCCTGGTAAACGTTGTGGCGCCCGACTTTGAAAAAGTGGGCTGCGCCGGACATGAACAATCGCCAGACCCGGTACGTCGGCTCGTCCACGAACTGCAAGGCCTGATCGTGGTGCGCTTCCAGCCGCTGAACCCACTTGCGCAGTGTCATGGCATAGTGCTCGCGCAGGCTTTCCAGGTCGCGGACCTCAAAGCCGGACTCCTCAGCCGCTCGGAGGCTCGTACTGATGGGCGTCAGTTCACCGTCGGGAAAGACGTAGACCTCGGAGAAAGAAGGGCCTTTCCGGAGTTTCTCGCCGGCCCGCCTGGCAATCCCGTGGTTCAGGAAGGCGCCGCCGGGCTTGAGCAGTTCCCAAGCCCGGGAAAAGTAGGTCGGAAGCAGGTTTACACCCACGTGTTCGAACATGCCCACACTGACCAAGGCGTCATATCTGCCCGGCTCGTTCATGGCCCTGTAATCGCACACTCTCACGCGGCAGCGATCGGTCAGGCCGGCTTCGGCAATCCGGGCGTTGGCCAGGTCGGCCTGCGGCCGGCTGAGGGTGATCCCGGTTGCATCCGCGCCGTAGTGCTTGGCGGCATAGATGACCAGTCCGCCCCACCCGCAACCGATGTCAAGCAGCCGTTGACCGGGCCGCAATCGCAGCTTGCGGCAGATGTAGTCCAGCTTGTTTTCCTGGGCGAGGTCCAAATCATCGTCGGGGCGCTCGAAATAGGCGCTCGAATACACCATCCGGCGGTCAAGCCAGAGCGAGTAGAAGTCGTTGGAGACATCGTAATGATAAGTTACCGCTTGGCGGTCGCGATCAATAGAATGGCTTTTCCCTTTGAGCTGGGCCGGGCCACGGCGACTGGGTTTGCGTCCTGACCCGGAGGGGAGTCTCAGCAGATCCTTCGCCGCGCGTATCTTGGCCTGAATTCCGAGGGCGTCCTGAGACAATTCTTCGGCCAAACCGAAGACGGCTTCGAGGTCCCCTTCGACGTCGAAGTCATCATATAGATAGGCTTCGCCTAGCCCTACTTCCGTGCCTGGCAAAAACATGCTGCGCAGAGCGCCGGGATGGTTGAGGACGAGGGTTGCCGGGCGAGGTTGATCATCCGGCCAGCGCGTCCCGTCCCACAAGCGAACCCCTACGTTCGGGGCGGTCTTGCCGTTGAACAACTTCCCGAGAAGCTGCAAAGTCAGTTTGGCGGCACGGCCCGGGGAATCCCTCCGTTTGTCTGGCATGGAAACCTCGCTCAGGCAACCAGGTTTTTTGGGGCGGTTCTCTTACCCGCAACAGCCGGTTCCGCCCCCGCCGCAGCACCCGCCGGAAGCCCCTCCGCCCCCGGTCTTCTTCCCTAAGAAGTTCACCCCGAAAAACTGTTGGCGGACGTCTTCGGAGCCGCAATTCGGACAAGCCGTCTTCGCGGTCCTCTTTTCCTCCATCGTCATCTTTTTTTCAAAGACGCTGGCGCACCGCCGGCAGAGATATTCATAGGTTGGCATTAAATCACCTCTTTCAGAAGTTCTTCATATTTCGGATACCGGCCTTTGAGGACCAATTTTCCTTCGACAAGAGTGATGGGCAGCGATTCCCTGCCCTCGGACATGATGATCTCCTTGACGACGGGATTGTTCATGAACCGCTTGGGTTGTTGGTTGAGAGCGATCCTCTCCGCGGAGAATCCGGCCTTCTTGAGTTTCTGAATCGTGTCCTGCAGAGTCGCAAGGTCCGGATCAGGCGCGGGCCCGCAGACGCCTGTAGGGCAGCACAAGGGAGGCTCGTAGATTTCGATGATCTTCATGACACGCTCCTTGCGACAGCCATTTTGGTTTGGCAGTCGCCGGCCTTTTCTTTCTTTCTCAGGAGGGCCAGATCATGTCGATAAACATCGCGGCTTCTTAAAACACCATGCACGAGTTCATCGACATACTTCAGTCTGGATGATCCGTTGAGCGAATAAAAAGACCACTGTGCGCTCTTCCTGTCCCTGACGAGGTCGGCATTTCTCAAATAGGCCAGGTGCCGCGATATTTTTGTCTGGCTCGTTTCGAGAATATCCCCAATGTCGCAGACGCAAAGCTCCCGCTCATAAAGCAGATTGATGATGCGCAGGCGTGTCTCATCGGTGAGGGCGTTGAGAACTTTCAAATAATTATCCATATCCCCGGCCTCCACATGTTAGAAATCGTATGCGCAGCAAATCTCTAGAGGACCTTCATAATTGTTTATACGCATATGCATATATGCAATGATAGGCCGTTTGGCGGCATTTGTCAAGGATCTAAATTAACTAAAGCCCCCTCCTATTTTTTCGATTCCCGAGGGCTGGGGATACACCTGCGGGGAAGAACGCGGCTTAGGCCGGCTGAGCTCGAAAGAACAGGTTATCCTTCGCGGAGCTTTCTGATGACCTCGTTGATCACGTCGATATCCGGGAAAGATATCGCCTTTACAGGGCAGAGGCCTTGGCAGCCGCTGCAACCGACGATGCAATTGAACGGCCGGTCGACAAGGGCGATATTCACATTCTCATCCCAGGCGTAAACGCCCTGTTGACAAAATTGAAAGCATATCCGGCAACCGTTGCACTTATCTCCGTCGACGGCCGGATACCAAGGTATCTTTTCCCTCGGGATGGCGTTTGAGGTCATGGGCATGTTTCCGATAAGCCTGGGCCGGTGCCGTCTATCATAAGGCTTGGCTCCGGAAAAATCGGCGTTTGAAGTAAAGTGCGACGTTGACGAGGCCGATCATGACCGGCACCTCGACGAGGGGTCCGATGACTGCGGCGAACGCCTCCCCGGAATTGATCCCGAAAACGGCCACGGCCACGGCGATGGCCAGCTCGAAGTTGTTGCTGGCCGCCGTGAAGGACAGCGTCGCCGCTTTAGGGTAGTCCGCGCCCGCCTTACGGCTCAAGAAAAACGAAACCAAGAACATGACCACGAAATAGATGAGGAGCGGCACGGCGATGCGCAGGACGTCGAGCGGGATCTTGACGATGAATTCGCCCTTGAGCGAGAACATAACGACGATGGTGAAGAGTAGGGCGATGAGCGTGATAGGGCTGATGCGCGGGATGAATTTCGTCTCGTACCAGGTCCGGCCCTTGAGCTTGAGCAGGCTGAAGCGCGTGATGAGCCCGGCCAGGAACGGGATGCCGAGATAGATGAAGACGCTCTCGGCGATCTGGCGCATGGTGATATTGACCGCCGTCCCCTTGAGGCCGAGCCAGGTCGGGAAGACGGTGATGAAGATATAGGCGTAAACGGAGAAAAACAGGACCTGGAAGATCGAATTAAAAGCGACCAACCCTGCCGCATACTCCCTGTCCCCCTGGGCCAGGTCGTTCCAGACGATGACCATGGCGATGCAGCGGGCCAGGCCGATCAGGATCAAGCCGTACATGTATTCGGGCTTGTCGCGGAGGAAGATGACGGCAAGGGCGAACATCAGTAGCGGCCCGATGATCCAATTCTGGACGAGCGACAGCGTCAGGACCTTGACGTTCTTGAAGACGTCCCCGAGCTCCTCGTATTTGACCTTGGCCAGGGGCGGGTACATCATCAGGATGAGCCCGATGGCGATGGGGATGTTGGTCGTCCCCGACTGGAACTTGTTGATGAAACCGACGACGGCCGGAACGAGGTAGCCCAACCCGACGCCGACGGCCATGGCCAGGAAGATCCAGAGGGTCAGGTATCTGTCGAAGAACTTGAGTCTTGGGTTTCCGGGTGTCATGCGAGATCTCCTTTCACGTTATTCAGCTCCAGAACACAAAGTACAAGCCGATGCCGATGATCAGAACTCCGGCGACTTTCTGGATAACGGCATGGGCCTGGCGCAGGCCCTTCGATTCGAGCAAGCCCTTGGCCGCCCCGACGGATGTCCCCGCGACGAGGACGAGGGCCGAGTGCCCGAGGGCATAAACGAAGAGAAGGAAACCGCCGTAAAGCACGTTCCCCTTCTCTGCCACAAAAGCCAGGAGCACGGCCAGGATGGGGACGGCGCACGGCGTCGAGACGACGCCGAAAAGGAGGCCTAGCAGGAAAGCCCCGAAATAGCCCTGTTTTTTCACCCGGATCGCGGCCGGAACGGGCAGGTTCCATTTGATGACGCCGAGCAGATGGAGCCCCATCATCAGGCAAACGCCCGCCACGACGTATTTCCAAAAGGCGCCCACGTCCCCGAACATCCGGCCCATCAGTCCGGAGATAAGGCCCAGGGCCGTGAACGTCACGGCCAGGCCGAGGACGAAGAAGAGCGAAAAGACGAGCGAACGTCTGACCGTCGTCGTCTCTCTATTCCCCGCGACGACGCTCATCAGGAGCGGGATCATGGCCAGGACGCAGGGGTTCAGGGCCGTGGTCACGCCGCCCAGGAAGACGGCGACGACCGCCAGCCAAGGGCTGTGCTGGAGGAGGGCGGAAATGTTGCCGAAAAAACTCTCCATGTCTCCTCCGCTCAGTGGACGCCGTGTTTCTTGAGGAGCTCGAGGATCTCCTCCTTGGGAAAGAGCCCGACATGGCGGAATATCTCGTTCCCCTTTTGGTCCACGAAGACCTGGGTCGGGATGAGCTGGACGCCGTATTTCCGGCCCGGCTCGGGGTCCTTCCAAACGTCGTAGAAGACGACCTGGACCCGGTCGGCGTAGGTCTCGGCGATCTCCTTCATGATCGGCTGCATGGCCTTGCAGGGGATGCAGCGGTCGGCCCCGAGCTCGATGAACGTGATGAGGTGCTTGGAAAAATCGATGTCGAGGCGGTTCGTGACCAGGACCTTGCCGTAATCGGGGGCGCTCGGCGCCTGCTTCACCTGCGCCGCTTGCTCAACGGCCACCGGGGCCGGAGTGGAGGGCTCGCGTTCCGCCCGGGACTCATTCCCGCAGCCGACCATCAAAATCAAGGCCAGGGGTAACAATGCGAGGGTTATGTTACTTCGCTTCATGGAAAAGGCTCCTTGCTTCGACGAGTTTCATCAATCCGCTGATGATCAGGATGGAAGGAATCGTCAGGGCCAGGCGCAGGAGGGCAAACGGCGCGCCAAGGAATTTCATTTCGAACAGGATCATGGGGATCTTGATCGAGGCCCAGACGCAGAGAAATACGGCGACATTGTACAGGCTCGCGCCTTTTTCCAGGAGAGATTTGCCGATGGGGAAGGCCGCGTACAAGGGGCCCATGGCCACCGTGCCGAGCAGAAGGGCGATGGACGCTCCTCTGGCCCCCGAGGCCTCGCCCATGAGCCGTTCGATGGTTTGTTTCGGTACCCAGGCGTCGAACAGCCCGCATATGACAAGGATCGGGGGGAGAATGGAGACCATCTCCAGCAGGTAATCCTTGGAGACGAACAGGACGGAAAGCGCCTTTTCGGGACGGCTCGCGTAGACCAGCGCCGTGGCCGCCGCCAGGATCGCCAAAATCACCGGCCCGGGTTTGATCTTCATCTTAGGAAAACTCCCATGACAAAAGCGATGACCAGGGCGAAAACGAAGCTGAGGGAATTCCTCCAGAAGGTGAACCTCTTACCGAAAAATTTCATTTCGAGGGGAGCCGTGATCACGCCGACCATGACCAGGGTCGTGACGAACGCGGCGATCGCCCCGACATCCGCTCCTTGCCTGAGAAAGGACGCGGCCAGTGGGAAGGCGATGAAGGCGGGAATGAGGACGACGGAACCGAAAGCGGCCGCCATGATAACCCCCTGAAATCCGGCATCCCTGCCGATGGTCTTTAAGATCAACCCCGGGGGAAGAAAAGTCAGGATGAAACCGATCGTCCAGATGATGGCGACGATGGACGGAGCCAGGGACAGGAACGACCGGCGGAAAAAGCGAATGGCCGCCTGGGTTTTCTCCCGGCTCTTGGTCCAGGACAGGAGAAGCCCCGCTCCCGCAATACCCCAGATCACCGCAGTGAACATCCCGGTTTACCTCACCTGGAAGCCCTGGCCGCCGAGGCGGGTTTCTATAAGGATTTCCGGTTCGATGATGACCCGGCTCTTGATAGAGTTGGCGACGAGGCTATATTTTTGCGCCGACTCGAGCGCGCGGTGGACCCGTTTTTCGACGGCTTCCCTGGGTTCGTTCCCGGCGCGAACGGTGATCCGGGGCCGCAAAACGACGGTCGTGAATATCTCCGTCCGGTCGAGCTCGATGAGCTTCGTCCCTTCGGCCCGGCATTCGTAGGACGCGAGGTCCAGCCGGAAGCGCTCGGCCGCCCAGATGAACATCAGCATGACGCACGTGTTGACCGCGCCGACGAAGGCGTCCTCAGGCGTCAGGACCCCGGCCTCGCCGTGTGAAGCCGGGGGCGCGGAAAAGTCCATCTCGGGCCCGTTGCCGAGCTTCAGATGTCCCCGGTGCCCGCCCGTCCAACTCACGGAGGTTTCGTAGAGTTCGGTTTTGGCCATCAGCGCTTCTCCCGGCCCGGGCCGCCGGCCATGCCCTTGGGCTTCCTCTTCAAAAGCCGGTCCGTTTCCTCCACGATCTTTCCGGCGACCGCATCGGCCAGCCGCATCCCGGACTCGTCGAGCCGCCTGGCCGTGCCGATCGTTCCGCAGCCGCTTTCCTTCGCGACCTCCGTCGCAACGATCGACGCCGCGGGCTTGGCGCTGTATTTTTCCGTGGCCAGGGCGGCGCACCGTTTATCGCACCCGTCGACGGCGATGGTCGGATAATAACGGGCGAAGGCCCGTTCCCCCTCGCCTCCCGCAAGGAACAGCGGCAGGCAGAGTGTCACGGTGTCGTCAGGGCGGAGCGTCTCGAGCACTTTCCGGACAGCCCTGCGGGTCACCGTGCCCTCAGGCAACTCTTCGCCCGAGCAGGAGATCAGCCCCACTTTTTTTCTAGGCAGGTTAGGCATGGCCGCCCTCCGTGTCGACTTCATCGACGATCTTCGCGGCTTCATCGGCCGTCGCCCGGGCCAGCCGCAGGCCGTCCTCGTTGAGGTCGCAGACGCCTTCGGGCTTGAGGCCGCGATGGCGGCGGACGACATCGAAGACCGCGATCTTGTGCACTTTGGCGGCGCCGGAGCAGGCCAGACCCTTGGCCGCACACTCGAGCTTGCAGCCGTCGATAGCGATCGCCTCGCCGCCAGCGACTTCGCGCCGCGCGTCTTCGTCCCCCATGACAAGGAGAGCAAGGGCGACGATCTTCGTTTTGTCGGGACGGAGGTCCTCGGCGAGGACAAAAGCCGCTTCGCGGGCCGCCGCACCAAGGCTTTTCCCGATCCCGCTGCAGGGGACGACGGGGATCTTGCGCCGCTTTCCGCTCATCGCAGGACCTCCGCCTCCGCCTGCACTTTGGCCAAGGCTAGGTATTCGGCCACCGTCTTCAAGGCTCCGCGCGCCGCCTCGCCATCCTCGACTTCGAGGACGGCCAGCCAACCCATCCCGTAGGGATCCTGGTTGACGAGCTCGGGAGCGGTCAAGAGGTCGCCGTTGACTTCGACGACCTTGCCGGCCACAGGCGAAGGGATGCTGAGGTTAACCTTGATCGTCTCGACGACGGCCACCTCGTCCCCTAACCGGACCTGAGTCCCCTCCTCTTTGGGCTCGGCGAAGGCGACGTCCCCGTTCCTCTGCTGGGTGAAATCGGAAAGCCCGATGCGCGCCCGCAACCCCTCGAACCTGACCCAGATCCCGGCCTCGCTGTAATAGAGGCCGGCGGGAAATCGGAACAAGAATTTATCGACCGCCAGCTCCAGGATCTTTCGGACGAGCGTTTCCTCGATCCAAGCGTGGACTTCGTCGCGGCAGCGGCGGAAACAGGCCAGGACTTCCTCGTCCGTTCCCGTGCAGGCCGCCGGGTCGTCGAACGCGTGGTGGATGTAGTCCTTGCCGCCGGGGAAGAACGGACAATCCGACTGCTTATCGTCGCAGACCATCACGACATGATCGAAGCGCTGGCCTTCGAACACGTCGATGCTCTTCGAATGATGACCGTTGATATCGATCCCGATCTCGGCCATGGCCTGGATCGCCCCGGGATGGACCCTCGTAGCCACCGTCCCGCCGCTCGAGGCCAGGAACCTGTCTCCATAAAGGGCGTTGACCAGGCCCTCGGCGATCTGGGACCGGGCGGAATTGTGGACGCAGATAAAGAGGATCGTTTTCCTTTCCACTGTTTCCCTCCTGTTGACGATAAGCGGGCTCACGGGCATTGGATGACCCCCTGGGCCCAGAGGCAGCCTCCGCACACCGGGAAAGTGTTCCCGTAGCAGTCCTCTTCGTTCGATTCGAGCATGGAGCAGCCGCCGCAGACGTGGCAGGGCGAATAATCGAAGGCTTTGACCTTCTCCCGGAAGTCCGCGTAGGCCTTCGAATTCCAGACCTCGAAGAGGTCGCCCTCGCGCACGTCGCCGAAAGAGTGGGACCGGACCCGGCGCTCGAGCCCGTAAAGGTAGGTCCGATGGGAGTGGAGCAGGCCCATACAGGGAGCGACCTTCCCGTCCCAGCGGACGAAGGAGGCGCGCTCGTGGACGAAACGACAGCGTCGCGCATCGACAGCGATCCTGTTGCCCATGAAGGTCAAGTTCTCGAATCCCTGGAACAGGCTGAAGATCGTGTCCTTGGTCGTGTTGTTGACGTCGATGCGGGGCAGGCTGAGCTCGGTCTTGCCGGGAGCGAACGTGAACGTTTCGAGGGTCAGCGTCTGGAGGCAGAGCATTTCTTTTTCCATCGCCTCGCTGTACGGCAGGACGTGGCTGACGATGATGCGGCGGGCCCCGACGGACCGGGCCAGGCGGTCGAGGTGCTTGACGTCGCCGAGGTTCGTCTTCATGACGACGAAAGCGATGCCGATGTCGATCCGATGTCCGTCCCGGCCGTTTCGCCGGCCGAGCCGTTCGACGTTCTCGAGGACGAGGGGGAAGCTCGCGCCCTCGCGGATCGTTTCGAAGCTCTCTTCGGTCGTCCCGTCGAGGGATATCCAGAGAGTGTCGAGACGCTCCCGGAGCAGGCCGTCGATCCGGGCATCGTCGAGGAGCGTCGCGTTGGTCGTCATCTCGGCGCGAAGGCCCAGGGCTTTGACGGCGCGGATCATGTCGAGGATGCGGGGATGGGCGGTCGGCTCGCCGAAGCCGCCGAACATGACCGTTTCGAGGTGGGGGAAGCGGGCGATCTGGCTGACGAGACGGTCGAAGATCGTCTCGTCCATGTCGCCCGTGGGATCGTCCCAAGTGTTGCGGATGCAGGTCCGGCAAGACAGGTTGCAGCGCGAGGTGGGTTCGATATAAAGACGCTTCAGGCTATGGATGTTGGGCAGGATCTCGACACGGCCGTGGTCGCGGACGACATCGATCTGGAGATCGGCAGCGAGGCCGAGTTCTTTGGCCAGCTCGGGAGGGATCGACAAGCGGCCGTCCTGCCCGACGTTAACCCCATACGTTTTCGTCCGAGATTCGCCGGGATCCCTGCGGCGGAGAACCGCGTCGATCTCACCCTTTTCGCTATAGACCCGGCCGCCTTCGCCCATCAGTCGCCCACTTTCCTCCGAGCACGAGTCAATCTTGGAATTACTAATGCGTGTGTTCTCAAGCTTGCGCCTCCAAGATCCAACCCTTGATCTCCTCGGGCCGGGGGATGCGACCGGCACACCTGACTTTGCCGTTGATGACCAGGGCGGGTGTAGACAAGATCCCGAAAGTCATCATTTGCTTGATGTCGGCTACTTTTTCGACATTCGCGGCGATATTCAGCTCGGCCAGGACGTTGATCGTCCTTTTCATAAGGTCTTCGCAGCGCGGGCAGCCCGGGCCTAGTATTTTGATATCCATTTGTGTCTCCTTTTCCAGTCCCGGAACTTCAGGCCGAGGATTGATGGGTCTCCGCACTGTGACGCTTCCGAACGTTCTCCCTGACGCACACGGCGAGACGCTCGATGTCCCTAAGAACGAATTCCGACTCGGCCAGATCGGGGCCGGCGAACTGCCGAACGAACGGCGCGAGGTTCTCCTTGACGCTCTGGGGAATGCTGTAGATGATCCACCGTCCTTCCCGCTTATCCTCGACCAGATCCGCGTCCCGGAGGAGCCTGAGCTGGTGGGAAATGCGGGACTGCGACATGTTAAGGACGAACGTCAGCTCGCAGACGCAGAGATCGCGCTCCATGAGGAGAAGGAAGATCCTTAGGCGGGTAGGCTCGGAAAGGGCCTTGAAAGCTTTTATGATTTCTTTCATTATATTCCCTCACATGAATATATTTTCATATATATCATGCGTTGTCAAGAATTGCCCAGTTTTGTGCCAAGCCACCGGGTAATTTTGCTGATTTTTCTTGATTATTATTATAATATATGACAATATGTTCATGTATTATCAACAAATGGAAGTGATCATGGAAAACTGCTCCATTCCCGTAAAAAAGAAAAACCCGCTGGGCAGGAAATGGTGGATATTATTATCGCTCCCCGCCTGGATCGCCTTGTATCTGCATCTGAGAAACATCGCAGACCTCCTTGTTTTCGGGCTATTGAAAATGCCCGCTGGGTCGCGCCTTGCCGAAACGCTGCGCTTCTTTCTTTACGAGGTTCCCAAGGTCCTCATGCTTCTCGTTCTGATCGTCTTCGCGGTCGGCATCGTCCGGACCTATTTCTCGCCCGAAAGGACGCGCCGGCTCCTCCAAGGCAAATCCCTCTTCGTCGGCAATATCATGGCGGGAGCCTTGGGGATCGTAACGCCTTTCTGTTCGTGCTCGGCCATTCCCCTCTTCCTGGGCTTCGTCGAAGCCGGCATTCCCCTCGGCGTGACGTTCTCGTTCCTGATCGCCGCGCCGATGATCAACGAGGTCGCCGTCGTCCTTCTCTTCGGCCTGTTCGGCTGGAAAACGGCGCTCCTTTACGTTTCGACCGGGCTCGTCATCGCCATAACCGCGGGCT
>Ga0315278_10000686_pt1 | contig 29543 bp, 31 predicted proteins | sample YL17G06_0_MG_FD_203880 | JGI IMG/M metagenome (GOLD analysis project Ga0315278, IMG submission 203880) | Sediment microbial communities from Yellowstone Lake, YNP, Wyoming, USA - YL17G06_0 | ecosystem: Environmental > Aquatic > Freshwater > Lake > Sediment | place: USA: Wyoming | collected... | reverse complement strand
TTCGACTCCCCGATCGCCGCGGCCGGACCGATGCAGGTCTGACCGCCGCTTTCCGCCGACGCCGCGATCACGCGGCTCCACTCGGCGGGAAGCTGGAGCAGGCGCAGGGTGTGCCCGGTCGGCGCCGTGTCGATGATCAGCGCGTCGAAGCGGCGATCCTGCTCACGGGCGCCGTCGATGACGTCGGTGAAGCAATCGAAGGCGGCGACCTCCGAAGTGCACGGGCCACCCATCTGCTCTTCCATCACCCGGATCATCTCGGGCGGGAACGCCGCGCGGAGCGGGGCCAGTGCGCGTTCCTTGTACTCTTCGGTCGCGCGGTCGCCGTCGATTTCCATCGCGAACAGGTTCGGGACGGCGGCGATCGGCACGACGCCGTGGCCGATCGCCTGCTCGAAAACGTCGGCGAGGTTGGACGCGGGGTCGGTGGTGACGATCAGCGTGCGCAGACCCTTTTCGGCAAATCGCACCGCGGTCGCGCAGGCCATCGTCGTCTTGCCAACGCCGCCCTTCCCCGAGAAGAACGTGAACCGGGTGTTCATCGGGCGACGCCGTTCAGGACCTCCCGGATCTCATGAATCGATGCGTAGGCCCCCGACTTCACGATGCGCCCGTTCACGACGGTGATCGGAAGGGCCGACGTGCTGCGGGCGCGGACCGCCTGCATCACCTCGGTATTGGCCGTGAACGCCGCTGGGTGGGTGCCCGGCTGGTAGCGCGCGACCGTCACGCCTAAGGACTCGAGGGTGCGGACCGTCTCCAGAAGATCGAGCAGAGTCTGATCCTGCACCGGGCCGCACATGCCGGTCGGGCAACACATCGGGGGCTCGAAGATTTCGACCTGGACCGTGTTTTCGACCTTGCTCTCGCTCATGTTTGCCTCGTTCAGGACGTTTGCGGGTTCGTCGCCGCCTCGGGCGCGGGGAACCAATGCCGCGTCCGGTTGCAGAAAGCGCACACGGAGAGCATCACCGGCACCTCGACGAGCACGCCGACGACGGTTGCGAGCGCGGCGCCCGAATCGGCGCCGAACAGCGTGATGGCCACCGCGACCGCCAGTTCGAAGAAGTTGCTCGCCCCGATGAGCGCGCCCGGGGCGGCCACGTTGTGCGGAATCTTGAAGAGGCGCATCAGTCCGTAGACGAGCCCGGAGTTGAAGTAGACCTGGATGAGGATCGGCACCGCGATCAACAGCACGTGGCCGAAGTGCCTCGTGAGGTTGTCCGCCTGGAACGCGAAGATCAGGACGAGCGTCGCCAGGAGCGCGATCGTCGTGATCGGATGGAAGAACGGAAGGTAGACGCTCTCGAACCAGGACTTGCCCTTCGCACGGATCAGAAACAGGCGGCTCAGGCTTCCCAGAACGAGCGGGATGACGATGAAGGCGACGACGCTGTAGAGCAGGACGAGGAACGGGACCTGGAGACCGGCTGCGCCGGCGACGAGGAAGCCGACGATGGGCGCGAAGAGCACCAGCATGATCAGGTCGTTCAACGAGACCTGGACCAGCGTGTAGGCCGGATCGCCGTCGGTGAGATACGACCAGACGAAGACCATCGCGGTGCAGGGCGCCGCCGCGAGAATGATCACGCCGGCGACGTACTGGCCGGCGAGCTCGGGGCCGATCCACGGAAGGAAGAGGTGCTTGAAGAAGAGCCATCCGAGAAACGCCATCGAAAACGGCTTGACGACCCAGTTGACGAAGAGGGTGATGAGCAACCCTCCGGGCCGCTTCCGGACACCCAGGAGACTGCCGAAGTCGATCTTCAGCATCATCGGGTAGATCATCAGCCAGATGAGCAACGCGATGGCGACGTTGATCCGGCTCCCCTCGCCGAATTCGAGGTCTCGAATCGCCGCCACGAACCCGGGGACGAGCTTGCCGAGGGCGACGCCGACGACCATGCAGAGCGCGACCCACACCGACAGGTAGCGCTCGAAGACGTTGAGGCGCCTGCGCGGCGCGGCGCGCTCGACGAGCTGTAAGACCAACGTCTCGATGCGATCACGCACGCGGCGGAAATCGTCGTCGCTCCTCGCCTTCGGATCCTGAAGATCCCAATCGAGCCGGGTCGTAGCCGTAAGGTGTGGGCACGCGTCGCCACAGCCCATCGTCACCACTGCGTCCCAGGTCACACCCGTGGGGAGGTCGTCGAGACCTTTGGACCTCTGCGCACCCAGGTCGATCCCGCGTTCTTTCATGAAGGCGGCCGCGCGCGGGTTGACCTGGCCGGATGGCCGCGAGCCTGCGCTGTGGGCCGCGACGCGGCCGCGCCCGGAAGCGCGCGCGAACCCCTCGGCCATCTGCGACCGGCAGGAGTTCTCGACGCAGACGAACAGAACGTGCGGAAGTCGCTCAGGCATGAGGACGCTCGGCCACGGCGCACAGTAGGACGAGAGGCGTCTTGAGGACTTTCTTGAGCCGCCGCTGGTCCTCGAGGATCTTGGCATCGCGGACCAGCGCCGCTCGGACCAACCGGAGCACGTCCTTCGCGTAGGGGTTGTGGCCCTCGCCGGCCAGGGCGTAGTGGACCCAGCGTCCGTCTCGCCGGTCGTCGACGAGCCCCGAGGCCTTCAGGAGCGCCAGGTGCTTCGAAACCGTGGACGGGGCGAGCCGCAACACCGCCTGGATCTGGCAGACACACAGCTCGCGATCTTCGAGCAGTTTCAGGATCCGGGTCCGCGTCGGGTCGCCCGCGGCTTTCAGCGCCGCTTCGAGCTGTCGCATCGTCGCCTCCATTATTTCGCCATATGGCGAAGTGTAGAAGGCAGATCGCGTCCCGTCAATCGGCGAAGACGCACGAGATCCCGACCGATTCGAGCCGGAATTCGGAGTTGCGCATGAGGCGAGCGTGCCCACCATGGGGATGGAGGTGGGCATGACGGACACGAAACGCCTGGGGTTCGACCCGAAGCTAGTGAACGCCGGCGGCGGGAAAGGCGTTTGCGGGCGCGCGGTGACCACTTAATCAGTTGGGCGACCGTCATCGGCTTGGGGACCAACCCGGGACGACCGCCCCGTTGAGTTGCGGTGATGGAGAGGCTTGTCCATCGGCTCCGTTCAGGGCGGACAGGGCGTCACCACCTGGGGCGACGCGCACTGTGCCGAGCCCACGGGACGCTCGGTGTCGAACCCTGCGGGGTAGTTCTTGCTTTTTCCGTAGGAGCCCTCCGTCACGACGTTGTGCGGAACGACGAGGTAGTACCGGCTGCCGGCGCCGGGAGTGATCTGCTCCGTCAGCGGTGTGCCGGCGTCGGTGCAGGTCGCGAGTGTGTGGCTGTACCAGGTCCCGAGCTGGCCCTCGTAGATGCCGTAATCGAGGGCACCGTCCGAGCAGCTCACCGACCAGCTCAGCGCGATGTTCGTCGAGGCGGGGACCTTGTCCACGGTGATGGTCGGCGGCACGAGCCCGGGGTTACCGACCCAGGAGAGCCCGTCCACAGCAGAGCTCGCGGGCCAGCCGGCGAGCGTTTCCCAGATGGCGAAGCCCGCGCCGTTCCACGACACGACCTGTCCAGGGGAGTACGTACTCGCCCCGAGCGTCGTCGGGACGTCGAACGCGAGGAGCCGCAGGGTACCCAGCGTCTCAGCTCCGATGACGTTGCTCGTCGTCGGGACCCCGGCGACCGAAGATGCGAAATCGGGGTTCGCCGCCGCCAACGTCCAGCTCGCGCACCCCGGCCCGGTCCGTTGGAACCGGACGAGGTCGGCGGCCTCGAACGTCGACGCGCCGATCGTCGTGGGAACGTCAAAACTCAGGATCAGGTCCCCGGTGTCGCCGCCGTCGAGAGTGGCGGCGTCTACGTTGGCGTAGCTCGGCACGCCGACCACGCTTCCGCAGAAGAAGGTGCTGTAGGCCCCGCTCACGGTGTTCACCCGGATCACGTCCCGCGGGTCCGCGTCCGTCCCTCCGAGCGCTCCTCCCAGATTGTTGGCGGCCTCCACCGAGAACAGCCAGTTCGCCGGTTTGTCCATCTTCTGGATCGCGTCGAGGGTCGGACTTCCGGCGACGGTCAGCGCCAGCGTGTAGGAGACCGGCAGCCGGATGTACTTGTAGATCTCGGACGGGAGGAGCGTCGTCGAGGTCGCCGACTCGGTGGTCGGCACGTCCGTGCAGACGTAGAGCGGCGTTGCGGCCCGAGCGGCGAACCCGGCGAGACCGAGAACGACGAAGAGCAGGAGTAGTCGTTTCATGGCTTCTCACCCACGCGGTTGGTCCGCCCGCTCAGAAGAGGTTCGGAATCAGGTTCTGCTGCGACGTCGCGTTGTTGTACGGCGCACAGTTGAACGTCTGGTTGCACGACTCGGGAGGGGTCAGCGGCGGATTGCCGGGGCAAATGACCATGGCACCCGCGTTGCCTCGCGCCATGTTCCTGCCGAACCCGTTCCCGCAGCCCGTGAACAGCAGCCCGTAGCTCGAGTTCCCGTTGAGGATGTTCCCCTCGATGAGATTCATCGTGCTTTCGACCCAGAGGCCGCACCCGGGGAGCCCCGCCGCGCCGCCGTTGTTGGAGGAGTTGTTCTTGAGCACGAGGTTGTTGAACGACGCCGGGTTCAAGTGGATGCCGTGGTTGGTGGAGCGCTCGACGACGTTGTCGAAGATCTTGCTCGCGTAGGTCGTCCGGAAGTAGATTCCGTCGGTCGACGCCGACTCGATGGTGTTCTCGGAAACGAGGGCACCCTGGCTCTGATCGACGAAGATCCCGTATCCGAGGGGCTGCACACCCGTGAGCGATTCGACCGTGTTGTGGGCGATCGTGAGGCTCGAGGCACCCAGAACGTAGATCCCGCCGCCGCTGCGGCGGATCACGTTGTGCTCGATCTCTCCAACCGCGGTGTTCATCGCGGTCCAGTTGATGCCCCATCCGGCAGCGTTCGTCACCTGGGTCCGACGAACCACGGCGCTCTCAACGGTCGCCAGGGCGAACCCATCGGAGGTGACGTCGCGGCAGAGGATGTCCTCGATGACGACCTTCCGGTAACCGGGGCCCGGGAGCGTCCCGATGCAGTTGTTACCACTGGCGAGGGTGCCGTTCCGGATGACGACATGGTCCGCGGGCGGCACGATCATGATGACCGGGCCGGCAGCTGCGCCGCCTGAGACGACGAACCCGTTGAGGTCGAGGTCCACGTCCGGGGCCTGGATGATGATGGGCCCGGGAATGTTCCGGGTCACGATGTACTTGCCGGAGGCTGGAATCGGCCCCGGCTGGTAGACCGGGGTGCGTCCCTCGGCTGCGAGGGCTGCCCCCGTCCCGAGAAGCAGCAGACAGAACACGACGACACAGACACCCCTTCGACTCATACGCTCCTCCTTTCGGGTCACGGACGGCTTGGTGGGAATCCCGTCCCGGAAATCCCAGAAGAGGGATCCCCACGTGTCTCGCTCTGGCCCGCGGGTTCATTCGAACCCGGTCGTGGATATTGGATTCAAACGACGGCGCGCCGTCTATGGTGCAAATGCACCAGTTTTCGTCACGGGACGGGAAAGGGTGCGCTCGCCGGGGATCGGGCACCGACAGATCCCGACCGATTCGAGCCGGAATTCGGAGTTGCGCATGAGGCGAGCGTGCCCACCATGGGGATGGAGGTGGGCATGACGGACACGAAACGCCTGGGGTTCGATTCGAAGCTGGTGCACGCCGGCGGCCCGAAAGACGCTTACGGGAGCGCGGTGACGCCGATCTACCAGACCTCCACGTTCCGCTTCGACAGCGCGCAAGACGGCGCCGATCGTTTCGCGGGACGCTCGGACGGGTTCATCTACACCCGGCTCGGGAACCCCACGATCCGCGCGCTCGAGACCTGCATCGCCGAGCTCGAGGAAGGCGTCGGCGCCGTGGCGACGAGCTCCGGCATGGGCGCGGTGACCACCGCCTACCTCGCGTTGCTCTCGAGCGGCGACCACATCGTCAGCACGGCCGCGGTCTACGGACCCTCGCGAACACTGATGGAGAAACATCTCTGGCGGTTCGGCCTCACGGCCACCTACGTCGACACTTCGGATCTCGGCCTGGTGCGCTCCGCCATGAGGCCGGAGACGAAGATGATCTTCGTCGAGACGCCCTCGAACCCGCTCATGCAGATCACCGATCTGCGAGGAGTGGCCGCGATCGCGAAGGAGCATGGCGCGCTGCTCGTGGTGGACAGCACCTTCGCCTCGCCCTTCCTCCAGAAGCCGATCGCGCTCGGCGCCGACGTGGTCCTGCACTCCGTGACCAAGTTCATCAACGGGCACGCGGACGTCGTGGGCGGCGTGCTGATCGCCCGCGAAGACGCCCTCTACCGGCGCCTTCGCGAGATGATGATCCTGACCGGCTGCAACATGGACCCGCACCAGGCCTACCTCGTTCATCGCGGGCTCAAGACGCTCTCGCTGCGCATCGAGCGGGCGCAAACCAACGCGATGGAGATCGCGCGGTGGCTCGAGCAGCGCGACGACGTACGGTGGGTCAGATACCCCGGCCTCCCGTCGCACCCCCAGCACGCTCTGGCGCTAGAGCAGATGAGCGGCCCGGGCGCCGTCATCAGCTTCGAGCTCGTCGGCGGCTTCGAGGCCGGCGCAGCGCTCATGAACCGGGTCAAGGTCGCGGTCTTGGCGGTGTCCTTGGGAGGCATCGAAACGCTGATCGAGCATCCCGCCTCGATGACCCACGCCGGGGTCCCGCCAAACGAGCGGGCGATCGCGGGCATCACGGACGGGCTCGTGCGGTATTCGGTGGGGATCGAGGACGTCCGCGACCTCCTCGAGGATCTGCGGCAGGCGCTCGAGGGTTCCAATGAACGAGAAGCCGTTCCAGGACTACTACCCGGACGACGTGAGCCATTGCTACGGATGCGGCAGGCTGAACCCGGACGGGTTGAAGATTCAGAGCCGCTGGGACGGCGCTGAAACCGTCTGCACGTTCATGCCGCGGAGCTGCCACACGGCGATTCCCGGGTACGTCTACGGCGGCCTGATCGCGTCGCTGATCGACTGCCACGGCACCGGAACGGCGGCGGCGGCCGCGTACCGGGCCGAAGGGCGTGCGATGGACTCGCAACCGCCGCTGCGCTTCCTGACGGCGTCGCTGCAGGTCGACTACCTTCGCCCCACGCCGATCGGCGTCCCGCTCGAAGTCCGCGCGCGCATCGAAGACGTGAAAGGCCGCAAGGTCACGGTGACCGCCACCGTGTCGGCCGACGGCGAGGTCTGCGCGCGGGGCCGCGTCGTGGCCGTCCAGATGCGCGAACTGCCGACGGTCGCTCCCCCACCGCGGTCTTGAAAAAGGGGACACTCCCCTTTTTCGCCGCAGGGCGGTATCCGGGGAGCCTTGCAAGAAAAAGGGGAGTGTCCCCTTTTTCAGCGCTAGTCGACGCCGTGGTCGTGGAGCTTGATGATCTGATCGACCGTCAGGTCCGGGTAGCCGGCGGACTGGACGCGCGCGACGTACTCCGGTTTCACGCCGTGATCGTGCAACTTGATGATGTCGTCGGCGCTCAGAACGGGAGCGCCGGGTGACCTCAGCGCCCTGACGAACTCGCCGTCGATCCCGTGATCCTTGAGGCGCAGCAAATCGGAGACGGTTACGTCCTTGAGGCCCGAGGTTTTGACCTCGGTCGCGAAGGCGAGCGAGACGTCGCGGAGGGCCAGGTTGAGGAGCTCATCCTCCCCGATGGTCTCGTAGCCGAGCACGCCGAGCTTGGTGGCGTAGGTCGGGTTCGGAACGAATCGGAAGTCTCCACGGCCGAGCCCGAGCGTCAGGGTGCCTTCGAATGCGAACGTGCCCGCGTCGCGGTCCATGGTGAAGCTCACCGACGCGTGGGCGGAATGCCGTTGCTCCGAGGTCAGGCCGTGCAGATCTTCGAGGGGCTGATCGTTCCCCCACTCCCAACGGGTCGTCGCGTTGCGATACGCGACGGTGAGGTGCGCCGTGTCTCCGGGGGTCCAGTTGTTGAGGCTCCACGTCCCCTTGACGGGCGTGGCGGCGTCGGCCGCGTAGGCTGTCAGGCACAACCCGGCGCAGAGGAGGACTCCGCCGATGGTGATGGAGAGCTTTTTCATCGCGACCTCTTTCAGATAACGCCGGAGCGGCGCAGCTTGAGGATCTGCTCCAGGCTCATGTTGTCGAAGCCCTGTTGTTTCATGTCGTAAAGGCGATCCGCCGTGACGTCGTTCTGCCGAAGCGTGATGACCTCGCGAGCGGTGAAGGGCCCGAACCCGAGAGCCCGGATGCGGCCCATGTCGTCTCCGCGAGCGTCGTTCTCGCGCAGGCGAATGACGGTCTCGAAGTCGAGATCGCTCACCAACCCGGACGACACCATGCTCGCCACGAAGTCGGGATCGACGCCGTGGTCCCGCAGCCGGATGAGTTGCGGCACAGCGGGAACACCCAGACCGGCCCCAAGCATGTTCTTGACGTAGCGCGGCTCGACCGCGTGATCCTTGAGCGCGATGATCTCGTCGACCGAGAGCTTGGGGTATCCCGAGGCGGTGAGCTCTGAGAGGAATCCCGAAGCGTCGCCGGTGGGCTTCGGCGCAGTGCCGGCGGTCGCCGGGGCGGCCTGCGGCGACGTCGCGGCGACAACCGCCGCAAGGACCAGGGCCGCCGGCACGAACGCGCCCAGCCAGGCGGGAGGGGCGTTACCTTGCCGCTGCTCGCGGTTCAGCAAACGCTGGATGCGTGAGAGCAACGATCCGCCGTCCGCCGCGACGACGAGGGCGGGACGGCGCCCCCTCAACCCTTCGAGCGTGGCCAGCGCGCGGACGTACAACGAGACGTTGCCGCAAGCGGCCACGGCGAGATCGTCGCAGCAGTGCTCGCGCTCTTCCCGAATCCGTCCGCTGACCCACCAGACCGCCGGGTGGTAGAAGAGCACCGTCTCGACGGCCGTCTGCGCGAGGTTGACCAGGTAGTCGTGACGGCGCACGTGAGCGAGTTCGTGAGCGATCAGAAGCTCGATCTGCTCTGGCGTCAGCGCGGTGAAGGCGCTGACGGGGAACAAGACCACCGGCCGCAGCCAGCCCAGCGTGGCGGGCACTTCGGCGGCCGCCGTGTTCAAAATGCGAACGGTCCGGCGAATGCCCAGCCGCTCACTCAGGCGCCGGGCGGCGCGCTCGACGGACGCGGCAGCGGGCGAGGTCTTCAAGCTCTTCAGCCGCTGCGCCAGCGCCCACCCCGCAAGAGAACGCAGGCCGAGGATCGCGACCCCCGACAGCCAGATCGGCACGAGCCACAAGAACCAGACGGGCTCGGCCGCGGACGGAAATGTCGGCGATCCCGTCACGGCGGCCATGACCGGGGCGAACGACGCGGCGACGGCCGACGCCGGCGACGGCGTCGTGGCCGGAGGGAGGCGCATCACCAGAAACGTCATCAAAGGCACAAGCAGCATCGCCCCGAGGGCGCCGCACAAGACGGCATAGCGTGTCGTGGGACGCGCCCGTCGAAGGGCGGCGACGACGAACCCGGCAACGAGGGCGATGGCCGCGCCCTGCCAAATGAAGTGAACCAAGGCCCAGGCGAGGGCGACGATCGTGACGCTGTTCATTTCAGCTTTCCCTCCATCTCGTCGAGCGTGCGGCGGATCTCCGCCAGCTCCTTGGCGCTTGCGCGCTTGCTCGACAGGGCGTGCATGACGAGTCGCGACGCCGACCCGCCGAAGACCTTGTCCACCAAGTTACCCATGAGCTGGGACTGGGTTTGATCGCGAGGAATGCGGGCCTTGTAGATGTGGGCCCGCTGCTTCTCGTCGCGGCGGACGAGATCTTTGCCCGCCATGATCTGGAGCAACTTGAGGGTCGTCGTGTAGCCGGTGGGTTTGTCGGCGTTCAAGGCGTCGTGAACCTCGCGCACCGTGGAGGGGCCTCGGGTCCAAAGGACGTGCAGGATTTCGAGCTCGGCTGCCGTGGGGCTCTTTCGCATGCCCACAGCATGTACGAAGACGTTCGTAGACGTCAAGAGGCTTTTTTCTTTGGAGGCGGGTTCACCAGATGCGGACGCGATCCTTGGGGTCGAGGTAGAGCGCATCCTCGGGCTTCACATCGAAGGCGGCGTACCAGGGGTCGAGGTTGCGGACCGTGGCGGCGCGGTAGCGGCCGGGGGCGTGGGCGTCGACGATCACCTGCTGCCGCAACGCGGGCTCGCGGGGCTTCACCCGCCAGCTCTGCGCGAAGCTGACGAAGAACTGCTGGTCGCCCGAAAACCCGGAGACGATGGGCGCGGGTTTGCCGCCCAAGGCCAGCTTGTACGCATCGTAGGCGGCGGCCAACCCGGCCACGTCGGCGAGGTTCTCCCCGAGGGTCTGCTTCCCGTTGACGGCCAGGTCGGGGAACGGACGGTAGGCGCCGTACTGCGCGACGAGGGCTGCCGCCTCCGCTTCGAAGTGCTGGGAATCCTCCGGGGTCCACCAGTTGCTCAGCTTGCCGGCCGCGTCGAAGAGCGCTCCCTGATCGTCGAAGCTGTGGCTGATCTCGTGACCGATGACCGCGCCGATCGATCCGTAGTCCATGGCGATCGGGCGGTTCGGATCGAAGTAGGGCGGCTGCAAGATCGCCGCGGGGAAGTTCATCGCACTCATGGCGGGTAGGTTGACCGCGTTGACGAGCTGGGGGTTCATGACCCACTCGGAGCGATCGACCGGTTGCCCGAGCTTGGCGAGGCTTTGGCTTCGCGCGAATAACCCAGCGCGCTCCGCGTTGCCGAACGCGTCGCCGCGCACGATCTCGAGGCCGGAATAGTCGCGCCACGTATCGGGATAGCCGACGCCGACCTCGAGCACCGCCAGCTTGGCCTTGGCCTTGGCTTTGGTTTCGGGGGTCATCCAGGCAAGCTGGTCGATGCGCCGGCCGAAGGCGGCCAGGATGTTGGCGACCATCTCCTGCGCCCGCGCTTTCTCCGACGGGGAGAAGTACTTCGCCACGTACAGCTTGCCGACCGCTTCCCCCAGCGCGACGCTGGTCGCCGCGACCCCGCGTTTCCAGCGGTCGCGAAGCTGCGTTACACCCTGGACGGCCGTCCCGTGGAATCGGAACGACTCCTCGACGAACGCGTTCGGCAAATACGCCGCCGTGTGCTCGATGGCGTGGAAGGTCAGGAAATCACGCCACACGTCGAGGGGCTGGCTGGCGACGAGTGCTGCGATCCCGGTGAACGCGCTCGGCTGCCACACGACGAATTCGGACTGCTTCTCGAGCCCGCCCGCCGCGAAGTAGGCGTCCCAGTCGAGGCCGGGAGCGCGGGAGGCGAACGTGCTCCGGCTCCAAGGGTTGTTCCCCTTAGCGACCTCTCCCGAGTCCTCGCGACTCCAGTGAGCCTCGGCGATCTTCCTTTCGAGCTCGAACACCTGGGCCGCACGCCCCTTGGCGTCCGGGGTGTGCGCCAGGGTCAACACGGCAAGGATGTGAGCCTGATACTTGATTCGAAGCTCCCTCATCCTGGGCGACGGATCGAGGTAGTAGGCCCGGTCGGGCATGTCGAGGCCGCCCTGCAAGAGGAACGGGACGTAGCGCGTCGGATCGTTCAGATCTTGAGCGACCCAGAGACCGAACAGATTGTCGGTTGAGAGGTTGGTCGCGTTCAACGCATCGACGTCGGCGCGCAACGTCGAACCGAGCGCGTGCGCCAGGTCTTTCCGGTCCGCAATCGCCGCGATCCGTAGGAGCTTGGCCGCGAGTGGATGCAGGCCCGCCGCCTCGATGGCGGCTTCGTCCATGAAGCTCGCGTAGAAATCACCGACCTTGCGCAGCTCGGAACCGGCAGCAGCGGACGTTTTCGCCGCGTTCTTGATCAGCTCGAGCGTGCGTTTTTCGGTCAGCTCGGAAACGACGGCGCCCGTGCCGTAGGACGCCCGATCGGGAGGGATCGACGTCCGCTTCAGCCAGGTTCCGTTCGCGTACTCGAAGAAATCGACCCCGGGCGCGACGGCGCGATCCATCCCGGCGACGTCGAGCCCGAGCGGTGATTTTACGGCGCCCAGAAGCGCGATCAGAAGGAGGAGCCCGGAAGTCGTGGTTTTCATACGGGAGGTTACGCGGACGCGCGAGGATTGTTCTAGAATCCGTCGCCGTGAAGAAGCTCGCCGTCGCCGCTGCCGTCCTTGCCTTGGCGCTTCCCGCGTTCGCGCAGACGCCGGAACCGCCGACGGAACCGGCGCCGGAGTCTCCGGCCAAGCCCAAGTCGTCCGTCAGATCGAAGTTTTTTTTCGGCGGAGGGGTCGGTGCCGCGTTCGGTGCGGTCGACTACGTCGAGATCGCGCCGCTCGTGGGCTTCAGGGTCGCGCCGCGGGTCGACCTGGGCGTGCAGCCGTTCTATCGCTGGACCAACGCCAGCTATTACTCGACGACCGACTACGGCACCCGTCTCTTCGCGCGGGTTCGCATCGTCTCGAGCTTCTTCGCCGAGGCGGACTTTCAGTTCACGAGCTACGAGTACCCCTACGAGTATCCCAACGGCTCCATCGGGACGACACGCGCTTCGAACAGCGCGTTCCTCGCGGGCGCCGGGTACACGGTGCCGCTCGGCCGCAGCGCGGGCCTCTATTTCTCCGCGCTGTACGACTTCACCTACGATAACGGCCCCCACGCCGCCTATGACTCGCCGGTGCAATTTCAGGTCGGAGTCGCCGTCGGGTTCTGACGGGCGCGCCCCGATTTCGGCCCACTTCCGGGCCCATGAGGTTCCCATGAAAAAGGCCGTCTCCACGATCACCCTGGCCGCCCTAGTTCTCGCTTGCGCATCCGTCGTTCCGTCCGTCCGCGCGGAGGACAAGGCCCTTCTCGACTGCTCGATGGAATTCTCGTTGAAGGGATGGTCGGCCTTTTACAAGACCTCCAAGGGCGAGGGCACGATCAAGTGCACGAACGGCCAGACTCTCGCTGTCACGGTCAAGAGCGAAGGCGGCGGGCTCACGTTCGGCAAGTCAGACGTCAAGAACGGGACAGGGCAGTTCTCGGGGGTCACGAGCATCGACGACACCCTCGGATCTTATGCCTACGCCGCCGCGGGCGCGGGAGCCGTGAAATCGTCCGCCGCGCGCGCGATGACCAAGGGCGAGATCTCCCTGGCGCTGGCGGGGACCGGTGACGGCTGGGACCTCGGCGTCGACTTCGGGAAGTTCACGATTTCGAAGTCCGCCCCGAAGAAGTAAGCCCGGTGCGGCTCGGTGTCGTCCTCGTCGTGCTCGCGACGATCGCCCTCGGTCCCGCGTGGGCCGAGGTCGAGCGGACCGCGAACCTCGCGGAACAGAGCAAGGAGATCGAGCGCCAGCTTGCGCTGATCCAGGAGCAGAAAAAGCGCATCGAGTCCCAAGACGGCGACATCAAGGCGTTACAGCAGCAGCTCGCAGACCAGGAGCAGACGCTCCTCTCCCTCAAGCGGCGGTTGGACGAGCTCGAAGCCGCGGGGGCGCCGCCAGGCACGGCGACGGGCACCGCCGCGCAGGCCGAAGAACAGCCCTCGAATCCGGAGCTGCCGGCGGACGTCGTGTCCGCGGGGGATTTCCCTGGCTCGATCCGGATCCCAGGGAGCGACGCCGCGGTGAAATTCGGCGCGCTGATCCGTACCGCGTTCGTCTTCACGCTGCAACCGCTCGTGTCGGACACGAGCTTCCTCACCTGGTCGATTCCCGTCGGTACTGTGCCGGCGGGTGACGGGGCCCGAACGGCGTTCACCGCGAACACCAGCCTGTCGCTCGTCAAAACCCCATCCGCGTTGACAGTGGACATCTTGCACGCGCCGGATCGCACCTCGAGTCCCCGCCTGTGGCGTCGTTGACCCCCGCGCGACAGTCCTTTACGTCAAGGGCGTAGAACTGTCTGGACCGCGCGACCCCCGAAAGCTGTCATCGAGGGAGCCGGATTGGATTCAGGCGAGGGACAGCCAAAGACATCAACACCCGCATCGGCAAGCTCTCGTTCACGCGCGACTTTGCCAACGGCACTTTGGCGAGTTCGCGAAACTCGACGCCGCTATCCGGCCCAACCTAAACCAGCTAAACTGCCAGCCATGAGCAAAGAACGATTCATCGAACGCCAACGCGAGGTACGCGAGAGCGCAGCCCGCCTCGCCGAGGCTGTTGCCCAGCCGGGAAGCGACCTCATTCGGGACGCCACCATCCAGCGATTCGAGTTCACCTTCGAGGTCGTTTGGAAAACCCTCAAGATCTACCTCGAACGACAGGGCCATGAATGCGGTGGCCCCCGCCCGACCCTGAAAAAGGCCTTCGTCGAGAATCTCATCTCCACGCCCGAGGCGGCCGATCACTGGCTGGCGATGCTCGATGATCGCAACCTGACCTCGCACGCCTACGACGAAGCACTGGCAAACCGTATCTATGGCCACATCCTCAACGACTACGCCCGCTTGCTCGGCAGCATGGCGCAGACAATCCAAACTCTGGAATGGGATTGAAAGCATGAACGCGCTCGCCCTTCGCGATCAGGATCTGACCGCGCTCCGCCGCACCTTTCGCCGCTTCCCGTGCGTGCGCGAAGTCCGCCTCTTCGGCTCCCGCGCCACCGGCCACGCCCGCCGCGCCTCGGATATCGATCTCGCCATTTCGGCCCCGGACGCCACCGCCGACCAATGGCTGGACCTCACCGACGCGCTCGACGAAGCCCCCATCATTTACGAATTCGATGTTGTCCGCACCGAACGCGCGCACAACCCTCGGCTCATCGAGAAGATCGCCCGCGAGGGTGTGCCCATCTACCCGGAGCACACGACCGCATGAACGGATAAGCAATTCCATCGCCGCAACCCAACTGGGCGGCAGAAACCCATCACGATCTCTCAGAAAGGGGAATCCGCGCGGACCCTCGAGATCGTTTTGCCTGACCTGGGCTACGAGTCTCCCGACAACATGGTGCCCGTCATCCTGGCTACCCAACGACAATGGAAATCAAGACAGTGATGGAATCCCCGGCGCGGACGAACTGAGGAGAGTAGGCTTGACGCTGGCAAGTTTCGGGAAGGGATGACGGATGAGGAGTCGACACGGCCGTCGAAGGTATGCGCTTACCGGTGCGTTTCTGACTTTCGCCGTTAGCGTGCTGTGTGCGCACGACGTTCGGGCCGTAGGGCTGGGGGCTTCCAGAGCGACCGCGATCGAGGTCTGCGGACCGAACGGTGAGCATGGCTATTTTGATCGCCTCCTGTGCTCGGATGGCGGCCTGGTCAAATACGAGCTCATCGGAACCGAAGGGCGCCGCAATGATCCGACCTCCAAGGACGATCAACAGGCCGCGGGAGTGCAGATGATGACCTCCGCTCCGATCCCGAGTGGGCAGCGGGACTTTCATCGGGTCGAGCGGTACACCGTTGACTGTTCTGGGGGAACGACGTTTCTTTACGTCGACCGGTATCACTGTCCGGACCCGACGGATCAGCGTCCGCCGTCGGGGTTTTCGTTCATGAAACTCGAGCCGTCTGGGTCAGCCGAGGCCGAGCACGGACAACAAGGACTGGGGCTTGCCAAGGCGACGGCGATCGAGGTGTGCGGACCCAAGGGTGCGAGCGACTACCTCGAACGTCTCAGGTGCCCTGACGGCAGCGTGGTTCGATTTCGGCGCACGGGAAACATGGGGTTGCGCAACGACCCGACCTCGAGCGCGGAAGACGAAGCCGTGCGGCAACAGCAGATGACCGCTGGGCCGGTCCCACGCGAGCAGAGGGACTTCCATCTCATCGACGGGTACAGCGCCGAGTGTCACACGCAGACAAGATTCCTGTACCTCGACCTGTATCACTGCCCGGATCCGAAGAACCAAAGTCCGCCGCCGGGCTACTCGCTCGCCAATCGTGGAGCGGTCAGATGACTGACTGCACCGCTGACCGAATGCGGCGAGACTTCCAGATCTCATAGATCGCCGGATAGACGAGCAGTTCGAGCGCGAACGAAGTGAAGATTCCCCCCACCATGGGCGCGGCAATCCGCTTCATGACGTCGGAACCGGTCCCCGTCGCCCAAAGGATGGGAACGAGACCGATACACGTGGTCGCAAATGTCATGAATTTCGGCCGGAGCCGTTTCGCTGCGCCCTGGACGATGGCCTCACGTAACTCGACAACACTGCGCAGTCGGTCGCGGCGCTGCGCGTCCGCGTAGGCAAGATCGAGATACAAGAGCATGAACACTCCGGTCTCCGCATCGACGCCAAGGAGCGCGATCAGCCCGACCCAGACGCCCACGCTCATGTTGTAGCCGGCGAGGTACAGGAACCAGATCGCACCAACGGCCGAGAAGGGCACGGCCAACACGACGATCAGGGTCTTCACCGCCGACCGCGTGTTCAGGTAGAGCAGCAGCAGGATCAGCGACAGCGTCAGCGGGACCACGATCTTCAGGCGGTCGCGGACGCGCTGCATGGCTTCATACTGCCCGCTCCAGTTGACCTCGTATCCGGCGGGAAGTTGCAGCTGGTCGCGCAGGAGCGCGCCCGCCTCGGAAACGTAGGTCTGGGGGTCGCGGCCGGCCACGTCGACGTAGACGTACCCGGTGAGCAGTCCGTCTTCGTCCCGGATCATCGCGGGTCCGGTGCGGGCGTGAATGTCCGCCAGCTCAGACAGCGGCACCCACCTGTTGCCGGCGGCGGGAATCCGGACGCGGCCGAGCGCGCCGACGTCGCTGCGGAAATCGCGCATGTAGCGGACGTTCACCGGATAGCGCGCGCGCCCCTGGATCACGGTCGAGATGTTTTCGCCGCCGATCGCGTTTGCGACCACCTGTTGGCACTCTTCGAGGCTCAGCCCGTAGCGCGCCAATTCCTTGCGCTTCCACTCGACGTCCACGAACGAGCCGCCGCTGGTGCGCTCGGCAAAGACACTTCGCGTGCCTCTGACCTCAGGAAGAAGCTCCTCGACCTTCTTACCGATGTTCTCGATCGTGCCGAGGTCGGCCCCCGAGATCTTCAGTCCGACCGGCGTTCGCATGCCGGTCGTCAACATGTCGAGGCGCCCCTTGACGGGCATGGTCCAGGCGTTCGAGACACCGGGGATCTGCAACGCTTCGTTCAATTTGGCGATCAACTCTTCCGACGAGATCGTGTCCGGCGACGTGTGGCGCAAGACGCGCTTCGCCAACTCCGGGGCCCACGACGAATACCACGTGTCGCGGTGGCGCCACTCCGCGCGCGGTTTCAAGGTGATCACGGTTTCCAACATCGAAAGCGGCGCGGGATCGGTCGCCGTCTCGGCCCTGCCGGCCTTTCCCAGCACGCGCTCGACTTCCGGGAATGTCTTGATGATCCGGTCGGTTGTCTGAAGGAGCTCTTGGGCCTGGGTGATCGAGATTCCCGGCATGGTCGTCGGCATGTAGAGGATGCTGCCTTCGTCGAGCGGGGGCATGAACTCGGAACCCAGCCGCCGGTACACCGGCACGGTCAGCACGACCAGGATCAGCGCCGAGGCGACGACGGCCCACTTGAAGCGGAGCGTGAAGCGCACCACCGGCTCGTACGCGCGCATCAGCACCCGGCTGACCGGGTGGCGATCTTCCGAGCGGATCTTCCCGATCAGGACGGCGTTCGCCCACCCCGCGAGCCACGCCGGACGGAACACGTAGTTCCTCAGGCGGGTCAGCATCAAACGCAGCGCCGGGTCCAGCTCAATCGCGCTGGCGCCGGGCGGTGGTTTCGCCGTCGCGGGATACACAAGCTCGTCCGGGGCGGGCGGTTACGATGTCTGGATCTTGAAGGTGGACTCCGCGGGAGGAGTTGTGTGGTCCAGTACCTACGGTGGCACAGGCTACGAGTACGCCTACTCCCTGCGGACGACGACGGACGGAGGCTACATCGTTGCAGGCGAGAGGAGTCCCGGCGATCTGCTGCTCGTCAAGTTCGATGGTTCGGGCGGGTCCCAGTGGATGAAGACCTACGGCGGCGGCGGTAGTGATGCCGCTAGCTCGGTCGCGCAGACCCTAGACGGTGGATTTGCCGTCGGCGGGTGGACGAATTCGTTCAGCGCACCCCCTTTCAACCCGTTGGAATTCTGGGTGCTGCGGCTGGATAGCTCCGGAGATATCGGCGGCACACGTAGTGGAGTCGCGAGCGACTTCTCGACGCCCGTTTGCGTGGGGAAGGATGGGACGGCAACCGGTGGCAGTGACGCGAACAACCCGAGCGAAGGGGCGGCGTACCTCTACTTGGTTCGCGCGAAGAATGCATGCGGAGGAAACCTCGGGACGCGTTCCGACGGGAGTCCGCGACACGGCGGGGCGTGCCCGTAAGAGCGTGCTCGCTCGGCCAACGTACGAGGGCGTTTTTCGCGCGAAAAGCCTTCCTTCGTGCGAAACTGCGCAGCGTTACACCTGCCGCCCCGGGGCGGCGGCCGGAGGCGGCGCCTTGAACACGCAGCTGAAGGAAATTGTGGATCGACTGGTCTCGGCCTATCGGCCCGAACGGATCTACTTGTTCGGTTCTCACGCCCGTGGCGATGCCGGCCCTGACAGCGATTTTGACATTCTGGTCCTCGTGCCCGATGACGCCGCGGCCGAGCGAAAACGGAGCCGGCTGGCGTATGAGAGCCTGCGGGGGACCGGCGTCGCGGCCGACGTCGTCGTTTGGACACGTGGGTACTTCGAGAGCCGGCGCCAGGTGCCCGCGTCGCTTTCGGCCACGGTTGTCCGTGAGGGGAAGCTCCTTCATGTCGCCTGAGAAAGAGCGGGAGGCCGAGGTCAAGGAGTGGCTGACGAAGGCCGCGCTCGATCTGCGCGGCGCACGCATCGATCTCGCCGCAGATCCAGCGCTCCCGGAGGATGCCCTGTTTCATTGTCAGCAAGCAGTTGAGAAGGCGTTCAAAGCGTTCCTAACCTGGCACGACGCGCCGTTCCGAAAGACGCACAGCATCGAGGAGATCGGTCGCGCGTGTTCGGCCATCGACGCGTCACTCGACGGCGTTGTCGACGAGGCAGTCCCTCTCACGGAATACGCTTGGGCGTTTCGTTACCCGGGAGCGCCCAACGTGCCCGAACGCGGGGAGGCTCACGCGGCACTGGACGTCGCACAGCGCGCGGTCAGGGCGGTGGTCGCGAAACTGCCGGCCTCCGCCGTGCCGCCGGGGCTGTGAGGATTCGAACCGAACCCGCCTCAAAGCCGCCCCGAACCTGTTCCGCTCGGGACCATAGTCCGGTGGCATCCGTGGCTCTTGCTCTGGGCCCTCCTTGGCGTTCGGAACTCGTTTCAGAAGGGACTGTCCGCAGGAGAAGTGGCCCGATTGAACCGGAACTATCTGATCCAGCACGCTTTCTACCCCACGCTCCGGGAAGTCGAGCGAATCGTGATGGAGCGTTTCGGAAACTGTTCGTTTGCACAGAACGAATACCTCCGCCACGGGACGGGACGCACGCGGAGCATGAAAGTGCTTCTGGGCCGTCTGCCGGGCGGGCCCTGGCTCTTCGCTCAGCTCAAGGTGCGGGCGCTGTACTTTCATCAGCAGGATGCGGAAAAAGTCGGTTCCCTCCTCGGCCAGGAGCGAATCGTACCGACACACCTCGCAACCTGAGCCGGCGTGAGCCGCTTTTCTTGGCAGCCTGCTAGCCCGCGGGGCTACGACCAGAACTCGTCCCAAGCGTAGAGGTCGTGAAAGTGCTCCCTACCGTCAATAACCCGGCCATCCTTGAACTCGAAGACGATGCAGCAGCCAACATCGAGGTGCTTGCCGTCCCCGAATGGTCAAGTCTTGGCCCGACGTTCGATCTGGTGTCCAGGCGCGACGATCGCGTTGCCTAGTCCTTGGTGATTCCGCTCCGTGTGGTAATGCGCGACGTACTCCCGAATCGCGCGTTGCAGCGAGTCTTCGCCAAAGAAGATCATCCGGTTGAGGCACTCCGACTTGATCGAACGCATGAACCCACAGATCCCGGCTCCCGCCAGCAGGTTGCGAAATGCCGTCGTGAACTTGGCATCACGATCCATGAGGCAGAACCGCTTCTCTCGGACGAAGCCGTCCACGGGGTCAGTCAGGTTCCGCCCGACTTGACAAATCCAGGCGTCGTCTGGGCTTGGTGTCATGCCGGCATAGTGAACGAGACGGCCGCGTAGCTCGATGACGAACGGGACGTACATCGTGACGAGACCGTGTCGACCCCACACTTCGACAATCGTGAAATCGATGGCGGCAATCGTCGACCAGTGAGCGCCCAGAAAAGTGCGCCATGACATTAGGCTGCCGCGCTCGGGGGCCGGGTCGATGCCATTCTTCCTTAGGATGATCTTCGACGCGACGGCGCAGGCCGAGTTCCTCTACGCGTGCGTCGAGCAGACCGTCGAAGTCGATCTTCCCGGCGACGTGAAGGTCCTGCAGGCGTTCGACCGGTTCGCCGCCTTCGATCTGTATGTTGGCTGTCCGACACCCCCGCCTCAGGCCGCTGGAGGAGCGCGCCCCTCGAACGGATCCCGTCTTCCGGTCCTGGCGAGGTGGCGCAGGATCGCGTCGATGACGTTGTGCTCCGTGATCACCGAGACGATCTTCATCGCCGACCCGCACGCGGGGCACAGGAGCGGGTCGACCTCGAAGATGCGCCGCAGGAGTCGCGCCCAACTGGCCCGGGAGGGCGAGGGATCGGCTTCGGTTTACGCCCCCCCCTCGAGCGGTTCGAGTACCAGGCGTAATAGCGGACCATGTGCTGTCCGGGGTCGGGGATCTGGGTGGTGAGGGCGTGGATGAGATCCAGAGGATCGGGCGGGGCGCGCACACGCAAGCGTCCTCCTTCGACCTTCTCGACGACGTCGAGGGGCATGGGCCCGCGGGTCAGGTAGCGCGCGAGGCCTATGCCCGTCCGCCCGCCGTGCACCGAGAATCCCGAGTGGACCCAGCCGAGCAGGGAGTTAAGGAACTCCTCCGAGAGCCGCGCGTCGAAGTACGGCAGCTGCAGGAACCGAGTGCATGCACGCGGAGGTGGAAGTTGGCGGCGTAGGAGCCGAACGTCTGAATCGAGACCGCGAGACCTGGCGTGACGTTGTGGCGATCGTCGGCCTGCGACTAACCGAAGGTTTTCGCCGTGCTTTCGTCAATTTCGGTGGTACCACCGACCTGGCGAGATGCGCGATCGCGTCTCCTGGACGATCCTACGAGCCCGTTTCACGCTCAGTAGGCCTCTGAAAACGCCGGAAGTGGCGTCCCCCAAGCAAAAAGCTCGGGATCGTGATGCTTTTCTCCGAGTCGACCCAGGCCCCCGTGATCTTCCTGGCAGGACAAAACGCTCGCAGCGCGACTGTCCGTAATCTTGCGCTCCCCCTCGCCCGGTACGAAGCAGTGCGGGTGCTTCCGCTTTTTTTTGACAGCGCGCTCTTCTCGCGGTCCGATGTGTTCGATGCTCTTTGGCTCTTGTCGGAATCGGCGACCCTTCAGATCCCGACCGAACCTTTGCTCACGCACGTCAGCGAGCGTCTGCTGCGCTTGCCGACGACGGAATTCTGCCAGGGGACGCGTTTCTTGCTGGAGAGGCAACTTCCCAACGGGGGCTGGGGCGGCTGGGAGGACGGCAACGCCCACGACCAGATCCACGCCACGTGAGTCGCCGTGGACGCCCGACGCGACGTTCATCAAGTCGCTCGGACCGTACACGAAAGGTTCTACGGACTGACGAGCTTCATCGCCTTCCGGAGGGCGAGGCCGAAGCTCCCCTTGGCCTGAGCGGCGGCCTCGTCGAACGTTTCCCACAAGGCGCTCGCGTCTGGCGCGCCGACCGTCCCACCGACCGAAAGGGTGCGCGTCAGCGGACGGTAGCCGCTCTCATCCGCCTTCTCGCCGAGAAGGCCGAGGCCGCGGAACACGATGGCGGCGTCGCCGCGTGCCGCGAGCTCCACGTCAAGGCGAAGCTCTCGATCGACGAAGGGGACGCCGGGCTCTCGCTTCACGGAACCCGTGCCGTGCACCACGAGATCGTCCGCTCGCAGGTCCAGGGCGTCGACGACGAGTCCTCGGGCGGGATCGCGCAGGAGCTTCACGCGCGCCTCGCGGACGGGGAGCGCCTGGAGCGTGCCGATCAGCCGACCCACGGCGCGCAGTTCCTTCGAGAACGTGAGGGCTCCTGCAGCCCGGACGAGCCTGGACGCGGACTTTGCTTCCGGGCCGAGACCGCGAAACACCGCATCGCTTCCTTCCGCCCGGATCGTGCCGCGGCCCTCGCGAAGCGCCATCGTCGGATCGGAGCCCGCGCCATGGATCTCCGCGTCGAGACGGAAACGCCCCTCGAGCGTCGGCGGCCGGGAGGGATCGACCGTCGTGAAGATCCTGCCGAGGTCGAGATCGGCGACTTCGAAATCGCCCTCGACGCCGTAGGGCGGAGAACCCGAGGCGTCGAAGGTGAAGGCGGCGCGGCCGCCGAGGCGCGCGCCGAGGAAACTCGCGCCGAGCTCTTCCACCGCGAGCTTCGTGCTCGTCGAGACGAGGGTCGCGTGTGCGTCCTGCAGCACGTACCGGTCGAACTCGATCGACCGGAAGCGGATCGGGACCCGGCCGTGGAGGCGATCCCAAAGAGCCACGCCGTCCGTTGGACCGAACCGCTTCAGCAGGCTCGGATCGCTCTTCGTCGTCGAGGCCGTGCCCTGCGGCATGAATGCGTCGAACAGTCGTGCGACGTCTTCGACCACGAGCCGGTCGGAATCGAGCGAGAGCTCGAGAGTGTTCTCGCCGCCCTCCGCGCGAAACAGGCCCCGCGCGGACACGTCGCTCGTCGGCCCGGGTGCCGTCAGCCGAACCGGCATGTCGATGCGGATTCCACCGTTCTCCTCTTGGTCGAGGCGTAGCTGCGCGTCGAGGTCGGGCGCGACGAGACCGTCGCGCCGCGCGACATCCGACAGGGCGATCCGGATCTCGGTCGTTCGGGAGGATCCGAGAGACACACGCCAAGACGCGGCGAGCGAGCCGCGGTCGAACCCCGGAAGGCCCCGTCCGACCGGCTGGTCGAAGAGCGCAGGAAGAGCCGCGTCCACGGTCGTCTCGAGTGTTCTTTCGGGATGTTGTCCGACGATGTCGAACACCCCGCGGGTCGCGATGCTTGCGATCGGCTTCCCGGCGGAGGAGATCTGGATGAGCGTCTCTGGCGAGCGGAGGCCCTTGGCCGTGTACGCTACTTTCGGGAGCACGCTGAAACGGACGCGGTCGAGGAACGGCGCGCCGTTGCGGTTCACCGTCACCGGGCCGAAGTCGAGAGGCTTAAGCGCGTGGAACAGAAGGCCGCCATCGTTCGCCGAAATCACCGCCTCACCGGACGGGAGCGGGCCCGTCAGCGTGAACCCGAGCGCCTCGGGGAAGAGCTTCTCGATCTCGAGCGGGATGAACGTCGTCCGGAAGAGGTCGCTCGAATCCCCGCTCGGTGTGACCGCAAACGGCGCAACCCCCACGGTGAACGGCTGCAGGCTCGTCCCCTTGAGGTACAAGCGCCCCTCCGGATCCTTGGAATCGAAAGACGCGGTGGAGATCTTCAGCGCGCGGGCCGCGGCCGCGAACGTCCCCGCCGCATGCGCCTCTAAGTCTCCGAGGTTTCCGATCCGTTCGGTCAGGGACGGAAGCGAAGCGCGGAAGTCCACCGTGAAGGCCGCATCGGCCCGGCCGGGCACGGTGCGCACGTCGAGGGTCCCTTCGAAGCGATTCCCCAGCTTGTCCCGATACGCGATGGGGCTCAACTGGGCCTCGATCGTCGTCGGCGACAGGACGATAGACGGCGACACCTCGAGGTGCGCGTCGGTGAGGACCGGGATGTCTCCCCAGAGCACGTCGGTCTCGCGGACTTCGAAGGGGACGTCTCCCGCGATGCGAACCGATCGATCGGGTGAAACGGTGGCGCGGACGCTGCCATGGAGCGTTCCTGCCTTGATGGCGAACTCAGGGAGGTAGCGGCTGACCCAGGCGATGGGAAAACCATCCACCCGGAGCCGCAACTCATCGGGCTCGAACTCGGCCCAGCGCGGTTCGAAGTCGCGAAGGCCGACAACCAGCGGTCTCACCGTGGAGACGGAGCCTTCCACCATCTTCCGTCCATCGCCGTCATCGACGGACACGGCCCCTTCGACGAGCGAGAGCTGGGTTTTTGGGAGGTCGAGGCCGAACGTCCCGCGGGAGCGCACGGCGTCGATTTCGGGAACGAGCCGCGTAAGCGCCGCGGCGTGCACCGCCAGGTTGCCCGCGAGCGTCGCAACGAGGCGGCCGTCGCGCGGCATGGCGAACGAACCGTCGAAGGCGAGCCAGCTCGTGTTCGCAAACTGGACGCGGCAGCCGGCGAGCGCGGCTTCGATTTTTTCCGGCGTGATCGTCGCGTCCGCGTTCGCGCTGGCCGAGAGGGGGCCGAGCTCGCCCGCGGCGGCGCGCACCCGCAGCCCCGCAAGCGCAAGCGGTGCGGTCGAACGAAGGCGGATCCGGTCCGGGTCGTTGGCGGTCAGCTCCAGGGCCCCGCGCAGCGTACCTGCCAGCGGCGCAACACCCGTCCCCGATCCGCCCCACCACACGGCGGGAACGTCGAGGAGACGCAGGTGCGCCAGCGGCGCACCCCAACTTGAGGCCTGGAACGTCCTCGCTTTCGTATCGACCCCAAAGGGCTGATCGGCGCCGATCTCGAGGACGGGCGGCGCACCGGCGGGCGCCACCCGCGCCGAAAGCGAGCGCACCTCGATGCGCGGTCCCGCGAAATCGGCCGCGACCTCCGCGTCGAACCGCAGCGCGCCGATCGCCGCTAGCTCTACGTGGAGCCGGTCCCAACGCGACGCCGAAACCTCGAATCGCGATTGGGTCGCGGCGGTTTTATCGGCGGTATCGATGTCGAAGGTGCCCCTGCCGGTCAGCGCGAACTCCGGCGGTGCGAAGCCCGAAATGTAGGGGTCCACCTGACCCGCGTCGAGATGCGCCGTCCACGAGCCGGCGACGTGGCCGTCCGAGGCGCGCCGCTTGGCGTCCACATCCAGCAGCTCCCGCGCCGCCGTGCCGCTCGTCGCGAAGACCACGCGATAGGCTTCGTCGGTCGCGGTGAGATCGACCGCGGCCCGCGCCGACAAACCGGCACCCTTGCGAGCGCCCTTGTCTGCGGGACGAACCTCGCCTTGGAATTCGAGGACGTCGAAGACGCCCCCTTCGCTCTCGTGAACGCGAACGGCCCCCGTTCCAGCGAGGACACCCTTTACGCCATCCTCGGTTTCGAGACTCACTCCGACTTCGGCGTGCAACTCGCCGGTGGCCCCGGGCGCGATGTCCCGGCCGGAAAGAACCGCGTGAAGCCGCGCCGTCGCGCCGCTGGGCGCCGGGGCGAGCAGTTCCGCGTCGACATCGATCTCCGACAGAACACATCGAACGGGGAGCCGCGCCAGAGGACGCAACCCCTCGAATCGGAACGGCTCGCCGCTGGCCTTGGCCGCATCCGGTCCCTGGCCGGCAATCGACCGGGCGTCGACGACCAGGCCGCGCACCCAAAGACGATCGACGCGCGCCGTCTTGGACGTGATGACGTCGAAGAAACCGTAGCGCGTGTCGGCCTCGCCGACGACGACCTTCAGACCGTTCCAGTCGAGGCGAAGATCGCGCACGTGGGCGCGACCGACACCGACCTCGAGGCCCTGGAACTCGAGAGACCTCCCAGGCCCCGTGGGGAACAACCGCAAGACGACGTAACGCTGCACCGACGGCAGGAACAACGCGCCCGCGAGCGCAAAGAGCGCGACGATGCCGATGACGATGGCCCACAGCCAGCGTCGACGCGCGCGCAGTGTCTTGTCGCTCAGTTGCTGGATGACGTGGGGCATGACTGTGCTAGTCGACGGTCAGAGTCTTGCTCAGGTTCCTCGGGAAGTCGGGGTCGTGACCCCGCGCGACACCGTGGTGGTAGGCCAGCAGCTGCAGCGGGATCGTCGCCAGCAACGGGTTGAGCAACGCCCCCGCGCGGGGGAGCTTGATGAGATCGTGCGCGTTGGTCTGCAGTCGCGGGTCGTCCTCGGCGATGGCGATCGCGTGGGCGCCGCGGCAGGTCGTCTCGTTGATGCCACTGACGAGAATCGGGACGTTCTCGGGCCCGCCGACGAAGAGAACGGGATAGCCCGCGGTCACCGCGGACAGCGGCCCGTGCTTGAACTCGGTCGACAGCATCCCTTCGCAGTGCGCGTAGGTCACTTCCTTCAGCTTGAGCGCACCTTCGAGGGCGATCGCGTAGGTCAGGCCGAAGCCGAGCACGTAGAGATCGTCGTGTCCTTTCAGGACGGACTCGATCGCCTTCACCTGCGGCTCGACCGCGTCGATCGTCTCCTGCAGAAGACGCGGCGCCTGGGTGAGGACGTCGCTCGGGTGCCGTCCCATCCGCAGGGCCAGCGCCAGGAAGGCCACGACCTGGTTCGTGAAGGTCTTCGTCGCGGGGACGCTGATCTCGTAGCCGCAGGCGAGCGGCAGGTACCGCTCGCACTCTTTCGTCAGCGTGGAGCCGAGAACGTTGACGAGCCCGAGAATGTGGACGCCGCGCCCCCGGGCGACCTCGACAGCGCTCAGCACATCTTTCGTCTCCCCGCTCTGGCTGACGAAGATGCCGACGTCGTCGGGACCGAGGGCGGGACCGTACTGCGCGACGAACTGCGGGGCGAGCACCGGGATGGCCGCGCGCTGCGCCAGGCGAGCCAGGTAGACCGAGCCCAGCAGGCAGGCGTGGTAACTGGTACCGCACCCGACGAGGTAGAGATGTCGCGCCTTCGCCATCGCCTCGATCATCGGCGCGACGTGAGGGCTCGCCTCCAGCAAGTGGACGAGGTCTTGGGCCGCCTTCGGCTGCTCGTGGATCTCCTTCAGCATGAAGTGCGCGTACCCCCCCTTCTGGGCTGCCTCCATGCTCTCGCTGTCCTCGTCGGGGTCGCGGAGGACGGGAGCGCCGTCCTCGACGCGCCGGATCTCGACGCGGTCGTGGCGTAAGACGACGATCTCCCCGTCGCGGACGCGCACGATCCGGCGCGTCAGCGGCAGAACCGACGGCAGGTCGGAAGACACGCAGGTGAAGTCGTCGCCGAGGCCGATGACCAGGCCGGAGCCTTTCTTGAGCGCGTAGAGCTCGTCCTCGTTCCCCCGACCGATGACGAAGGCATAGTCCCCCTCGAGATCGGCGTACGCGTGGCGGATCGCATCGATCATCCCGAGGCCGCGGCGAACGTGCCTCTCGACGGCATGGACGCAGGACTCGCCGTCGTTGGTCGAGCGGACCGTCATCCCCTCGTGCAGGAATTCGCGTCGGAGTTCGACGTTGTTGACGACGTTGCCGTTGTGCGCGCCGACCATCCCGCCGTCGGAATCGAGGTGGGGCTGCGCGTTCAGCTGCGACGGAGCGCCGAAGGTGGCCCAGCGCAGCTGGATCATCCCGCGCCGGCCGGCCATCTCCACGAACCGCTGCTCGGCGGCGACCGCATCGACCTTGCCGACATTTTTGCGCAGGTCGATGGAACCGCCGCTGCGGAACACGGCGCACCCGACCGAGTCGTAGCCCCGATAGGAGAGCCTGCGCCCCGCCTCGGTGAGGATGTCGCCGAGAGGGCGGTCGCGCTGGACGACGATTGCGAAGATGCCGCACATGTCTTTCCCCTCCCGGCGCGCGCGAACATACCACCAGGACGGAAGGCGGGGTGGTCGATCTTGATGTAGAACGAGCGCATGCGATCAGCGTTCACATCGTGTTTGCTCGCGCTCGCCGCCGGCCTGAAGAAAGCGCTCGAGATCGGCACGGGAAACGCCGTGGGTCTCGGGGTCCCAGATCGACATCTTCGCGCCATCGGGGCGATGATGACAATCCGATGACTTTTGGAGGACCCGGCATGACACTTCGCACGCTCTGGCGCTTGGCTTGTCTTGTCTGCGCGACCGCGGCCCTTGCGGGCTGTGTTCTTTACGGCACGGCCCCGGAAGGGACGACCCCGCGACCGCTCCCGCCTCCCCCCGTCCCGCGGCCTGCGGTCAACGTGGAGATCGGCTTCTTCCACGACGCGCTCGATCCGGACGGCGACTGGCTGTGGATCGAGCCTCACGGGTGGGTCTGGGTCCCGAACGCGGTCACTCCGTTCTGGCGGCCCTACACGGTCGGGCAGTGGGCGTGGACCGATTGGGGTTGGACGTGGGTCTCCGCGGAGCGGTGGGGATGGGCCACCGATCACTACGGCCGGTGGGTTCGCGTCAATCGCCATGGCTGGGTGTGGGTCCCGGGCGACGTCTGGGGGCCGGCCTGGGTTGCGTGGCGGAACGGGCCGGGAGTCGTGGGTTGGGCCCCGCTCCCGCCCGAGGTTCGCTTCCACGCCGGGATCGGCCTCGATTGGGGAGGGATCGATATCGACGTCGCTATCCGTCTCGACACCTGGTGCTTCGTTGACGACCTGCGCTTCGCGGACGCCGACGTTCACCGCTACGCCTACCCCGTGGGCCGCAACACGACCGTCATCCGCACCACGCGGGACGTCACGCGCGTTCGCGTCGTCGGCGGGCGCATCGTCAACGAAGGGATCGACCGCGCCGAGCTCGAGCGCAAGACCCAGCGCGCGATCCCCGCGCGTCGCGTCGTCGACAACCCCCGTTCCGATCGCCGTTCCACCGAGGTCGCACCGGACGAGGTCCGGTTCTTCCGCCCCAACGTCCGCCCGGGACCGTCCGATGCGGCTCCCGCACGAGGCCGGAAACCGGCTGAGCCCGCGCGCCCCCCGGCAGACCCGAAGATCGACAACGAAGCCGAGCGCCGTTGGGATAGCGGCTGGAACAAGGACTGGGACAAGCTCGAAAAGCTGCAGCGGCGTGGCGAGCCCGTCGCGCCGGCGCCGCGGGCGCCTGCGGCGCCGCAGGCGCCACCCGCTCGTCCGCGCCCCGAGGCCCTAGAGCAGGTGCGCGACGAAAACATGGAGGCCGCGGAGAACGCCTACCGTGAGCTCGTCGTGGAGCGCGAGCGCGCCAAACGCCAAGCGGTGCGGGGACCGAAGAAGGCTGTCCCCAAGAAGGAGTAGTCCGGAGGCTTCAGTCTCAGGCCTTCGGCCGTCGCAGGACGCGCGCGGGGAGGGGCAGGACCCAGAGGATTAGCCAGAGGAGGAATTTGATCATGGTCGACTCCCTCCGTCGATCAACGCTCGTGCTCGCTCTTCCGAAACGCCTCGGCCCGCTCCTTGGCTTTCGCGAGAATCCCAGCGAATCGCGGCAGCGGCCGAAGCGGCGCGAGGAACGGGCAGTGCTCGGCGATGAACGGATACGGGTAGAGGCCTTGATCGACCGAACGATCGAGGACGTCGAGCGCGCGTTCGCGACCCCTAGAAGTTCGTCAGGGGGAGGCCCCGCTCCGGGTCCTTGGTGATCTCCGGCGGCAGCACCTTGAGCGCGACGTCGCGGCCGAGCTTCGTGTCGTCGCGCGGTACACCTCACCCATCCCGCCGGCGCCGATCGCGGCGGTGATTTGGTAGTGGTTGAGGGTTCGCCCGAATGGTAGTCTCACCGCATGTCCGATCCGGATGACCTGGACACCATCCCCCCGCCTCTTCGCGCGACGGCACTCGGCCGCCCAACGATCGTCTCCGAACTTCCATCCGCCGCGGTCAAGGTCGACTCGTTCGGGATGTCCGATCGCGGGATGCTCCGGGTGG
>Ga0315278_10000685_pt1 | contig 29589 bp, 21 predicted proteins | sample YL17G06_0_MG_FD_203880 | JGI IMG/M metagenome (GOLD analysis project Ga0315278, IMG submission 203880) | Sediment microbial communities from Yellowstone Lake, YNP, Wyoming, USA - YL17G06_0 | ecosystem: Environmental > Aquatic > Freshwater > Lake > Sediment | place: USA: Wyoming | collected... | reverse complement strand
ACGGATACGATTGACTTCGTGATTGTGTACACGAAGGCATACTCGGCCGACGGCTTGGCGCATAGCCATGTAACGTTGGGTAACGCCTGTGACTGGGACGTTCCGGCGGAGAGAGTTCCGGAGAACACCGCTGGTGTGAGTACCGGCGGCGGTTTTGTGTATGCTCGTGGTACAGATACGACGGCTGTGTTGTCGTGTCAGTCACACGCCAACCGTTTTGGTACTGAGGCGTTTGGTGGCGGTTACACGTCGGTGGAGCGGGCTGCCAATAACTGTGTGAACAATCTGACGTTCCACAGCCAGAACGCCATGATACAAACGATCATGGTTGATACGACGAACTATCGTGATGGGACGCCGTTGACGCCGGCTCAGCCGAACCCGCTGGTTTGGTGGAATGCGACCCGTACTTCGGGTCTGAACGGTGATGCGACGGTGCAGGACCAGGCGCTCTTCTTGACATACAAACACGACATCACCCTGGCCGCGACGGATACGCTTCATTACTGGACCGTGTTTTCGACAGTGCGGAACGGCACCCTGGCCAAATTGGAGGCTCAGGTCGCGCATGCCAAGAGGTGGTATACAGAGACGGTGCGCGGTTGTTCTAGCACTTGCTGTGTTGTCCGGGTGGGTAATGCCAACGGTCTTGGTACATATCCTAACGAGGTGACGATCAGTGACATTCAGACCCTGGTTACGGCGAAGTTCATAGTTGGTTCATGTGCCGCCTTACCATGTCTGGCGGAGTGTGACGTGAACCAGTCAGGCGGAGCCGCTCCGATCTGTGCCTCTGTTACGATCGCTGATATTCAGACGCTGGTAAATCACCTGTTCATACAGGGCCCGGTGGCAGCACCACTGAAGACCTGTTTATAGTAGTTGAAAACAAGTGGGAAATCGGCTGATTTCCTGCGAAGAAGCGAAGGCGGCTATCCCCATAAGGGATGGCCGCTTTGCTATCTGAAGGGAGTTGGCAATCTCTGAAGGAACAATTTTCCCTCTTAGTCTGTTTTCCAGCAGTGTGCTTTCGTGTATCGGACCCCGGAATTCGAGCCGCAAAGCCCTACTTGTCAAGTTTCTTAGGTCTTGTAACCGGGGCAGTCTTGCCGAGACAAATCTCGATTTTTTCTATTGACGGTTGGGTTTTTCGAACGTTTATTTAAGTGGTAATATAGGCCGGACTTGTGACTTGCCACCCTTGCAATGTCGAGGGGGTACGTGTCGGTGTAAACGCCGGTTTTAGTTGTTTAGGATGGAAAGAAGATAAGTGGAAACATATTGAATGGAGGCTCAAAACAAAATGAAACTCAAGCTCTTGATTTCGTTAGTGGCTTTGCTCCTTTCTTCGGCCAGTGTGTTGGCTCAGTTCGACACGGGAGCTCCTGACTCATTGCTGTTTGTTATCCAACAACCGGTGGCTGATGTACCCAGCCAGGTAGTCACCGCGCAGTTGTACTTTTTCAATGACGTGCAATACATTACGGGTGCTTCGGCCGGGTTCTCGTGGGACAACCCAAAACTCGCAATGGAATCATACGCCTGGGCCCCGCACGTCGTGGACTCTTTCGACATGACGAGGCTGGCATACTACCGTAACAGACTTGACTCAACCAATTCCGCTAAGAGGTTCCAGGTAGTAGTCGCGCGGCAGTTTACCACAGGTTGGTGGCCTTCCCCAGAGCCAAAACTGATAGTGACGTACAACTTCCGTGCGACCGGCTGGTCGGCGACTGACACGGCTCGCATCCATCTTGAGGATTTCAATACGCTTGAATTTGCTGATGAGAACACTAATCCATATATACCGGTATGGGTCGGTGATGCTGTGATTGCCGGGGTGACTTCAATTGGTGGTGCCGATCTGCCGGTCACATACGATCTCGCGCAGAACTACCCGAATCCGTTTAACCCGGTTACCAAGATCACGTTCGATCTTCCGAAACGTGCGAAAACCACCCTGACCGTGTTCAACGTTCTTGGCCAGAAGGTTACCACGTTGGTAGATGCTGAATTGGCGGCCAATCGTTACGAGGTAGAGTGGGATGCCTCCCATGTGGCGTCAGGTATCTACTTCTATCGTCTGGACACCGACCAGTTCGTGATGACGAAGAAGATGATGTTGCTCAAGTAAGCCCCCATTTTCTAGAAAACGAAAAGCCCTTCGGCTTGGCCGAGGGGTTTTTTTTGTCGCAAAACCGTGTTGAATGTTGGTCGAGGTTGTTAATTGTTTGTGTAACAATTGGTTAGACGAATTATATTGACTTTCGTGTACTGTTTAGGTATTGTGATAGAACTCGCGTCCGTTACTCGATACTAAGTTATTGATACATAAAGGCTTATATGCTTGGTGTAATTGGAAATCGTTTCTCGATTGGCAAAGAGACCTATCTGCCGTTCTCAGCCGAACTTCATTATTTTGGGATCGACAAGAAGTACTGGTCAATCTGTTTTGAGCGAATTCGCCGGGCCGGTTTTCGGATTATCTCTTCTGCCGTGCCCTGGAATGTCCATCAGGATATCTCGAAGCATGTTGATTTTTCGGGACTTGACGATCCTCGCAAGGATCTGATCGTATTTCTTGAACTGGCCCGTGAGTTTGGGTTCAAAGTCATACTGAGGCCGGGGCCGATGGTCTGGGGGCAGGTGCCATACGCTGGACTGCCGAAGACGTTGTTCAATGATATCAAGGTATTTGCGCGTGACGCCGGCGGTTTGGAGATTACGCTTCCGGATTCGTATGGAGTCAAAGGCGGGTATCTGCCATCGTATTTGCACAACAACTTTCAGTTTCACCTGCGCAATTATTTCAAGGCGTTTATTGAGACCACGAAGAACTATGTCCATCCTCGCGGGCCGGTGTTCATGGTCGAACTTGATTATGAGACTTCTTTCGGGAGATTTCTCAACCCGGGCAGCGCCGACTACAATCCAGACGTGCTGAGGGATTATTATCCCGAGTTTCTGCAAACGCGCTACGACGATATCAAGAAACTAAATGCTCTGTATCGTGAAAAACACGAAGATTTCAGCACGGTCGAGCCTCCGCGCAAGTTTGACGAACTGGAACTCAAGGATTATCCAAAGGTCGTTGACTGGTTCCGATTCCGTGAATACACGCTCAATGAGTACCTTACCATATTGGAGGATGTATTTACGTCCTATACGGTCGAGCCGCTCCTATTTCGCTCGCTTTATTTCAAGGCGGGTGATCTGTTGCCGGCGTTCAATCTTGTTCCGGAAGACCGCTCCCCGTTTCTCGGGGCCAATGTCTTCCCCGAAGGGAGCTATTTCGACCTGACGAACAAGGCTCGTTTTCTCAAGGCCGAGTATGAGTTTGCCTTTGCCACATCGTTTACTTCGGGCGCGCCAGCCACCGATCCCGGGCGCGAGGAAGAAATCTCGCCGATCGGCAGCAACGTGCGCCGGTTCTATCTTGCGGCCGGGCTGTCTGCGGGTCTCAAGGGGATGAACCACTACATGTTCGTGGATCGAGATCACTGGCATGCCGCGCCGTTGAAGCGCGACGGGACAGTGACTGATGCCTACGAGGTGATAAAGAACTTCAACGAGGGGATCGAAGCGGTCGGGTTTGATGATATCAGTGCCGCCCCGAAGATCTGTATCCTGGTCAACCGGATGTACTACTGGTTGCGTGAGACCGGCTCAAAGAAGGAGTTCGCCTATCTGCCGAGACTGTTGAACGAGACCGCCTCCGGTTTCTGTCGGGACTTGATGCGGCTTCGTCTGGACTACGGTATCCGTGAAAACCGCGAGTACTCGACCTTGACACAGTACACGACTATTTTTGTGCCATCGGCCGAGGTGATGCCGGAGAAAGACCAGGAGGCCATCGTGGAACTGGCCAAAGCAGGTGTCACGATCATCATGTGCGGCCTGATGCCCAGGTACGATGAGAACTTCCGCGAGTGTCAAATCCTGTCCAAACATTTCCGTATTCAGACGACAGTAGATCAGTCGGTGGAAACAGTCTCACACAAGGGCGGCGAGTTCGCCGCGTTCGGCTACGGGAACATTCGTACCACGGACGAGAGAGCCAAGAAGCTGGCCAAGAGTGACGGCAAAGTGGTAGGCGTATGTAGTACTCGGTTCAAGGGGAGCCTGTACTTCTTGTCGTTCGACCTTGCATCCGGCGGTGACTACAGTAAACTCTCGTTTGTGGCGTCGATTCTCGAAGCGACCGGGAACAAATCATTTCTGTACTGTAGTGACCCGTCGGTCAACCTCGCTTTCCACATGGGCAGCAAACATGGGCTGCTTTTCGTGGTGGCGCCGCCGCCGGGTGAGTTGTCCGATGGCCTTGAGGCCATAAGCAAGGAAGTGATTATTCAGGCCGACTTGCGTCAGGCAGGGTTCGGATCGGCCAAGATAAAACTGACCAATATCCTTGAGAGTGCTGAGAGTACAACTCCGATCAAGATCACAGCAAAAGACCTTAAGGCCGGTCTGGTATTGCCAATCCGGTTCCCGGACGGAATGATATTCCGGATCGAGAAGGCTTAGTCAGTGCCAGAGTCGCGGTTGTCCGTTGTGAGCCGGCAGCATGCTTCACCCATGCGTATAGTCTGTGTTCTAATTGCCATAGTTGTTTTCCTGCCCGGTCTGTCGTGTGATAAGGTCGGTGTTACTCGCTATTACAGACAGGGGGTCGTGGTAACGGTCTCGCCTCTGGCATCAGAGATTGGCAAGGACGTATTGATGAGTGGGGGAAACACTTTTGACGCAGCCGTAGCGGTTGGATTTGCGCTGGCCGTGACCTATCCTCCGGCGGGTAACCTCGGCGGCGGGGGGTTCGCAGTCATGCGCTATGATTCTACCGGCGAGATCGGCGCGCTTGATTTCCGGGAAACCGCACCGATCGCGGCGAGTCGCGGCATGTTTCTCGATAGCGCGGGTGAAGTGATCGAGAACCTGTCTACGCGCGGCGCCCTGGCTTCTGGTGTACCGGGCACGGTGGCCGGACTTCATGCTCTGTGGGAACGTTACGGTACCAGGCCGTGGCAGGACCTGGTTACTATAGCCGCGCGACTGGCCGATTCCGGTTTCATCGTGGACCGGCCCCTGGCGGAAATGTTTGCCGACTACGATAGCTCACTGAGCGCGTTCGAGGAGACTCGCGGAGCCTTCCTCCCGAATGGCGAACCACCGAAACAGGGCGAGCGGTTGATCCAGCCGGACCTGGCGAGAACTCTGTATGCGATTGCCGCCGACGGTCCGGCGGGATTTTATGCCGGGCCGACAGCAGATAGCATCGTTGCCTGCATGATAAAATATGGCGGCTTGATCACACACGCCGATCTCGACGGTTACCGTCCGGTCTGGCGGAAGCCGCTTCATTTCACGTTCGACTCACTCGACGTCTACAGCATGCCGCCGCCCAGTTCCGGCGGAATCATAGTGGGACAGATTCTCAAGTTAATCGAACCGTTTGATTTCTCACAGATGACGCCCCGTTCACCGGAGTTCATACATCTGTTTTGTGAGGCCAGCCGTCTGGCCTTTGCCGACCGCTCCAAGCATCTGGGCGATCCTGCTTTCTTCGATGTGCCCTCGTCACTACTTGATACTGACTATCTGAACGAACGCCGGAAACTGATCTCGCGCGATCATGCCGGAAACTCCGCCGACGTGCAGCCCGGCAATCCGGGGAAATACGAATCCGACGCCACCACCCATTTCTCAATCTGCGATCAGGCCGGCAATATGGTAGCCATTACCTACACCCTCAACGAGTCATTTGGTTCCGGTCTGACAGTTGGCGGCGCTGGTTTTTTACTCAACAACGAGATGGATGATTTTGCCATCCGTCCGGGCTACGCCAACCTTTATGGTCTGGTTGGAGACGAAGCCAATTGTGTAGAGGCGGGCAAGCGGATGCTTTCGTCGATGTCGCCAACGTTGGTACTCAGGGACAACCAACCCTTTCTTGTTCTCGGCTCGGCGGGAGGGTCGAAGATTATCACCACGGTAGCTCAGACGATTATCAACATGACCCGTTTCGGTATGACGCCCGAAGCAGCCGTGGCGGCTCCGCGCATTCATCATCAGTGGCTGCCGGATTCGCTATACCTGGAAGAGAAAGGGTTCGACAAGGCGACTATTCAGAGTCTGTCAGCCTACGGCCACCAGGTGCGGGAGCGCCCCCCCTATGGCGACATGGAGTTGATCCAGATCGATCCTATCGGGATGATGACTGGAGCCGCCGACCCTCGACGCGGCGGGTCAGTCGCCGGCTGCAACGCGCCGATAGTGAATTGAGCTTCGTCGTAGGGCGGGTTTGCTTCAAACCCGCCATCAAACGACCGTGAGACCGGATTACTGATAAGCAGATTGTAGGGCGGCTTTGCCTCAAAGCCGCCATTCTTAGTTCTGGTTCGCAATCGAGCTCACCCACAGCAGAGCTGTGGGCTACCGGCTGCCCCTCGCGATGGACGAGCTTGAAGGTAAAGCGGATGATAGGGAAACCCACCCAAAGGGTGGGCCACCCGTCCTCGGCTCCGGTTCCTGATCGAGCTTAGCCACAGCAGAGCTGTGGGCTACCCAGCTTTTGAGGAAGAAGGGCCGGATACTGATCAGTCATGACGCAACTCAGACACTTTTGGTATGCGGGGTGCTGAGGATGTACCTTTGCGTGTTGACCGGATAGAGATATGAGCGTCGTCTCAGGGAACGAGATTACTGGCGAATATCCAGCTGCAGATGCCTCCGAAATGACGTCAGACAGTAAGGTTCAGGATGGACTCGAACCAATCCGCAGTCTGGGAAACCGAAGATGGCGGGCTTGAGGCAAGCCCGCCCTACTTCACTGATAGCCTCAAACCGGCAAGCCCGTTTGTCCCAGGGGAATCGCCGCTGGCCGTTACGCCTTCCGGCAGTTGCGCACGCCGAGAATGATCGCGCCCGCACCTACTAAGCCCGTCAACAAGTACACCGCGAGGCCCACGTACGGCAAAGCCGCGGCCAAATAAAGAATGACTAGTCCTACAAAGAGGGCCGTTCGGTTGAGTCGGTTTATGGTCGGGCGGATCGTTCTTAACAAGTAGTATCCGATCACCAGCCCAACTACGATTTTGCCGGCGTAGAAAATGACCGCGCCGGAGACCGTGATAAAGCTGGATATGGGAATCAGAAGAATTGAGAACACCAGCAGCATCACGCCCAAGAACGCCCACTCACCGGATAGCAGCATGTTGCCGAGAAGCGTGCCGAGAAGTGACATCACCAGAATCACTACAGCCAGACCGATCGTCATCAGACCGACCACACCCACGGCTACGGTAACAGTGGACCGCCCGGTCAACTGGTTGACCGACTCCTCGGTGTAGGTTCTGAAGAAGGCGATCACGATAATTCCGAAAATAAAGGCGGCGAGAAGGCTGGCGATGCGATAGGCGCAATCGCGTAACAGGGACGAGTCCTGCTCATCTTTTTGCTCGGGAGCCTGCCAGATGGTTTGGCCGATGACGGTAACGCCCGGTTCCAGCTTGAGTCGATCCTCACGCTCAGTCTTGTACGTCAGGTTGCCGCGAATGACCGCGGGTGGAGAAATGGTGATTTCGTCTCCTTCCAGGGTGACATCACCGCCGATCTGGCCGGAGATCGAAATGCTTCCGCCTGTACAATGAACGTTGCCGAGCACACTGCCCCCGAGTTCAGCAGTGGCGGCCCTGATATTGACATCTCTCTCAATAACCGAACCCTGATTCAGGATGACCAAGCGGCCGAAGGCCAGGAGCGAGCCGCCCACCCGTCCACTCACAGTAAGGCGGTCACCAAAGAAGCGCAGAGCACCTCCCACGGAACCGTTGTGGTCGACATATCGTCCCGCCAGGTTGGCCGAACGCCCGATATTTCCCTTGATGGTCGTCTGAGCGCCGAGGGCCGACAGATCGCCGGTGATGGTGCCGTCTATACGAATATCATCGGAAAACGCATAGAAGTCATCGTCGATCAGGTGCAGCCCGGAAATGTTGACGTTGTCTCCGTGCTGAAACGTGGATGCCAATGGCGTGACCGGCAGACATAGAATCAGACCGAAACAAAGTGTCGTCAGGTACTGGAAACGTAAGTTCTTCATAACTTCGACTCCCGATCAAGGGTGCTCAGATATACGACTGGCGCCAAGGGCAAGTTGCTTTACGACAACGTAAAAGGCAACCTCAAAAGCGATGCCGCCAAAGCTCAGGCAACTCGTGTAGGGTAGATCCGCTTCGAACCTGCCAGAGGGAAATGGCGGGATCGAAGACGGTCCCGCCCTACGAATCTGTTGATTGCAGGCCGCTGCCGAATGCGTATATTACACGGCAGCCTTGTAGGTCAGGAGGCTTGCCCTCCTGACACGCGGATGTCGGGACCTTTGCGGTCCCGACATCCGGGACTGAGGAAAACGAGATGAATGTCCTGGTTTATGTCGTAGCAGCCCTGATAGTTTACCTGCTGGCCTATAGATTCTACGGCCGCTTTATAGCGAGAGCGGTGGGTGAGGATCGCAACCGGGTAACGCCGGCGGTCGACATGAACGACGGAGTGGATTACGTTCCCACGCGTCCTTCGGTCTTGTTTGCCCATCACTTTTCAACGATAGCGGGCGCGGGGCCGATTATCGGGCCGGTGATGGGGATTCTTTATGGCGTTGGTCCGGCCTGGCTCTGGGTGGTTGTTGGGGCGGTCCTGTTCGGCGGAGTGCACGATCTTGTTGCCATTTACGCCTCGGTGCGTGAGCGGGGTTGCTCAATGGCCGAAATAGCCCGCAAGACTCTCGGAACTTCCGGTTTCCTGCTTTTCATAGGCTTTACTACGATCATGATTGTGCTGGTGACTTCGGCGTTTCTGGCCCTGACGGCGGTGTCACTCACCTCGCTGCTTCCGCTTGAGAATTTCGGTCTCGACAGTACCCAGACGCTACTGCGCGTGCGTGAGATCAACGGCGTGCCGCATGGTATCATCGGCGGAATTGCCTCGACTTCGTTGATTGTCGTTACCCTGTTCGCGCCGCTGATTGGTTATCTGGTGATCCAGCGGCGGATGCGTACGTGGCTGGCGTACGTCGTGGCGGCGCTGGTTGGAGCCGGCTCAATCTATGTAGGATTCCAGATACCGGTAGCGCTGGACCCTCAGGTCTGGATGATCATTATCGCTGCGTATACTCTGCTGGCTTGCCAGGTACCGGTCTGGTGGATTCTCCAGCCGCGCGATTTTGTAAACGTGCAAATACTGTATGCGGGCATGGCCGCACTAGTAGCAGGTCTGGTCTGGTCTGGATTTCAAGGAGCCACTTTGACCTATCCGGTCTCAAACCTTCAGGCCGGCGCGCAAGCGATGGGACCGGTCTGGCCGTTTCTGTTTATTACGATAGCCTGCGGGGCGATCTCCGGCTTTCATGCTCTGGTGGCAGGGGGGACGTCGTCAAAACAATTGGAATCCGAAGGCCAGGCGCGGGCTATCGGCTATGGCGGGATGCTTCTCGAAGGCTTGCTGGCGGTGCTGGTGCTTGTGACGGTGGGATCATCGCTCAGTTATGCCGAGTACATGCACATCGTCTGGCCCGAAACCGGGACAGGCAATCCGATCCTTGGATTTGCCTACTCGATGGGGCATTTGATGCACAACACGATGGGGACATCGGTGGCTTTTGGTTCGGTCATGGGTATCCTGGTAGTCGAGGGTTTCCTGATTACCACGCTGGACACGGCGGTCCGTCTCAACCGGTATCTTCTGGAGGAACTTTGGAAAACCGTATTTGTGCATCCTCCGGCGATAATCGTCAAACGCTGGTTCAATTCCGTATTGTCGGTACTGCTTATGGTGCTGGTGGCGTGGAACGAGGGGTGGAAATCGATCTGGCCGCTGTTCGGTTCCGCTAATCAGTTGCTTGCCGCATTGACTCTTATTGCAGTAACGGTATGGCTGCATCGGGCTGGAAAGAAGAGCTGGTTCACGCTGGGTCCGGCCGTGGTGATGATTGCAACAACAATTGCTGCATTGGGTTACAAGCTATTCACAGATTACCTGCCCAAGAAAAACTTCATGCTGGCGACGACTGACATGGTCTTGCTGGCCCTCTCTTTGGGCGTGCTGGTGATGTCGATCAGGCAGTTCTTGCCGGCCTCAGGCAAGCCACAGACCACAGTCGCCTCATAATCCCTTAAGCCGCAACGCATAGTGCCGATTATAGGCTGTATACGGGCTAAAGCCCGGCACGCACATGAAACTGTTTCTGGACCGCAATAGGACTCTTCTGCCCAGGATCGACGTCGTCTTCCTGCTAACCAGGATACTGACGTTCGCCTCTATATGCTGGTTTGCCGGTTTCGGCAGCTATTCAGAAAGCGACATTCCGTTCTTCTATGTCGTGCTGGCATCCTATGCCCTGTTGATCGGCCTGTTTCTGGCCGGCATGTACAGCCGGTTCGATCTCAAGCTCGCCTATCTCGGATCGATCGCGTATGATATAATCTTCCTTCCGCTGTTCATCTGGTACACCGGCGGAATAGAATCGTCGTTCTATCTCTTCTTTTTTCTGACCGTTTCCATTGCCGCCTACATTCTCGTCTTCCCGGTAGCCCTGGCCGTAACGGCACTCCTGACGGTTCCGTACGTCGTGGTGGTGATCGGCCAATTGCGCGGAGACGACCTGTTCGACTTCTCCTTGCGCATCGGTTTCATGTGGATCTTCTTCCTCGCGCTGTCCTATGTTTCCGAGTACATGCACAAGTCGGAAGGGCGCCTGATGAAGCTGTTTAACACGCTCAATCAACGGACGTCAGAATTGGAGAAATCGCAGGCTCAGTTGGAGATGATCTACGAAAACACGCGCGTGCTGGCGTCGATTCTGGAACCGGACGACGTGGTTCGCGAGGTCATGCGCATCATGGGCAAGACGCTCGGCTACATGAACTATGTGATGATATTGAAGAACGCGGGCGGCGCATTTTATTACCGGGCCAGATGCATCAATGGCCGGACCAGTTACAGTCTCAGGCCGCTGGCGCTCTCAGGCAACGATTTGATTATCCGCGCGGCACAGGCCGGGGAAACGGTGCGAGTTCCCGATACCGGCACACGCGACGATTACGAGCCATTGTCTTCGTCCACACGTTCGGCCATCATCATTCCCATGACATTCCACGGTCAGGCCACCGGTCTCTTGATCGCCGAATCCAACGACAAGGGGTCTTTCGGTGAGCGCGATGAACAGTTGCTATCGGTGGTGGCACGTTCGGCAGGCCTGGCTCTGGAAAACGCCGAACTGCTGAAGCGCACCGAAGAACTATCGATCATGGATGAGTTGACCGAGTCGTACAACTACCGCTACTTCGTCCAAAAATTTCAGGAAGAAAAACGTCGCGCGGTACGTTATCGGCTGCCGTTGTCCATCATCATGATTGACATCGACTGGTTCAAGAAGCTCAACGATGGTTACGGGCACGAGGCCGGCAACGTGGTGCTGCGGAAACTGTCTCAGGTTGTAAAAGAGTGCATACGCGACGTGGACATTTTTGCCCGCTACGGCGGTGAAGAATTCGTGGTAATTCTTCCGCAGACGCCTTTGGTTGAGGCCCGACGCATCGGCGAACGGATTCGTACCCAGGTGGAGGCAACGGTCATCGACACCGGCTCAACCGGAAAGGTGAAAATTACGGTTTCAATCGGCGTCAGTTCGTATCCGGAAAACGGTCGCTCCGAAGAGGAACTGGTGACGGTAGCCGACCAGGCGCTGTACCAGGCCAAAGGAAGCGGCAAGAATCTGGTGTGTGTGTCTTAGAGAATGATGAAGTATATTGATAGAAAGGGTCGCTCCGGCGGCGCGTGATTATGGATAAGCTACTCAAGAGAATCGGGCAGTTGTTCATCCTTGGCTTTCAAGGAAAGGCCCCGGCCCCGGCCTTTCTTGATTTCGTCGGCGAAGAGCAGATTGGCGGTGTGATCCTGTTTGAGGAAAACTGCCCGACCTACGCGTCGGCGCGTGAGAGCATCCGTCGCATCAACATGCAACTGGAAACGCCCCCCCTGGTGGCTATCGATCAGGAAGGCGGTCGCGTATGTCGACTCAAAGGCGCCCCGGCCGAGTTCAAAGCCGCCGCTGATTATGCCAAGCGGAACGAGATCGAGCATTTCCGCGAGGATTATCGTCGCGCCGTTGTGCTGATGACCTCGCTTGGCATCAACCTCAATCTCGCGCCGGTTGCCGACCTGTTTCTTAACCGTGGGAACAAATGCCTCGAGGGACGTTGTTTCGGTGCGGACCCGGAAACGGTTTCGGAGTTTGTCAGAGCCTCGATAGCGATAGCGCACAGTCAGGCTTTGCTGTGCTGTCTCAAACATTTTCCGGGTCTGGGCGCTGCGGCTATTGACCCGCACGAGGCAACCGCCGTTGCCGACTACGACCGTGTTCTCTGGGAGCAGCGGGAACGACTGCCGTTCGCCGCAGGTGTGGATGCGGGCGTCGATCTGATCATGAGTACTCACATGGTAGCCATGAAGCTGGATAAGCAGATGGTGACTGTTTCGCGGCCCGTCATTTCAGACCTGGTTCGAGACGACCTCAATTTCGACGGCCCGGTTATTACCGATGATCTCACTATGAAAGGGGCCGACAGCCTGGGTGATTTCGGGAAACGAGCCGTGGCGGCGTTCAACGCCGGGCATGATCTGCTTCTGTTCTGCCATGATTTCGAAGCCACCGCCGAAGCCTTCGAGTATTTCATCGGCGCGGTGCGGGCAGGAGAAATTCCGATGGAGCGCGTGAGGATGGCGCTGGACCGGGTCTCCGGTGTTAAGCTGAAGCTGGGGAGACCGGTGCTAAGCTGATATGAGTCTCCTGAGGCTAATTCGCAAAAAACAACTGGTCGTGGTGGGTCTCAATTCGGGGACGTCGGCCGATGGACTGGACCTGGCGGCACTTGCCATCGACCGCCGAGGCGGCCGCTATCGGATCACACAGTTAGCCGGCGCAACCCGGCGTTATCCTGTCGAATTGCGTTGCGCCGTGCTTGATATGGCCGATTCCACCGCAACGTCTCTCGACCAGGTAATCTTTCTCGATCAGGCGCTGGGGCAATTCTATGGTCGCATGGCGTCACAGTTCATCAGACGAATAGGCCGGTCCGGTATTGTAGTTGATGCTGTCGCGTCCCACGGCCAGACTGCGCGTCACTTGCCGCGCGCGAAATCAGTTGCGGGATTTCACGTGCACGGCACATTGCAGCTGGGTTCCCTTGAACAGATAGCCACCCACACTGGCAGTACAGTGATCGGCGATTTTCGTCAGGCCGATGTGGCTCTGGGTAACGAGGGCGCCCCGATTACTACCGCGGCTATGGAGCGATTGTTCTCTACGTCAAGTGAATCGCGGCTGATCGTGAATATTGGCGGCATGGCTAATTTCTTCTATTTCCCGGCGCGTCGAATTGCGCTTGAGATCGCGGCAGCCGACTGTGGCCCCGGTAACAGTCTGAGTGACTTGCTGACGGAGAAACTCTTTCGCTTACCCTACGATCGCGGCGGCCGACTGGCGTGGAGCGGGAAGGTCAGCCAGCGGTTGTTGTCCCTGCTCCAGGCGGAGCCGTTCTTTCGCGATGGCGCCGTCTCGACCGGTCGAGAGACGTTCGGTTCATCCCTTGTTGAAAAGGTACTGGTCAACGCACAGAGACTTCGCCTGTCCAGTCATGATATCATTGCTACGGCTGCCGAGTTGACACCGGTGTCGATTGCCAGCGCTGTGCGACCGTTTATCCAGCGTGATTGCACCGTGCGGAAATTGTATTTGACCGGCGGAGGGGTGCACAACAGATTCTTCACGCGTCGCCTGAGCGAACTATTGGATGGAGTAAGTGTGGATTCGATCGTAGCTCTAGGGTTTAATCCCGATCTTGTCGAGGCATCCGCCTATGCGGTCATGGGCGAAGCCGCTCTTCGCGGTGAGACTCTGCCAACCCGATTCGGACCGTCAAAACGCCCCCTGTGGCGGTCGGTACTCGGACAAATCATTCAACCGCCACGGGAGGAATGACCGGTGCCGGACGAGATGAAAAAGCGCATATCGCTGGCGCGCATAGTTCGCCTCTTCTTGCGGATTTCGTGCGGTCTGTTCCTCCTGATCCTATTCTGGAGTTGTGGCAATGTGCCCGGACTCCAGGAGGAATCAATCTCTTCGATCATCAGGGTGCCTTTTGTGCGGGTTCTGCTTGACGAGAAAGCCGACAGCCTGCAGTGCGGCGCCGACGGTTCGTTTGCCATCGAATGTCTCCGTAACCAGCAGCAGGAGGTTTTCTATTCTGGTCAGGCGGTGGTCGTGCGGCCCATAGGATCATCCCTCACCGTGAGCAACTTTCGTGGCGATATCATCCGCGAAAACCTCGACGAGGTCAACATCATTCCACGCGGGACGGGCAACCGGCTTCACTTCAACAACCGGAAGTATCGTGGGATGATTCGCCTGCTGCCGCGCGGTGATATTGTGAGGGTCATCAACATTCTCTATCTTGAAGACTATCTGCGAGGCGTGGTTCCGCCGGAGATAGGCCTCCGCGTCGAAACGGAGCAGGAAGCGGTCAAGGCCCAGGCCGTGGCAGCCCGCACCTACGCTATGGCGCATCTCAAGCAATACGAGGGCGACCCGTACGATATGAAAGCGAGCATCCTCGACCAGGTCTACGAAGGCTATTCCGGCGAGAATGAATTGTCCAACAAGGCGATTGACGCAACTGCCGGACTGGTCATGAGGTACCAGGACGAGATGATCGACGCCTACTTCCATTCCACTTGCGGTGGACGGACTGATGACGTCGACGACGTGTGGGAACGCAAGGAGATTCCGTACCTGAAATCGGTGGATGATCTGGGGGCCTGTTCGTGGTCAAAGTACTACACTTGGCAGGAAACGTTTACCGAGCAACAGTTGCGCGGTCGGGTCGAACAATACCTGGCCTCGGATCGTGGGCGCGATCTCCGTATCGGACAGATCACGGATGTCACGATTTCCGAACGAACCGCAGGTGGTCGCGTGAAACGACTGCTGGTTCGCACCGATCAGGACGTGTTCAAATTTGAAAAAGACCGCATCCGCTGGGTGGTCGGGCGCACGTCCAATCCGGAGTTGATTCTGCCGTCGGATCGCTTTGACATCGAACTTGAGCGCGATGGCAGCCAGAACGTGGTCGGGGTCACGTTTCGCGGCCAGGGTTACGGGCATGGCGTCGGGATGTGTCAATGCGGAGCGATCGGTCACTCCCGCGATGGCTGGAAATTCGACCGCATTCTCCAGCTCTACTACACCAACGTGAACATCAAGAAGTTATACTAACTGTTAAAAGTTGATTTACCGGCGGTCTTGTCACACTGTAGGACCATGCGGATTGCCGTACTTTTATCTGCTCTGTTTCTGGTGGTTTCGCCGGTTAACGCCACGGATTACCGTTATTCCATCGGGGCCGGTGGCGGAACTGTCAGCCTGTCCGGCGGGGGCTTCTTCAGTTTTGATACCGAGAGCTCCATCAGCTTTTCTCTGGGCCACCGCCTGTCACAAAGCTGGCAGCTCGATCTTGAGTACGCACCGTTTAGTTTCTCCAACGACATTGGTGTGGCAGCAACCGATTCGGTCGGAGCGATCTTGAACGACAGTCCCCTGGATCTTAAGTGTACTCGTCTCGGACTGCGCCTCGACCGAAAACTGTTCGACCCACAGAGGTTCCTTAACCTGACCGTCGGTTTTGGCGGTGGACTGAACGTCTGGAAAGCCGTCGATCCTGCGACCAACACTACCTACACGGTTCATGGCGAGAATGATCAAACCGCTGATTTCGCCGCAACTGAGCTCTATCTCTCTGGAGCGGCCGGGGTGCTCATCTGGCCGACCTCGCGTGTTTCGCTTCACATCGCGGGGCAGGCCGACTATCTCACTGGAGCCGGTGCGGAGTTTGAATCGGCAATTAAGAACATTCGTGACAACCTGATGCTGGGGGTGTCGGCGAAGCTGTACTTTCATTTCGGTGAGATCGATGACAATGGTAGTTGGCGATCCGATCAAGCGTGGAAAGAGGCTGACCAGCAGCCCACTGTTTCTAGACAGCCTCGTCGAGACAGCGATGGCGACGGAGTAGATGATAACATTGACAAGTGCCTGAACACCCCGCGTGGCGCGGATGTGGATGGGTTCGGCTGTCCGCTTGATTCCGACCGCGACGGAGTTCCCGACGGGCTTGACGACTGCTCGGGAACACCAACCCTGGCTCGCGACCGGGTTGATATCCACGGGTGTCCCGTCGATTCCGATTTCGATGGTGTGCCGGATTACGCCGACAGTTGCGCGTTCAATCCGGTCGGCGCACAGGTAGACAAGCAGGGATGTCCGTATGATTCCGACAATGACGGCGTTCCCGACGGTCTGGATGATTGCCCCAATACGTTGGTAGGCGTGGAAGTGGACCAGCACGGTTGTATTGACCTGGCGATGTTCGCCCAGCCGATGGTGCTCAGCATCGATTACCCGCCGGGCGGGTTCGATGTCGACCCACACAACCGAAAGCGTATCGAACGACTAGCCGGCCTGCTCAATTTCGTCAAGGACATGAAACTGGACATCAACGGCTACACGGATGATATCGGCCCTGCGGCCGCCAACCGGACGTTATCTGAGAAGCGGGCGGCCCGGGTCAAGGGTATCCTGGTTTCGCTTGGGGTGGAAGAGGACCGCATCAAGGTTTTCGGACAAGGGGAGATCAATTTCGTGGCGTCGAACCAGACGGCGGAAGGCCGGGCCAAAAACCGGCGCATAGAGATCGTATTCTACAGGTAAACAATTCGGACTTGTGATGAGTTACAACTACACCAGCGGCGACTACGGATCATCCACGCAGAAGAAATATGCAGTCGTGATTTACCTGCCACAGCAACTGGAGCGGTACGTGGCGCAGCTTCGCGAACGGTTCGACCCCGACTATGATATCGTGGCCGCCCATGTTACGCTGGTTTTCCCCTGGGAGACCGCCTTACCCCTGGCTGACCTGTCATCGGTAATTGCCGCCCAGGCCAGAAAATGTCCTCCCGTCAAAGTGCGGCTCCAATCGGTGGGCGATTTCTACCCGGGAACACCCATTATCTACTGGGCGGTGTCTCCTGAAGACTCTCTTCGCTGTCTGTATCGTGAACTCTATGCCGCCCTTGACCTGCCGCTCCCGTTCAAGGAGCTGGTTCCCCATGTAACAGTAGCCAAAGAGATTTCCCCGCACCGCGTCATGCTGGTAAAGGATCAGATCGCTTCCTACCTGCCGCGGGAATCATTCGATGTCACCGCTATCGACCTGATCTCGCCGGTAGCCGACCACCACTGGGTCTCGGTGCGGACGTTTCCGCTGACGGGGGCGTAGACTCACAGCAGAGGAATCCATCCGAAGCCCCGTAGGTCAGGACCCTTGTGGTCCTGACAATGCGAATGTCAGCTGGGTAGCCCACAGCTCTGCTGTGGGTAAGCTCTATTTGGACCGGTGGCCTACCTTTTGGGCGGGTTCTTGCTTACAGTCAGATTCAGCCCGTTATTCACATTCATAGAGTTTAGTTCATTTGAAGATAGCTCTGACAGACGATGTTGTCATCAGAAATTTCCGGTTGTCTCCAGCCCCTGCGGACATGGATTCCCCGTTTTCACGGGGAAAGACAGGGGGGCGGGTGCCCGGGTGGCCCACCCTTCGGGTGGGTTTCTTGGGTGCAGCAAAGTTCGGCCCGGTCTCCATTTTCATAGAGTTTAGCTCACTTGAAGATAGCTCTGACAGACGATGTTGTCATCAGGATTTTCGATTTGTCTCCCGCCCTCGCAGACATGGATTCCCCGTTTTCACGGGGAAAGACAGGGGGAGGGCGTCTCGGCTGGGGAATGACAGGGGGCGGGTCAACCGGCAAGGCTGTCAGGCAGAGTCGCCTGACAGCACGACCCAGAGGACCATAGAAACCCACCTGAAAGGTGGGCCACCCCGCCCGACCCGCCCGGCGATACCCACTTGGAAGGTGGGCCACCCGGGAATAGCAATCCCAAACGGTATAGTTTCCGCGAGAACTGACAACGTACAGGCGGACAACCGGATATCCTGACAGTTCCGGCCACTGATTTCGCGTTGAACTTTCTGCTTGTTCAAACGCTCTTATTATTAGCTTGCCAAACGGGCGGTTATCGGGTAGTTTGAACTTGTCTTGATATGCGGATTCTAATTGTAACACAACACTTTCCGCCGGAACGCGGGGCGGTTAGACGCCTGTTCGAGTTCTCCCGGTTTTTTGTCCGGCAGGGGCACGAAGTGTCGGTTCTGACGGCGATACCGAACTACCCTGACGGGGTGGTGCCGCCCAAATATCGTGGGCGGTTCTTCCATCGCGAAGAGGTTGACGGAGTCAAAGTTTACCGTAGCTGGGTGCTGCCGGCATCGAACCGGTACCCGGGGCGGCGAATGATCGGTTTTGTCATCTTCCTTTTTACCAGTCTGATCAACTCCTTTCGCATCAAATCGAAGTTTGATGTCGTTCTGGCCTCGACTCCTCCGGTCAATACCCCGGTAATCGGCTGGCTTATCAGCAAATTCCGCCGGGCGAAGTTTGTCATCGAAATCCGTGATCTCCAGCCGGAATCGAGTGAGGATTTTGGCAACCTGAATCGCTCGCTGTTTACTCGAACGCTGAAGAGACTAATGCACGGGTTGTACCGTCGCGCCGACAAAATTGTCGCTGCCACCGATGGCATCGCTGAGTACATCAAATATCTCGGTATTCCCCCCGAGAAAGTAGCCACGATTAAGTCCGGATACGGTGAGGAATTCGTTACGGCGGGGCACAACGGCATCCGCAGAAGATTCGGCTGGGAAGAAAAGTTCCTCGTCCTCTATTCCGGGACTCTCGGCTGGGCGCATTCGCTGGAGACGTTGATCGAAGCGGCCCGCAAACTGACCGATCAGCCGGACGTGCAGTTTGTGTTCGTGGGTGATGGTGAGAAGCGGTCGGCGCTTGAAGGCATGGTGCGCGATTACGGGTTGCGTAATGTCACGTTTATAGGCTCGCAGCCGCTTGAAGCGATACCGTACTTTCTCAAGACCTCGAATGTCCTAGTAGAGAGTCTACGCGACGTTCCCATTACGCAGGGAACATTCCCGGCCAAGCTGTTTGAGTATATGGCCTCCGGTCGGCCGATTCTGTTCGGTGCGCGCGACGGTGAGGCGATCCGCGAGTTGCGCGCCGCCGGGGGGGTGCTGTCCTTTGCCAGCGATGACGTTGAGAAGCTCTGTGAATTGATACTGAAGATCAAGAGCGGCACGATTGACGGTGATGCTCTCGGCCGCCGGTATTCTGACCACGCCGAGCGTTTCCACCGCCGCGAACGCTGGGCGAAAGAATATCTCTCTTTCCTTGCCGGCAAGCAGGCCGACTAAGGTTTTTCGAATCCAAATATAATCGGGGGGTGAAAATTCAATGTCAAGAATCCGATTTGGCATTATATTACTCTTGTGCACCGGACGTGTCCGGTGATATCGCGACAGGTTTTCTACAAGGCAAGCATACAGAATATCACAGGCTCCACGTCGGTGTGTCTGGAGAAAGAGAATGACCTTCTCTGGAGGTGTGTGATGAAAACCTTTGTCCTCATGACCAGAATGGCTCACCAGGACGCCGACATCATGGAAGTCGCCACCAAACTCAAGAATCGGGCCCAGCACCAGAGCGAGTGGCTTCAGAGAATCCGCGAGCGTTGCCCGCAGGTTCATTGGGTCTCTCACTATGCGCTTCTCGGACAATGGGATTTCATGGATATCTATGAGGCCCCGGACGAGGAAACCGCGGCGGTGGTTTCGCTGCTCAGTCGTGGCGGCGGTGCGCATCAGGTGGAAAGCTGGACCGCGATCCCGAACAGCCGCCTGATCGAGATCGCCGAGGCTCTGGAAAAAGGCTGCCCGCCGGAAGAGAAGCAGTGATTCTTGCGATCTGGGAGTGGAGAGCTTGTAGGGCAGAATCCCCCGCTGCTTCGGCGGGGTGATTCTGCCATTGATGGCAGAACCACTAAAGAGTTCTGCCCTACTGATCGATCACTCTGTTCTCTGATTCTGAGCCTTGCGTCGGGAGTCGGAGGAGTCTATACTTCGATACATCGGCTGGTGGCCCTCAGCTCTGCTGAGGGTTGCCACATACTTTGACAGACCCCACAGCAGAGCTGTGGGATACCGGCTGGATGACAAACACTATGCACCCCCCACTCGACAGATTTCGACATCTTCTCCTCAGGCAGGAAGTCGTCGTCGGCAAGCTAAGCCACTCTGATATGGGGATCATCATCGTTGCGGCGGCGCTCGCGATTCCCAGGGATTCAACATACACCGAAAGGGAGGTCACGGAGCGGCTGCACCGGTGGGTCTCGACGGTCGGCAGCAACATCCAGGATGATGCGGTCGAATTGCGGCGACACCTGGTCGACTGCCGTTGTCTTCGGCGGGATCCTGCCGGCCGAGCCTACACGCGCTCTAAGGACTGGCCGACCGGATGGACAGAGATTGCCGCTGAATTAGAATCGCTGGATATCGTGCAATTCGCCGATCAAGTCCGGATCGATGAAGCCGAACGTCGTGCGGCCCGCAAGAAGGCGGCTCTCGAGAAGAAGGATAGCGGGAGCTCGTAGGGGCTTTCGTAGGGCGGGTTTGCCTCGAACCCGCCATCTTTTTTGTCAGCCACACGCTTCTTCTGTCATCCTCTGCGCAAGAGGATGACGATTGAGGGGCCGGGTGATGACATCGACGGCCCACTTCCACTCGCAAGCTGGTGGGACACCCGGCTGCAAAACCACACACTAAGGCTTGAGCTTTTCGATAGCCGATGTGGCTACCCAATAAATGCCATTCCCCTTCGGAGTGTGGCGAGTAAAGAACAGGTACTTGCCATCGGAAGACAAATGCGCGCCGTACTCGTCGTTCGCCGTATTGTACTCAGGCCCCAGAAGAATGGGTTTACTCCAGCCTCCATTCTCATCACTGAAGCACACGTATAGATCGGCACTGATGCCACTGCGGGCTGAATAGAAGATGAGGAAACGTCCGTCTGGTGCGACACAGGGATCGCCTTCGTAAGCATTCATATTAATGGGTGCCCCAAGTTTCTCGGCAACCCACTGCTGACTGGAATCCCGGTAGGCCTTGTACAATTGGTTCACTCCGGAACTGGCACGATCCGAGCCGAAGTATACGATGCCATCCGAGGTGGTGCTGCCGCGCCACTCCTTGCCGTCACTGTTGATCGGCGAAGGCAGCGCAGAGGGCTGGCCCCAACTTGTGTCTCTATAGGGAACAATCCAGAGATCCTGCGACCCCGTTGCTTTCTTTCCTGTAAATGTGAGAGTGGTGCCATTCTTCGCAAAGCGGGGTTCGTGTGAAAAGGTGAAATCTGAAATGAAAGGGGCGTCGACAAAGGGCGTCCATACACTGTCTACGCAATTCGAATAGTAGAGTCTCGCGCTTGAATAGGACGCGTCTCCCACCGCCATGAGGAATTGAGTCCCATTCGGAGAAAAATCCGTGGCTTCCACCCACGCACTGACCGAGTTAAGAATCTCGGGTGCGAAAGGCACCGGTGTTTCTCCCGGCAAGCTCTGACCAAAGTACGCTCCTTTGAGCTGATGATTGGCCGTCGTATCGGTCGCCAAGAGTGAAAATGTTGTTGAAGCGACCGCTCCGGCAGTGTCGGTGGCGATGATCTTGATACTTGTCATCCCTGCCTGGGTTGGTGTGCCCGACAACGTCAGGGAGTCCCGATTGAAGCTTATCCACGAAGGCAATTGATTACCACTAGCGAGCACAGCCGAATAAGTCAAGGTGTTGTTTCCGTCATCATCGACGAAAGTATCGTCGGGCATGGCAAAACTGAAAGACTGCCCAACTACACACGATTGATTGGTCACTTGTTTGCACGCATAGGGAACAAAATTAGTGTGCTTAAAACGCTCTATGAAGTCCGATGCAACCCAGCATATCTTCGATGGTTTATCCGTCAGCCATTGTTCTCTTCGTGTAAACATGAGGTATTTGCCGTCCCGGGTAACAGAAGAAGCGTTCTCAAACTCACTCGTGTTAATCTTTGGCCCGAGATTCCTGGGATTGGTCCAGGAGCCATCTTCTTTTCTGTAACTGATGTACAAATCAGCCTGACCAAAGCCGCCCGAACGATGAGATTGAAATATCAAATAATCTTCATTCGGTGATATGAAAGGATCCCCGTCGCCGTCGGTTGAATTCACCGGGCAACCGATCTTTTCCGCCTTGTTGAAATGCCCATCTTGAAAAGTGGAACGATATATGTCACCGTTTCTCGCAATATACAGAGTATTCTTCCTGGAAACTGTGGGATACCACTCGAGATCTGAGGTGTTGATCATATCGGACAATTTTGTGGGGTTCCCCCAGACGGTACCCATCCTCTCGCAATACCAGATATCCGTATTGCCGGCATTACCGGCGTTGAAATAGATGCGATTGCCGTCCGGCGCAACAAACGGTTCCAACTCATCAAGTTGGAGTGAATCGTCCAGAAAAACGGTTTTGGCAGGGATCGACCATTTGCCGTTCATGAATTTTGTGGACCAGATTTCAAAATGATCCCATCTGTTGTTGGTAACGGCAAAATAGAACTCCCGTCCGTCTGCGGAGAATGTTGACGTCCCTGCAAAAATGCTATCCGTAGAGATAATGTCGGGAGCAAATACAATTGCGGAGTCCCCCGGGGGCGTTTGCCCCAGATATGCCGCCGACTCCGGAATCAATATGTCCGGCGACTTCGATGATTCTTGAGCAAATAATTGGGTGAAACTTTGAAGAACTAAGCACATCCAAATGATTGCAGTTCTCTTCTCCATATGTTGTAACTCCTCATGTTGTAGCTTCTTGGAAGTAATAGATGTCATTCTCACTTCCGTCGTCTACTTATCTTCTCGGGCCTCTGAACTTGACGTCAACAACCAGGGAATTGTTCATTGTTAATTTTCCGGAGACCAAATCCCCGGTGCCTGCTTGGATTTGTGGACTAGTGGCCCACCCGGTTACGGGTGGGTTTACATGTATGCGGCTCAGATGGTCGTCCTCCGTGCCCTCTTCTGTCATCCTCCGCGCCCACATCTGTCATCCTCGGCGCAGAGACTTGTCATCCTCCGGCTTGACCGGGGGATCCAAGGGATGTTGAAACCCACCCGGAGGGTGGGCCACCGGTCCAGTGTTGCATCCAGACAACAGAAGCAGGCAGAGAATCAATGTACAGTTCCAGTGGTTCGTCATCCTTGCGACCCCTTCAGCCCTTTTCTGTCTAATACTGAGCAGCTAGGCCGCTCGCAAGCAACCTCACGACGGTGTCGAAATAGACCCGAAAGCGTCCTCTCCATGATGGAATATTAGCTCAGCGATCTGGGATTGTCAACCGCGGCGGGTGGGGGTAGCCCATCATCCGCGCCTCATTTTCTGTTATCCTCCGGCTTGACCGGGGATCCAAAGGACTTAGAAACCCACCTAGAGGGCCTGTTGAAAAACCTCGTGCCCGGCAGATGCCCACATCTGCCGGATTCGGCGGCACATGTGGGCATGTGCCGCGCATAACTTGTTGCAGGTGTCGGTCTGCAGTAGCTACGAAACGGAGCGACGGCAAAAGGCTTTTTCAACAAGCCCTTGAGGGTGGGGGCCACCGGTCCACAAACACTTGCGAACAACTTCAACAAACAGGTAAGAAGAGTATGCCTGCAATATCCAAGCTGCACACAGGCCCGCCGCTTGGTTTCCCAGGTGTTCCTGGTTTCTAAGCTAACGTAGATTGTGAGGGCGGCCCGCTCTTGTGGTGGGGTCCTGATAATCATGATTTGTCTTGAGAATCTCAGCAAGGCAAGTATTTTGTATGCGGAGTGCTCAGACCAAGAGGGATTCGATCCGGAATTGGCAAACACAGACTTACATAGGCAGTTACTACGTAGAGGAGACACAGGATGGCAATTGAAGTGACCGAGACTGAAATCTTATCGAACTATCTAAGAGGTGTCATGGATCGAGCAGAGCACCATGCCGAGATGGTAGACGAGATCGCGCTAGCGCTTATAGGCGCGATCCTATGGAGAAAAGATACAAGCACCTCGATACAGGTTTTGCAGAGAGACGGGGACACTAAGAATGTCTTGTGGGTCCACATCAGAGGCCAACGATACGCTTTTTCGTATAACCATTCTACTGGCACCATTGAAATGAGACGTGGAACGACACATGGTGCAAGCACTCATGACTTCTCGAACGCCACTACATTAGCAGAAGTCAAGGGAGTATTTGAGTCCCTCTAGTTTGGCAATACAGTGGGGGTACGGCGGGTCCGCTTCGAGCCCGCCATCACCCGGCAGATGAGGGCATCTGCCGGGCACGGTTTTGCCTACCCCATGAACGGGTAGCGGTAGTCCTTCGGCGGGACGAAGTTCTCTTTGATCGACCGCGGCGAGGTCCACCGCAGCATGTTCTGGATGCCGCCCGCTTTGTCGTTTGTCCCCGACGCCCGTCCGCCGCCAAACGGCTGCTGCCCCACCACCGCGCCGGTCGGCTTGTCGTTGATGTAGAAATTGCCCGCCGCGTTCCGCAGGGTCCGCTCGGCTAACATGATCGCGTTGCGGTCGGTCGCGAATACCGCGCCGGTCAGAGCGTACGGCGAGGTTTTGTCGCACAGGTGCAAAGTCTCGGCGAACTTGTTGTCATCGTAAACATACAGCGTCATCACCGGGCCGAAGATTTCTTCCTGCAGCAGCTTGAATTCCGGATTGGTGGTGACCACTACGGTCGGCTCGATGAAATACCCGTTCGACATATCGTACTTGCCGCCGGTCAGGAACTCGGCGTCTTTGGCTTTCGCCGCAAAATCGATATATTCGACAATCGACTTGTAAGCGGATTCATCGATCACGGCGTTGAAGAAGTTCGTGAAATCTTCCGGATCGCCCATCTTGATGCTCTTGACCTGCTTGACGAGCAGGTCTTTCAGTCGCGGCCAGAGCGATTTCGGAATGTAAGCACGCGACGCCGCCGAGCATTTTTGCCCCTGGTATTCGAATGCGCCGCGAGTGATCGCCGTGGCCAGAGCCTCGACATCAGCAGTCGGATGCGCCACGATGAAATCTTTGCCGCCGGTCTCGCCGACAATGCGCGGATAGGAATGATACTTAGCGATATTTTCGCCGACCGTCTTCCACATACTGTGGAATACACCGGTCGAACCGGTGAAATGAATGCCGGCCAGATGTTCGTTCTTGAGCACCGTGTCGCCGATATCGGCGCCGCGCGCGAAGATCAGATTGATGACGCCGTCGGGCAGGCCCGCCTCGCGGAGTATCTTCATGATGAAGTACGACGTATACACTGCGGTCGACGCCGGTTTCCACACTGACACGTTGCCGAGCATGGCCGGAGCAGTGGGCAGGTTGCCGTTGATCGAGACGAAATTGAACGGTGAGACACAGAAAACGAATCCCTCGAGCGGGCGATGGTCGGTCCGGTTCCACACGGTAGCACTGCTCGCGGGCTGAACTTCATAGATCTGCTGCATGTAGGCTGCGTTGAAGCGCCAGAAATCGGCCAGCTCGCAGACCGCGTCGATCTCGGCCTGGTAAATCGTCTTGGAATGCGCCAGCATACAGGCGGCGTTGGAGATGTGACGGTACGGACCGGTGAGCAGATCGGCTGCCTTCAGAAATATCGCCGCGCGGTGTTCCCAGGGCATGTGCGCCCAAGTGAGCTGCGCCTCAACCGCGGTGTCAACCGCCTGCTTGACCTCGGCCTGCGTGATCTGGTAATACCAGCCGAGCACCTGCTTGAAATTATGCGGGCAACGAATCTCAATCTTCTTGCCCCCTTTGATCTCTTTGCCTCCGATTATCGATGTAATCTCAATCGGGTTGGCTTTCAACTCGGCGAGCGACTTGACCAGCGCGGCGCGGTCGGCCGAGCCGGGGGCATAATCACGAACCGGTTCATTTTTCGGAATCGGGACACGAAACACAGACATATCAACCTCCGTTGGGGCGCTCATCGCCCCGTAAGAACGAATATTCTTCGCATCATGTAGGGCAGGTCCGCCTCGAACCCGCCGCAACCCGGCAGATGAGGGTCCCCGATCAAGTCGAGGGCAGGCATCTGCCGGTCACGTTTACACGTAGGGCGGGTCCGTCTTCGAACCCGCCAACAGTCTGGAAAGGATAGCAGATTGCAGTCTGACGGGCAAGTGGGCGTGAATGCGGAGGGCCGCCCGGATATTTCGCTATCGGACAACAAGTAAGCGGTCTAAGATCGAGGTGGTCAGAAAGCCAGGCTAAGTTGAAACCGGATCTCGCGCCTTTCGGGCAGGTAGCTAATAGAACCGCCTACCGGGACTTTCTGCCATTTCTCAATGCAAGATCCCACTGCAATCCCTACGAGCGCCCCACCGATTGTGTATTCCATCAAGTCAAGGATGTCTCTGTCCTCATATTCAAACTCACGTGCACCGAAACGCGTTGTGGAATCGGCTTCCAATAAATCCACGATGACGTATGCGAATCCCAAACCGCCCCCTACTAGCCCCAATGTGGTCCCCTGTGTGCCCACGGAACGGTCAATCGCCTGAATGGACTGAATTGGGATCGATGCGGAGTTGCCGTCTCTCGTGGTACCAGTCAGACTGTCTTCAGTCAATATGCCGGAATGCCCCTCGATACGTTCGCCGGTCTTCAGCAGTGCCCTGAACTTGCCAAGCTCGATCGTGTCACCTGCAACTGGCCAGCAAAGCGAGACGAGTGTGATCATCGACAAGCATGCGATGCGAGATGTAGACACAGCTTGTACCTCCTATTGGGCTATTGCCACGTCTTCGAACCCGCCGACGTAAACGCGGCGAGACAGAAGATGGCAGGTTTGAAGACAAACCCGCCCTACGGTTAGGAGATGATAGCAGATTACAGGCGGACGGGCAAGCGGCTCAGTTTATGCCAGATGCTCAAGGACGATCTTAATCCCGATTCCGATCAGGATCAGTCCGCCGATCAATTCCATCCGCTTGCCGAAACGGACGCCCAGTCGTCGGCCGAAGATCATCCCCGTTGCGGTCATGGTTGCGGCGACTAAGCCGATTATCAAGCTCGGTGTCCAGATCTCAACTTGCAGAAAGGCCATGCTCAGTCCGACCGCGAGGGCATCGATACTGGTCGCCACTGACAGCAATACCAGGCTCCACTTGCGGGTTGGATCGCTCGGCGCCGGGGCAGTAAGATCGGATGAGATTGATTCCCAGATCATCTTGCCGCCGATAAAGCCGAGCAAGGCGAAGGCAATCCAGTGATCGAAACCCCGGATGTACTGTTCGATCTGCGAGCCACCATACCAGCCGATTACCGGCATAAGGAACTGGAAAAGCCCGAAATGGAATGACAGCCGGAACAGCGGACGAAAAGTCAAGGTCGGACGCCGCGCGCCAACCGCCAGCGCCACCGCGAACGCATCCATCCCCAATCCGACAGCGATAACCAGTGTAGTAAGCCAGGTCATGTTGCGTGTGTTGCTCCGGATCTTGTCTGGGCTGGATGATCCGCACAAAAATGACCCCGACGGGAGTCGAACCCGTGTTACCGCCGTGAAAGGGCAGTGTCCTGACCACTAGACGACGGGGTCGGTCAATTGAGAACACCTATTATACAGCATTTCTCAGGACAGTCAATAAATAGATGCTGCGCGCAAACTTGTAGCCCATGGCTCTGCTGTGAGGTTTTGGATTTGTTGGAATAACTTATGTTGCTATAACTCATTGGCAACACACTAATTCAAAAAATTTGTTTTTGTCTCTTGACATACTCGGCTGATGCACATTAGAATACATCGGTTGTCGAAGCCCATACTCGATCTCTGGTACGCCGGGGTCCGCTTAAGGAAGCCGGACGACAGTTGGGCAGCTCGCAAGGATGCGACCCGGCCCTTGTATTCTTCAATGATCAGTAGCTCAGTGTCGACTCTGGTTGTCCGCCGGGCTACTCTTACCTGTTTTCTGTGCGCCAGGTTTTCCTGCCATGTTTGATTCGAAGTCCATCTCCCGCGATCCGATGTACCGCTTTCTCCTGGTGCTGACTATCAGTTCCACTATGGGTCTCCAGGCCTGGCGCACGCTCTTTGATAATTTCTCCGTCAATGTGGTCGGGATCGACGGCAACCAGATGGGGGTGATCCAATCGGTGCGCGAGATTCCCGGATTTCTGGCGTTGCTCGTGGTACTGGTGATGTTGTTTCTGAAAGAACACCGGGTCTCGTCGCTCTCGGTCATGACGCTTGGGATCGGCGTGGCGATCACCGGGCTGTTTCCGTCGTATCTCGGTCTGATCGGCACTACCCTGGTGATGAGTCTCGGCTTCCACTACTACGAGACCACCAACCAATCGCTGACCCTGCAGTACTTCGATCAGAAGACGTCGCCAATCGTGTTGGGCAAACTGCGCGGGATAAGCGCCGGGGCAAATATCGCGGTCGGGGTGTTGATTTTCGCGCTGACTCCCTTCCTGCCGTATGTCTATCTGTACGGACTGCTGGGTGGGATGATCGCGCTTTCGGGCGTGTGGGGGCTGCTACAGAAGCCGACGCGCGATGATCTCCCGGTCCAACACAGTAAGATGATCTTTCGAAAGAAGTACTGGCTTTACTACCTGCTGACTTTTCTTGCGGGCTCTCGGCGGCAGATCTTTGTGGCGTTCTCAGTCTTCCTGATGGTGAAGAAGTTCGGCTTTGGCGTTCAGGAGGTAACGATTCTGTTCATGCTCAACAACTTGGTGAATTACTTTCTTAGTCCGGCAATCGGCTGGGCAATCGTTCGGTTTGACGAACGGAAGGTCTTATCGGTCGAGTACTTTTCATCGATTTTCATTTTTCTCGGTTACGCCTTTGTGGATTCAAAGTGGCTGGTGGCGCTGCTCTACATGGCCGATCATATCTTCTTCAATTTCGCGGTGGCAATTCGGACATTCTTCCAAAAGATCGGCGACCCGAAAGATGTTGCGCCCAGCATGGCGGTGGGGTTCACGATCAATCATATCGGCGCGGTCGTTTTCCCGGTGGTGGGAGGGCTTCTGTGGGCGGTCGACTACCGAATCCCTTTTGTGGCCGGCGCGGTGATAGGTCTGGTATCACTGGTCAGCGTGCAACTGATCACGGGCCAGGTGCGGAAATCAGGTGGCCAGTAGGTCGAGCACTACTGTGGTGCTCCGCGCAACCGGGAGCATAGTGGTTGTGCTCCCGAACTTTGGGAGCACGGGAGATTCCCTAGGTCAGGAGGCCTGTCCACCTGACGACATTGGTTCCGTAGGTAGAGTTCAGGAGTCTGTAGGTCGAAACCAGCCCGCTTCGGGCGGTTTCGACTTCCGATGCTCTAGAGCCAGTCCTGTAGGGCTTGTTGAAAAACCAGCTTTCCAAGCCATTGCGAGCGGAGATGACCCGCCGTCAGGTGGGACATCGTAGCGCGGCAATCACAAAGTCGTTGCCCCAGCTCAGATTGAGATCGCCACGCCTCGACGAACCGACTGTCGTCGGT
>Ga0315278_10000683_pt1 | contig 29644 bp, 33 predicted proteins | sample YL17G06_0_MG_FD_203880 | JGI IMG/M metagenome (GOLD analysis project Ga0315278, IMG submission 203880) | Sediment microbial communities from Yellowstone Lake, YNP, Wyoming, USA - YL17G06_0 | ecosystem: Environmental > Aquatic > Freshwater > Lake > Sediment | place: USA: Wyoming | collected... | reverse complement strand
GTGAACGTCGAGACCGAGGCCTCTCGCCCGCTTCCCCCCGAGCGCCGTCGATGTGCTCCCTGAAACGGCGCTCGGCCCCCTCCTGCACGACGCGCTGCAGGTCATGCAGCATTCTGATCAGCTCGTCGCCTTCGCGCGTGAGGCGTGAGCCCTCCCGGGGCCGCCCAGCCTGCCTGATCACGAGTCTCAGGCCGAGGGCGTGCTCCATCCGCTCCACGTAGTCCCACGCGTGGCGGTACGACCAGCCGACGGCGGCCGCCGCCTGCCGGAGCGAGCCCCGGTCCCGCACCGCCTCCAGCAGCACCGCCCCCCACTCGCCGACCGCGAAACGGTCACCGACCTCGAGCCACACCTTCGCCTTCGGCGTCAGGGCACCTAGCAGCGCCGACGACGCCTTTGATGCACGCTCGTTCATGAATTGACTCGCTCCCATCTCCCGTCACCATGGGGCTGTGGCGGGACCCGCGACTGTTCTAGCACAGGCACCGTCCGCTCGGCGGTGCGCCTTCATCTGGCACAACCTTGCCGGCACCATGCGCGACCTCGGGACGGATCTCCTGCTCCCGATGGGAATGGTCGTCGCCGATAGGCTCGTCCCGGCCCGCACCGTCCTCGTGTTTGGAGCCTTCCAGGTCCTGACGCGGCCGATCTCCCGACTGCCGAGGCAACAGCTCTGTGGTGGCGTTGTCTGGCGTCTACTGTCAGCATGACGATCTTTGAACCCGTTCTTCTAGCGGCCGTCTTCTTCGGCGTCGCCATCCTCTACTCGTCCGTCGGCAACGCGGGCGCCTCGGGGTACCTCGCGGTCATGGCCCTCGTGGGCATGGCGCCGGACGTCATGAAGCCGACGGCGCTCCTGCTGAACATCATCGTCTCGGTGATCGCGACGATCCGGTTCCATCAAGCCGGTTACTTCTCCTGGAAGATCTTCTGGCCGTTCACGCTCGGCTCGGTCCCATTCGCCGCCGTGGGCGGCGCCGTGTCCGTTCCGGGCGCGCTCTACTCGGCGCTCGTGGGCCTGTTCCTGCTCGTGGCCGCCTCCCGGCTCTTGTTCTACGCGGGCCCGGCGCGTCGGGCGCGACGGCCGCTCTCGCTGGTCGCGGCGCTTCTCTGCGGGGCCGGGGTGGGCTTCCTGTCGGGATTGACCGGGATCGGCGGCGGGATCTTGCTGAGCCCCCTGCTCTTGCTGGCGGGCTGGGCGGATGCCAGGCAGAGCGCCGGCGTCGCCTCCGCCTTCGTGCTGGTGAACTCGGTGGCCGCGACTCTCGGGCACGTGCTGGTCGTCGGCGCGGCGCCGAGAGCCATCGTCTTGTGGGGTCTCGCGGTTGCGCTTGGCGGCCTCGTCGGGGCCGAGCTCGGGGCGCGGCAGCTCGCGGAGGCCGCACTGCGCCGCATCCTGGCCGTCGTGCTGGCGATCGCCGGCCTCAAGCTCCTCCTTGTCCGGAGTTAGGGCCCTGAAGAGGCAATCTCCGTTGCGGGTGGTCGTGCGGGGGACGGGCGACGTCGGGTCCGCCGTCGCGCATCGCCTCTTCCTGACAGGACGGGGAGTCGTGCTCCACGAGTCGACGCGCCCCGCCGTGACTCGCCGAGGCATGGCCTTCGCCGACGCGGTGTTCGACGGGCAGGCGGCGCTCGACGACGTGCGGGGTGTGCGCATCGACGATCCCCCAGAGCTGTCTCGCTGCCTCCTCGCCCGGGCGGCGATCCCCGTGCTCGTGCTCGACCTCGCCAAGATCCTTGAGCTTGTCCATCCCGATGTCCTCGTCGATGCGCGCATGCGCAAACGGGCGCGGCCGAGGTCCAGCGCGGGCTGGCGTCTCTCACCGTGGCCTCGGTCCAGGCTTCGTCGCCGGCGAGACGACCGACCTCGTGGTGGAGACGAGCTGGGAAGCGCTCGGTCACGTCATCGCCACCGGCAGCTCACTCCCTCTCGCGGGCGAACCACGCCTCATCGCAGGTTACGGCCGTGAGCGCTATGTCTACGCGCCGATCGGCGGCACCTTTCGCACGGCCTTCCACATCGGTGACCGGGTGAAAGCCGGCGAGGTCCTCGCCCAGATTGGAGCAACGGCGCTCGCGGCCCCGCTCGACGGCGCCATTCGTGGCCTCACGCGAGACGGCGTCACGGTGTCGATCGGCGCCAAGGTCATCGAGGTCGATCCTCGCGACCAGGCGATCACCAGAGGGATCGGCGAGCGTCCAGGTCGGATCGCGGACGGCGTCGCCCGGGCGATCCAGATGTGGGAGGGCGCGCGCCAGCCGCGCCACTGAACGCCGACGATCATCGCCGATTGCGCGCATCGCACCTTCGCGATGTTCCGCGCATGCCATCCCGATCTCTAGCCCTGGATCGGGAGAGCCACACACCTTCGCGGTCGCCCCGTAGCGAGCTGTGCGCCGTGCATCACCTCGGCGACCGCGGGGGCCGGCGCGAACCGCCGGGAGCCTGCTCGAAGAGCGCATCGATCACCGCGCACTTGGGCATGGCGCCGCCATCGCAGTGGGCGGCCATGTCCTTGAGCACTCGCTCGATAGTTCTCAGATCGGCCACCTTGCGATGGATCTCCTCCAGGTGCTCCACGGTGATGCGCTTGACCTGGGCGCACGTGTAGCAGCGTTCGCGCTCCCAGGGCTACCTTGCGCAGGCGGAGGGCGTTGCCGATAAGGGCCCGCGGCAGGTCATGAGGCCATGACGGTGGGACTGACGTGCATCAGGGAGCCCAAGTATCTCCGGCTGGACTTCGGTGGTTGCGGGCCCGTGCGTTGAAGGGGCAATGGAAGCAGAGGGCACTTGACACACCGCCGCGGCCGCGATAAACGTAGGGCGTCGGGCGATGGAGTTCGCCCCTAACCGTCCGCTCGTGCGGGCTGATGACTCCTACCGTGGCAGTTGCCGGTAGGAGTTTTTTTGTGCCCGGGAATGAGTCGTCGCGCCGAGCGGTGGTGCGAGGTTGGCAACTAGGGAGGCGTCGATGCGGGCTCTGGTGATTTCGGACTTGCACGCGAACTGGCCGGCACTTGAGGCGGTGCTCGTCGCCGAGCCCTTCGACCGGTTACTGGTCGTTGGAGATTTGGTCTTGTACGAACCGCACGCTCCTGAGGTGGTCGACTGCGTCAGACGGCGGGCTACGCTCGCCGTGCGCGGCAATCACGACGAGGCGCTCGCTCACTGGGCGGATTGCCGGTGCGCTCCTTCGAGCAAGCCCCTGGCAGAGACCACGCGGGCCCGGCATCGCGAGCAACTCACCCTGGAACAGATCGCTTTCCTCGGGGAGCTGCCTCCTACAGCTTCTACCAGCCTCGACGGGCGTATCCTCTTTGCCGTGCACGCATCCCCGCACGACCACTTCTACCGCTACACGCTCACGCCGGACGCAGCCGAGCAGCATCTGGCCGAGGAAACTGGCGACGTTGACACGGAGTATGTGCTGCTGGGTCACACCCATCTGCCCATGCTCCGGCGGGTGGGGGAGCGCGTTGTCGTGAACCCGGGCAGCGTGGGCCAGCCGCGGGATGGCGACCCACGGGCCAGCTATGCCGTGATTGAAGATGGCCAGGTCACCTTGAAGCGGGCCGCCTATGACATCGAGCGGACGGTAGGCGACCTGCGCAAGCTGATGCTCGAAGAAGATGTGACGAACCGGCTGATTGCTATCCTGCGCGAGGGGGCTGGGTGATGACCTTCGGATGTCGCGGAGCGAGGTGAGCATGGAGAATATCTGGTTCCTTGCCGCCCTCTGGGTTGGACTCGCGCTGGTCGCGACGCTCGTCGCCATCTGGCTCGGCGTCTCCACAGCGCTGTCCGAGATCGTGGTCGGGACGGTGGCTCAGCTTGTGATAGGCGTAGTCCTTGGCGGCACAGGGCTGGCCGGGCAGACGCAGTGGATCACCTTTCTGGCCGGCACCGGAGCCATCGTGCTCACGTTCCTGGCCGGCGCCGAGCTCGACCCGAGCGTCTTTCGCTTCAAGTGGAAGGAAGCAACGGTGGTTGGGTTAGCCGGTTTCTTTGCGCCCTTCCTGGGCTGCGCGGCCATCGCCTACTACATCCTTGGCTGGGATCTTGGCCCGTCCTGGCTGGCGGGAGTAGCGTTGTCGACCACCTCGGTGGCTGTGGTCTATGCGGTGATGCTCGAGCTTGGCTTCAATGTTACGGAGTACGGCAAAGTCATCCTGGCCTCCTGCTTCATCAATGATCTCGGCACGGTCATTGGGCTGGGCCTCATCTTCGCGCCATTCACGGGGCGTACGCTCGTATTCGTCCTGGTCTCTATCGTGGTGTTCGTCCTCCTCCCATTCATCACGCCCGGATTCTTTCGGCGCTACGGCGGCCGCGTTTCGGAGCTCGAAGCCAAGTACATTCTGCTGGCGCTCTTCGGCATGGGCGGGCTCGCGCTCTGGGCGGACAGCGAGCCCGTCCTGCCGGCCTATCTCATCGGGATGGTGCTCGCGGGGAGCGTCGGCAAGGACCATGTCCTGATCCGACGCCTCCGGACGCTGACCTTCGGCCTCCTCACGCCCTTTTATTTCATCCGGGCCGGCTCCTTCGTGTCGGTGCCGGCCCTGGTCGCCGCGCCCGGCGTGTTCGGTGCACTGTTCCTGGCCAAGATGGTGAGCAAGGTCTGCGGCGTCTTCCCGGCGGTCAGGTTCTTCGGTCACCGGCAGGGCGCCGACGTCTACTACACGCTGATGATGTCGACGGGCCTCACCTTCGGCACCATCTCGGCCCTCTTCGGCTTGAATCGCGGGATCATCACTCCCGCGCAGTACTCGCATCTGGTAGCGGCGGTGATCGGTAGCGCGGTGATCCCGACGCTCATCGCCAATGCCTTTTACATGCCCCGTCATCTGCTTTCACCGTCCGCGCTGGACGCCGGGAAGGGCACGGCCGAAGCCCGGACTCCTGAGGCCTCGACGTCGTAAGGAGGACGAGCGCATGTTCACGAAGATCCTCGTTGCCTATGATGGATCGGAGGGCGCGCGGGCGGCGCTCCGGGTTGGGATCGGTCTGGCCAAGAGCCTGGGGGCCGAACTCCATAGCATCTCAGTGGAAGAGCATCTGCCGCACTATGCCGCCACCATCGACGAGGTGGAGGATGCCAAAGATCGTATCGATGCGTATTTCCGGACGCTCACCAAGGAGGCGCGCGACCAGGCCCTGCTAGCCGGCGTGGACGTGCAGACTGTTGTCCGGCAGGGTCACGAGGTGGAGATGATCATCACCTATGCGCGCGACGGCAAATTCGACCTTCTCCTGGCCGGCTATCACGGTCACAGTCGCATCTTCGACCGGCTCATTGGGAGCACGGCCCAAAGCATTGTGCGACTCTCGCCCTGCTCAGTGCTCTTGGCAAAGTGAAGGGTTGGTGCATAATGTGACTAAGGGCAATGGGGTTCGCCCAGGACCGCCCACACCACGTGAGGCTGATGACCCCTACCGGTTCCGGTTGGGGTTTTCTCTTTTTTGGGCGGTTCGCCGCGGGCGACCGCCGGGCGAACGAAGATGACTAATCCGACGGGTGCGAAGTTCATCGGCTTCTTCCGTCTCATCGATGCCTGCGTCGGACCCGGATGCCCTGTATGCCGGTGTGTGGTCGCGGACACGCGACACTACCTCGACAGTCTTCTCTACGAGCAGGTGAACGACCCGGAGATCCGCTCGCGACTGCGTGCCTCGTGGGGCTTCTGCAACTGGCACGCATGGATGCTGCGGGAGGCGTCGGATCCCGCCTTCGGCTCTGCGATCATCTATGAAGATATGGTTCGTGTGGTGGTCCGCCGGTTCGAAAGGCTGATCGGCCGCGTGGTAGGCAGGGGCGGGCGATTCGTCGGGTGGCTTCGCGCCCTCGTCGGCCGCCGTAGGTTGCCGCTCTTAGTCGAGCTCTACCGCCGCCGTCCTCTGTGCCCGGCGTGCGGCCAGGCCGCGGACTCCGAAGCGCGGTACATAGATGCGGCGCTGCGGTTCGTCGATGATCCGCAATTCGACCGGGCCTATCGCAAGTCCGATGGCTTGTGCATACCCCATGCCCTCCATGCGCTCGAGGTCGACGGGGAACGCGGGGCAGCCGCGCTGCTGCTCTCCCGCACGCTCCCGAAATGGACAGGCCTGAGGAAGGACCTCGAAGAATTCGTGAGCAAACATGACTACCGGAACCGTGAACCCTTCACTGAGGCTGAGGGGACGGCATACGTGAGGGCCTTCGAGGTGCTGACCGGAACGCCGGGTCTCTTCCCGAGCGATCAGCGCCGACAGGTGTCACGCAGCCTCCCTCGTCCATCAGGTCCATCCAGACCCTCAGAGAGCGTGGGAGATGTCAGCGAGTTGGATGCAGCGTTTGAGCACGCCAAGCTCGAGCTCAGAATCAAGGAGCTCAGCGAACAGCTCAGCGAGGCCACGAGCCGAGCGGCTGCGCTCCACTATCGGTTGGCACAGGTCGCCGAGGACCGGAATGCGCTGGAAATGAATCTGAGCGGGGAGCGGGGGGCCAACGAGCTCAGCCAGCGGGTGATCGTCGAACTTCGCCGTGAGGTGGAACAGTTGAAGGCCGACGCCGCGCAGGTAGGTCAGAGGCGGGCCTCGTGATGACGGATCGCTCCAGCCTGGGCACCTTGGCGGACATTGCCAGGCGGGCGGGAGCCCACGGGCTTGCGCGTGAGGCCGAGGCCTTGGCCGAACGGACTCGCGAGGGGCGCTTCTACGTCGTGAGCGTGGGCCAGTTCAAGCGAGGGAAGTCCGCTCTCGTCAATGCGCTCATCGGGCAGCCGTTGCTGCCAACAGGAGTGGTGCCGGTCACGACGGCCGTGACGGTGGTGCGGTATGGCCCGCGCCTGGCGGCCAGGGTGCGTTTCGGCGAGCGCGAGTGGGAGGACTGCGAGCCGCGGGACCTCGTGACCTACGTATCGGAGGAGCACAACCCTGGTAATGAGAAGGGTGTCACGGGCGTGGAGATCTTCGTGCCCAGCCCGCTGCTCGCCTCAGGCATGTGCCTCGTCGATACCCCTGGCGTCGGATCGGTGTCGGAGGCCAATAGCGCGGCCACCCGCGAGTTTGCACCCCACGTCGATGCCTCACTCGTGGTACTCGGGGCGGATCCTCCAATTTCAGCCGAGGAAGTCGCACTTCTTCAAGAAGTCGCGCGCGGCGCGACCGATTTCATCGTGGTGCTGAACAAGGCTGATCGAACCTCCGACGGCGACCGTGCGGAGGCGATCCGTTTCACCGAGCGGGTGCTTGCCCAGCACCTGGGGCGCGCTGTTGGTCCCATTCTCCAGGTCAGCGCGACGGAGCGGCTGGCTGGCACGGGGCCTCTGCGCGACTGGCCTGCCCTCATTGTACGTCTCGAAGAACTCTCCCGGCATTCCGGCGCTTACCTGGTCTCCGCGGCAGAGGAACGCGGCCTCGCGTCCCTTTGCGATCGGCTCCTTCGCAGTCTGGATCAAGAACGCGCGGCACTCATCCGCCCCATCGAAGAAACTGAAGCGCGCCTGGCGATCCTGCAGCGGGCGGTCACCGAGGCGGAGCGCACGCTTGATGATCTCGCGCAACGCTTGGTCGCTGCTCAGGACCGGTTAGTGCGCGCCTTCACGGCTGACCGCGACCAGTTTGTTGACGCCGAGGTCGCCAGAGCGCGGGCAGAGGTCAAGGCTTGTCTCCTACAGGAAACAACGACCGGACCGACACTGAGGCAACGAGCGATGGCGGCGACCATCGAGGTGAGCAGGCGCACGCTCGACCGCTGGCGCTCCGAGGAAGAGCCCAGAGCCGCAGCACTCTTTCGGCAGGGCTTCCAACGTTTCGTGGACTTGGTCGACGAGTTCAATGAGAGGCTCAGACTCGTGCCGGAGCTGGCGGGGATTGCCGACGTGGGCGTTGAGGCGTCCCTGGATGCGAAGAGCCGGTTCTTCTACACGGATATGCTGACGATCGAACCCATCTCCGTGGGGTCGCACCTCATCGATCTGCTCCGCACGCGGGCTGGTCGGTCCCGTGCGGTCGAGCGGGACGCCTTCCGCTATCTGTCTAGCCTGGTGGAGGTCAATAGCGCCAGGCTCAAGAACGACTTCATTGACCGGCTGTCGGAGAGCCGGCGCCGGCTGGAGAGAGCACTGCGGGCCCGCCTCCGGGATCTCCTGGCCTCGACCGAGCGGATGCTCGAGCAGGCGCGGCAGGCTCAGGCAGCCGGCGCCGCTGCCGTCCAGAGCAGGCTGGAGGCCCTCCAGACGCTGCGCGCCGAAGCCCAGGCTCTCGTACCGCATCGGGGAGCCCAACCAGAGTAGAATCGTGACCGGACGTTGACCTGATCATCGCCCGAGAGGAGGACGAACCCTGCTGGAGCACGTGCTGCTCGTCGGTATTGGAGGCGCGATAGGCTCGATTCTGAGGTTTCTGACCTCAATTCTCGCCGCTCACTGGTTCGGAGCGGAGTTTCCGTACGGCACCATGATCGTGAATCTGAGCGGGGCCTTCGTCATCGGTTTGGTCCAGCAGATCGGTGGCGAGACTCTGCTCATTCCGGACAACGTGCGGATCTTTCTGACGACCGGCATGATGGGAGGCCTCACAACCTATTCGACGTTCAGCTACGAAACGGTACGGCTGATGGAGACCAACGCCTGGCACCAGGCCTGGATCAACATCTTCGTCACCACCACGGTCTGCCTGTGTCTCTGTTTTCTCGGGATCGCAGCGGGCCGGCTCGTGCTGACGCTGCGGGGGTAGGTATGCGGAAGATCGAAGGCGAGCAGGTGCTGATGCGGATCTTCATCGGCCAGAGCGACCAGTGGAAGCACCGGCCGCTCTACTCTGCACTGCTGGAGCTGTTTCGCTCTAAGGGTCTGGCCGGAGCCACCGTTCTTCGCGGAGTGGCCGGGTTTGGTCCATCCTCCATCCTGCACACGGCCGGCATTTTCAAGCTCTCGGCCGATCTGCCCCTGGTCATCGAGGTTGTGGACTCCCAGCAGCACCTGGATGCCGTGCTCCCTGAAGTGGACCGGATGATGGGCGGGGGGCTCATCACCATGGAGAAGGTGCAGGTGCTTCGCTACGAGGTTTGACGTCTAGGTCGTTGGACTCGCCGGCGGAGCCTGCGCGTAACGAATGACGTGGGCCCGCTCCATCATGATGACGCCGCCAACCATGAGGGCATCCAGCTTGGGCAAGACGCGATCGATGTGCTCCTGGGTATCCACGACTTCGAGGACCACGGGGAGCCCCTGGGCGGCGACTTCGAGCGCCGTGGTGTGGACATCGCGGTCGTGGCCGAAGCCGGCCACCCCCTTGAAGACCGTGGTGCCGGCCAGTCCTTCGCTCCGGAGAAGCTCGAGGAGCGCGAGGTACAGCGATTTCCACCCGTGCGTCCGATCCTCGCTCAGTATGATTCGGAGCAGAACCTGCTCGCCTTCGATGCCTCGCATCGTCCGCCTCCTTGGCGCGTATACCATACACCAGAGGTGCTGCTCGCGAAATAATGATAGCGCGCTCGTCGACAGCGCTAGACATTGGCGGAGGAGTGTTCCTTGGCGATAGCCGGCGCTGCGGCGAGACGCGCTCCGGTCGACGATTCGAAACAGTTCCGAAACGTCGTCGCCTTGGGTTGGGTCGCGTTCTTTGGCGGCCTCGCCCAGGACATGATCCAGCCGATCCTTCCGCTTTTCTACGGGTCCGTCCTTGGGCTCAACAAGGAATTCATCGGCCTCATCGAGGGTTCGCTGACCACCGTGGTCAGCTTGACGAAAATCGGGGCGGGCTACCTATCCGACGCCCTCGGCAAACGAAAGGCACTTGTCTTCGCGGGTTATGGCTTATCAGCCCTCGGCCGCTTTCTACTTGGGTTCGCCGGCTCGGCTATCGCGGTCTTCGCGATGCGCCTCGGCGACGGAGTTGGAAAGGGCCTGAAGGACGCACCGCGCGACGCGCTGGTGGCCGGATCGGCCGGCAGCCGCAAGCTCGGCTACGCGTTCGGGGTGCAGCGGACGCTCGATACGCTCGGTTCAGTGGCGGGGCCCCTCATCACGTTTTGGCTCTTGCACATCTGGATCGAGCATTCGAACAGGTACCAGGAGGTGTTCTGGGTCGCTGGCGTCCTTGCCGCCGTTCCGCTTCTCCTTATTGGGTTGTTCGTGCGCGAGCGCCGCATGCCGGTAAGCAAGCAGCGAATTTCGCTCTCGGTCCTGAAAGGACCGTTCGCCGGCCTGCTTGCTGTCATGCTCCTCTTTACGCTGGGGAACTCCTCTGACGCGTTCCTAATCCTTCGCGCTCAGGATGTCGGTGTGGCGAGCGTGCTCATTCCGGTCGTGTATGCGCTGTTCAACCTTGTCTCCGCGGCCGCCGCCATCCCGGTGGGAAAGCTCGCCGATCGGGTCGGGCGCCGCGCGATGATCGCATGGGGCTGGGGCGTGTACGCTCTGACCTATCTCGGATTTGCGGTCGTTACGGCGCCGTGGATGATCTGGGGCCTCTTTGCATTCTACGGGCTCTTCTATGCGCTGACGGAGGGTTCGGCAAAGGCCCTCGTCGCCGAGCTGGTCCCCGATGCGAACCGCGGGGTAGCGTATGGCCTCTACAACGCGGCCGTCGGGGTGATGGCGCTGCCAGCGAGCCTGATTGCCGGCGCGCTGTGGACGCGCGTGTCGCCCGCTGCCCCCTTCGCGTTTGGCGCCGTGCTGGCCCTTCTCGCGCTGGTCGGGCTCGGCTTCGTGCCGCGGCTGCGGACAACTGTCAAGTAAGCCCGCCGGCCGATACCGGTCGGCACGGGTACCATGGCCTGCACGCGAACGACCGAGCGAGATCCATCACGGTCGCGGAGGCCGGACTCCATGCCACTCGATAGAGTATTCTTGTGAACGCCGCCGGTGATCCAGCGGATGAAATGACAGGCGAGAGTTTGCCGCGGCTCCGGGACGTCGCCACGCTCTTTCTCAAGCTCGGCGTGATTTCCTTCGGTGGTCCCGCCGCCCATATCGCGCTCATGCGCCAGGAAGTAGTGCGGCGGCGGAACTGGATAAGCGCCGAGCAGTTTCTTGATCTGCTCGGCGCGAGCAATCTCATTCCTGGGCCGACCGCCACCGAACTGGCTATCTACTTGGGCTATCTACGGGGCGGCTGGCGGGGCCTCGTCCTGGTAGGTTCCCTCTTCGTGCTGCCGGCGATGCTCATGACGCTCGGTGTGGTTTGGGCATACGTCCGCTACGGCTCCCTGCCTCAGACGCTCTCGCAAGGTTGAGGTAGCCCTTACCCACATGGAACGATGTGAAGGCGCTTGTTTCGCCCCCCTTCGCCATCGAAAATCCGAGTGCCTCATAGAACCGGACAGCTCGCACCATGTCGCTCGTGGCAAGCGTGGCCGCGCTGATCGAGCGGATCTCGGGCACCCTGGCCTCCGTCACTGGAGGCCCCAGTGCTCCCTCAGAGGAGGCATTGTTCGCGTCGACCCCGTTAGCGGCTTTCGGCCGTCGCTGCATCGCGTGTCTTTTGTTGTAGCCCAAGCGAGCGCTAGTCCGCGCAGCATGTACGGCCGCGTATTGCCTGCCAGCCCTCCCGCGCAATGAGGGGCGTCATGCTGAGAGCGGCAACCGGGTCGGCCCACCACCAACCAAGCCACGCATTGAGCCCGAGGCCCGCGAGAAGGACGGCCGAGAGCCAGGCGCAGACCTCCGTTTGTCGCGTCTCCGCCTCCAGCGCGCCGCTGGTCAGCGCGGAGGCAATGCGTCGCTTGAAATGGGCAAGGGCGGGCATGATGACCATGGATAGGATGGCGAGCGCGATCCCTACGGTCGAGTGGTCGGGGCTCTTCCTCTCTAGGAGTGCGCGGGCGGCTTCATAGCAGACGTAGGCCGCGAGCAAGAGAAAGCAGCACCCGATGATTCGCACGGTCCGCCGCTCTACGGTTGCCCGCCCGACCTCGTCAGCATCGCGCCTCAGCCGCCACAGCGCCGCGATGCTGCTCGTCACCTCGATGGCCGAGTCAAAGCCGAATCCGACGAGCGCAATGCTCCCCGCCACGAACCCTGCGGCAAGCGCCACCAGGCACTCGGCGGAGTTCCAGGCAATGGTGACGTATTGCAGCAGCCGCCCTCTGCGGGCGATCTCCTGCCGGTGCCGCTCGTCGAAAGCTGCGGGCATCGCTGGGCGGTCAATGGGCATGGACCGATGATGCCATGGTCGCAGGCCCGACAGAACCCATACGAATCAGTCGTGGGCATACACAGGCAGACGTCGTGGGCATGCTACCCAATCCGATCGATCCGGAAGATGACAGCGTGAATCTGTCTCAGCGCCGCGACTGCGGAACTACCGCGAGCATTCCTACAGCGGCCATCAGCGCGAGGACCCCGCCGGCCAGAAACGGCGCGGGCGGACCGTACCAGTCCCAGAGGAGCCCCGCCAGTAGACTGGCCGGTAAAGCAACGACGCCGATCGCCCCGTTGAACAGGCCGTAGGCCGTCCCGCGCAGCTCGGGCGGAACCAGATCGGCCACGAGAGCGCTGGCCGCTCCCTGAAAGGCGCCGTAGTAGAGCCCGTAGCCGAGATAGAGCGCCCAGACGTGCCAGGCTGAGGAGGCAACGGCGAAGCCCAAATAGATCACCGCATAGATCGCCCAGCCTGCGACGATGAGGCCACGCCGTCCCAGCCGGTCTGACAGCGCGCCCGCCGGGGTAGAGCTGAGCGTGATGACCAGATTGAATGCAGCCAAGAGCAGGAAGATCTCGACCGGCTGGAAGCCGAGCGTCTGGGCCCGGAGCATCAGGAAGGCGTCACTCGAATTCCCCAACGTGAAGATCACGAGAAGAACGAGGTACGCCCGAAACCGGCCGTCGAGCGCCTGCCAGGCCAACCGCACGCTCGACGCCTGCACGCTCGGGGAGGCAGGCCGCTCGCGCACCCAGCGCGCGAGCACGAAGACCGACGCGATACCCGGGACCACGGAGAGCAGGACGAGGGCCTGGTAGTTTTCCCGCGTGAGGGCGACCTGGCCGGTCCCGCCGACGTAGAGGATCGCCGCCGCGAGGACGAGGCCCGCGACGGCCCCGGCCTTGTCCATCGCCTTGTTGAACCCGAAGGCCCGGCCCCGGTCCTCGGCGGCCGTCACGTCGGCGATCAACGCATCGCGCGGCGCCGTGCGGATGCCCTTGCCGATCCGGTCGAGCACGCGGACCACCAGCACCAGCGGCCAGCCGGTGGCGAAGAAGAGCAGCGGCTTCGTGAAGCCCGACAGGCCATACCCCCAGAGGGCCAGGGCCTTCTTCTTGCCGGCGCGGTCGGCAAGCACCCCCGACACGACCTTGAGCAGCGTGGCCGTGCTCTCGGCCAGCCCCTCGATGAGCCCGATGATGCCCGCCTTGACGCCCAGCACGTTTGCGAGGAAGAGGGGCAACGTGCGCACGGCCACTTCGCTGCTGAGGTCGTTGAGCAGCGTGACGACGCCGAGCGCCTTGACAGTCGGGTCAAGCGGGGGACGGGTCGGCAGGATCACCGCGGCGCCGGCGTCCGCGGCGTCAGGGCGGCCTTCCCTCGTCCTGACGTCACTCTCAGAAGCAACGCGATGAGAACGAATTGCGGGAGAAACTGGACGAGCGCCTCGACAAACAGCTCACCGGCCTGCCCGCCCGTCGTGAGCAGAGACTGACGGTACGCGATGCCTACCATGGCCGTCGCGCATGCGAGCGTCACGATGGCGACGCCTCGCCCATCGAGGAGAAGGTGTGCCAGGACCAGGACCACGACGAAGTTCACGACGTTGACATGAATCGGCTCACCATTCGTCGCTGCGAGCCACGAGACAAGGGCATACAAACCCCAGACGGTCAAGGCGCTGACCAGGCGGCCATGTCCGCGTCGCACCAGCAGGAGCAGCATGACGGCTCCGATCGCTGTGCCGCCGTTGATGAGCAGGACTCGGCCCGCGTGCGGGACATCGAAGCCCTCTCCGACTACATACAGGGGCGCCGTGATGATGGCAGCACCGAGGATGAGCTTCAAGATCGTTGTCAGCGACGCCGTGCCGTGCGCCGACGAGCCATCCTCCGGATCGGGAACGCCGGCCGACAACCTGAACAGGTGACGCATTGCTTTCCCCCATCCATTCGGACTGCGACGGCCGCATGAGCCGACGTCGGTTTCGGAAGGTGCCCGGCCGCCGAGTCGATCGCCGACATTGGCGCGCGCGGGAGAAGAGGGCCCTCAGCAGCGTAGATAGCATGGGACCCGCTCTCAGCCACGACCTGCCCAGGCCAAGGGCCTTCTTCCTTGTCACAGCACGGCTAGGCCCGCTCCCACCTCGCGCTGATGCTGGCAGAGCAGGGAGCAGACGTCAACCCGGGGATCGCCCTTGACGCCCAGGCGCCCGCCGTGCAAACATGCCGGGCCGAGATGCACAAGAGATCATATCGGCCAGCGGTGAGGAGCAAAATCTGGATCGAGGTTGGCCGTCGCTTTGCTGTCGGGGACGGCGGGATCGCGCTCCTGGCCGCGGTGGAGCAGACCGGATCGATCCGTGAAGCGGCCTCGAAGGTCAAGTGGTCCTATCGACATGCCCTCGCGTACCTCGACAACATGGAAGAGGCCCTTCGCTACCGGGTGCTCGAGCGGGTCCGCGGGGGGGACCAGCGAGGCGGCACCAGGCTCACGGCCGAGGGCCGACGCTTCGTGCGGCGCTACACATCCCTTCGTCATAAAGCACACACCACGTTGGAGCGGCTCGCCGCGACGGCGTTCATCGATGACCGGTGATGCGTAGCCGCAACGCGTACAACGTCCAAGAGCTCGCCGGCGCCTTCGGCGACCTCGGCACGTTCATCCCGTTCCTCGTCGGCTACCTCACCGTGAGCAAGATGGACCCGGTCGGCGTCCTCGTGGCGTTCGGGATCTTCAAGATTTTCGCGGGGCTCTACTTCCGGACCCCGGTCCCGATCCAGCCGATGAAGGCCATCGGCACCGCGGCCATCACCCACCCCGGGGCCATCATGCCGGCCGCAATCCTCGCGTCCGGTCTCTTCACCGGGGCCTTTTGGCTCGTCATGGGCTTGACGGGAGCCGTGACGTGGATCGCGCGCATCACCAGCCGATCGATCGTCCAGGGCCTGGTTCTCGGACTCGGGCTCAGCCTGATCCTCGAGGGCGTCAGGCTGATGGACGGCGACTGGCTCATCGCCGTTGCCGCCATGTCCCTGACCTTTGTGCTCCTCTCCTACAGGCGGCTCCCCGCGATGCTTGTGCTTCTGGCATTTGGCGCCGTCACGGCCCTCGTCCGCGAGCCGGGGATCCTCACTGAGCTGGCGGGCCTCAGCTTCCGTCTCCGGCTTCCGCACCTCGCCATCGCCGGTCTCCGCTGGGAGGACCTGGTCACGGGCGTGCTGGTGCTCGGGCTCCCCCAGGTGGCGTTGACCCTCGGCAACGCTATCGTCGCCACCGTCGAGGAGAATAACGAGCTCTTTCCCGATCGCCCGATCACGGTCCGGGCCGTGGCGATCGACCATGGCGTCATGAACCTCGTGGGGGCCAGTCTCGGGGGTGTTCCCATGTGCCACGGCGCCGGAGGCATGGCGGGGCATGTCCGCTTCGGCGCCAGGACGGGAGGCTCTCTGGTGATCCTCGGCGCGCTCGTGCTCTTCACGGGGCTGTTTCTGGGAGACTCGGTCGCAACCCTTTTCAAACTCTTCCCCGCGTCGCTCCTCGGTGTGATCCTGCTCTTCGGGGGTCTCGAGCTCGCAACAGGGGCGCTCGGGGACTCTCCCGGCAAGCAGGACCGTTACGTGCTCCTTCTCACCGCCGGCATCGCGATGTGGAACATGGGAGCGGGCTACCTCGCTGGGCTGCTGCTCCACCACGCGATCCGCCGGGGCGTCGTCCGACTCTGACTCGGAGGCGCCTCGTGTCACGGACGGTTTCCCATGGAGCCCGGCGTCGCAGGCCCGCGGCCAGAGCTCCCGGATCAGTGGCTGGCGACATCGCCCTGCTGGCGGGAATCCCTTACTTCGCATCCCTGAGCGCGGTGCAGCTGGGCCAGCTTGTGACCCGGTGCGTCTCTCGGGTAGTCCGCCCTGGTACCACCCTGTTCGTGGAGGGCGATGCCTGCCACGGACTCTTCGTCATCGCCGAGGGCACGGTCGAGGTCCGCCAGACCTCGCTCCGGGGCCGTGAGCAGGTCTTCCACACCGAAGGAGCCGGAGCGACGCTCGGAGAGGGGCCGCTGTTCGATCGCGGGGGCTACATCGCTTCGGCCGTTGCCACGGTACCCACACGGGCCCTCTTCATCCGGCGCGCCACCCTCCTCGATCTTTGCCGCCGGCATCCCGGTGTCGCGCTCGCGATACTGGAGACGCTGGCGCGACGGCTGCGCCACTTTGCCGAGATGGTGAGCGACCTCGCGTTCCGGCCCATCCCCGAGCGGCTGGCCCGCTACCTCGACGCCGCCCCTCGAGGGCCGGGAACCGCGGGGCCTGAGGTCGAGCTCACCCTCACGCATACGCAACTGGCCGCCAGACTGGGGACGGTGCGGGAGCTCGTCGCCCGGGCCTTTCTGCAGCTGGAGCACGGCGGTGTCATCCTCCGCAAACGCGGTCGGGTTGTAATCCGCGATCCCGCACGGCTCACGAGGCTAGCTCAGGGAGAGCCGTAAGTTCCGAATTTGGTGCCTGTGACTTAAGTCATCGCGTGCCCGCCCCAGCTTCCCTCATCATGTTTGTCAGATAGACGAGCTTCTCGAAGTTGCGCCGCGGGTGGCATTCGGGCCCACCATCGGCTCTGCTTCGGCTTCTCTTGCTCTCATGAAGGAGCCGGTGATGAAGGAGGCGGTGATGAAAGAGGCAAGCTCCAGGGAAGGGGCTCAGGACAGGGACCAGGGGGCGGGCGCCGGTGTGGGACGCCGCCTCGTGGCGAGAAGCGCGATCGTGCTTTCCTTCGTGGTGGCCCTCGAGATCGTGATCATGATCAGCCCATTCGCGCTATTTTTCTACGCAGTCTTCAATCCGGTCCTCCTGGCCCTCGATCGCTACCCGGTAACGCGCTGGCTCACCGCGTTCTTCCTCCCTCATATGGTCGTCTCGTCCGATCCGGTGCTGACGGCCATTCGGGTGTTCGGGTCAGTCACGTTTGTCCTGGGCGCGGCCGCCTTCCTCATCTGCGCCGTCCAGGTCTACATGGGCAAGCTCCTCCGGACGGGGCCCGCGACACTGGGCCTCTACGCGGGGATCCGCCACCCGCAGTATCTCGCTCTCGCCGTCTCGGGGCTCGGGCTCGCCATCTTGTGGCCACGATTCCTCACGCTCGTCCTCTTCGCCGTCATGCTCTTCCTCTACTACCTGCTCGCAAGGGACGAGGAACGGCGCATGCTCGCCCGGTTCGGCGAGAGCTACAAGGCCTACAGAAAGCAGACGGGCATGTTCTTCCCACGACTCTCCGACCGCCGCGCCCAGCGGCCTGCGACCTCGCAGCCTCTGACGTTGGGCCGAGGGCTCGCGATCTTTGTAGCCCTGCTCGCGGTCAGTGTCGGCGCCGGCTTCGTCGCGCGCGCCTACACGGTCCGCCACCTGCCGCTTGAGGTCGTTGGGCTCGTGGACGTCATCACGATCACGCCCGAGGACCTGACGGCCGCCCGGGAGGTCCTGCCCGAAGTCCTCAAGGACCCCGCTGTTGCCGCAAAGCTCGGTGCCGCCAGGGATCATCCCGGCCGCGTCCTCGCCTACTTCGTGCCGATCGACTACACGATGCAGGGCATGATCGCGGACACCGGGGAGGACTGGAAGCTCTTCGCCCGACACGCGACGGTGCGGATGATCACGGACTTCGTGCTCCATCCTGTGGCGCACCTTACGGAAGGGCATGGCCATCCGGGCACCGTGGGCCACGGGGCCGCCATGCACGAGAGCCCCGCGCTGAAGCGCCGGATCATCTTCATCGACGTGTCCGCACCCGGGGAGACGCTCGCGTCGCCGACGGATGACTTCGGAATTGCCGTCACGAGGCGGCCGATGTTCTTCATCGATGTTCACCTCCACACGAGCGAGGTCCTCGCCGTCCGCGATACACCGCCAGGAAGCGGCTGGGGCACCGTCCCGACTCCAACGTTCTGACCGAGATGCCGGGCACTCACGATCCGCTCGCCGATAACAGCCACTAAGGAGCCGCCCGATGCGCAACCGGAAGCCAGTCGTCGTCGCTCTCGCTGCCGCGATCGTCCTCACGACCGGGTCGTGGAGCGCGAACGCGCAGCATGGCATGCCGCCCGCCGGACCTGGCAGCCCGCCGGCCCACATGCTTGCGCAGATGTGCGCGACCGCCTTCGAGAAGAACATTGGCGAGGGCCGCGGCTTCGGCATGGCGTTCGTCGCCGACCAGCAGGACTATCCCGGACCGCTCCACGTGCTCGAGCTGAAGGACCGCCTCAACCTGACGCCGGAGCAGGAGACCAGGGCGCAGGCGCTGCTCGCGTCGATGTTCGCCGAGTCGCGACCCAAAGGCGAGCGGTTGCTCGACGCCGAGCGCAAGCTTCGTAGCCTCTTCAGCGAGGGCAAGGCCGATGAGAGCTCGATCCGCTCAAGTGTGGCCGAGGTGGAGCGGGCACGCAGCGACGTGCGCTTGGTGCACCTCATGTTCCACCTGAAGACGCGCGACCTGCTCACGGCCGAGCAACGCCGCCTCTACCACGAGACGCGCTGGAGCGCTCACCGGCCGATGGGCCCCCATGGCGGGGGCTCGCCCGGTGCCGGCTCCCCGATGAAGTAGGCACAGCAAGGAGGAGACGACGTCATGAAGAAGATCTTGGCGGTAGTCGTGGCCATCGCGGCGGTGGTTGTGGTGGCCCACGCGGCGCTGGCGTTCATGGGGCCGCGACATTGGGCGGGCACGGGGCACTCAATGATGATGCAGATGGGGCCCCACATGATGGCCCAAGGAGCAGGGCCGATGGGCCCGGGCATGCACGGCGGCGCGATTCACGCGACGCAGGTGAGTGAGGACGAGGCGAAGGCGATCGCCCTGAAGTACGTGGACGAGCAGCTCAAGGGGTACACGATCGAGAAGGTGATCCCGAGCACGGGGATGCCGCGGACGATGTACACCGTCGAGCTCAAGGGCCCAAAGGGGGAAGGCAAGACGCTCCACATCAGCCCCTTCGGCCATGTGATGTCGTTCCCTGTGCCGCAGCGCCAGGGCTAGCTTCATCGGTGGCCCACCCTCACTGGGGCACCACCACCCCAGTAAGGGCAGTGCGTGCCACACGTGGCACGAGCGCTCTTCGGAACATGGCACATGTAACTGGCCGAAATCCTGATGGAAAGCAGGATGTTTGACCACGGCGGCTGGGGCACGCCGCTTGCTCACTTGTATAGGTGGCCCGATTCGAAGCAACGGGAGCAGTTGAAAGGAGACGCGCCATGAAACGATTTGTCGCCGTATTCGTAAGTCTTGCACTCGTCACTCTTACCGGTGTCCCGGCGATTCGCGCTGCCGAGCAATGCCCGCCGGAGGTGGCGAAGGCCTCGGCAGCGCTCGAGAGCGCCCAGGCCTCCCTCAAGAAGAGCTCTCAAACTGCGAGAGCCCCGCAGGACATCCAGGCCCCGCGCTCGCAGGCGGGCAGCAAGTCCCAGGACGTCCAGGCGCCTCGCGGCAACCAGGACGTGCAGGCGCCCCGTGGCAACCAGGATGTCCAGTCCCCCCGCGGTAACCAGGATGTCCAGGCGCCCCGCGGCAACCAGAACGTCCAGTCGCCTCGCGGCAACCAAGACGTGCAGTCGCCCCGCGGCAATCAGGATGTCCAAGCCCCCCGCGGCAACCAGGACGTGCAGGCGCCCCGTGGCAACCAGAACATCCAGGCGCCACGGGTGAACGAAGCCGCAGCGCTGGTCCGCCAGGCCAATGCAGCGTGCAAGAAGGGTGAGATGACGACCGCCGCGCAGAAGGCGCAGGAAGCGCTGGCTCTTCTCAATAAGTAGGGCGGCGACAGGGACGGACACGAGGTGTCGGCCAATGGTGGAGCCGCTGCCATCCTCGACGGCGGCGCCCCAACGCCCGATCACCACTCGACCCTCGGCGTGCGTCTCGTGCCGTGGAAGGGATGTGACGGGGTGACCACGACCGAGAAAAGCGGGAGCGCGGCCAGCCGAGCGATCGAGAGTATCGGGCCCGGCGGAGCCACCATCGTCACGCCAAGCGAGACCTCGGCTGGGGACGATGGCGGCCGCGCCACTGTCCTTCACCCAAAGGCCGGGCACCGCTGGTCGCCCTCCGCAAAGTGGCTCCTGCTGGTCGCGCTGCTCGTCGTCGCTGGGGGCATAGCGGCCTTCCTCCTCCTCCGTCCCGTCACCGTGACCGTCGCCGCAGTCACCCAACGCGACATCGCGCCCGCGATTCAAGGGGTGGGCACGGTGGAGGCGAAGGTCGCGGTCCAGGTGGGCAGCAAGATCACGGGCCGAGTCGTCGCCGTGCTCGTCGACCAGGGGGACACGGTCACAGCCGGGCAGGTGCTGGCGCGCCTCGACGACGCCCTGCAGCGCGCCGAGGTCACCCGGCAGGCAGCCGCATTGCGAGTCGCCGAGGCCAGCGTGGCCGAAGCCCAGGCCAATGTCAGGCGCGCTCAATCGACGCTCGACGACCTCGTCGCCGGCTCCCGGCCGGCCGAGATCGAGCAGTTGCGGGAGCGCGTCAAGAGCGCTGGCGCCACGCGCCTCCTGACGGAGCACGATCATCGCCGCACGCAGGAGCTGCACGCCAAGGAGCTGATCGCGGCGCAGGAGATGGACAGGGCGAAACAGGCATTCGATGTCGCGACGGCTCAGGAGCGGGACGCCACGAAAGCGCTCGAACTGGCACTCGAAGGGCCGCGGAAGGACCAGGTCGCTGCCGCGCGCGCCGCGCTCGAGGCGGCTCAGCATCAGCTCGAGGGGGCGGGGGCGGCGCGGCACCTGGCCGAGGCGGCCCTCGCCTTGGCCCGAGAGCAGGTTGCCGACACGGTCATTCGGAGCCCGTTCGCGGGGTATGTGGTCAGCCGAGAACTGGAACCGGGAGCGCCCGTCAACCCCACCACTCCCATCTTCAAGCTCGCCGACCCGCAGTCCTCCTGGGTCACCGTGTACGTGGACGAGCGAGACACGGCCGGGTTGGCGCCGGGGCATCCCGCGGACATCGTCTTCCGCTCCCTGCCCCAGCAGGTGTTCCGCGGTCGCGTGGCCCGCATCCAGCGCGAAGGCGACCGTGTCACCGAGCAACTCGCCGTGGATCTCAGGCTCGATGAGCGGCCCGGTCGCTTGACGCTCGGCGAGCAGGTCGAGGCGATGATTCGGCCGCCTGTCCGCCGCAATGTGGTGGCCGTCTCGCCCTCGGTCATCGTCCGCCGGCCCGACGGGCTGGGTGCGCTTGTGGTGACGCAGGGTCGCCTCCAATTCCGGCGAGCCAGCTTTGGAGCGGCCGATCCTTCGGGCTGGATCGAGGTGCTGAGCGGCCTTCGCCCGGGCGATGCGGTCGTCCTCGCCCCCGGCCAGCTCGCCGATCCCGCGAACGAAGGGCGCCGCGTTGCGGAAAGACGGCGATGAACCTGGCGATCCGGGACGTCCGGTATCGTCTCGGTCGATTCCTCCTGACCGCCCTCGGCCTCGGGCTGCTCATGACGACCGTCATGGCGATGGGCGGGATCTATCGTGGATTGATCGTCGAGGCGCTCAGCATCGTGCAAGCCTCAGCGGCGGACCTCTGGGTCGTACAGAAGGACACCAACGGCCCGTTCGCGGAGACCTCGCGAGTGCCCGACGACCTGTACCGGGTCATCCGCGCGGTGCCCGGCGTCCGGGAGGCCAGCCCCATCGTGTTCCAGTCGCTCCAGTTCCGGGTCGGCCCCAAGCCGTTCCGGGTCCAGCTGATCGGCTATCGTCTGGGGGCGCTCGGCATGCCGCTCGCGGTCGCTGCCGGTCGGCCGATCATCCGGAGCCGGTACGAGATGCTCGTGGCCCGCGAGGCGGGTCTGCCCGTGGGGACGCAGGTCACGTTCGGTCGCCTCGTGTTCACGGTCGTCGGCCTCACCGAGGGCATCGTGTCGAACGCCGGTGACCCGGTGGCCTTCGTCTCACTCCAGGATGGACAGGAGATCCAGTTCCTCAAAGCCAACGAGGCAGTCCGCAACGACCGGGCCCGGCTGGATTCCGCCGTCCAGTCGATCCCTGCCCTGCGCAATGTCTCCGCCGACGCCCTGGGGCCGATCACCCAGAACACCCATCTGGCGAACGCGATCCTCGTCCGGCTCGAGCCGGGAGCTAACGCGGGAGAGGTGGCGCGTCGGATCGAGCGGTGGAACTATTATCGCGCGCTCACCGAGGCCGAGCAGGAGCAGGTGCTGGCGGAGAGCGTGATCGACCGCGGACGCCGGCAGACGCTGCTGTTCCGCGCCATCCTCCTCGTCGTGTCGGTCGTCATCATCGCGTTGATTATCTACACGATGACGCTGGAGAAAACGCGCGACATCGCCACCCTCAAGGTCGTCGGCGCCCCTGACAGAGCGATCGCAGCCCTCATCCTGCAGGAGGCGCTGACGCTCGGGCTGCTCGGCTACGCGACGGGCGCGATCCTCATCAGCGGAACGTATCAATACTTCCCGCGCCGAATCGTGATCACGGCCTTCGACCAGGCCGTCCTGCTCGCGATCGTGATCTTCATCTGCGTCGCCGCGAGCCTGGTCGGCATCTGGAAGGCACTCCGCGTCGATCCCACCACGGCGCTGGGTGGCGGTGCGTGATGCCAGCAATCTTCGCGGATCGGATCACAAAGGTCTTCGGCCACGGGGAGACCGAGGTCGTGGCGCTCAAGGATGCCACCATCGAGGTCGAGCGCGGCGAGCTGGTCGCGCTGATGGGGCCGAGCGGATCGGGGAAGACGACGCTCCTCCGTGCCATCTCGCTGATCGATCCGCCCACGAGTGGACGAATCATCGTGCTCGCGGGCGAGCCGGTGTACGAGAACGATCGGGTCCTCGTCGACGATCGGCGGCTCCGGCGAGAGAAGATGGGGATCATCTTTCAGTCGTACAACCTGATCCCGTTCCTGACCGTCGCGGAGAACGTCGCCCTCGTGCTCACGCTGAACGGCGTCCCTCTCCGCGAAGCCATGCGGCGCGCCCGGGCCCTCCTGGAGCAGCTGGACCTCGCGCGGCGGGCCGACGTGCACCCGGCCACGCTCTCCGGCGGGGAGCAGCAGCGGCTGGCGGTCGCGCGGGCCGTCGTGAACGACCCGGCCGTGATCCTCGCTGACGAGCCGACCGCCTCGCTCGACACCCAGCGGGGCAAGGCGGTCATGGATCTGCTGCGCCAGCTGGGCCGCGAGCGCAAGGCGGCGGTCATTGCCGTGACACACGACGAGCGGATGATCGAGGGCTTCGATCGCGTGTATCACATGATCGACGGGCGGATCGACAGGAGCTGGCGGCCCTCTCAGCCAGCCATCGAGGGGGAGTGGATCGTGCGGCCCACAGGAGGTTCATAAAATGCGCGACTGGATCGTGATGTGGAGTCTGCTGACGGTGGCACTCATTCCTGCACCCGTGATGGCGCAGGAGCGCCCGTGGGAGCGAGGCTGGGGCATGCATCCGGGGTGGTGGATGTGGGGAGCCGGAGGCGCAGCGATGATGCTCATGATGCTGGTGTTCTGGGGGCTCGTGATCACCAGCCTCGTGCTCAGCATTCGGTGGCTCGCCAGGCAAGGGCGGGAGGACCGGCCAGACCGCGCCCTTGACATCCTCCGCGAGCGCTACGCGCGCGGAGAGATCAACAAAGAGGAGTTCGAAGCGCGGCGCCGGGATCTGGACGGTCGTGGGGCGTGAAACTCAGGGTGAACCAGCTCTTCCACCGGGTCGCCGTCATCCATCGCGGGCGCATCGCCGCCATCGACACCGCGCAGGCCCTGCGCGGGGCGATCGAGTCCCACCGGTGCGTGGAGGTGGTCTTCGCCGAGGCGCCCGGTGCGGCGGCGCCGGTGAGCGACCCCGCAGCCGTCCTCGAGACCGTCGCCGGTGGCGCAGGCGTCCCGGTCTACTCGCGGACGCCGGGCACCGCGGCCCAGGAGATCGCGACCTGGGCCACAAGCCACGGCCTCCACATCGAGAGCATGAGCACGCGCGGGCCGAGCCTCGAGGACGTGTTCCTCTCCCTGACCGCGTCCGTCGCCGCCCCGACCGAGGGCCCCGTCGATGCCCGCACGTAGCTCGGGCGCCCCCTTGCGGGTCGACGCGAGGCCGGAGAGGCTCGGCTGGCTCCCACCGCTGGTTCTCCTCGTCAACCTCGCGGTGCTCGGCCTGCTCATGGGCTATAGTTCCCTGAACCTGCGGCCGGACATTTCCACAGTGCGCACCTTCCAGCCGCACACCTACTACCAGTGGACCCTTGCCGTTGCCGCCGTCGCCCCTGCGGTCGCAGCTGGGGTCTTTCTCTGGCCGGCCCTCATGTGGCTGCGTCGAAGGAGGAGCGATCGGGCTGGTGACAGCCCACCCGATGTCCCCGTCACGATCGTGCAGCGCGCAGCCAATGCTCCGCTCGCGCTCGCGGCCTTCTCGCTCCTCGCGTGGCTTCTCGTCACGGGACTCGCCGTTGCCCGGGCCCTCGCAAGTGTCCACGACATCTCGCTCGGTCTCGGCGCGCACCTCGTGCTCCGTCCCGTGCTCGCGGGGCTCATCGCCGGGGCGGCCACGTTCTTCGGTGCGGAGCACCTGTGCCGGACCCATGTCTGGCCCGCGCTCCTCGCGAACACCCGGATCGCCGGCAACCCTCGGCTCTGGAGGGTGCACGTCTCGTACCGTCTCCTCGGGCTCTGGCTCGCCATCAGCGTGCTTCCCCTGAGCGTTGTGGCGCTGACAACCTTCACGCGAGTGAGCGGCCTGGACCTGGCGGCCCATCCCCTGCTCGGTCGTCTCGTCTCCGTCGTCGTCCTGATCGCGGCCTCGGCCGCCGTGGGCGGGGCGTGGCTCGCCTGGATGGTCTCGCGCTCCGTGGCCCGACCCCTCGAGGCGCTCGAGGTCGCGATGGCCCGACTGCGTGACGGCGACTTCGGCACGCGGGAGCCGGTGAACGCGACCGATGAGATCGGCGCGGTGGCCGAGGGCTTCAACCTCATGGCCGGCCGCCTGTCAGAAAGCTACGCCGCCCTCGAAGCTCGCAACCGCGAGCTCGCCGAGGCGCTGGACCGTGTGGTGTTCCTCGAGCGCGTCAAGCTCGGCCTTGACCGCTTCGTTCCCGAGACCGTCCGGCGCGCCATCGAGGCGAACCCCGAGGCTCCAGGGCTTGGAAAGACCGCGCGGGACGTGACCGTGCTCTTCCTCGACATCGAAGGCTACGCCCGCCTCAGCGAGGAGCTGCCACGACCGACGCTCAACGCGGTCGTCGAGCGCTACTTCTCGCTCTTCCTGGCGCCGATCCGCGCGGAAGGCGGGGACATCAACGAGACAGCCGGCGACGGGCTCATGATCATCTTTCAGGCCGCGGAGTCCGGCGCCCACGCGGCGGCCGCTGTCCGGGCGGCGCTGGCGATCCGGGAGCAGACGGCCTGGGCCAACCACGATCCGGGACGCGGTCATCCACCGATCGTGGTCAATATTGGCATCAGCTCCGGCGAGTGCGACGTCGGGACCACGCGCTTCGAGGGGCCCGCGGGCGAGCGCTGGACCTTCACCGCCAGCGGCCCGGTGACGAACCTCGCCGCTCGGCTGGGCAACCGCGCCACCGGCGGCCAGATCCTGCTCGCCCCCGAGACGGCGCTGCGGATGCACGACCGCTTCCTTCTCCGGAGCCTGGGTCTCGTCTCGCTGAAGAACCTGTCGAGCCCGGTGGAGGCATGGGAGGTCGAAGGCGAGCAGCACACGATGGCGGAGCCATCCACTGCCGACCGGATCCTCGTGGAGCGTAACAAGCGATGATGGTCCAGGGCGAGCGCATGGCGCTGTGGGCGTATCAGGCGAGAGCCGCCCTGGTCGTGGCCAAGAATGATGCTGTCGAATCTCGTACGCCTCCCGCTCATGTTCGTGAGCGGCGTGCTCGTCCCCATCGATCAGATGCCGGCTTGGGGGCGCTGGGTCGCCCCGTTCTCCCCCTTGACCTACGCCGCCGACCTTCTGCGTGGAGGCCTAGGCGAGTTGCGCTTCTTCACGGCATGGGTCGACGCCCTCGCCCTGACGGCCTTTGCTGTAGGTTTCATCGCGCTCGCCCGTGCGCTGCACCGTCGGCGGGACCGCAGGCTCTGACCCGATGGCCTGCAGGAGCGGCTTCGACAGTCTCGCAACGGATTGCTCGGGAAGGGGACTCCAGCACCCGGAGACGCCGAATCCCGCTCCCGAGCAAACTCAGGCGGATCAAGAGAAGCCAACCGAGCAAACTGGCGAGCCTTCCGCATGACGGCACCTCAAGATGATAGGCGATGGACCGCCCACGTTTGGCGCCAGCTTGGCACCAAGGCGCCTGGATTCCTGGCGCTGCGCCAGCTGCCTGCGGCTCCTGCGACCGTTCCACATGTCCAGCAACATGAACGCCCTCCGGCGGCGGGCTCTCCATTCGTGGCCTCCGTCACCGTGACGTAATCTGCCAGACTCGGACGCTGGCCGCTCCAGGAGCCCGATGCCACAGCAAGACGGGAGCAGGTAACTTTGGGTTTTTCCCGAACCTGTGCCGGTGCCGTTCATGGCCGGACTCCAGTCCCGCCGCTGTTCGCTAGAATTGGGTGAGATTGCCTTGAAGTTGGACGTGCCCTCCTTGCCGGAAAGTTCACGCTCCCGGCAGGCCAGTCCTGCGGGGGTGGACGTCATTGGTGCTGTCCATCACTCAAGGACCTCCGCGATGCCGCCCGAGTGCAGGCGGTACCGCACCCCGCGCCAGACGATGCGGCGCCGCAAACCGAAAACCCAGAAGAGCAGGTAACCGAGATCGATCACGATGAGGCTGGCATATTCCCACAGAGGCAGGCGCACGCGCGCGGCAAGGCGGTCCTGAAGGCAGGCGATCAAGGAGCGCGAGATCAGGAATGCCGCGAGAAGTCCCCGGCCCAGCCAGGGCCGCTCTTGGGACGCCTCGCACAGCAGCCAGAGGGCAACCGCGACGAGCCCGGGATTGAGCACAGCCAGCCCGAAGTAGATTCCGGGCAAGGTCGAATGGACGATCCGGCACCATTTCACGAGGTGCCAGAAAGCCTCAGGCACAGTCGTGCCCGTCTCGGAGACCGGCACCAGCTCGTGGAGCAGGTACTGCCTGGAGCCGATGCGGCGCACCTTGTCGCTGATCGCGTGATCGTCGGCGATGTGACGCGCGAACGGCTCGAGCCCGCCCGCGCGCTCCAGGACCTCGCGCGTGTAGGCCATCCAGGCCCCTGAGGCGAAATGGAAGAAGCCGAGATAGTATGTTAAGGGCGCGGCGATCGAAAAATTGTGGTTGAAGGCGACGCGGAACATCCACCCGCCGAGGTCGGGGACGTAGACGTGGTATGGCAGTCCGAAGACCGCCTCGTAGCCGTCCCGGAAAGCCTGGCTCGTGCCGCGCAGCAACCCCGGCGTCGTGCGGATGTCGGCGTCGGAGAAGACGACGCGCGCGTGTTTGGCCTTGCACAGCGCCTCGATCATGTTGTCAGTCTTCCCCATGCGCCCGCGAGCGGGTCCCGTGTAGAGGACGAGGATGTCGCGAGCCAGGTGCGCAGCGGCGAAGCCTCTGGCAAGAGCGGCCGCGGGATCCGCGTCGCTCTCGAGAGCGATGATGACCTGGAGGGCCTTTTCGGGATCGGAATCCGCAATGGCCTCGAAATTTTCGCGCATGCCCTCGTCCAGGCCCCGCACGGGCTTGATCAAAGTCATCGGGAGCAGCGGCTCATCGGGGCCGGCGTGATCCCGGCGGAAGTGATAGACGCTGACGGCCACGCTCGCCCAGAGCCCCAGGATCATGAAGACGACGAGGCAGGCCAGCGCCGTGATGACGAGTGTCATGAGCCCGTCGATTGTACAAAGAAATGTTAGAACTTGCCGTGTGAGGCACCATTGGCCCCTTCGTCCTGGCCGCGGAGCTCTGCCCCGCGGCGTTCTGCTGTGACAAGGGACAGAACTTGGGCCGCAGGACGCCGTGACTGAATGGTGTTATGTTATCTGCGCTTGTAGCCATGCCCGTTTACTCCCACTCGGGGCTCGGCGCCTACGAGCCCTGCCCGCGGCAGTAGCCGGCGTTAAATCGCGAATCGGCTGCGCCGCGGTTTGCACCTGAGGAACAGCCATAGACAGACTGGGGACCGTGATATGCAGAACCTGCAGATGACTCTTCTCCCGCCACTCTGGTTGATCCACATGGCCGTGGCGGCCGTGTGGCTCTACGAGGGGTTGTGGTGCAAGGTGCTCGGGCGCGAGCGGCGCCAGCTCCAGGTCGTCGAGGCGGTTCCCTACTTCGGCCCCCGCGTGGGCGCGCTGTTCCTCAAAACGCTCGGCGTCGGCGAGATCGGCGTCGCGCTCTGGGTCCTGAGCGGGATTGCGCCCGGCCCGTGCGCGCTGGCGCAGACGCTGCTCCTCGTTGCTTTGAACACCAGCGGCCTCATCTGGGCTCGCCACATCATCCACGACCCCGGTGGCATGGTGGTCAAGAACTTCGCGTTCCTGGTCCTCGTCTGGGTCGCGGCCGGCCTCGCCCGCGGGGCCTCATGACCAGAGCCGCGCACGAGACCGTCTGGGCCCACGGGCGCCTTGACGGCGGCAGCGGGCCGAAGACGGTTCTCTTCGGCCGCATGTACGAGGACCCGTCGATCGAGCTCGCGGCGTTCCGGCCAGGCGGCCGGATCTTCTGCATCGCGTCGGCCGGGTGCACGGCGTTCAGGCTCTCGCCCCGCCACGACGTCGTGGCGGTGGACGTGAATCCGGCGCAGCTCGCCTACGCGGGGCGGCGCATTGCCGGGGAGCCCATGGTTCGCGGCACCGCCGAGCGGCTCATGTCGTTCGGGCGCACGCTCCTTCCTCTCGCCGGGTGGTGGCCTTCGCGGCTGCGCGTATTCCTCGACCTCGAACGACCGGCGGAGCAGGCGGCGTACTGGCGGCGCCATCTCGACACGTGGCGCCTCCGTGCGGCCCTGGACACCCTCTTGTCGCAGCCGCTGCTCCGCGCGGCCTACGCCGCGCCTCTCCTCTCCTGTCTGCCGCCACGCTTCGGCGCAATCATCAGCGCGCGCATGAAGCGCTGCTTCGCCACGCATCCGAACCGCACGAACCCGTACGCGCGCGCGCTGCTCCTTGGCGAGCTCCGCGACGAGCCCGCACCTCCCGAGGCAGCGGGGATCGATCTCGCCCACGCCGATGCGGCCGCGTACCTCGAGGCCGGCCCCGAGGGGGCCTTCGACGGCTTCACGCTCTCGAACATCCTCGACGGCGCCGCGAAGTCCTACCGTGCGCGCCTCTTCGCCGCGGTTAAGCGCGCCGCCGCGCCGGACGCGGTGGTGGTGCTGCGAAGCTTCGCCGAGCCGGCCGCCGTGCTGCCGACCAACCGCGCCACCAAGGACCGCGCGATGCTCTGGGGCGTCGTCGACGTAAGACCCGCGGCTTCGCTGTGAGACAGGCGTGACGGGGCAGAGGAGGAGCATAAGGCCCAGTGAAGAGGTGTCGCAGCCCAGCGGGAAGGGCGGAGACACATCCCATCAGCGCGTCAGCCTGCGCAACCTGGCGAGCCGCGT
>Ga0315278_10000682_pt1 | contig 29657 bp, 23 predicted proteins | sample YL17G06_0_MG_FD_203880 | JGI IMG/M metagenome (GOLD analysis project Ga0315278, IMG submission 203880) | Sediment microbial communities from Yellowstone Lake, YNP, Wyoming, USA - YL17G06_0 | ecosystem: Environmental > Aquatic > Freshwater > Lake > Sediment | place: USA: Wyoming | collected... | reverse complement strand
GCCGCCACCCAGCGCGGCAGCATTGCTGCCGACCGTGCCACGCCGCTCCAGGGCTCGACGCTGGCGGAGGGCCAGCACACCACGCACTTCTCGGTGGTGGACAGCGCCGGCAACGCCGCCGCCATCACCACGACCATCAACACCGGCTTCGGGTCGGGATTCGTCGTGGGCGGGGCCGGCTTCCTGCTCAACAACGAGATGGACGACTTCACCGCGCAGCCCGGCGCGGTGAATGCCATGGGCATCCAGCAGGTGGGCACCGTCAACAGTATTGCACCGGGCAAGCGCATGCTCTCCTCCATGACGCCGACGATCGTGCTCGACCCCGAGGGGCGGCTGTCGCTCGTGCTCGGTTCTCCCGGTGGTGCCACCATCATCTCCGCAGTGCTCCAGGTCATCTCGAACGTGGTTGACCAGCGGATGACGCTGGCCCAGGCGGTGGCGGCGCCGCGCATCCACCACAACGGCCTGCCGGATATCGTGGGATGGGAGCCGGCGGGGCTCACGCCGGGAGTGCAGGTGGAGTTGCGCGCGATGGGATACGCGCTGTGGCAGGAACCCGAGTTCATGGGCACGGTGAACGCCATCCGCGTCACGCCAGCGGGGCTGGAAGGCGTCCCTGACCCGCGGGTTGATGGAAGCGCGGCCGGCTGGTAGGCGCTGCTACTTCTCCGCCGACGCCTGGTGCTCGTCCTCGGCGTCGAGCTTCCCCCGCAGCGCCTCGAGCGATGCGGCAAACCGCGCGGGGTCCCGAGCGGGGACCAAGGCCGCCGGCGCGGGCTTGAGCACGGCCGAGAACTCCACCTCGTCGCTCCACGGGACCCGGTAGTCGCGCGCGGCAAGTATCAGGAAGAACACGGCCAGACCAACCCCGGCCGCGATGCGCACATGCCTGTGCCAGTGGGCCCGGTTCATGATGCGCAGGTGCAGCAGGATCGCCAGCGCCCACACCAGGGCGGTGACTGCCGGCAGCACTATCGCGAACGCCGTGGCGCCCGGCCACAGGAACTGGCGCCAGGACTCGACCTCGGCGACCCCCCAGCCAACGATGGCGATGGCCGTGGCCGCCACGAAATGCTGCCCGAACCGTGCGCGTCCGTGCCGAATGCGCCCCGCCAGCGCCCACAGCCCCACCCAGGCACACTCGACAAGGAGGAGCGCCACCGCCACTGCCAGCGCATTCGCGGCCCGCCCCGTGCCCGGCATGGTGAAGTAGCCAATCGCGGCACCACAGAGCGCGAGGAGCGCGGCAGCTCCCCACTGAACCGGCCGGCGCGCGACGAACGTGCGCCAGCGCGATGCGGACAATTCCGGCGCGTGAGCGCCCTCTGCGACCGCCCCCGTCACCTCATCCACCAGGCGGATAATGCTTCCGCCCACCGCGACCGGCGCCGACGGCGTGAGGGCGAGTGACAGTGCGCGCTCGGGCGCTCCCGGGCGATGCAGGCCGGATGACTGGCCCAGCACCGTCACCGTGAGGCGGCCATCGGCCTCCTGGTCGATGCGAGCGTGATACGCCGCCACGTCGGGGCCCTCGATGAGCAGCGTGTTGTCCGGCGCGCTCCCGAGGGTACACGGCACGCCCTCAGCGGTGCGTCGCGCCACCACCCGCCCCCGCGCATCGACGACCTCGATCCAGCTCATGGGGCAAGCTCCGGGGCGAGCGTGATCGACGCGAGGTACCGCGCGACCGTCCGCTGGATCAGGTCGAACCGCAGACCGGACATCGTCAGCGTCGTGACCAGGCTCTGGGCCGTTGCGCCCAGCGGCGTGGCCCGCAGTACCGCCTCGTAGAGCCCCTCGAGGCTCTTGAGCCGCCGGGCGCATACCTCCGCGCGGAAGGTCATCGTGGTGGTGCGGACGTTTCCGGTGGTGCAACGGAAGCGCGTCGCCTCCCGGGCGGTGCCGTCGAAGGTGAGCTTGTCATTGAATGCCTGCTCGCTCGCGGTGAGCAGGCGGATGCGGCTCAGCGAGGCACCATCCAGCAGCTGATGGGAGAAGTAGACCATGCCCGCGTTGAGGGTCTCGGAGAGGAACACCTCCTCGTCGGTGCCGCAGCGGTGGATCACGAGCTTGTAGACAACTTCCTTCGGTTCGCGCGTGTCGCCCCAGCACTGAAAGGCGGCCGATGGTTCCGTGGGGGCGCGGTACGGCCCGAGCTGCACGGTGGGGGCGCCCGGCACAAACAGGGAATCCAGCGCCTCCACCCCCATGCGTCCGAGCTGGGTCGCCATGTCGCGCCGGAGTGCTTCGGCCGTGGGCGGTGTCGCCGGCAGCTGGTCCAGCAGAGCGGTCACGAACTCCGCCGGCACCAGGAACGCCAGCTCCTCGCCCATGGTCGCCACGTTGACGCCCACCAGCGCCCCAGCGGGCGTCACCGCGGGTCCGCCGCTCATGCCGGGGTTGAGCGGGCCGGTAAAGTGGAGTCGCGGCGTCAGCACATGCTCGACCTGCCCGTTGTACGTGCCCTCGATGATGCTCAGGCCCAGGTCACGCGGGTGACCCATAGCGAGCACGCGATCGCCCTTCGACAGGCTCGCGATGACCGGCGTCAGCATGGCGCCGCCGTGGGCGTCCGGTGCGTCCAGCACGGCCAGGTCGTGCACCACGTCGACCGCCAGCACCTGGATGTCGACGGTATCGCTGCCCCAGGTGGCGCGGCCCCGATGGCGCGCGGGTTCGTTCACCAGCCGCGAGATCACGTGATAGTTCGTGACGATCCGGCCGGAGGGCGCGGCAAAGAAGCCGGAGCCGACACTGCTCAGGGCCACCGCGCCTGTCTCCCGCACCTCGATGCGCACGACGGCGGGGGCCAGCTGCTTGAATGCCTGCGCGACATCACCGGCGGGCGGCGGCGCGGCGGCCACGCCTTGGGAATGAGCCGCTCGAGGGCCGAGGACGAGAAAGGCGCCTGTGACCACGACGCACGCGCGCAGGTGCATGGGATGTGGGAAGGAGATGACGCAAGAAAGCGAGTCGGGCGGTGCCGCGGGAGGGGGACGGTTCCGAGCCTGCGCGTTCAGCGCCCCACTGCGGGTGCAAGCGTTGGCTGCCCCCGGTCGAGGCTCCGGTACTGGATCGCCTCCGCCACGTGTGCGACGGCGAGCGCATCCGCGGCCGCAAGGTCCGCGATCGTCCGCGCGATCTTGAGCACCCGATGGTACGCCCGCGCCGAAAGCCCGAGCCGCGCAATCGCGGAGCGCAGGATTGCTTCCGACTCCGCGCCGAGCGCGCAGAAACGGCGTACTTCCCTGGCACCCATGTGGGCGTTGGCATGCATTCCCGCGATCCCTGCGAACCGCGCCCGCTGCGCCGCGCGCGCCCGTTCCACCCGCTCCGCGATGGCGCGACTCGGCTCGTTGGGCTCGTTTCCCGTGAGGTCCCGGTAGGGAATGGCGGGCACCTCGAGGTGGATGTCGATCCGGTCGAGCAGCGGGCCTGACACCCTGGCGCGGTAGCGCTGCACCGCCTGAGGCGCGCAGAGGCAGGCGTGCGCCGGATCGCCGGCGTAGCCGCAGGGGCATGGGTTCATGGCGGCCGCCAGCATGATGCGCGCAGGATAGGTGAGGCTCATCGCCGCTCGGCTCAACGTCACCGTGCCATCCTCCAGCGGCTGGCGCAGCACCTCGAGCACACTCGACCTGAACTCTGGAAGTTCATCGAGGAAGAGCACCCCGCCATGCGCCAGGCTCACTTCGCCGGGCCGCGGCGGCGTGCCGCCACCGACGAGGCCGGCATCACTGATGGTATGGTGCGGCGCCCTGAATGGCCTGGTGGTGCACAGCGCTCGACCGGCGCCAAGCAGTCCGGCCACGCTGTGAACCTTGGTGGTCTCGAGCGCCTCGTCCAGCGACATCGCCGGGAGGATGCCGGGCAGGCGACGCGCGAGCATCGTCTTGCCCGAGCCTGGCGGACCAATCAGCAAGATATTGTGCGCACCGGCGGCGGCGACCTCGAGCGCGCGCTTGGCCCCCGCCTGCCCCCGCACGTCGGCAAAGTCGGCCTCGTCGCGAATGGCGGCCGCGAGGTAGCGCGCCGGATCTACGGCGGCCTGCTCGAGCAGGCAGTCGCCCGAAAGATGCCGGCACACCTCCGCCAGCGACCCCGCGCCCAGCACCGTCAGGCCGGATACCACCGCCGCCTCGGGCACGTTTGACGACGGAAGAATGAGCGCGGTGGCGCCGGACGCGCGCGCGGCGAGCGCGATGGGCAGCGCCCCGCGCACGGGACGCAGGTCGCCCTCGAGGCCCAGTTCGCCGGCCACAACGGTGCGCCGGCCTTCCCCGTCCACGAGCGCCGCGGGCAACTGCTCGCTCGCGATCAAGACGCCCAGCGCGATGGGCAGGTCGAAGGCGGAACCCTGCTTCGGCACGTCGGCCGGCGCGAGGTTGACGGTGATTCGCCGGAGCGGCAGGGTGTATCCCGCGTTGGCCAGCGCCGCCGCGACGCGTTCCCTGCCCTCCCGCACCGCGCCCTGGGGCAACCCCACTGTGGAAAACGAGGGCAGGCCGCTGCTGATGTCGATCTCGACCTCGACCAGGTAGGCATCGATGCCAAGCACGGCGGCGGAACAGACTCGGGCGAGCATCTGCCAGTGTAGCGCGCAGGTGCGACCGCGCTGTACCAGAACGCCCACGCCACGGCGCAAAACAATTCCGGGCCGGTGCGCTGCAGGCGCCCCGAGTCAGGCGGCCAGGTACCGGATGGTAATAATCGTGCCCTGCCCCACCACGCTGCTGATCGCCACCACCCCACCCCAGCTCTCCACCAGCCGCTTGACGATCGACAGCCCCAGGCCAGACCCGCTGGTGTTGGTGGAGAAGTGCGGCTCGAACACGCGCGGCAGCGCGTCGGCAGGAATGCCCGACCCGTCATCCTCCACTGCGATACGGCCCGCCTCAATGGACACCTGCACCCGCCGTGCGCCGGCGGAACGCGCGTTCTCCAGCAGGTTTACCAGCACCTCCTTGAGTTCGTCCGGGCGCGCCCTGCCGGTCAGTGCCGGCGGCGCACGCAGTTCCACCCGCGCGCCGGCCTCCGACAGGGCATAGAGCTGTACCACCTCTCGTGCCACCACCACCACGTCGATCAGCTCCGCCGGGGCGTCGGCATCGCCGGGCGCGGCGAAACGACTGAAGGCGCGCGCAATGCGATCCAGCCGGTCGATCTCGCCCAGCATACGATCCGATGTTTCGGTCAGGATGCGATCGTAGTCACCGCGCTGGTCCTGCCAGGCACGCTGCAGGTGCTGCATGCCGAGGCGCATCGGCGTGAGCGGGTTCTTGATCTCGTGCGCCACCTGACGCGCCATTTCGCCCCAGGCGAGCACGCGCGCGGCCTGCGACATGTCGGTGACATCGGTCAGCGCCACCACCACGCCGCCGAGCGTGCCGGCGAGCCTCGCGTGCTGGGCGCTCACTCGCCGCCCCGCGACCGCGTGCTCGATCGGTACCTCCGCCGATGCCTGTCCGGCGAGAGCCTCCTCCACCTGTATGACCAGCGGCATCCACTCGTCCGCCACGTGACCGCGCAGGCGCACGCCCTCGGCCAGCGGTACGCCGAGCAGGTGTTCTGCCTGACGGTTCGCGAGCAGGACCCGGCCCCCGGCATCCACGGCGACGACCCCGGTCGCCACGGTCGCCATCACCGTTTCGGTGCGGCGCCGCGCCGCCTCCAGCGCTTCACGGCTCGCGCGCACGTCGGCCGCCATGCGATTGAAGGCACCGAACACCGGTTCGAACTCGCTCGGTGGACTGCGCTCCTGGAGTGGCGCGTGCTGGCCTGCCCCCAGCGCGAGCGCGGCATGGCGAAGGTCGGCGACCGGACGTGACAGGGCCCGCGCGGCCGACTGCGCGCCCTGCAGCGCCGCCGCCAGCCCGAGCAGCAGCACCAGCAGCACCCCCATTGCGATGTCCCACTGGGAGTCGGTGGAGAGTTCGCCCATCCGCCGCGGGGTCGCCAGGACTCCCAGGTGCGACGGTGAGCCCGGCAGCAGCAGCCGATAGCCGACCCGCTCAGAGAGGGTGGGGAGCGGCCCGGTGCGGGTCACTTCGAGCTGGCCACCGAAGGCGAGTTGCCGGAACGCGTCGGGGTTCATCAGCTCGCCCAGCACACCGAGATCCTGCAGGATGCGCGCGCTGGTGGAGGTGAGGCGCCCCCCGCCATAGAGCCCGAAGTCGGCGTCCATGCGCTGGCCCAGGGCCTCGAGTTGGTGGGCGCCGTACGCCGAGTCGCGCGTGGCGAGCACACCGGAGCTGCGAAGCGCATCACGCAGCGTCCCGCTGATGAGGGCATCGGTGACACGCGCCGTGTCCAGCGCGAAGTGCCGGATGCCCCACACCGCAAAGCCGACCGCCGGCACGCAGAAGAAGAGGGCCAGCGTTACGGCAAGCCGCACCCGGAACGAGCGCGCCGCGGCGCGCCACGATCCGACGCGAATGGGACGCCGCGCGCAGTAGTCGGCCATCAGCCACAGGAGTGCCAGCACCAGGATGTTGATCAGCAGCAGCAGGGCGCCCCGCACCAGCAGCGGCACGGGACCGCGCAGCGCCATCTGCACGTACACCTCACGACTCGTGTCCGCGACGGGTAGCGTGCGGACCGCGCGCAGGACCCAGCCTGCTCGCTGCCACTGCAGCGTATTCGTCGGGCTGGCCTGCGCCATCGGCGGTGACATCGCCAGGAGGTAGGCTGGTGGCCGATGCACCGTCGGCTCGAGCAGGCGTCCGAGCCGGCTGGGCCCAATCAGTTGCGTCTGCGGACCGATGACTGCAATCAGCACGCTGCCATTCGCCAGCGGCGTCGTCAGCACGTAGTGCAAGCCCGGTGGCGCCAGTATCCCCACGACTGAGTCGGGCCGCGGTACTGCCGCCAGCAGCGAGTCGAGCACCGGGCGCCCCACATCAAGCGAGTCGAGCGTCAGTTCAGCGCCCCATCCGCCATCCTGTGTCCAGAGGGCGAGCCGGGCGGGATAGCCCTGATCGGCCAGCACCGAGGTGCGCCAGAGGGCGTACAGCTCGGTCGCCGACACCGGTGCCGGCGCGTCCAGCGCCGCCCTGCCGAAGAGCTCCAGCAGCGCCGGCGCAACGGGATCTGTCGCGATGCCGAGCCGCGAAACCTCACGCTCCGCCTGCTGCATGCGGCCCCGATGCTCCGCCTGCCAGGTGAAGAGCGACGAGAGGCTTCCAGCCGCCAGCGCTATGCTCACGACGGCCTGGCCGGTCGGTAGCGGCACGCTCGCCACCAGCAGCACCGGCGCCCACAGCAGCGGGAACCACAGCGGCCACTCCGACGACGGTTGCCAGAGGTACAGCCCGGCGACGGCGGCAGCCACGGCCGCGGCGACGCCGAGCCACGACCACCACCCGCGGTGACGCGGCTCCGCGTCACCGCGGAGAAGCGCCGCGGCAAACACGATCGGACCGGCGGCCACCAGGAAGAGGGCCAGCTCCCAGGTCAGCCACAGGTCGATGGGAGTCCCCGCCGGTGGTGGCGTGACGCCACGACTCACGGCGCTCACGCCGAACGGGATGAGGAGGAACAGCCCGATGCCAGCGACAGTGCGCCACCCGCGACGCGGAAGACGATGACGCCAGAGCCACACGGCACCCATGGTGAGCACCGCACCGCACAGGCCGAGTGTGCCAGCAGAGCTTGCGAGTGGAACCAGCGGGCTGTACCGGAACGAGGCTGGCGAGAAGAGGTCACCGGCGCCGAGCAGCGAACCCACCGGGGCGCGGACGAGGAGCCATGTCGCGACAACCGCCAGCATCCAGCGCCCCGCCGAGCTGGTCTCGACCACCAGGCCAAGCGCCAGCACCAGCAGCAGGGCGATGGCGGCCGCCCGACCACCCCGCGACACGGCGAGCGCATGTGCGTCCGCCTGCACCGGCGGAAGGGGCTGCGCGCTGAAGAGGCAGCGGCGGCCAGCCGTGGTCGGTTCGCAGTAATCGAACACGTCGCTGTTGTCGGGCGCGCTGTTCGCCGGATACACCGCGAGGGCGACGCCGGCGCTGGCACGGAACCGCTCGGCCAGGCTCCCCGAGCGGTCCGGCACCGCCGGATGCGCCCAGACGAGCACGTTGGCGACTGTCACCCTCGCGCCACCCGAGTGGCGGCGACTCTCGAGCGTCACGTAGTATTGGCTGCTCGCGGATGCGAACGAGTCTCCCGCCGCACGCGGTGGAAGCCGGTGACTGCCGGCCCAGGCCCATGGCGTGCCGTCGGCCTCGAGGATGGCGATCCCGGACTCGAGTTGCTGGGAGCGTGTCGCCCGTGCGAGGATCCGGAACGCCGCATCCCGATCGCCCGCGGCGGCGGCGGCGCCCAAAGCGGCGAGACGCTGGGTCAGTTGCAAGGCAGAACGCAGGTCTCCGCCAAGGCGATCCCCGGCCGCCTTGACCAGCGCCTCGCGCTCGCCGCGCTCACCGTCCCAGTCGTGGTCGATGCGGTCGAGACTGCGCTGCGCCAACGGAATGACCAGGGCGAGCAGCGCCAGCGATACCAGCAGCGCCCGGCGCGGCCAGTCCCGGGCGGGAAGCAGCAGGAGCATCGTGCCGAGCGCGCCGATACCCGCCGCCCAGGCCCAGGGCCGCTCGAAGGCATGGAGCCACTCGGTGCCGCAGAGCACCGTGGCGCCGAGGGCAAACCTCCACCAGCGAACTGGATGACGGATCACGGACGACCCTGGCGGTTGAGGGACATGACACCTGACACGGCGCGCACCCTGTTGCGGGAGCGGCCGACGCTCATCGTTCCGGTCGGTGGCATCGCCGCGATGGGCGCGCACCTCCCGCTCGGCGCCGACTCCATTGTCGTCGAGCGGCTCGCCGACGACGTCTCGGCCGCGCGGCACCTGGCCTGTGCGCCGGTCCTCGAGTACAGCGTGTACCCAGTCCAGCGCGCGCACGACGGCGGCGTCGCGCTCCGGCGAAAGACGCTCCATCGGGTCATGAACGAACTTATCGACTCGTGGGAGGACGGTGCAGGGATCAGTCGTTTCATCGTGCTCACCGCCGTGGGTAACGACGCGCAACTCGAGGCGCTCAGCACGGTGCGCACGGAGTTCGCGCAGCTCACCACCATCGACGTGCTCGGCTTCGACCTTGGCGCGCAGCTGATGAGCGCCGAGACGGTTGAGCGAACCGGGGAACTGACCACAGCACTGCTACTGCACATTGCGCCTGACCTTGTGAAGGGCGAACCCGCCGGGGCCGGGCCTGGTGCCAGCACCGACGCCTTTGTCCGCGGGTCTCGCAGCGCCAGCGCCGCACGCGCGAGTGACCTGTATCACACCGTGCTGGAACGGATTCTGCTCCTCGTGGACGCGGCTCAGACGGAGGTCCGATGATCATGCGCCACCTGCTTGCTGCCGCTGCACTTAGCGTTCCGTCATCGCTGTGCGCGCAAGTCGTGTTTGAGGCCACTTATTCGGTGCAGCAGCACGGGAAGGACATTGGCACCGAGCACGTCATCCTGCGCAACAGTACCGGCGCAGGCACGACCAGGCTGCGACTCGATTTCGAGGGCAAGTTTCCGGCGTCCCAGGAAACGCTGCGCGGATCGCTTTCCCGGGGCGGCGATGGCGCGCTCGACCAGTTGCAGCTGGAGGTGCGACGCGGAAGCACCATCGAGACCATTCGCGCGGCGCAGCGCGGCAACCGCATCTTCATCACCGTCAGCAGTGACCAGGGTTCGCGCGGCGGCAAGGAGATCCCGGGCGGCCCCGACGTGATCCTGCTTGACGAGCACTCGCAGGCGCTCCTGCTGCTGGTCGCCGACCTGGCGACCACCGGTGGGACACGCCTCACGGCGGTGTATCCTCGCAGTGGCCAGCGCTCCAACATCACCGTGCGCCGCATTGAAGCCGGCCCGCGCGGCGCCATCGTGGAACTCACCGGCGACCTCAACGGCCGGATGCAGTTGGACGCCCAGGGCCGGGTCGACCGGATGGACCTGCCCCAGACCGGCATCGTTGTTACGCGGCTCCCTTCGTAGCCTTTCCCGCGAAACCTCCTAAGTTGTTGTCCGTACATCCGGTACCCCGGATGTGCGGACTTTTCGTTTCCACCGTTGTCTCAGATTGAAACCAAGTCGATGGTGCCGCCGTAAGTGGCCCCATCTGCAGCACTTCGAAGCAATCGAATGGAAGGAATCGACATGTCCCGGTGGCATCTTATTGCCATGACTGTGTTCGCCGCCTCGCCGTTGGCGGCGCAGGATACGACGATGATCGCCAAGCCGCAGATCACGAGCACCCTCGCTCTGAGCGATGCCGTCGCACAGGCACGGGCGAACAACCCGGATTACCGGATCGCCCAGAACCAGCTCAAGCCGGCCAAGACCAACGTTCGTGCCGCCAACGGACAGTTCGTGCCGTTCCTCGGTACCAGCGCCGGGATTGGCTACCGGGGTGCCGGCGAGCAGGTCATCGGCCCGGGTCAATTGCAACAGCCGTCGTCCATTGGGTCCAACGTGGCGGTCCAGGCGACGTATACCCTGAGCGGCCAGACATTCTTTGACGTCGGCCAGGCGAAGGCCACTGAGCGCGCCGTGCAGGCCGATGTCGCGTCGTCACTCATCGCGGTAGACGCCGACGTCGTGACACAGTACCTGAACGGCCTGCAGGCGGCGGCGACGTCCGAAGTGGCCCGGCAGCAATTGCGGCGCAACAGCGCGTTCCTCTCACTTGCGACGGCGCGCAACAAGGTAGGACAGGCGTCGATGTACGATGTCCGGCAGGCCGAAGTCACGTTCAACGGGTCGGAGGTCGACCTGCTCCGGTCACTCCAGGCCGAGTCGGACACCAAGATCGAGCTCTACCGCCGCATGGGTGTCGAGCCACCCGCGCCGGTACAGCAGGTGGCCCTGAGCGACTCGTTCCCGGTGCTGACGCCGAATTTCGACCTTCAGGCGCTGTTGGCCGAGGCGCGGGCCCACCAGCCGCGCATCCAGGCGCTCGAGGCCAGGCAGGCCGCGGCCGAAGCGGCGCTCAAGTCGGCAAAGTCCACCTTCTTCCCGACGCTTTCCGGATCCCTGGGCAAGGTCTGGTTCACGAACCAGTTCTCCACCGATTCGGTCAATACGTTTCCGTTCGACCTCACCGGGAATCCGCTGGAAGCGCGCGTGGGGCTCTCGCTCCCGATTTTTCAGGGATTCAATCGTCAGGCACAGGTCCAGCGGGCGCGGGCCGACCAGCTGGACGCCGTTGAGCGGCTGCGGGCCATCGACCTGCAGATTCGCGCCGACGTGACCAGCCGGCTGCTCGCCGTAGAAACGACCTACAAGACCATGGAGGTCCAGTACCGGAGCCGCATCGCGGCGGCCGAGCAGCTCAACCTGGCCAACGAACGCTATCGGCTCGGCAGCGGCACGGTGCTGGAGCTCTCGGATGCGCTCAATGCGGTGACGCGCGCCGACGCCGCCTACATCAACGCGGTCTACGACAACCACCGGGCACTGGTCGCGCTGTACGCGAGCATCGGCCGGGACTACACCAACGCAAGGAATTGAGCATGTCACGTGGCATGAAGTTCGGCATCGCGGTGGCGGTCCTGGTCGCGCTCGGCGCGGGTGGCGTCTTCTTCAAGAAGCAGCAAGAGAAGAACAAGGCGACCGAGGTACGGATGGAACCGGTGGGCCGGAAGGACCTTGTGGCCGCGGTTACCGCCAGCGGAAAGATCGAGGCCGAGACGAAGGTGGACATCAGCGCCGACGTGACCGGCCGCATCCTCAAGATCGCGGTGAAGGAAGGCGACCTGGTTACCAAGGGCCAGTTCCTCATGCAGATCGACCCGGCGCAGTTCGAGGGCGCGGTCAATCGCGGCCAGGCGCTCCTCGCCTCGAGCCAGTCGTCGCTGATCCAGGCGCAGGCCAACCGCGACCAGGCGCTCCGGCAGCTTGACCGTGCCAAGGGGCTGCAGAAGACCAACCCCGACCTGATCTCGGCGGAGACGGTGGAACAGGCGCAGCAGGCGTACGACGTTGGCGTCGCCATCTATGCGACGAACCAGGCGCAGGTGGCCCAGGCTCGCGCGGCGCTCAAGGAAGCGCAGGACAACCTGGCGCGTACCCGGCTCTTTGCACCGATCGCCGGGCGCGTCACGCGCCTCGCGGTGGAAGAGGGAGAAGTCGCCGTGCCGGGCACGTTCTCCAAGGAGACCGGCCTGCTGATGACGATCGCCGACATGTCGACCATCATCGCGAAGGTGCAGGTGGACGAGACCGACGTGGTCCGCGTGAGCCTCGGCGACTCGGTCCAGGTGACGATCGACGCCTTCCCCGACACGACCTTCACCGGCCGGGTGAGCAAGATCAGCAACAGCGCCAAGCTCACCGCCGGCATGACCTCGGGCCAGGGTGGCAACAACGACCGCGCCGTGGATTTCGACGTGGAGATCACGCTGGCGGCGCCGCCGCGCGACGTGCGCCCCGACCTGAGCTGCACGGCACGCGTCGTCACCGACACGCGGACCAACGTCCTCGCCATTCCCATCATCGCGCTGACGGTCCGCGAGCACGAAACAGTGCCGAACGAGGGTAAGACGACCGAGACGGGCGAGGTCAAGCCGACCCCGGCGGCGGCGGGCCAGGCGATGGCCGCCGGGCCGGACAGTGGCAGGAGCGGCAAGCCGAAGAAGGAGCGAGAGGGCGTGTTCGTGGTCCGGGACGGGATCGCCACCTTCCGGCCGGTCAAGGTCGGCATCGCCGGCGACGAGTACTTCGAGGTGCTCGATGGGCTGCGTTCCGACGAGGTGATCGTGGCCGGCACTTATCAGGCCATTCGCGACCTCAAGGACGGCGCGAAGGTGAAGGAGGCGAAGGCTCCCGACATGAAGAAGGAGGCGAAGCGCTCATGAGCGAGCCCATCATCCGCATCCGGGATCTCACCCGGCACTACGAAATGGGCACGGAGACGGTGCAGGCGCTGCGCGGCGTCTCGCTCGACATCGATCGCAACGAGTACGTCGCGATCATGGGGCCATCGGGCTCGGGCAAGTCGACCATGATGAACATGATCGGGTGCCTCGACACCCCCACGAGTGGCGAGTACTGGCTCAACGGGCAGGAAGTGTCACAGCTGACCGACGACCAGCTGGCCCGGGTGCGCAACAAGGAGATCGGCTTCGTCTTCCAGACGTTCAACCTCCTTCCCCGCGCCACGTCGCTCCACAATGTGGAGCTCCCCCTGGTCTATGCCGGCGTCTCGGCCAGGGAGCGCCGCAACCGTGCCACGGCCGCCCTGCGGCGCGTCGGCCTCGGCGATCGCATGGACCACCGCCCCAACGAGCTGTCGGGCGGCCAGCGCCAGCGCGTCGCGATCGCGCGCGCGCTGGTCAATGAGCCATCGATCCTCCTGGCCGACGAGCCCACGGGCAACCTCGACAGCACCACCAGCGAGGAGATCATGCAGGTGTTCGCCGCGCTGCACCGCCAGGGGCAGACGGTCATCATGGTGACCCACGAGGCCGACATCGCCGCGCACGCGGAGCGCACGGTGGTGCTGCGTGACGGCCGGGTCGAGACGGACCGCGCCACCCACGGTGTCGCGGCCTGATGCCCTGGCTCGAAGCAGTACGCCTCGCGCTGAAAACCATCCGCGCGCAGAAGCTCAAGAGCTTCTTCTCGCTGATCGGCGTGCTGATCGGGGTCACCTTCCTGATCGCCGTCGTGTCAATCGTGACCGGCATGAACAACTACATGGAAGACAAGTTCGCCAATGCCCTCATTGGCCTGAACACCTTCCAGCTGCGCCAGCGCCCGAACTTCACCAGCGGCAACGTCACCGACGATATGTGGCGCGAATGGTCGCGGCGACCGCGCATCAGCTACGACGACGCCGCCTACATCAAGGCGCACGTGAAGACCCCGGTGATGTATGCCAACTTCTGCTCCGACCGGGCGACCGTGAGCTACGATGGGAGATCGGCCAAGGACATCGAGCTGGTTGGCACTGAGCCCACCTATTTCGACATCAAGAACTACCGGCTGACGGCGGGACGGCCCTTCGCCGCCCAGGAGATGCAACTGGGGCTTCCGGTGCTGGTGCTCGGCAGCGAGCTGGCCGAGAAGCTGTTCAAGGGGATCGACCCGATCGGCAAGGAAGTCACCATGTTCGGCCTGCCATACCGCGTCATCGGCGTGGTGGAGCGACAGGGCACGCTGTTCGGGCTGTCGCTCGACAAGTTCGCCATCATGCCATTCACCGCCCCGGCGCGACGATTCATCTGCCCGATCAACGTACTGGATCACCTGATCATCCAGGCGAGCGGCCCCGGCACGATGACCGTCGCGATGGGCGAGGTGGAAGCGAGCATGCGCACCCGCCGACAGCTCAAGCCGGGCCAGGACAACAACTTCTTCCTGCAGACGTCCGAAGCGGCCCTGGAGGGCTGGCAGAAGATCTCCAGGATCCTGATCACGGCGCTGCCGCTGCTGGTGTCCATCTCGCTCATTGTCGGCGGCATCGTGATCATGAACATCATGCTCATGTCCGTCTCCGAACGCACCCGCGAGATCGGGATCCGGAAGGCCCTTGGCGCGCGCCGCCGAGACGTGCTGGCGCAGTTCGTCGTCGAGTCCGCCACACTGTCGACCGTGGGCGCCGCGATGGGCATCGCGCTCGGCATCGGCCTGGCGTTCGTGGTGCGCGCCGTGACCCCGCTGCCGGCGGCGGTGGCACCGTGGTCCATCGTCCTGGGCGTGGTGGTGGGCGTGGTGGTGGGCATGGTGGCCGGGATCTACCCCGCCAACCGCGCGGCCAAGCTGGACCCCATCGTGGCCCTCCGGGCCGAGTGAGGCGGCGATGAACCTCGATCGCACACTGGAGGGCGTCGGCATCGCCCTCGACTCCATCCGGTCCAACAAGGTGCGCGCGGGCCTCACGATTCTCGGCGTCGCCATCGGCGTCATGGTGGTCATCGCCATGGCCTCGGCCATCACCGGCATCAACCGCAGCATCACCACGATGCTCGAGTCAGCCGGCCCCAAGACTTTCTTTGTGGATCGGTTCTTCCAGGGCGGGCTCAACATCAGCGATGGATCGGATGAGCTGTCGCCGTGGCGGAAGAACCCCTGGATATCGGTGGAGGATGCGGAGCTGATCCGGCAGCTGCCGACGGTGCACGATGTCGCGGTGTCCGAGGGCACCGAGGGCCCGGTGAGCTACGAGGACGTGAGCCTCAAGGGCGTGCAGATCGCCGGCATGGGCGCCAGCTGGGTGCTGGTGACCGGCGGCGAGATCGTGTCGGGTCGCACCTTCACCAGCGCCGAGTATGCGGCGGGCGCCCACGTCGCCGTGATCAACGACAAGCTCGCCGAGGGCCTCTTCCCCCGGGGCGTGGACCCTATCGGCAAGCGGATCCGGGTGTTCGGCGAGCCGTTCCAGGTGATCGGGGTGCACGTGGAGGCCGCCTCGCTCTTCGGCGGCGGTGACCAGGTGCGCTTGGCCATCCCCCACACCATCTTCACGAAGGTCGCCGACTATCGGAAGGGCTGGATGGAAATCTCGGTCCTCCCGACCGAGGCGGCCACGAGCCTCGAGGCGCAGGAGGATGTCATTTCCGCCCTGCGCGCCAAGCGCGGTCTCAAGCCACTGCAGGATAACAATTTTGCGGTCGTGTCGCAGGACAAGATCCTCGACACCTTCAACAACATCACCGCCGGCTTCTTTGCGGTCATGGTGGCGCTGTCGGGCGTCGGCTTGATGGTCGGCGGTGTGGGCGTGGTCGCCATCATGATGATCTCGGTCACCGAGCGCACCCGCGAGATCGGCGTGCGTAAGGCCCTCGGCGCCACCAAGCGCGAGATCATGTGGCAGTTCCTCGTGGAGGCCGCCACGCTGACGCTGGTCGGGGGCGCCATCGGACTCATGCTGGGCGCCCTCATCGCCGTCGGCATCCGCTCCATGTCGACCATCCCGGCCAGCGTGCCGCTCTGGTCAGTGGTAGTGTCACTCCTTGCGTCGGTGGTAACCGGCGTGCTGTTCGGACTCTACCCCGCCTTCCGGGCCGCCCGGCTCGATCCGGTAGAAGCGTTGCGGTTTGAGTAAGCAGTAAGCGGGACCGAGGGGTGAGGCGGGATCCACCCCGCTTACTACTTACGGCTTGCCGCTCACCCTCTGTATACATTTGGTCGTGTCCTTCTTCGAATCCCTCCGCATCGCCTTCGACTCGATCTGGTCCGCCAAGCTGCGGTCGTTCTTCACGCTGCTCGGGATCATCGTATCGGTCGCGTTCCTGGTGGTGGTGGTGGCCGTCATCCAGGGCATGAACGCGTACGTGAAGGAGAACCTGACCGGCGCCATGATCGGCACCAACGCATTTCAGGTGCGCCGCACACCGATCACCGTGGGCCTGCTGGACGACGAGATGGTGAAAAGGATCGGCCGGCGGCCGATCATCAGCCCCGACGACGCCGAGACAGTCCGTCGCGCACTGCCCGACGCCGAGGCCGTCTCCCGACAGTCGGGGTGGCCCACTCCCGTCAACGATGTCGCGTACCGCAGCAGGACGGTGGGCTCGGTGCTCGTCTTCGGCGTAACCCCGCCCTACCAGCTTGTTCAGGACTACAGCTTCGCGGCCGGCGCCCCGCTCTCCGAACCGGACGTGACCGAGCGCCGGCCCGTCGTAGTACTGGGATGGGAGGTCGCCAGCAAGCTGTTCGACGTTCCGGCGCGGGCCGTGGGGCGGAAGGTGCGGGTGGCGGGACGGGAGATGGAGGTGAAGGGTGTCATCGCGCAGAAGGGACGGGTGTTGGGGCAGTCGTTTGATGGCTTCCTGCTCATGCCCATCAGCACCTTCGAGTCGATCTATGGCCGGCGCAAGACCACCGTCGTCTCAGTCAAGATGCGCGACCCCGCTGAGATCGACGGCGCGATGCTCCGGGCCGAGGAGGCGATGCGGGTCGCGCACCGGCTCAAGCCGCTGGCGGAGAACGATTTTTCGGTCGACAAGGCTGACGCCCTGGTCGCCTTCTGGAAGACGCTCACCCGCGTGCTGTTCCGGATGATCCCGGGCGTGGTCTGCATCGGCATCGTGGTAGGCGGCATCGTCATCATGAACATCATGCTGATGTCGGTCAACGAACGCACCTATGAGATCGGGCTGCGGAAGTCGCTCGGCGCCACGCACCGCGACATTCGCCGGCAATTCCTGGTGGAGACGGTGCTGCTCTCCTTCCTGGGCGGGGTCATGGGGGTCCTGGCGGGCTGGTTCTTCAGCTATGCCGTGTCGAGCCTGACGCCGCTGCCGGCCCGGGTGACCCTGTGGTCGGTCGGCGTGGCGCTCACCCTGGGCGCGGCGACGGGCATCATCTTCGGGGTGTATCCCGCGGCGCGCGCCGCGCGGCTCGACCCGATCACCGCGCTGCGAGCGGAGTAAGCGGCATGGCGCGGATCCCGAACGTGGTCGAGGGGATGGTCATCGCTCTTGATACGATACGGAACAACAAGCTCCGGTCCGGGCTCACCATCCTTGGCGTGGTGATCGGCGTGGCCACGGTCATGACAATCGCCTCGATGGTCCAGGGCATCCGTACCCAGATCTTCAACGCTGTCGAGGTGGCCGGTCCCACCACTTTCTACGTGATGCGGTTCTTCTCACAGGTTCCCCTCAACCCTGACCGCCTCCCCTACGAGGTCCGCATCCGGCCACCGGTGAACGAGGTGGACGCCGCCGCCGTCGCGCTTTTGCCCGAGATCGCGTACGCCGGCCTCTGGGTGCAGATCTTCCAGCGCATCGCATTCGAGGGCGTGAACACGCAGTCCCTGAGCGTCTTCGGCGCCGACGATCACTATCTCGAGATGCAGGGCGGGACGCTGCTCAAGGGGCGCTTCTTCACCCGCGCGGAGCTCGACGGCGACGACGTGGTGCTCATCGAGGAGGAAGTGGCGCACCGCCTCTTCGGCCAGATGAATCCGATCGGCGCCACCATCCGCGTCGGCTCGAAGGCGATGCGGGTCATCGGTATCTTCCAGAACGCCTCCAACATCTTCATGCCACCGGGCCAGGAGTACGGCGCGGTCCTGCCGTTCCAGACCGTCCGTCGCAACTACCGCTACGACGAGACGAACAGCCTCTTCATCGCAGTGAAACCACGGCTCTCGACCGGCGTGGCGGAGGCGCAGGATGCGGTGACGGTGGCGATCCGCCGCGTGCGCGGCCTCCGGCCCGGCATGCCGAACACCTTCGACCTCATTACCCAGGACCAGATCCTCAGCGTTGTCGGCAACTTCACCACCTACTTTTTCGTGGCGATGGTGGCACTGTCCAGCGTGGCCCTGCTGGTCGGCGGCATCGGCGTCATGGCCATCATGATGGTGTCGGTGACCGACCGCACCCGCGAGATCGGGCTGCGCAAGGCGCTCGGCGCGACACGACGCGAGATTCTCTGGCAGTTCCTGGTGGAGGCGGCCACGTTGACGTTCTTCGGCGGCCTGATCGGCGTGGTGGTCGGGCTCGGTTTTGGTGAAGTGGTGAAACAGGCGTTCGGTTTCACGTCCGCCGTACCGCTATGGAGCGCCGTCGTGGCCTGTGCGGTCAGCATCGCCATCGGGCTGGTGTTCGGGCTGGTTCCGGCCAATCGGGCGGCAAGGATGGACCCGGTCGAGGCGCTGAGACACGAATAGCGGCATTTCGGCGCCGTGCACGATTTCGCCCTGTCCGCATCTCCCGCCCGACCCGAACCGAAGGTGGGATATGCGTCATTCAGTGCTGTTTCCGACCCTGGTGGTGCTCGTGAGCACCGCGTGCGGCGTTGGCCAGGGGGCCTCGCTCAACGAGAGGCGCCGCGAGGAGGCCAGGAAGGCCGAGGTGGCCGCGGATGCGCCGAGCGCGGAAACGGTCCAGGTCGTGGCCGGCACGCTCGACCGCAGCGACTTCGCGGCGGATGCGGAGGGTGGCCCGGGCTTCGCCCTGCCGGGAAGCACCGTCGCGGCGCTCCCCGTTGACGCGATGCTCATCCGCACCGGCAACGCCAGTATCGAGGTCCGTTCGCTCGACCCTGCCATTGATCAGGTTCGCGCGCTTGCTGGTCGCGTCGGAGGATTCGTGGCGAACACGAGCATCCAGGCGGGGAACGACCGGCTCCGCTCGGCATCCATCGAGCTGCGCATCCCCAACGAACGGTTCGACGTGGCGGTCTCCAGCCTCAACGGATTGGGCAAGCTGGAAACTGTGCAGGTATCCACCGAGGATGTGGGGGAGCAGTACACCGACATCGCCGCCCGGGTCACCAACGCCCACCGGCTGGAAGATCGGCTCATCGACGTCCTCGCACGGCGTCCGGGCAAGCTCCAGGACATACTGGCCGTGGAGCGCGAGCTGGCCCGCGTCCGCGAGGAGATCGAGCGCTACGAGGGACGCCTGCGCTACCTCAAGTCGCGCGCGGCGACGAGCCGCCTGACCCTGTCGGTGCACGAGCCGGTTCCGGTGCTGGAGAAGACGGGCCAGTCGCCCCTGGTGGATGCCGTGCGGCAGGCGTGGGGGCGATTCCTGAGTCTCGTGACTCTTGCGATCGGCTGGTCTGGCGTCGTGATTCCCCTGGGATTGCTCGGGGCCGGCGCGTGGTGGACGTTGCGGCGCCGGCGCCGCCCGCTGCCTCAGCCGGCGTAATCACCTCATGGAGACCTGCTGAACGATGACTGTTGATATCCTGGCGATCGCGGCCCATCGAGATGATGTGGAGCTGACCTGCGCCGGCACCCTTCTCCGCGCGGTGGAGCAGGGCCATCGCACTGGCATCCTCGACCTTACAGCCGGTGAAAGCGGAACGCGGGGCAGCGCGGCCCTGCGCGCCGAGGAGGCAGAGCGGGCGGCCGCGATCCTCGGCGTGGCCGAACGAAGGAATGCCGGCCTGCCCGATGCCGGCCTGTTCAACACCGACGAGACGCGGCGCATCGTGGCGGGTCACATCCGCCACTTCGCGCCGCGCGTCGTCATCCTGCCCTTCCCCGTGGGGCGACATCCCGACCACCGGGTGGCGTCTGAACTGGGGCGCGACGCCTGCTTTCTGGCGGGCCTGGCGCGCTTCCCGGCCGACGGAGCACCGCACCGGCCGCACAAGCTCCTGTACTCGTTGGCGTACCGCGAGGATCCGGTCAAGCCGACGTTCGTGGTGGATATCACGGGGCAATTCGAGCGTAAGCTGCAGGCGATCCGGTGTTACTCGAGTCAGTTCGACGGTGCCAAGGCCGCCGGGGAGATCTTTCCGACAGGACAGGATCTCTACTCCCTCATCGAGATCCAGAATGCGCACTACGGCTCGCTCATCCGCGCGCGCTATGGCGAACCGTTCTTTACCCACGAGACGCTGGCGGTCGATGACGTGACCGGGCTGGGGGTCCAGAGTATGTAGACCGGGTTCGTCATCCCCCGGTCGCGAGCAGTGCCCGCGCGCGCGTGATGGCGCGTTCCAGGCCCTGCCGGTCAGGGGACTCCCCCCGCAACCGCAGCAGTCCGATCCGGAACTCCTCCAGCACCGCCACCGCGTCGCTCAGCTGTCGCTCGAGCCCGAGCGACGGATGGTGCCTCATCTCCTGGCGGAGTCGCCCCGCCATCTCCTCCAGCCCCTGGCACAGCTCGCCGATCTCGCCCAGTTCCGACGCCATGGTGGGCTGGAGCGAGTCGAGCAGGGCCAGCACCGCCGAACCGACAGCGACCTCAGTGGGCCGATCGGTGCGCATTTCTTCCGAACGCTCCACCCGGAGTCCGGCAACGGCGAACGCGGCCCGCATGAAGCGGCTGTCCCAGAGGCGGATCGCCACGTCCCCGAACAGCGTCGCCCGCGCCAGGATCAGTCTGGCGCCTCCGGCGATCGCGACGACCACGGCCACCGAAAGCGGTCCGATAAAGCGGAGCGGCATCCGGGTCACTGCCTCGCGCATGGGCAGCCCCGGCTGGAGCAGTACCGCACCGGCGAGCGCGGCGAGGGTGCCCAGCACGCCCGCCACGAATACAGCGCGCATCGCCCGAATGCGGACCGGGTCGGGCGCCGGATCATCGCTCGATGCCCACAACTCCCGCCGTTCGGCCTCGCGCTCGGCGCGCAGCGCGCGCAACAGGTCGGCGTGGCTGTACCCGGCGCGCACCAGTGCCCGCGTCTCCCGGAACTCGGTGAACGCGAGCCAGGCGAGCCCCAGCGCTGCCCCAGCGACCAGTGCCTCCGTGGTGAGGCCGCCGCGGCCACGCATCACTAGCTGGCCGATGCCGAATGCCGCCGCGCAGGCAACACTCGCGAGCAGCAGCATTTCCCATTGGGGTCGGCGGAAGCGGCGCAGATAGGTGCGAATCGGAAGCGGTACGAGGCGCGGTGCGTCCATCGATTCATCGAGAGCCTGCGACAGCGCCTCGGCGCTGGCGAACCGGGCCTCGCGGTCCTTGGCGAGGCAGCGGCTGATTGTCGTGACAAGGTGCAGTGGCAGGTCGGCGCGCACGTCGCGGAGCGGGCGCGGCTCCGTGGCGATCTGGTGGGCGAGGATGGCCCGGACGTCGGGGCCCGTGAACGGCAGTGCGCCGGTCAGCGCGTAGTAGCCGATGATTCCCAGCGAATAGAGGTCGCTCCGGCCGTCGATGGTGTCTCCGGCACATTGTTCCGGACTCATGAACTCGGGAGTGCCCACGATTTCACCTGTGAGCGTGCTGCCGGGGACCCGGCTCACCTGCGCAATGCCGAAGTCCGCCACGAGCGGCCGCCGGCTTTCGCGGTCGATAAGGATGTTCTCGGGCTTGATGTCGCGATGGACCACGCCGCGAGCGTGGGCATATGCCAATGCCCAGGCAATCGAACGGAGCAGCCGGGTCGCCTCGTCTGGGGCCAGCGACCCCTTCCGCTCGACTCGGCGAGCCAGCGTCTCCCCGTCCACGCACGCCATGACAAAGAAGATCAGCCCGTCCACCTCATCGGCGAGGTAGATCGGCACAATGTTGGGATGGTAGAGCTGGGCCGCCGTGCGGGCCTCGCGGAGAAATCGCTCCCGGATGTCGCCGCGACTCGCGAGATCAGGTCGCAGCAGCTTGATGGCGACGGGCCGATCGAGGCGCACCTCCCGCGCCCTGAACACGAGACCCATCGCCCCGTGCCCCAGCTCGGACTCGAGCGAGTACCTGCCGGCCAGCGCCTGCTGCAGCGCCAGGAAGTTGTCGTCGGGCACACGATGCGGACCGGAAGGCATCGCCCAATCTGCAGCGCACTCGCCCCTCCCGTAAGTCGTGTATATTTGGACGCTTATGGAGCCGCCGCTCACCTACCTCGACCACGCCGCCACCACCCCGGTTCGCGCCGAAGCGCGCGAAGCGATGCGCCCCTACCTCGACGATGTGTTCGGCAATCCGTCCAGCGCCCACCGGTTCGGTCGGGCGGCGCGGGCAGGGCTCGAGCAGGCCCGGCGCGAGATCGCCGACGCCATCGGTTGCGAGCCTTCGCAGGTGATCTTCACTTCGGGCGGCACCGAGGCCGATAACCTCGCGATCATCGGGGCCGCGCTGGCGGCCGGCGCCCGGGGCCGTCCGCGGTGCGTCGCGGTGTCGGCCATCGAGCACAAGGCGATCCTCGCGGCGGCGCATACGGTAGCGAGGCTCGGCGGCGAGGAGATCATCCTCCCCGTCGATCCGGACGGCGTGGTCAGCCTCGACGCGCTGGACGCCGCGCTGGCACGAAGCCCCGCGATCGTCTCTGTCATGTGGGTCAACAACGAGGTCGGCGTGGTCCAGCCGATGGCGGCCATCGCGGCGCGATGCGCCACTGCCGGCGTCCCGCTGCACACGGATGGCGTGCAGGCCTTCGGCAAGGTCGCCCTCGACCTGAGCCAAATCCCTGTTGCCTTGTTTACCCTGTCAGGCCACAAGCTCGGCGCGCCCAAGGGCATCGGCGCGCTGATCGTGCGTGATCGCGGGTTGGTGGAGTCGATCATCCACGGCGGAGGTCAGCAGTACGGCATTCGGCCGGGCACGGAGAATGTCTCCGGCGCGGTCGCCCTCGGGTGCGCGGCCCGCCTCGCCGCGGCCGAGCAGGCCACCGAGGCTCCGCGCCTGGCGGCGCTGCGCGATCGGCTTGAGGCGCTGCTGCTGGGTGACGTGCCCGACCTCACGGTCGTCGGCGCGTCCGGCAGCCGCGCACCCCACATCCTCACGGTCGCCGTCGCTGGCGCGGACAGCGAGACCCTGCTGATGCATCTCGACATGCAGGGTGTGGCCGCGTCGGGGGGCTCGGCCTGCTCCACCGGCGCGGTGGAGCCGTCCCATGTGCTCTGCGCCATGGGCGTGCCCCGCGAACTGGCCCTCGGTCAACTGCGCTTCTCCTTCGGGCACGAGAGCACCCCAGTCGATGTGGAGCGCGTCGCGACCGTGCTCCCCAAGGTGGTCAGGCGGGCACGCAAGCTCGCCGGAGCCCTTGGCCGTGCATAGCGCCGGCCGCGTCCTGGTGGCGATGTCCGGCGGGGTCGACTCGTCGGTGGCTGCCGCGCGGCTCGTAGAGCAGGGTTACGATGTCGTCGGCGCCACGATGAAGCTCTTCTGCTACGGCGACTCGGTGCCCGACCGGCCCTGCTGCTCGCTCGACTCCATCAACGATGCGCGTGACGTGGCAAACACGCTCGGCATTCCGCACTACGTGCTGAACCTCGAGGACCGCTTCTCGCTGCACGTCATCCAGAACTTCGTGAGCGAGTACAGCCGGGGGCGGACGCCAATTCCCTGCGTTCGGTGCAACTCGTTTACCAAGTTCCGCGACCTGCTGGCGCACGCCGATGCCCTGCAGTGCGACTGGATCGCGACAGGGCACTACGCCGTGGCGCGGGACGGGGCACTCTATCGTGGCAGCGATCGCTCCAAGGACCAGAGCTATTTTCTGTGGGGGATCGATCGCGCGGTCGTCGCGCGCATGCTGACACCGGTCGGCGAGCTGTCCAAGACCGAGACGCGCGCGTATGCCCGGCGGCTCCGCCTGTCGACCGCCGACAAGCCCGAGTCGCTGGAGATCTGCTTCGTTCCCGACGACGACTATGTTGGCGTCCTCGAGCAGCACCTTCCGGCAGGCGCCCCGGCCCTCACGCCGGGCCCCCTCGTGACAACGGGGGGCGAGATTGTGGGTCAGCATGACGGCTTCGCCCGGTTCACCATCGGGCAACGGAAGCGACTCCCGGGTGGCTATAGCGAGGCGCGCTACGTCGTTGCAATCCGCCCTGAGTCGCGCGAAGTGGTCATCGGCTCCCTTGATGACCTCGATGGCCACCAGGTATCGCTTGAGGAACTCAACTGGCTCGCGGCTCCGCTCGCGCCGGGCGACCGGTGCCGGGTGCAGCTCCGCTATCGGGCGCCGGCGGTGCCGGCCACCGTCGTGTTGGTCGGCGCCGGCGCCATCGGCCTCCTGCTCGAGACGGCGGTCCGGGCCATTACGCCCGGCCAGTCCGGCGTGCTCTATGACGACGCCAACCGGGTGCTGGGCGGTGGCGTCATTGCCTAGCTGCATCCTGTGCCGGAGCTGCTGATGATGGCCTTCGTCCTGCGCCTGCTGATCAATGCCTTGGCCATTTTCGCCGCAGTCAAGCTGCTCCCCGGCCTTCACTTCGAGGGCACCGCGGTGCAACTGGCCGGCATCGCCCTTGTCTTCGGCGTGCTGAATGCCTTTCTCAAGCCGATCCTGATCGTCCTGACCTGCCCGCTCATCCTGCTCACCCTGGGGCTGTTCGCCCTGGTGGTCAACGGGGCGATGCTGCTAATCACGGCATACGTTTCGCAGAAGCTGGGCTTCCACTTCGCGGTTGACGGGTTCTGGTGGGCGCTGCTCGGCGGCATCTTCATCGGGATCATCAGCACGGCACTGTCGCTGCTCATTCCGGATGGCGACTGAACAGGACTACAGGCACCCCGGCGGGACGGACGTGTCATGACGACGGTACAACCAGCCTCAGCAGTCCCGGCGCCCTCGCCGACGATGCTTGACCTCGACGTCCGGCACCCGTCGCTCTATGTCAATCGCGAGCTGAGCTGGCTCGAGTTCAATCGCCGGGTGCTCCACGAGACCCTCGACCCGCGTACGCCGCTGCTGGAGCGGCTCAAGTTCCTGGGCATCTACAGCAGCAACCTGGACGAATTTTTCCAGGTGCGGGTCGCCGGGCTGAAGCGTCAGGTTGCGGCGGGGTTCACCGAGCGCACGCCCGACGGCCTGACGGCCGATGACCAGCTCGCCCGCATCGCGGTGGTGGTGCGGGAGCAGCTCGCCCAGCACCGGCACGGGCTGATGCGCGATGTGCTCCCGGCCCTGGCGGAACAGGGCGTGCAGGTGATCAGCCACCTGGGGGACCTCGACCGCGCCAACCGCGATCATATCGACCGGTACTTCCAGGCGAATGTCTTCCCGGTGCTGACCCCGCTGGCGGTGGATCCGGGACATCCCTTCCCCTACATCTCCAACCTCAGCCTCTCAGTGGCTGTGGTGCTCCGCGGCACCGACGGGGAGGACCGCTTCGCGCGGGTGAAGGTGCCCAAGATCCTTCCCCGCTGGGTTCCCTGCCTGCAGCCCAGCACGTTCGTGCCCCTTGAGCAGGTGGTCGGGACCAATCTCGAGTACCTCTTTCCCGGCATCGAGATCCTCAGCTGGCACCTGTTCCGCATCACGCGCAACACCGATATCGTTATCGAGAACGGCGAGGAAGCGGAAGACCTGCTGAGCCTCATCAAGGAGGAGGTCAGCAATCGCCGATTCGCGGAGGTCGTGCGCCTCGAGGTGCACTCCTCCATGCCCTCGTCACTAAGGCAGCTTCTGCTCGCCGAGTTCAACGAGGAACAGCAGGACATTGCGCCGCCGCTCACGGCGGCCGATGTCTACGAGGTGCACGGCCTGCTCGACACCGCCGACCTGCTGTCACTGTCCGGTCTCGACCTTCCCGCGCTCAAGGACCCGACCTTTCATCCGGTCACGCCGCCTCGCCTCGCACAGGGCCGCAACATGTTCGACGTCATCCGCGAGGGTGACATCCTGCTGCATCACCCCTATGACAGCTTCGCGTCGACGGTGGAGCGGTTCATCCAGGCGGCCGCTGATGACCCCGATGTCCTTGCGATCAAGCTGACGCTCTACCGCACCGGCGGCGACTCGAGCATCGCCAAGCTGCTGCAGCAGGCGGCCGAACGGGGCAAGCAGGTGGCGGTACTGATCGAGCTCCAGGCGCGCTTTGACGAGGAGAACAACATCATCTGGGCCCAGCGCCTGGAGGATGTCGGGGTGCACGTGAGCTACGGGGTGGCCGGCTTGAAGACCCACGCCAAGGTGATGCTGGTGGTACGGCGCGAGGGCGATGTCATCCGCCGCTACGTGCACATCGGCACCGGCAACTACAACCCCAAGACCGCGCGGCTCTATACCGACTTCGGCATCCTGTCATGCAATCCCGATCTCGGTGCCGACCTGACCGATCTCTTCAACGTGCTCACCGGCTTCGGCCAGCCCGCACGGTATCGGCAGCTCCTGGTGGCGCCCCGGTACATGCTGGATCGCTTCCTGGTGCTCATCCGGCGGGAGATCGAGCACCAGGTGGCGGGACGCGGAGGCAAGATCTTCGCGAAGATGAACGCGCTGGTGCACCCGGACATCATCGCCGCGCTGTACGAGGCGTCGCGCGCGGGGGTGCAGATCGACCTGATCGTGCGGGGCATCTGCTGCCTCAAGCCTGGCCTGCGGGGCGTGAGCGAGAATATCCGGGTCATCAGTATCATCGGCCGGTTCCTGGAGCACTCGCGCGCGTTCTACTTCCGGAATGGTGGCCAGGAGGAGGTCTACATCGGGTCAGGCGACTGGATGCCGCGCAACCTCGACCGGCGCATCGAGGCAGCGGTCCCGATCCTCGATGCCGTCCACCGCAACGCGGTGCGCGACCTCCTCGAGCTCATGTGGCGCGACAATCGACAGGCGTGGGAGCTGCAAGCCGACGGCAACTACGAGCAGCGGCGCCCGTCGAATCCTGCCGATGATCGCGGCACGCACCGGTTGCTCATGAACCTGGCGCGGGAGGGCGCGACCCGAAGCTAGGCGGTTGAGGGAGTCCCAGCGCCACCCAGCCGACGACGCCCAGGCGGCGCATGGTGTCGGTGTTGCGCTGGTAGATCAGCTCCGCGTCGGGGAAGGCCGCGACGGCGCTGTCCACGCTCGCTTCGCGGAGAAGATGCAGGATCGGGTACGGCGAGCGGTTGGTGAAGTTCGTCACGTCGTCGGGCCGCGTGCCGGCGAACTGATAGTCCGGATGAAAGCTCGCGACCTGGATCACTCCCGCCAGACCCAGCCGCTCCACGGCGGCATCCGCCACGTCGAGGAAATCGTTGTAGTCGAGGAAATCGTTGAGTACGTGCGGGTGGATGAGCAGCGTGGTGTCGACTGCTTCCGCAGCCACATGTGAGAGGGAGCGCAGCTCTGCCTCGAGATCATCGAGCAGCGCCCCGGCACTGCGCGCCTCGCTCACCACGAAACGGACCTGGTCCTTGAGATAAACCGCCTTGGCGAACGGGCAGAGGTTTAGCCCGATGATCGCCCGCTCGACCCACGCCCGAGTCGCCGCAGTCGCTGAGTCGTGCTCCAGCCCGGGAGGGCGCGCATTCATATGTGTGCTTTCCTGCATCGTGCGTGAGCCCGCGCCCGATCCTTACGCGACGAAGATCGCGACGGCGGCCGGGATGCCGAACACCGCAAGGAACATCAGGGCCTCTTCGGCCTCTGAGTAGCGCGCCTTCGAAATGCCGGTCCACATGTTGATCGCCGCCCCCGTCAGCCAGAGCGGGATGAACAGCTTGGCGCCGTGGACCGGCCTGAGGGGAAGATTCTCGAGCAGGCGATCTCCCAGCAGGCACAGGATGAGCAGCGCAAATCCGACCGCGACAATCCGGACGGTATGCCTCACGGGGAAGGTCCCCGGGATGGTGTCGCGCGGCATCTGGGACAGCCAGTACACAAGGCCCCACGCGCCCCCGCTCACGAACCCGAGCGGGCCGGTGATGAAGATGCCGAGCATCGGCCCCATGTTGGCCTCGGGAGTCAAAATCATCGGGCCAACGAAGCCCGCAAGGAACCCGACCGCACCCGCGACGACCGCGCCAAGGATCATGCTCGCGATTGGGGTCTTCGGCCCGGGACCAGCAAGGAGTTTCACGCCGCCTACCCTGCCATTCCCCCCGCCTCAGCGAACTTCCGCATCAGCTCTTCCTGCTCCGGCGTCAGCTTCGCTGGCAGCGTCACCTTCACCTGCACCAGCTGGTCGCCGCGCGTGCCGTTCCGCTCCACGCCCTGTCCCTTGATCCGGAACTTCCGGCCCGGCTGCGTGCCCGGCGGAATGCGCAGCAGCACTTTCTTGCCGTCGATGGTGCGCACCCGCACACTCGTCCCCAGCATCGCCTGCGCGACGTTGATCGGGATCTCCACCAGCAGGTCATCCCCGTCGCGCTCGAAGAAATGATCCGGCTGGACCTGGAAGGTGATGATCAGGTCGCCCGCTGGCGAGCCGCCCCGGCCCGGCTGGCCCTGGCCCTTAAGCCGCACGCGCGAACCGCTCTCCGTGCCGGGCGGCACCGTGATGGTCACCGTGCGCTCGGTCCGCACTTCGCCCGCACCATGGCACGTGGGGCACAGCTTCGATGGGATCTTCCCGCGGCCGCGGCACTTCGGGCAGGGCCGGTTCACCGCAAAACCGCCTTGCCCGAACGAGATGGTCCCGCGCCCGTTGCACTCATTGCAGGTCTCGATCCTGGCGCCGGGTGCGCCGCCGCTGCCGTGACAGGTGGCACAGGCATCCGTCACCGGCATCGTCACCCCGATCTTGCCGCCCAGCACCGCCGTGCGGAACGGCACCTCCAGCATCGACTCGATCGTCTCGCCCTGCTGCTCCTCCCGGCGGCCACGACCGAAGATGGACGAGAAGATGTCGCCCAGCCCGCCCAGGCCACCCATGTCGCTGAGATCGATCTCCTCCTCGACGGACGGCCCCCCGGCCGGGCGCGCGTTCGATCCCGCGCCACCGGGGCGCCGGGCACGCGTGTCGAACGCACCGAGCCGGCGCATCTGGTCGTACTGCTTCCGCTTGTCGGGATCGGAGAGTGTGCCGTGCGCCTCGGAGATCTGCTTGAAGCGCTCGGCCGACTGGGGATTGTTCGGATTGGCGTCCGGATGATGCTCCTTGGCCAGCCGCCGGTACGCCTTCTTGATCTCCTGCTGGGTGGCGGTGTCCGCCACGCCGAGCACCTGGTAGTAGTCGCCCGTCGCCACTAGGCGTTACCCTGCCCCGAGTACACCTGGACCCGGGCGGCCCGCACCATGACGCCCTTCAACCGGTACCCGACCTGGAAGGTGGCGGCCACCGTCTGCTCCAGGTCCGGTGACGGCGCAGGCGCGATGCTCACCGCCTCCTGGGTACCGGGGTCGAACGGAGTCCCGACGGGATCGACACGCTCGAGGCCCGAGGCCTGTAGCTCCTTCCACACCTTCTGGTCCACGGCGTTGATAGCCACCCGGAGTGCGTCCACGGGGGTCGTGGCTGGATCGCTGCTCACGGCCCGGTGCAGGTCATCCAGGGCATCAACCAGCCTGGCTACCAGGGCTGCCTGCGCCCGCTCACCGAGCTCACTTCGCTCCTTCAGCGAGCGCTTCCGGTAGTTGTCGTACTCGGCGGCAAGGCGGACATG
>Ga0315278_10000680_pt1 | contig 29740 bp, 25 predicted proteins | sample YL17G06_0_MG_FD_203880 | JGI IMG/M metagenome (GOLD analysis project Ga0315278, IMG submission 203880) | Sediment microbial communities from Yellowstone Lake, YNP, Wyoming, USA - YL17G06_0 | ecosystem: Environmental > Aquatic > Freshwater > Lake > Sediment | place: USA: Wyoming | collected... | reverse complement strand
CCCAAGTGGGGCGTTGAGATTCTGGAAGAATCGAACATGATCGAAACGGCGTCCCACTTTCCCGTGCTGCAGCACCATGAGCGGGGCGACCGACGGGGATATCCTCAGGGACTTTCGCTCGATGACATGCACGTCTACTCGAAGATCGTGGCGATTGCGGACTCGTTCGATGCCATGACTACGGACCGGGTGTACCAGCGGGCGATGGATTCGTTCCCGGCCCTTAGAGTCATGTTCTCCCTTAAGGGCGCCTACGACGAGCAGATTCTTCGCGCTTTCGTCGAACTGATGGGTCCCTCCGGCCTGACAGAGATCTGACCGCGCAAGCTACAGTTCGAGACTCCCCTAAATTCGAGTTCATGGCTTGTGGTCAGTTCAGGCTATGTCATGGACGTGATCTGATCCAACTGAGCACGCTTGTGGAACCTCTCCGTTCTTTGCCTGTGAGAACGGACGGCTTAACTATTGTCCAATAATTGTTGCCCCCACCGGTCCACCAAGAATATATTAGCCCCCGAGATATTTGGAGGCGTCATGAAGGAAGTAGTGAAGAGCGATCAGGCTCCCGCGGCGCTCGGACCGTATTCGCAGGCCATCAAAGTCCGCGGAAGCACATTTATATTCTGTTCCGGGCAGATCGGGATAGACCCGCTGACCGGCAACTTAGTTGGAGACACGGCCGTCGAGCAAACACGGCGCGTGATTGAGAACCTCAAAGCAGTGATCGAAGCCGCCGGCGCGCATCTTTCGGATGTTGTCAAGACGACCATGTACTTGACAGACATGAAGGACTTCGCGGCGGTCAACGAAGTGTACGCGACATATTTCCCGGTCAATCCGCCGGCCCGTGCCACGGTTGAGGCAAGCCGGTTGCCCAAAGACGCAAAGGTAGAAATAGACGCAACTGCCGTTTTGCCGTAGATGACTTTAGTCAAGGCGACACGCGGATGAGTAACGACCTTATCTGTGAAGAATCGTAGGGCGGGTCCGTCTTCGAACCCGCCAACGAATAAGCAGTAGGTTGGGACCCTTGTGGTCCCAACAAGTGGTGTCGAAACCGCCCGAAGCGGGCTGGTTTCGACCTACAAGGACTGGTGTGAATCGAACGCCGGGTTGCGGAGTGGGAAAGCCAGGAGATTAAGATGACTGACGTAAAGCAGACGCGACGCTCATTTCTGAACTATGTTCTCGGAGGCGGGGCGCTCGCCACGCTGGGGGCAATAGTCTACCCCGCTTTTCGATTCATCACGCCGCCACCAAGCGGCGAGGCCAACGTCTCACAACTCAAGCTCCCGTTCAAGCGGGCAGAAATCGAGGCCGATCCGCAGCAAGCCAAGACCTTCAAGTTCGGCCGGGCGCTGGGAATTATTGTCGTTTCCGAGAGCGGGGAACTTAAAGCGATGTCGGCCACTTGCACTCATCTGGACTGCACCGTTCAACACCGGCGCGATCTGGGTATCATGTGGTGCGCCTGTCACAATGGCCGTTACGATCTGGACGGGAAAAATATCTCCGGACCGCCGCCGCGACCTTTGGATAAATATGTCGTCAACGAAGTAGGCGAAGACATCTTCGTGTCCAGGGAGGGTGTGTGATAACGAATTCGACTGATTCAAGAACCGGTCTTGTGTCGCGCGCCTACGCCTGGCTGGATCAACGTTTCAAGATCAATTCACTGGTCGATTACATGGGGCACAAAGTCGTGCCGGTACACGGCCATTCGCTTTTCTACTACCTGGGAGGGATCACCCTCTTTCTCTTCATAGTGCAGGTGGTCACCGGCATTCTGCTGCTGATGTATTACCGCCCCGGGGCAGATTCAGCGTATGAATCGGTGCGTTTCATTGTGTCTGAAGTAGCTTTCGGCTGGTTGATACGGGCGTTGCATTCTTGGTCCGCCAATCTGATGATCTTGTTCGCCTTCCTGCACATGTTCACGGTCTATTTCACGCATGCCTATCGCAAACCTCGTGAATTGACATGGCTGTCCGGAGTCGGCCTGCTGGCGCTCGGACTCGGCTTTGGATTTTCCGGCTACCTGCTGCCGTGGAACGAACTGTCATTCTTTGCCACGCGCGTGGGTACCGGCATGGTCGGGGCGATTCCGGTGATTGGCGATCAACTGCTCATCATTGCGAGGGGCGGCGAAGAAGTCACCGGCGCGACGATCGGTCGGTTTTTCGGTCTGCACGTGGCGATTCTGCCGGCGCTGTTCACGGTGATGCTCTCGGTGCATTTGATCTTTGTCCAGCGTCAGGGAATGAGCGAACCGCTGGAGTGGCAGGGCCGGCCGGAGTCCGAGAAGAAATTTCAGAAATTCTTCCCGAATTTCCTGTATCGCGATGTGCTTGTGTGGTTGATCGCCTTGAATGTTCTGGCGCTTCTGGCGGTCCTGTTTCCCGACGGGGTCGGGGCGATTCACTGGCCACTGGGGACCAAGGCCGACCCGTTTGCACCTCCACCGCTGGTTATCCGACCGGAGTGGTACTTCATGTTTGCTTTCCAGGCACTCAAGATGCTTCCAGCCCACGTGCTCTTTGTCGAGGGGGAACTGTTCGGCATTATTCTGTTCACGGTCGGCGGTCTGATCTGGGCGCTGGCTCCGTTCCTGAACAGAAAAGCGCAGGCAAACCAGCAATCGAGACTCTTCTTCTGGTTCGGCATACTTGTGGTCGCGTTCATAATTGTAATGACCATTCTTGGCTACATACTGGAGTAGGAGACGGTAATGAGAAATCAGCAAAATAGACGAAACAGCATTGTGGCTCTGATCGCCGTCCTGATGGTCCTGCCGGTATGGTCGTATGCTGCCGATGACAACTGCCTGACCTGTCACAAGGACTTTGAAGATGGCACCGGACCATCGCACCTGATTGCTAAAGACATTCACGTCCAGAAGGGCTTAAGCTGTTCGGATTGTCACGGGGGAGACCCCGTTCTGAATGACATGGATGACGTGCGCCAGAGCGCCGGATATAAGGGCGTGCCGGATCATTTGCAGGTGCCGGACTTTTGCGCGCGGTGCCATTCCGACGCGACCTACATGCGCAGTCACAATCCGTCTCTGCCGACCGATCAGTTGGACAAGTACAAGACCTCCACACATGGCCAGCGGCTGTTCGGCCAGCGCGACGTCAAAGTAGCCAACTGCGTGTCATGCCACTCCGTGCACCAGATCGGCGACGGCAAACTGCCGCACTCCAGCACTTATCCGGCGAACGTCCCGGCCACCTGCGGCAAGTGTCATGCCGACCCGAGCTACATGGCGGGCTACGGTATCCCGACCACACAACTTGATGATTTCAAACAGTCCGTTCACGGGATAGCCCTTCTGGAGCGCAACGATCTTGGCGCCCCGGCCTGCAACGATTGCCACAGCAACCATGGCGCCGCTCCGCCCGGACACGAATCGCTGGCGGCGGTGTGCGGCAACTGCCATGTGTTCCAGATGGAGTTGTATGACAAGTCGCCTCACAAAGCCGCCTTCGCGAAGAACGATTTCCCGATGTGCGAGACCTGTCATTCCAACCACAAGATCGAGAAGCCCGATGACAGCATGGTCGGAACCGGCGCCGACGCCGTCTGCGCCACTTGCCACAGCGCCGATGACGGCACCAGAGCTTTCGGCGTGGCCGACACTCTGGCGAGCGGACTGGGTCGGCTTGTCAGCGCCCGGGACCAGGCCAAGTCAGCCCTTGATGATGCTATTGCCAAAGGAATGCTGACCACCGACGAAGAGTTCATGCTGGGCGAGGTTGACCAGGCGCTGATTCAGGCGCGCACAGCAGTTCATGCCTTTGGAACAACTGAGTTCTTGCCCAAAGCCGCAACTGGCCTGGCCAAAGCCGACACGGTCAGGGTGAACGCGAAAGCTCTGATTGGTGATTACTACTTTCGCCGCAAGGGACTGGTGATCGCCACGCTGTTTATCACTATCGTGGCAGTTGGCTTGTATCTGAAGATTCGGCGTTTGGGCTAGTAGGGCGGGTCCGTCCTCGAACCCGCCATTCTTGTAATGCGAAGACCACCAATAAGTCACACTGAGCCAGTCGAAGTGTGACTACTGTACCCCACCCATCGGGTGGGCTGGCGTGCTACAAACAATCTTTCAACGGCGCATTCGCCGGGCCGGCAATGAACAGATGATTTACCAGCGTCTGAATGTCGGAAATCGTGACATCTGAACACTTCGGATTGGCCAGGCCAGACTGGTTCACATCAGCCTCAGTCAGACAATGGAGATTCTGTTCGCACGGCAGACTGCTAATGAATTTCGCCGTAACCAGCAACTGGATATCACTAATCGTCACCTCATTGGGATAGGTACCGACACCGTTGGCGTCGCCGACGCGGCCGATACAACAGGTTTCACAAACATCACCGCAATGCGGATCAGTGGCGTAGGGGCGGGGAGGACAGTCTCCGTCTGTGTCATCTTGCCCAGGATTGTATCTGTACCAGCAGTTGTCGCTTTCTGAACCTACTCCATCAAGGTCAGGATCTGCTAGTTCATCAATATTTATCCTTGTCAGTTCTGTGCCGTTTGTGTCTGCCAGTGCGATTTCTGCACCAGTACTGAAGTATGGGACCAGTACTGTAAACACGGCAGACGTGCGCCGATTCGTAAAACCACCTGTGTTCGGGTCATCAAGATATACCACGCGCGGATCAGCGACTGCCGACACATCAAGAGTTGAATCACCAAAAGACTTGGTTATCAATGACAAACCAGGCGGCGAGGCAATGATCCGATCTGGACCGATTCCAATAATCAGCGATTTGTCAAGTACGGCAAATGCTCCTTCTTCATACCGAATCGTGAGCATGATCCAGCTTTCATCCGAGTCAGTCGAGACGAACGCGGCTTTTGGAGGCTCGTATTGGTCGAGTACCCACTCTGCTCGAAGTAAGCCAGCCTCTCCATAGCCGTCTGATAGTGCTAAGTCGGCGTACCCATCCATAAGGCTAGGCCCCTGTAGTCTCCACCAACCAGCGCCACAGTTGCCCTGCTCAAAATGACAGAAGTACTCGCAGGCAGAGGAAAACCCGTAGTACGCACGGTGTTCCTCACAGTTACTTTCTAGTTGCCAGATATTGGGGTGAGGAATGGGGAGGAAATAGTGTGTGTCACAACAGTACTCATCCGCAAGATTGAATACAGCGTGTCCAAACTCGTGCATGAAGTTGAAATAGATGACCGGGCCAGATGTTGAGCTGTATACTGCACAGAAGTCAGTACCTGATCTCCAGTCCCTGAATGGTGGCTGGGTCAGATGTATCACTGCACGCACATCAATGAATGGGCAGTCCGACGTAACTTGAATAGGAATGTCCAGTTGGCTATCCCCGTTAGCGTCGATGTAAGCATCCCCCTTAAGTCGTGTAATGTAGATATTGAATTTCTGATGTTCACTAGTCTGGTTGATGGGCGGAGTTGCCCACATTGCGTTTACGACCAAATCTGCAATGTCGTTCTGAAACCGACCGAAATCGCCACCATAATCGGCGTCTGGGATGAATAGCAAATCAATCTTTCCGCTGCTTGGTCCTTTGAAGCTCAATGGTATGCAAGTTTGGCAGGCATCCCCCTGCCCGTCCCCGTCAGCATCAGCCTGGTCCGGATTATAGGCTTCAGAACAGTTGTCACAGAGGTCGCCAACCCCATCAGCGTCCGTATCCTCTTGTCCGAGGTTGTAGACAGTCGGACAATTGTCGCAAGCATCCCCTATACCGTCGGCATCAGTGTCAGTCTGCGGAGGGTTCGCAATGGTCGGGCAGTTATCGGCGGAATTGACTACACCGTCACAGTCATAGTCCATGTTCGAACAAGAACACATAGGTCCGCCCCAGATCGGTCTATATGAATTAACGCACTCCGGACTAAAAGCAAGCTCAATAAAGTCCTCAAGGCTGATACAGAACTTGTCGGTCGCCGTCCAGTTGGTAACGCGGAAATTGTACGTCACTACCAGTTTTCGCGATAAGGAAGGGACAAAGCCTCCGGTGTAGGCCATGACCACTAGCTCAAACTTACGATTTGCATTGGTCGAGTCGAGTCTGTTGCGGTAGTACGCAAGCCTTCCAAAGTCGAAAGCGCCTATTGCTTCCTGACTCCAGGTCACTGATTCCATCACGAGTTTCGGGTTGTCCCACGAGAACCCGGCCGACGCACCACAAAGGGATTGCACATCGTGGAAGGTATACAATTGGACGGTGACTACCTGTGTGGGCAGGCCGACCTGGGGCTGCTGGAGGACGAATGTCAACGAGTCTGCTAGTCCGAGGTCGAGCGGATCCTGCTGCGCGCGAATCTGATGTGTGGCCAATGCCAGCAATAGTATAGTCAGAAACACAACTCGTCTCATAGTAGCTCCTCGACGCTTAGAACGTGATCTGCCCAACCAAAATGAGTTTTGCTGCTCGGGACACGCCGCGTAAACTGGTAGTAGACGCCTTCGGTTGTGATCCACATAGTCGCCCCACCAGCGTCTGCCCGGAACAGCGCCCGCTCGTCCCATTGACCCATGTTCTCAGTGAACGCCAGCGGCATGGACGTGAGATTTTGCGTCACCCATGCCTGGCCGACGTTTTCTCCCGTCTGAGCTCCAACTGGAATTGTACCTGACAGAAGGAATATAAGAAACAGAGCAACTGAGAATGCCGCCCTTGTCATGGGATTCTCCTTGTAGTGAGACGCGTACTCTGACTTAGCTTACGGAAAATAGCCTTTGTAGTCAAGGCTTTTCGGTTAATGTCCCTGGATTTCGGGCTTGTTGAATGAGAAGAACATGTCGGGTTTGCCGCTCGAATGGTCAATGCGGCGAATCCGACCTACTATTGCTTGAATTCCAGAAATAAACATATGTGGACTACCGTCTTAACAGCAAAGATGACCCGGAAGCAGGATGCGGAGAAATCGCTTGACTTGATGCTAAATCAGGCTTTCTTCCTCGTCTTTGTTGTGATTACGGTCGCATATACGGTTGCATATAGTGTTGTGATTGTGCGGTTCGTGAGGTAATAATTAGACGTGTCGGAATATCTGTCCATTCTGATTTTCATCGCGGTGGGGACAGGAATCGTTCTGTTTACCTTTTTCCTGGCCAGCCTGATCCGGCCTCGCAATCCCTATCCAGCCAAAGGAGTAGCCTACGAGTGCGCCGAGGAACCGATCGGCGACTCCTGGATCAAGTTCAATCCCCGCTTCTATATCTTCGCGCTCATCTTCGTCATCTTCGACGTTGAGGTGGTCTTTCTGTTCCCCTGGGCCGTGGCTTTCGGTCAGCTTGGGCTATTCGCCCTGATTGAAATGGTCATTTTCATTCTTATTCTGTTTTTCGGTTTGTTCTACGCCTGGAAACGGGGTGTGCTCAAATGGGTGTGATCAAGAAGCTTCCGGTCTATACCGAGACTATCCCCGGCGGCGCACTGGTAGTTACGAATCTTGAAGCGGTCCTCAATTTCGGCCGCGCCAAGTCGCTCTGGTATCTGCTGTTCGGGACGGCTTGCTGCGCTATCGAATTGATGTGCACCGGCGCGTCGCGCTACGATTTTGATCGTCTCGGCATGATCTTCCGCGCCTCGCCTCGTCAGGCTGATCTGATTATCGCCGCCGGTACGATCACCAAGAAAATGGCCCCTCGGTTGCGTAAACTTTACGACCAGATGTCTGAGCCGCGCTATGTGATCGCCATGGGCGGCTGCACGATCAAAGGCGGCCCGTTCTACTATGACAGCTACTCGGTCGAAAAAGGGATCGATCATATCGTACCGGTGGATATATACATCCCCGGATGTCCGCCCCGGCCGGAATCGCTCATGGAGGGTTGCCTCCACCTTCAAGAAATAATAAGGAAGCAGAAGCTGTCGGATTGGCAAGAGAAGTAGCATGACGCAACAGGAACTGACGGCATACATCCTGGCCAATTACGACGGCAAGCTGACCCTTCTGGACACCGGTCGCGCCGAGCCGATGTTTGAGCTCAAACCGGACGACCTGCTCGAAGTCACCCGCAGGCTCCGAGACGATCCCCAGCTAAAGTTCGACTTCCTGTGCAACATGGGCGGGGTAGACACCGGTCAGCGGCTTGAGGTTGTCTATTCCATTGCCTCGACCACAAAGCATCTGCGCATGGATTTCAAAGTCGTGCTTGGTTATGAGAATCCCTCGATTGAGACTATCACAGAAATCTGGCCGGCTGCCAACTGGTATGAGCGGGAGATGTACGAGTTGTACGGGATTGAGGTTAAGAATCACCCGGACATGAGGCCACTCTTGCTGCCCGAGGACTGGAACCAGGGTTTCCCGATGCGCAAGAATTGGGATGCGCCTGATTTTATCAGGATGCCGGAGCTATAGGCGATGCCGGAACTGCGGACCGAAGAATACCAGATCAACATGGGGCCGCATCACCCCTCGACCCACGGGGTGTGCCGTCTGCTTCTGACTATGGACGGTGAGAAGGTGGTCGACGCGGTGCCGTATGTGGGGTATCTGCATCGGTCCATCGAGAAAATCTGCGAGAATCGGACCTACGCGATGTGCATCCCGATTCTGGACCGGTTTGAATACGTGACCGCGATGTCGTGCAACTATGTCTTCTCGCTGGCGGCGGAAAAGCTGGGTCAGGTCGAAGTGCCCGAGCGGGCCGAGTATCTTCGGGTCATCATGCTGGAGCTTAACCGGATCGCGTCGCACCTGATATTTTTCGGGACCACGGCAATGGATTTGGGCGCACTGACGCCGTTCCTCTACGGATTGCGCGAGCGCGAACTGATCATGGACCTGTTTGAAATGACTTGTGGCCAGCGACTGACCTACAATTATATCCGTGTCGGTGGCGTTTCTCGCGACATTCCACCTGAGTTTGTGCCCAAATGCCGCGAGGCCATCAAGATCATCGCGAGCAAACTGCCGGACTACGAAGGTATTCTCAACGAGAACCCGATTTGGCTGGCCCGCATGAAGGGGATTGGCCATACCGACCCGCAGCAGGCGATTGCCTGGGGAGTATCCGGACCTGTGCTGAGGGCATCGGGGGTCAAATACGATCTGCGCCGCGACGACCCCTATTCAATCTATCCCAAGTTTGATTTTGACGTCGCTGTCTGCTGGAACGGTGACAACTATGATCGATACCTGGTCCGAATAGAAGAAATCCGCCAGTCGCTCAAGATCGTCTCGCAGGCGCTTGACGGCCTTCCTGATGGCGACATCCGCGCCAAGGTCAAGGCCAAGTTCAAACCGCCGGCGGGTGAAGTGTACGTGCGCATCGAGAATTCCCGCGGCGAGATGGGTGTGTATCTGGTTTCGGATGGTTCGGAGAAGCCGCTCCGCGTCAAAACCCGTGGCGGCTCCTACAACCAGCTTCAATTTCTGCCGGAGATCGTGCGCGGCAGGGGATATCTGATTGCCGATATCGTTGCGATTTTCGCGACTTTCGACGTTATCATGCCAGAGGTGGATCGCTGATGCTTCTGGCGCTGGTGTCATTTGAGCTGATTGATATTTTCCGATGGGCATACCAGCTTCTCGCCGATACCGGTCTGCCGCCGGTATGGGTAATGCTGATCAGCTATGCCGTGCTCGGAGCCGTCATGTTCGGTGTGCTGGCGCTGCTGGCGTTGTTCCTTGTCTGGTGGGAGCGCAAGATTGCCGGGCACATTCAGCAGCGTTTTGGTCCCATGCGCAATGGCTGGCACGGCTGGTATCAGACGATTGCCGACGCCATTAAGCTGTTGCAGAAAGAAGATGTGACTATCGACGCCCGCGACAAGTTCGTGTTCTTCTGGGCGCCGGTGATCTGTTTTGTGGCGGCGTTTCTCGCGTATATCTGTATCCCCTTCGGCAAGGGACTGATTGTTGCCGATCTCAACATCGGTATCCTCTATATCATGGCGGTTACCACTTTCACCGTTATCGCCCTTCTGATGGCCGGTTGGGGTTCCAACAACAAGTACGCGCTGCTGGGCGGCATGCGCTCGGCCGCGCAGGTGGTGTCATACGAAGTGCCGATGGTGGCGTCGATACTGACCGTTATAATTTTCGCCGGCTCACTTTCGATGGTTGATATTGTTAAAGCGCAGCAGGGGCATGCGATTTTCAACTGGTTCGTCTTTCGCCTTCCGTTCGGGCCGATCGCGTTTCTGACATACATAATCGCCGCTACCGCCGAGGCCAACCGGGTTCCCTTTGACATACCCGAAGCCGAACAGGAACTGGTGGCCGGGTTCAACGTCGAATACTCCGGCATGAAGTTCGCCATGTTCTTTCTGGCCGAATTCGTCAATATGTTTACGGTCTCGGCGATTGCCGTCACGCTGTTCTTCGGCGGATGGAGCGGGCCGTGGCTGCCGTCGTGGGTCTGGTTTCTTCTGAAGACTCTCGGCGTAGTGTTATTGCTTATGATGTTCCGATGGACATATCCAAGACTGCGGGTCGATCAGTTGATGGAGTTTGCCTGGAAATTTCTCGTGCCGGTGACGTTTGCCAATTTGATTCTCGCGGCGCTGATGAAACACCTGGGCTGGTACTGGTAGGACTGACTTGATATGGGCGTATTGAAAGATATTAAGAATCTCATCATGGGAATGGGCATCACCGGCAAGCATCTGGGCAAGCACGCCATCACGATTCAATACCCGGAAGAAAAATGGCCGATGCCGGAACGGTCACGCGGCATCGTGGTGCTCCTGTCCGACAAGGAAACCGGCGAACTCAACTGTACATCGTGCCTGTTGTGTATGCAGGCGTGTCCGACCGCGGCGATTCGCATCGATGCTCCTCGCGGCGAGGATAAGAAGCGCCGCCTGATTTCGTTCGACATCGATTTCGGTCTCTGCTGTTTCTGCGGATTGTGCGAGGAAGCGTGCAATTTCTGCGCGATCAGGATGACGCCCAAGTATGAGTTCTCGACCGTGAACAAGAACGACCTGACCTGGGATATGAAAAAGCTCCAGGAGGTTGGCCGCGATGTTGACTATGTTGACACGCGCAAGAAGAAGACCCCGAAAGAAGCCGCGCCGAAGACTGAGGCCAAAGCCGCTGAAAGCGCCGAGGCACCTTCATTAGAGACGCCCAAGCAGGAGGAGAGCAATGGCTGACCAGCCCGGAGTCGACTTCGCGTTCTGGGTTTTGGCGACTGTGATCATAGTCTCCGGTATCATGGTCGTGTCACTGCGGAATATATTCCACTGCGCGATGTTCCTGATCCTCTGCCTCTCCGGGGTGGCGGGCATTTTCATTTTGCTGAACGCCGAATTTCTGGCCGCCGCGCAGGTGTTGATCTATGTCGGCGCGGTGGCGATTCTGATGGTCTTTGCCATCATGCTGACATCCAATCTCTCCTCCAAACGGATTGTCATGACCAACCAGAAAGCCGGCGCCGCCGGACTCGCCTGCACGGTTTTTGCAGTAGGCCTGTACTTTATCGTAAACATTACCACTCGTTCCGGTATCTGGGACAAGGCTACCGAGGAGCTTCCAGCTGATAACATTATGGTCATCGGCAAGCTCCTGATGACGCGGTTCATGCTGCCATTTGAAGTGGTGTCGGTGGTTTTGTTGGCGGCCATGATCGGGGCGATTGTCCTGGCGCGAAAGGAAGGCGCCTGATGCAGCACTACCTGATACTGGCTGCAGTTCTGTTTGCGATCGGACTGTTCGGCGTTATTACGCGGCGCAATACGGTTGGCATTCTAATGTCACTTGAGTTGATGTTCAATGCCGCCAATATCAACTTTGTTACTTTCAACAGATACGTGCCGAGCGAAAGCCTGACCGGACAGATATTTGCGATTTTCATCATCGTTGTGGCGGCGGCTGAAGCGACCATCGGTCTGGCTATCGTGCTGCTGGTTTACCGCAACTGGCGTGGTATTGAGACGGAAAACTACTCGATCATGAAGTGGTAGGACGACGAGATGACTGAAGTTGCATATCTGATACCACTGCTCCAGGCATTCTCGTTCCTGATGATTGTATTTTTCCTGCGCTGGCGCGAGAAGCTGGCGGCGGGATTTGCCATATCGATGATCGTCACCGGCTGGCTCATGTCGGTCTGGATCCTGATTGAAACGATTGCCTGGCAGGCCGCGCATCACGAGGCCATGAGGTTTGAGATAACGACGCTGCTGACTGCCTTCAAAGGCGTCAATCTCGAGATTGGCATTCTGGTGGACCCGCTCACGGCGGTCATGCTGGTTGTGGTGACTACGGTCGGCAGTTGCGTACAGATTTACTCGCTCGGGTATATGCACGACGATCCGAGGTTCAGTCGTTTCTACGCCTATCTGTCACTGTTTCTGTTTTCGATGCTCGGTCTGGTGCTGGCCAATAACTTCTTCATGATCTTCATCTTCTGGGAGCTGGTCGGGCTGACCTCGTACCTGCTTATCGGCTTCTGGTTTGAAAAGAAAGTTGCCGCCGACGCCGGCAAGAAAGCGTTTATCACTACTCGTATCGGTGACCTCGGTTTCATTATTGGGCTGCTCTTCATCGGTACCTATGCCGGTACTTTCAACTATGCACAAGTGTTCGAAAAAATATCGCTTGGTCTTATTCCCGCCGGGATTGTGACGGTGGCCGCTATCGGCGTCTTTTGCGGTGCGGTCGGCAAATCAGCCCAATTCCCGTTGCATGTCTGGTTGCCCGACGCTATGGAAGGCCCGACTCCGGTTTCGGCGTTGATTCATGCGGCCACGATGGTGGCTGCCGGCGTGTATCTGGTCGCTCGCTCGATGGATGTGTTCATCGGTTCCGGGACAGCATCGATAATTGTCGCCACTATCGGCTGTATCACCTCGTTTCTGGCAGCCACGATTGCGCTCACTCAGAACGATATCAAACGCATCCTGGCCTATTCTACTGTCAGCCAGCTCGGCTATATGATCATGGCGCTTGGCCTGTACGGATATGATACGAGCCAGGGTCATCATTCACCCGGTTACTATGCGGGCACGTTCCATCTGATGACTCACGCTTTCTTCAAGGGTCTGCTGTTCCTTGGCGCCGGATCGGTGATTCACGCCGTGCACACCAATGACATTCGCGATATGGGCGGACTGCTAAAAAAGATGCCGAGAACCGGCTGGACGTTTCTGATTGCGTCGGCTGCTATCGCCGGCATTTTCCCGCTGGCAGGGTTCTGGTCCAAGGATGAAATCGTTGCCACCACCTTAGGACATCCGGTGTTCATGGTGTTCACGCTGCTGATCGCCTTCATGACCGCATTCTACATGTGGCGGCTCTGCTTCCTGACGTTCTTTGGCGAACCGCGCGATCACCACAGGTACGAGCACGCCCACGAATCCCCCGGCAACATGACCTGGCCGCTTATCTTCCTCGGAGGTCTGTCAGTCTGTGCCGGATGGGTGGCGATACCCGGCTGGATGTCGGCCTTTGTATTTCATGGCGAGCCGTACCATCCTCACTGGAACATTCCGTTGATGGCCGGTTCGATGTTGATTGGTGTCGCGGGGATCACTCTGGCCTGGTTGATCTATCACAAGAAAGCAATCTCAGCGGACAAGATCGCCGATACGTTCCGTCCGCTCTATCTGGGTTCCTACAACAAGTGGTGGTTCGATGAACTGTATGATTTCGTTCTGATCCGGCCGGTCATGGCTCTAACTGGTTGGCTGTGGAACTTCGATGTCCGGATTATCGACGGTCTGGTGAACGGTTCGGCGTGGTTTACGGTGTTTGTCTCTGACATGAAGCAAATCTTCGACGAGTACGTGGTCGACGGCGCCGTGAACGGCTCAGGCTGGCTGGTGCGACAGATGGGCCAGGGGTTGCGCTTCCTGCAGTCCGGCGGCGTGCAGTTCTATGCTCTATTCATAGTCTTGATGATAGTGGTTTTGGGAATATCGAGGTTGTGGCCGAGCGGCTGGTGGCTGCTCATGGCGGCGGTTTTCCTGCTCGGCGCCGTGCTCCTCGGTCTGTCTTCGCGACAGCCCGCTGAGGAAGTCGCCAGTGTGGAACCGGCCGAGAGCGGCAAATAGTACGGAGACCCGGAGGATAGCGAATAGATGGACATACTTAGTCAGTTGATCTTCATACCGCTTCTGGGAATGATCGTGATCATGTTCATTCCGAAGCAAAACAAGTGGGCTGTCCGGTGGACCGCGACTCTCTTCTCGGCTGTCCCGTGTGTCCAGTCGCTGTGGCTTCTCTGGGATTATTACTACAACTATTCCGGCTCACACCTGATGAGTTACGTCGAGGGTCCGTTCAACTGGGTGCCCTCGCTTAACGTCCAGTACTATCTCGGCGTGGACGGTATCTCAGTGCCGATGCTGGCGCTCACCGGCCTGCTGTCTCTTATCTCCGTGGTGGCCTCGTTCAACATTGAGAATCGAGTGAAGGAGTATTTCGCGTTCTTCCTGTTGCTTGAAGCCGGCATGATGGGCGTGTTCGCTTCGCTTGACTTCTTCCTGTTCTACGTCTTCTGGGAGATCATGCTGGTGCCGATGTACTTCCTGATTGGCATCTGGGGCGGTCCAAGAAAAGAATACGCCGCCATCAAGTTCTTCCTGTATACCCTGTTCGGTTCGATCTTTATGCTAGTGGCCATCCTGATTCTCTACTTCACCAGCGAGCCGCACACGCTGAATATCCTAGAGCACGTGCAGAGAGGTTCGATGTTGCCTTACACGCTCCAGATGGTCTGTTTCATCTTCTTCTTCATCGCGTTTGCCATCAAGGTGCCGGTCTGGCCGTTCCACACCTGGTTGCCCGACGCCCACGTTGAGGCGCCCACGGCGGTATCGGTTATCCTGGCGGCCGTGTTACTGAAGATGGGAACGTATGCCATGCTGCGCATAAGCTGGCCGATGTTTCCGGCGGCTCTGCACGATTGTGCCATTTACGTTGCGCTGCTTGGGTTGATCGGGATTATCTACGGCGCACTCGTATCGATGGCGCAAAAAGACCTCAAGAAGCTAGTGGCGTACTCGTCGGTCTCGCACATGGGCTTCTGCATGCTGGCTCTGGGGGCGTACTCTTCGGAGCAGGCGATCGCCGGCTGCATGTACCAGATGGTATCGCACGGTCTCCTGACGGGGGCGCTGTTTCTTCTGGTGGGCGTACTCTACGACCGCGCCCACACCCGCGAGATCGCCGCTTTCGGCGGACTGGGCAGCAAGATTCCGGTTTACACGGCCATGATGGTGTTTTTCGCGATGGGTTCGCTCGGGTTGCCCGGCATGTCCGGGTTCATTTCCGAGTTCATGATCTTTGTCGGATCGTTTGGGGTGCTGGATCAAAAGTGGATTGTCGGGGCCTCGGTAGTTGGTGTGCTTCTGGGCGCAGCGTATCTACTTCGCATGGTCCAGCGGATGTTTCTCGGACCGTTTGATGAAGCGAAATGGGGTTCCCTGACTGAGATTAACGTGCGCGAGATTCTTACCGTGGCGCCGCTCATGATCCTGACCCTGTGGGTGGGCGTGTATCCCAAGCCGCTGAACGTGCTGATGAACGCCACCCTGCAAAACCTGATTTCTATGATGACCAGGTAATACGATGGAGTTTCAACTGCCCGAATACAACCTGGCAATGATGGCGCCGGAGATCGTACTCTTTCTGTGCGCTCTGGGAGTGATGACGTTTGATGTTGTCACTCGGCGCAGGACCGGCACGGTGGTGGGTTATCTCTCGATGGGGGCGTTGGTTCTTACGGGAATCATACTGGCCTACACCGGCTACGGTCGCGGGTTCGGCAACATGTTCTTCAACAACCCGCTGGCGGTGTTCTTCAAAGTTGTGTTCATCGGCGCGGCGTTCATGACTATCGGCAGTTCGTTCGGGATCACCCAAACGAGAATAATCAATCACCGCGGCGAGTACTTCGGGCTGATCATGCTCTCGACGGTGGGTATGATGTTTCTGGCGTCATCGCGCGAACTGCTGTCGCTGTATATCGGGCTGGAGCTTACCACGATTCCTCTGTTTGTGCTGGCGGCGTTCTTCAAGGATGACAGGAAATCGGTCGAGGCCGGTATCAAGTATCTGATTGTCGGAGCGCTTTCGTCGGCGCTGCTGCTCTATGGCATTTCCTTCCTCTACGGTCTCACCGGTACTACCGATCTGCTTCAGATGCAGATGAGCCTCGCCACCCGGCAGCTTTACACTCAGGGGCAGATGGGGGCGATTCTCCTGGTGGCGATCGTGACCATTCTGGCCGGCCTCGGCTTCAAGCTGGGCCTGCCGCCATTTCACCAGTGGGTGCCTGACGTTTACGAAGGTTCCCCGACTCCGATCACGGCGTTTCTTTCGGTCGGCTCCAAATCGGCCGGTCTGGTTGCGTTTATCAACATAGTAGTAGTGGGGTTGTACTCGTTTTATGAACCGCTGATGGCGCCAAACGACTGGGGCGTCATGGTCGGCGTGTTGGCGGGGGCGGCGATGATTCTCGGCAACACGGTGGCGATCCGTCAGACCAACATCAAACGGATGCTGGCCTATTCTTCTATTGCTCACGCCGGGTACGTGATGATCGGTATGCTGGCTTTCAATGAACTGGGACTGGCGTCGGTCGCGTTCTATATGTTCGCCTATCTCTTTACGAACATGGGCGCGTTCGCCATTGTCGCACTGTTTGAGGATAAGACCGGCAGTTGCGAGATTTCCGCCTACGACGGCCTGGCGCGCAGTTCGCCCTTTCTGGCTCTTTCGCTTTCGGTTTTTCTGCTGTCACTCACCGGCATCCCGCCGCTGGCCGGGTTTGTCGGAAAGTACTACGTGTTCGCGGGTGCGATCAAACAAGCCGGCAGCGCTCCCGGTTTCAGTTGGCTTTACTGGCTTGTTGGAGTCGGCCTGCTGACCTCGGTGTTCGCACTCTATTACTATGCCAACGTTATCCAGATCATGTACTTTGGAAAGTCCTCCGAGCCGGTTAAGGTGCCGTTTAACCCTCCGGCATTAGCGGTGATAATAATTGGCCTGATTGGCGTGATTATCTTCGGACTGTTTCCGGCGCCGATCATGGATTTCGCCGCGCGCATTCCGTTGTCCCTGGGCATCATCGTCCCTTGACCTCGACTTCAAAATGTGTTTTGTTTGGTCAGGCGCGGGGTAAAGTGTGCTTGCGCCTCAACGAGTAGGGAAGAATCATGTCGGCCGTCACAAATGTCTGGCTTCAAGTCAAAAAGTACTTCATCAGTGGTGTACTGGTCGTGGTGCCATTCATCCTGAGTTTTCTTGTGCTCCGGTTTCTGTTTGAGACTGTCGACGGTATCCTTGGACCGCTCCTGAACAACCTGCTCGGCTACTATCGCAGCGGACTGGGTCTGCTCACCACGCTGCTGATTATCCTGCTTGCCGGTATACTCACACGCAATCTGTTGGGCGCACAGTTGTACCGTCTGGGGGACCGTCTCGTGGCTAAGGTGCCGCTCATTCGTCCGATCTACTCCGGTAGCAAACAGCTTTTGGAGTCTCTGACGAAGACCGGTGCCACTTCCTTTCAGGAGGTAGCCCTGATCGAATACCCGCGCCAGGGCCTGTTCAGCCTCTGCCTTGTTTCCCGTCGCAACCACATAGTTGTAGATGGGGTCGATCGGGAGTACTGCGTCTGTTTTGTGCCGTCAACGCCGACACCGGTTACCGGTATGACTGTGGTGGTCCCTTCCGAAGAGGTGACGCCGGTTGATATGACCATTGAAGAAGGTGTGAAATTCTTTGTGTCCGGCGGAGTGGTTTCGCCGGACATCATTAAGAATCGTGCCCGTTTGCCCAAGGTCCCCGATAGGGAAGATGGTGTATGAAACTTGCTAATCTACTCATGGAGCGGCGCATCAGAATCGATCTCCGCGCCCGAACCAAAGACGAAGCGGTTCTTGAGCTGCTGGAAATGATCACGTCCGAGGGGATCAGCCTCGATCTGGTTAAGATTCTGCAATCCATCCGTGAACGTGAGGAAATCGAAAGCACATCCTACGGGCGAGGGTTTGCCTTTCCCCATGCGAGAACCGACGCTGTCAGCGAAATGTACATCTTGATCGGTGTCGCGCGTCATGGCCTGGAAGACAGGACCGTTGACGGCATCCCCGTGCACGTGGTCTGTCTGCTGCTGACACCTTCGACTATCGCCAAACTCTACCTGCAAACTTTGTCCGGCATGGCGGCTTTTGCCCGCACCGAAGGAACGCTTCAGAAAGTGCTTGCGGCCCCCACTAAGGCCGACCTCATCAAGCTGGTATCCGATACCGGCGTGATGATCGACAAAGAGTTGATGGTCAAGGATGTCATGCGCCACAACGTTGCCAAAGTGACGCCGGACGACACTCTCAAGGAGGTAGCCAACCGGATGTTCCGGTATCGGCTGTCGGCTCTGGCGGTGGTCGATGAGGTTGGCAAACTGCTGGGCGTAATTGACGACCGCGACCTGATCAAGGCGGCCCTGCCCGACTATAAGGCGCTAATTTCTAATCTTAACTACTCTATCGACGTGGAACCATTCGAGGAACTTCTGAAACGCGAAGACAAGATCAAGGTAGCTCAGCTCCACCGCCAGGATTTCGAGGTGGTTACACCGGAAACCAACTTGATCGAAGTCGCCGCCATGATGATTTTCAAGGATATCCGCCGGGTTTTTGTCTGCGATCAGGGAAAGCTGGTCGGAGTGCTGTTGCGGAAAGATATTGTCAGCATGGTGATCAGGGGCTGATCTCCGGTTTTTTGCTTTGGAGTCCCGCAGATGACAACCGACAGATCGCATCTCTCAGTTACGTTCGGTGATTGGCTCTTTCTATTTCTTGCCGTGCTGGCCACTGCTCCGGGTCTTTATCTTGGCATCACCCACACCGAAATAGCCCCTGTACTTGGCGCCGTGATCTTCGGCGTGGCCGTGTTCGGAGCGGCGTTCATTCTGTCGTGGGCTGCCGAAGCGGCCGAGATAGACATCTCGGAATCACTGGCCATAGCGGTGCTGGCGTTGGTTGCCGTGCTGCCGGAATACGCCGTCGACTTTGTATTCACCTGGAAGGCCGCTCACGATCCCTCGCAGGCTCACTATGCCATCGCCAACATGACCGGCGCCAATCGTCTTTTGGTGGGCATTGGCTGGCCGGCGGTATTGTTCGTGTTCATTCTCGCCAAGAAGAAAAAGGAACTGATCTTAGACGAAAGCCAGCGGTGCGAGATTTTCTACCTGGCGATGGCGACGCTCTATTCCTTCACGATTCCGCTTAAGGGCAGCCTGAACCTGATCGACACGCTCATTCTGGTCACGCTGTTCGTCCTGTACACCCGGCAGGCTGCCAAGATGGAGACCGTCGAGCCGGAGTTCATCGGGCCGGTGAAGATACTGGCTAAGATGAAAGACCTGCCGCGTCGCCTGCTCACAGCGCTGTTCTTCCTCTGGTCGGGCGCGGCGATCTTCTTCGTGGCCGAGCCGTTCGCCGAATCTCTGGTGGCCAGCGGAAAACAGCTCGGAGTCAGCGAGTTCCTGCTGGTGCAGTGGCTGGCGCCGATTGCGTCCGAAGCGCCGGAGTTCATCATCGCCATCACCTGGACACTGCGTGGCAACGCCCAGTCGGCCATGAAGGCGCTGATATCTTCGAAAGTAAATCAATGGACGCTGCTGGTGGGTACGATCCCGCTGGTGTTCGCCATTTCCGGCGGCGTTATCCGGCCTTTCATGCTGGACACGCTGCAGGATCACGAACTAATCCTCACGGCCGCCCAATCGATCTTCGCCGTGGCCGTGCTGGTCAACCTGAGACTGAACCGGTCTGAAGGAGTACTGCTCGTGGTGTTGTTCGCCGCGCAGTTGATTGTAGCGCAAATCCGGATGGAAGTAGCCTACATCTATCTTGGATTGGCAATCGTCTATCTCATCCTGCACCGCCGCCATCTCTGGCCCACCGCCCTGGTTGGCCTTGGCCTGAAACCCCGGAAGAAGTAGGTCAGGACCCTTGCGGTCCTGACAGCAGCTACCGGTACCCCACAGCTCTGCTGTGGGGACGGTGGGTGTGGACCGGGCACATAGGTAACAGAATAGACCGCGAGCATGGGCAAAACATGGGAGTGTGCGGATCTATCAAACAACCCACAGCAGAGCTGTGGGCCACCCCTGCGAGAGACTTTCCTTACTGTCATGCTCCGCTTCAGGGACTGGTTGAAAAAGTCCTTCGGACAACGTGCTGTCAGGCGACTCTGCCTGACAGCCTTGCAGTTACAGGTGTCAGCCAGGGTCGGCTGACACCACATTTGGGGGTTTTTCAACACTCCCGAAAACGGGGCATCCACACCACTCGCGCTTGAAATAAGCGGAAATTCCTGATGACAACGTCGTCTGCATGAACTATCTTAGAACGAGTTGAACTCTATGAACATAGAAGATGGGTCAGAATCTAATCCCGCCGCAAGCGGTGGGGCAGCGAAAACCAAGCAGCCCATCTCAGAGGCGATGACCATGTTTTGTGTCACCGACACTAGAGGCTTTTCCGGAGGATAGTATGTCACGAGCTATGTCTGCGCTGGAACTCGAGGATCCTGAATTTCGTGCCTCAATAAGTCGCATTAGGAGCTATGCGACCAGTATAATGAAGGATAGCATTGACGTCTATTTCACTGACCATGGCGAGGGTCATCTTACGCGAGTGCTACTACTAATAGATCGCATATTGATTCAGAACGACAAAGCCAATGAGCTTACCGATGCCGAGAGATATGTACTGCTGGCAAGCACATACTTGCATGATATAGGCATGCAAGCCGAGAAGAGCGTATCCGACAATGCTGAAAGACGACGTGAACATCACAAAATCGCCCATGATCTAATTATCAGTAAGTGGAAAGACATGGGAGTTCTTGAAGGCTATGCTTCGGCTATTGCTCGAGTAGCTATGGGCCACCGAGGTTCTTCTGGGAAAGACCTCAACTCAGAGACGATAGGAACTGCACAATGCGTACGATTGGATCTTCTCGGCAGCCTGCTCTTTCTTGCTGATGAACTCGAAATCAGCTATGAGCGAGTCACCCCACCCAAGCTTGACTTCTTGAATTATCCTCTCGATTCACTGTTACATATTTATCGACACTACTATACTCAAGGTGTGGATGTTCTAGAGTCTAGATGTCTAAGTATAGCGTTTAGGTATCCAAGGGGCAGGATCGATCAATATCATCCTCATTTCGGCGCAAAGGTCGTCAGAAAACTTTCTGAGGCCATCAAGCAGTGCACACCGATCCTCCAGGAGCGGTACGGAATAACTCTGGTTATTCGTGACCAGGACATTAAGGTGGCAGAGGATGCGGCCCTTGCTTCTGTAGACCCTGCACAGTTTGCGGCGATGGTCAGTAGCTCATTGGGAATCCCTAACTATAATCGCATAGAGGCCAGATCGTTCGATGATATGGCCGGCGATCCCCAGGAGGATCTGTTCTTTCAGGGAGATATTAGATGGGAAAACATTGTCAACGACTTAGACATAAGACGCGCACAGTATCAGGAAATAAACAGTGCCCTCTCGTCATTATTCAAGGCTTCATGTGCCAAGCACTGTCTGACGGGCCTTCTGATTTGCGGAGAGGGCGGTTCTGGAAAGACGACTGTACTAATGCGGTTAGCATATGATTGCCTGCAATCATCGAGCTATTCAAATCTCAATCTCCTTTGGTTGCCTCATGACAGTCATTTCGACTTTAAGCAACTTGCACAACTGTATTATGCGACTCAACAACCAATTCTACTTTTTGTGGACGGCATTGGGATTTACCAAATAGTCGAACTCATGAAGAATCAAATCTCCCCAGATACGGCATTAACGATTCCGCTGGTAGTCATACTTGCTACGCGTTTGAATGAATGGGATGGAGCTGAAGGTGCCTCAATACCTTTCCAGGCCTTTGAGCAAATCCAGCTTGAACCACTTGTAGATTCCGAGATCGAGGGGCTGCTGGCAAAGTTAGAGAAACATGGTAAACTTGGAGCACTCGATCCTCTGTCAACCGGCGAACGATTCGCTGTATTCAGAGAAAAATCGGACCGCCAGCTTCTTGTCGCAATGCTGGAAGCCACACAAGGGCGCGGGTTTACAGAAATAATTCACGACGAATATAGGAACCTCCGCCAGCAGCATTTCGAAGCTGCCCGTGCATATGAGTACATTTGTCTTTTCTATCTCTATGATGTACTCCTCCCTCGTGAATTGCTCATTACGCTTGCCCAATGTAGCGACTACTCTAATTTTCTGCAGAAAGTTCTCAAGTTCACTCGCCTCGTTATAGTTGCCCATCCCGACAGTAGATTTGGAATTAAGTACCGTCCGCGCCACCACGCGATTGCTTCAGTCCTTGTCAGTAGACTACCTGAATATCAAGGTATTGGCAATCGCTTGCAGAAGGCCGCTCTTGTATTGAGAGCAGTGGCTGCAGATGAAAAACAAGAACGCTATGTAATGATCAATTTCTGCCAGAACCTCATAACTGATCTTAAGTATGGCCCAAGTGACCAATACGTCGATTCATTGTACACAATCCGAGAGTTCTTTAGAACCCACATCGGCCGGATATGGCGGCTACAGAAGGCAGCTAGAGATGAAAGCTCAATCGCCGAACTGATTCTCTGGTCGAGGGTCTACGCCGAGCTTGGTCTTAAGTCCGAACGTATCGTGATTCAGCGAATGATTGTCCAACTGGATAGTCAGGACAAGAACGCACATTATCACTTGGCTAGACTCTTGTCACAAACACAAGAAGGAAAGGCGTCTCCGGAGATTGTGGCTGATCAATATCTTGAATCTTACAAATGCGGCAATCGCCGAATTAAGTTTTTGTACGAGTTCTTGCTTTTCTGTCTGAAGTACAAACTCTACAACCACCTCGAGCCGATCATCGATAGTTTCTTTGACTTTGTGTCGTATTCACACGAAGAAGATGATCTGAAACGGCACATAAAGACGCTAATAGAAGGTTACAGGATTGAGCGTGACCAGGAGAAACTCGCGATCGGGTTTGCCAGTCTCGAGAAGCACATACGTACAACTTCGGGTTTGTCAGCTGCGGATGAACTGGCTTACATCGACCTGCTTGAGTCGAGAGATCCTGCTCAGACGCTTAAGGACTACGAGACGTTCTTGCTAACGAAACGCCCGGCGAGAGCAAAAGGCCACTTGCTTCGCATAGCAAGACTTGCCTCAAAAGTCAGGGGTCAGGATGCCAAGGCCCTCAATTATTATAGGGAGATCTATGAGACACATATCAAAAGTAATCCGCAGATGTCCGACTACGAAATTATCTATGATTATGCGTTATTATGTGTCAAAGTTGAGCCGCTTCCAAAAGAACGGGTTTACAGCCTTCTAAAGGAGTGTATTAGGTTGAAGGACAACGAGCTCAAGGCATACTATCATCTTGCCTCATTTGCTGCTTCGCAACGAGACTCCGAAATGGCTTGCGCAATAGCAGTTCAAGGTGTGGAGTCGGCAAGGCACTACAACTTGTATACAAGTAGATGGGCAAGGGATTTGAAGCAACTCGCTGCCGACCTTGGCCGTTAACTTATGATCCGCACCCCCTCCGTAGTTGATACTTCCCTACGGCTTCTTCCCGGCGCTGGCGACCACCCACACGTCAGGCCGGAAATACTTGTCGGCGGCGCGACGTACCGTCTCCGGCGACACCTTCATCAGATTCTGAAGCAACTGCCGGTCATAGCCGGTCGTTCTGCCCATGAATTCGTCGAGACCAAGATAGTAGGCCTGATTGATACGCGACAACTTGGCGCTCATCAACCGCCCCCATATCTGGTTGCGCGTGCTCTTGACCTCGCCCCACTGAGGCCCGTCAAGGGCCAGCTTCTGGGTTTGCAGGGTCAGGCCGTCAAGCGCCGCCTGGTAATTTTGCGAGCCGGTGGCAATCGTCACGTAGTACCACCCAAAATCGCGATCGAAATCGGCGCCTGCCCCCGTAGAGTAAGCCAGCCCCTGTTTCTCGCGCAGGATGTCCCACAAGCGAGATGACAGCACCGATGCTGCCACCTGCAAATCGAGACACTCGTCGGACGCCCCGCCCGGCAGACGCCCGCCCGCTTGAATGGCGATCTGCTCTTTGGGAAGTTCGGTGTGAAGGGGTCCGCTGGTGTATTGCGGCAATTCGGGAATCGACAGCGCAGAAATACTATCCGCTCCGGGCATCGCGCCGAACGTCTGTCGCGCCCAGTTCAGCACCTGTGCCGTATCCCGGCTGGTCACGATTGACAGAATCATGTTCCCAGGCGCGTAATAGCTGCGATGGTTGTTTTTCAAATCTGCCGCCGTGATGCTTCCGATTGTCCGTGCGCTGCCCATGATCGTTTTGCCGAACGGATGGCCTTCGAACAGCTTTCCGTAATACGAGTTGCGCGCCACTTCCGACGGTGACGTGGCGCTTCGCCCCAGAATGCCAAGCATTTCGCTCCGGACGTTTTCGACTTCGGTGGTATCGAACGCCGGGTGCATGACTATGTCTGACAGCAGGGTGAAACCAGAATCGGCGTATGGTTCAATGGTTTCGAACTTAATGAACGAGAAGCTGCGGGTGGTGTAGCGATCGTCGTATGGTATCCACGGGTTATCGTTCAAGGTAAGATTGGCGCCGATTGCCCCCAGATCGCGCGTCAGTTGTTGCGCGCTGCGGGTGAGTGTCCCTTTAGCCAAGCACCGGTTGACGAAATCCGTGATACCCGCCTGATCATCGCGCTCGTTTGCCGAACGATTCTTGCCAAGGATGTTGGCTGCAAACACTCGGCTGTCCCGGCTCGATTTGACCAGCACGGTCAGGCCGTTTTTCAGGACCTCGCGGCGATAGATCGCTTTGTCGACCAGATCAAACTTGATTGAGTCTGTCTGCGGATAGGTCAGCTTAACCGCTTTTCCCGAATCGTAAGTTGGGAATTTGGCGCTGCTGAAATAGGCAACAACGTTGGTTGAATCGAGGCTGGTCGGCTTGTATGGAACTGCTCCGGAGTCGGCGGGCTTGACCACTGTCAGCACGTAGTTTGGCTCGGTCAGCCATTGCTTGGCGACAGTCTGACATTGCCCCCAGTTTATACTGTCAAGCCGGTCGGGGTACCGCTGAATCCAGTCCCATCCGGCGGACATCAGCATGGGCGCGACGATGAAACCGTAGTAGTGCAGTTTTTCGGCGTTGTAGATCGACTCACAGCGAATCGAAGTTGTGATGCCCCGCAGATCGGCGGGATTGGCGGCATGCGTGGCGATTTGAGAGAGAGATTCCAGAGTAGTCTGAACAATGCTGTCGCGCAGTTCCGGACGTTCCGTGATGACTGAGATATCAAGCCGCGAGAACTCCAAGCGGGTCGACAGGCCTACCGAGACCTCAGTAGCCAGTGGCTCCTCGCCGTTTTTCAATGCCTGCATGAGAGGAGATATTTCCTCAAGCGCCAGGTACTTGGTCAGCAAATCGAATGGGAGATATTCTTTGGAGCCCAATTCCGGTGCGGCTATAGAAAAGTTGACGTAGGTCGAAGTCACTGCGGCTACGGTATCATATCGGTGTTGCCCGGCGATCTGTCCGTTACGCTGTTTGGCCTGAGCCAGCTTGCGGTGGCGTTCCGCCGCGCCGCTGGCATCCTTCGATTGGCCGTGGGGGACAGGTTCGAAAATACCTTGCACTGTCTGTTTCATCGTGCGCGAGTCAAAATCGCCGATTAACAAGGCGGTCATGTTATCGGGAGTGTAGTGTTTCTTCCAGTAGGCGACTATCGCATCGCGAGGAATGTTGGCGATAAAGGACTCGTATCCCAGCACCGGCCGGCCATAGTCGGTATTGCCATAAGCCTGGTCGCGGAAGAACTCTTCGGCCATTGCGCCGGGGGCGTCGTTCGAACGCTTGATTTCCTCGATTACGACCTGCCGCTCTTTGGGCAGTTCGGATTCCGGGATGATCGAGTTGAAAAGCATGTCGGCCTGGGCCGTCAGGCCGTAGTCGATGTACTGTTTCGGCATGAGGACGAGATAAGCGGTCAGGTCCTCCTGCGTGAACGCGTTGATATACCCGCCCAGGTCTCTGATAGAGCGGTCGAGTTGTTCCCGTGTCAGATTGACCGTGCCGTCGAAAAGCAGATGTTCAAGGAAATGAGTGATCCCGTTCTCGTACTGCGACTCGAACTTACTGCCGGAACGGACGAAGATGACACTGGCGATCATGGGAGAGCTGTGGTTCTCCACCATAATCAATTCCAGGCCATTCTTGAGCGTATCCACCTTGCTGGCAGACTGGGCATAGATTTCGGCAGCTCCAAGGAACAATGTGAGCGCTGCCAGAAAGGAAATAGTGAGAGTTGTTGCTTTGGATTTCATAAGAGAGCCTCTTCAGAAATTGCGCATTGTTTGCACATGCCGAGATATCCGTTGTCCCGACAACGGGTTAAGCTACGGGGTCGAGATTCCGATGTCAAGAGAAGCAAAGCTTTGGCATTGACGAAATGCCGTTGGTGAGTATATTGCCAGGACCAAATGAAGCGATTTGTCGACAAATTACTCTTTTGCACCCGAGTGATGATTGTCACGTGGGCTATGCTGGCGCTGGTAGTCTCCGGAGCCGGCGCGGCGCAGCGTCTGTACGCCGATCAGTTCAAGCCGGAATCACCCAGGACGCAGGCCAATACTGACGTTTTGGACAGCAAGCCCGATCCGGCCGAGTCAAGTGGCGGGATGACGGCTCCCGAGGGCGGTCGTCCGTGCACCGAGCAACTGGCCTGGCTGCAGACGGTTTCGATTCTTCCGGGCAGTGGCGATGAGATCAAGCTCGATTTTGGCAAGGCAACAGCTTCTTCCGATATTCTCGTGGCCTGCGACAATCCGGATCACATTTCATTATGTGCTACTCCGGCGCTGGTGTCGTCGCAAATAGCCTATCGTTTCACGCTTGTTGGCTCTCGACCGTCCGGTACCAGCTAATTCCTCGCTTTTTCCCAAAAACGAATCTTCGGGATTCGTTCCCTTAGCCCCGACAGCTTTGTGCGTTGGGGCGGCACAAGCAAACTGCAAGTAACGTGTTATAGAAAGGACAGTTCATGTCAGGACAAAGATGGCGCATTCTCATCACGGCAATTTTGGTCGTGGTGGGCCTGCTGGCGTTCTGGGACACCTTCAAACTGTGGACCATGAGCGACTCCGAGAAGCAGGCGATGCAACAGGAAGATCCCGGTAAGCTGCTGGAATTGCAGCAATCCGCAATCCGGCTGGGACTTGACCTCCAGGGCGGGATCCACGTAGTGCTCAAGGTGAAGACCGATTCGCTTGAAACGAAAGACGCCTCCGGCGCGGTCGAGCGGGCCATGCAGGTCATTCGTACCCGAATCGATGGTCTCGGTGTGGCCGAGCCGAACATCCAAAAGCAGGGTGGCGATCGAATTATCATCGACCTGCCCGGCTATACCGATGCCAATCGGGCCGAGGAATTGGTAGGTCAGATGGCCGTGCTCGAATTCAAATTGCTGGAGAGCATGGACAACGCCACGTTGTTGCTCCAGAAAGTAGACTCGGTGGTGCGTGCCAGTGAGAAGACTTTGACGGGTGACAGTACGGCTCAGACCACTCCTGCGCAAACGGACGCCTCAGCGTCAAAAACTGACAGTACCGCCGACAGGGCCGATGTGCTCGCTGAAATGATGGGCAAGGATTCTGCGGGCGACACCACTGATTTCGGCTTCGACGAAGAGCTTACTGCGTCGGAGGATCTCAATCCTTTCTCGTCGCGACTCGATCAGTGGCTGACAGGTTCAGAGACCCGGGCGCCCTGGCCGTGCTGGGCCGTCAACAAGCGGGATCGCCCGAGAATTGAAAGATGGCTGGACCTTCCCGAAGTGAAGCGATTGATTCCGGTCGATGTACAATTCGCATGGTCGACCCGGGTTGAAATCCGCAATAACCGCGAGGTCTGGGACCTGTACCTGCTGAAACGCAAGGTACAGTTTGTCGGCAAGTACCTGGAAAACATCTCGATCCGTCGCGGTCAGATGGGCGGACATGAGGTGGATTTTCGCGTGTCCTCTGAGGGCACCGGCCGATTCGCGCAGTTGACCGGCGCCAATATCAACAAGCCGCTTGCCGTGGTGCTTGACGGCAGTGTGGAGTCGGCGCCGTTCATCAACTCCAAGATTCGCGGTTCCGGTACAATCACGATGGGCGGCACGGCTAAGATTGAAGATGCCGTCAACATGAAGATCGTGCTTGAAGCCGGCGCGCTCCCCGCGCCCGTGGAAATCATTGAGAAGAACATAGTGGGAGCATCGTTGGGAGCTGATTCCATCAGCAAAGGATTCTATTCATCGATTGTCGCCCTGCTAATCATCCTCATCTTTATCGGTGTCTACTACCGCATTTCCGGTGTCATCGCCGACATCGGATTGATTTTCAACGTCTTCTTCCTGCTGGCTGTGCTGGCCGGATTGGGCGCCACGCTGACCATGCCCGGCATCGCCGGTATCATCTTGACCATCGGTATCTCGGTTGACTCGAACATCCTGATTTTCGAGCGCATCCGGGAAGAACTGCGCACCGGCAAGACGGTGCGGGCGTCAATTGATGCCGGTTACGAGCGAGCGTTCGTAACTATTTTCGATTCGCACGTGACCACCCTTATTACGGCCGGAGCCTTGTTTATCTTCGGCTCAGGACCTATCCGTGGGTTCGCCGTGACCCTGTTCTGGGGTGTGACCCTGTCGCTCTATACCGCTTACGTGATCACTAAAGCGATATTCGACGTGCGCAAAACCTACCAGACCATAAGCATATAGACGGAAGGACGAAGAAACTATGTTCAGACTCTTACCGGATACCAATATCAACTTCATCGGCGTGCGTCGCTACGCCTTTGGACTCTCTCTGTTGCTGGTGGCCCTGGGTATCTTCGCTTTCGTCATGATCGTTGCCGGCTCCGCTGAGCTCGGTATCGACTTCGCTGGCGGTGTGATGCTTCAGGGGCATTTTTCCAAAGCCACGAGCATCGATGAATTACGCTCGACCTTGACCAGTCAGTTCCCTGAAGTCAACGTCACGGAGTTGACTGATTTCCAGTACCCCAATGCGTTCATCATCAAGACCAAGAATCCAGGTTCAGATGCTGAGGGAAGAGCGCATGTGGTGCGTATCAAGGAACTGCTGACCCAGCATTTTGCAGGCAACGAGTTTGTTGTCGACTCGGAACACGTGATCGGTCCGGCGGTGGGTGAAAGCCTCCGCAAGGATGCCGTCTGGGCGGTGCTGATTTCCCTGGCCGGAATCCTGGTCTACATCTGGATCAGGTTTGACTTCCGCTTCGGCGTGGCCGCAACTGTGGCGACTTTCCACGACGTGCTGGCTGTGCTCGGCATTATGTTTCTGATGGGACGGGAGTTCAACCTGCTGATTATTACCGCTCTGCTGACCCTGGCCGGTTACTCCCTGACCGACACGGTGGTGGTGTTTGACCGTATCCGCGAGAACCTCAAGAAGTTCCGTAGTCGCGGAGAATTTGTCTTTTCCGTCAACCATTCGATCAACGAGGTGCTGTCGCGGACAATTATCACCTCGATGACCGTCATGATTGTGGTGGTAACGCTGTTCTTCTTCGGTGGCGAAGTGCTGCGTGATTTTTCGCTGGCCCTTATTCTGGGCGTGATTATCGGAACCTACAGCTCTGTGTTTGTAGCCAGCCCGATTGTGGTCGAGTGGGAAGCCCGCCGTCCCAGACGGTTCAAATAGCCGGTCTAGATGAAACGTGCCCGGCAGATGTCCACATCTGCCGGGC
>Ga0315278_10000679_pt1 | contig 29751 bp, 26 predicted proteins | sample YL17G06_0_MG_FD_203880 | JGI IMG/M metagenome (GOLD analysis project Ga0315278, IMG submission 203880) | Sediment microbial communities from Yellowstone Lake, YNP, Wyoming, USA - YL17G06_0 | ecosystem: Environmental > Aquatic > Freshwater > Lake > Sediment | place: USA: Wyoming | collected... | reverse complement strand
GCATCCTGTAGGGCTTTGTCTGTGCATGGCTAGAATTCTTATCCTCGCACTTCTCCTGGCGATCTCCTTCGCGGGCTGCAACCGCAGCGATGCGATTGTCGTGATCCAGCTCCATCCGAAGAATCCTGACATCATCTACGTCGCGACGAACGACTACATCTATAAGACGCGCGATGGGGGCCGGACCTGGACAAACTTGTCGCAGGGCATGAGCCACTCGCGCGTGATTTCGATGGCGCTTGATCCGGCCTACCCGGCCACGGTGTACGCCGGCACGAAGGGCGATGCGGTGTACAAGAGCTACGATGGAGGGCAGCGTTGGATCTCGCAGCGAGCCGGGCTGGACGATGTGACGATCTCCTCCGTGGTCAATCAGTTCCTCTTCGATCCGGCGGACATCGCGCATCTGTTTGCCGCGACGACGATGGGTGTGTTTGAAACCAAGAATGCCGGCGACAATTGGACGAAGCGCATGGACGGCATGAAAGAAGTGCTGATGGTGGTGACGCTCGGCCTGGATCCTACGAGGCCGTCGATCCTCTATGCCGGCACGAGCGGCGGTGTCTATAAATCAGTCGATCAAGCGGGGCATTGGGAAAAGGTGAATAACGGACTCGTATCCCCAGCAATTATCAAATCGTCCCGTGCGCTGAATGTCACGGCGATTCTGGTCGATCCCCATGAGCCGGACACGGTGTATGCCGCGACGCTCGAAGGGCTCTATAAATCAATGGATGCGGCGATATCGTGGGTGCGCATCGGCCAGTCCCTGCAGGACCAAATGGTGTTCTCGATGGTCTTGGATCGGACCAGAAAGGGCGTGATTTACCTGGGTGGCCGGGAGGGCATTCACCGGAGCGAAGACGGCGGGAACACCTGGGTCACGATGAATAGGGGGTTAGCGACGTTGAACGTGCGGTCCCTCGCGCAGAGCGCCACCGATCCGAAACTGTTTTATCTTGGAACAAATGGGAGCGGATTGTATCGCAGTAATGATGCAGGCGAAACGTGGGAGCCGATGCCGTCCATTGTTCCCACTCATTCGTCGCAAGGAGGAGGGCTGTAGGAGGCCTTATTGCTTCGGGCCTGTTACGCGGTTTTGCAGGCTAGAGCTAACCGACGAGCCCCCGAAGGAGGAGCCAACGGACGAGTCTCGGAGGCTCGATCCGACCGATGAAGGTCCCATGCTTGAGCCAACAGCAGAGTCGGAGATACTTGATCCAACGGTGGACCGTTGGAGCGATGAGTCCACGGATGAGGAGGCATCGTTGTTGAGCGTGGACTCTCCGATAGAAGAGCCAGCCCTTCCCGTGGCTCCGATGGCAAATCCTGTCGGTCCGCTCCCCCCAATGTCCGAACTGTTTCTTGGGGACATTCCAACATCCTGGCCCGTGCGCCCTTCGATTCCGATTGCCGTCCCCGTTTTTGGCGTTTTCCCGATGTTCGGGCCTGCGGCCGGCGCGACGCCGATACCCACTCCGGTCTTGGCGCTCGCCGGCAGCTTGGGGGTACGAATGTTTTTGTCGATCGATTCTTCCATTTCCTGAATTGCGCGGCTCTCACGTCCGGTTTCTTCAAATTCGGCCTGGTCCCGCCGGTTGGATGCTTCGCCGACTTGTTCAAGTTGGGCTCGTAAGGTCCGGAGATCGACTCTTGCCTTCGCAACCGGAGGAATCATCTCTCGGAGCATGATTCCTCGCGAGGCCATCGAATAGTTGGAGAGTTGGTTTTGTGCGGATTCCAGGAGTTCTCCCACCTCATCTCCCAGTTCTTCAATCTGCTGAATTTCTGCGAGATCAGTCTTGCAGCAATTGAGGAACTGGCGATACTTGTTCAGAAATGTCGACACGTCGCCCTGCAGATTCTCGATCTTGAATTCGCGAAGTGGTTTGTCACTCGTGGGTGTTTTCCCTTCTTGCTCTCCTGCTTGGGTTTCTTTCTTCTCAGCAAGCGGCACGCACCCCGGCCCTTGCTTGGCTGAATATTGCCGATCAGCTTTTTGATCGGGGCACCAATAGAGCGGTGATGCCGCTGACGCCGTGGCGGCGGTGATATCGCTAAACGTGAGGGCAACTCCCCCCATGAAAACGGTTACGCAGAGGGCCTTGGCTGTCGTGAACGAAAGCATGAAATCATTTTCTCCCCGACTCGAACCCTTGTCAATGAAACTTGCCAACTTCGTGCGGTTGACGGATTGTCAATTGGCCAGTCTGAGTTCCGGCCCATTCCTCGCCGAAAGAAGATGTTCATGACGTGATCACGGGTGATGCTACGGCTCACTCGTGCCGACCTAGAGGTGATTTTGTGGATCTCTCTATATCCTGGTCGAGCTGGCATCAAGCCCTCGGCGGCCTGCGTCCGCGGCCTGACCAAAAGGAGTGGCGATTTTCTTTCAACAGATGCTCTGTAAGTTCTCCCCTGCAGGGGGGGGTATTGAGATCCCGCATCAGCCCCCATCACTCTCAAATTTCAAAGAAAAATAGAGGTCTCCAGATCTTCATAAGTCCATGAATTCCCTATTGACAAGCCTTTGAGTGAGTGTATACTGCGCCCATAAGTGGGAGAAAGTGGGTGAGTCTGGTTGATGATGATTTATGGAGGCTTCTCAACATTCTCCGGTCATGCCAAAAGAGGTGTTGTTTTGGCTCGTTCAATGGGACAGCCGAATTTATCTTGATTGTACGGTGGGATACAGTGGGCATGCTGAAAAGATTCTTGAAGCGAGCGGCCCTGACAGCAGACTTATCGGGCTTGATCGCGATGCGGTGGCGATTGCAGCCAGTCGAGAAAGGCTCGCACGGTTCGGCGACCGCGTGCTCCTCATCCATGGTCACTTTGTGGATCTGAAACAGCATCTTGCTGCCAGTGACATTGGCCAGGTCGATGGAATTCTGTTTGATCTTGGAGTCTCGTCCCCGCAGTTGGAAGAACCTGCTCGCGGCTTTAGCTTTCAAGGGGATGGTCCGTTGGACATGCGTATGGATCAATCGATGAGCGGGACCGCAGCTGACCTGATCAATCGATGGCCGGAAGCGGAGTTGGCCGACGTGATTTTTCAATTCGGTGAGGAACGGTTTTCTCGACGAATTGCGCGCGCCATCGTGAGGGCGCGTGAGCGCCGTCCGTTGGCGACGACGAAAGAGTTGGTCTCCGTGATCGAAGGGGCTGTCCCGGCGAAGTATCGGCATGGTCGTCTCCACTGTGCCACCCGGACGTTTCAAGCTTTTCGCATTGCAGTGAATCAGGAGCTTGACTGTCTCGAGCCAGCGTTGCGCGATGCAGTAGATGTGTTGTCCCCAGGCGGCCGCCTCTGTGTGATTTCGTTCCATTCGCTGGAAGATCGGATTGTGAAGCACACGTTTCGGGCGCTCTCCGGCAAGGACGATCCTTCATTGATAGTGCTCACCAAGAAGCCGCAGGTCCCTACCAGGGAAGAATCGGACCGGAATTCTCGATCTCGTAGTGCCAAGTTGCGGGCTGCCCAACGGGTATCCAAGGAGGGTCATTCATGAAGACGCTGACGATTGTGGCCGGTGTGATGTTGGTCTTCGTGTTTGTGTGGGAACGTGTCGATGTCGTTCGGTTGGGTTATCAGATCGAACGATTGAAGGTTCAGAAAGTATTGCTGGAGCGAGAGCGGGATCAGTTGCAAGTGAAGTTTTCTTCGCTGGCGGCTCCGGAGCGGATCGCGAAGGTGGCAACGGAAAAGTTGGGGCTGGTTCCACCGCAGCAGGGCCAAGTGTTGATGGTGCATCAGCCCGGAGAGGTTCCGAGCATGTCGCTCCCACCCGTGGAGCAAGTCCGTCTCGCGAGATATGTCTCAACTGGGAGGGCGAGGGAGTGACTGCAGGCCCCTCTCGCGGTCGTCGCTATGTGATGCTGCTTCTGTTTCTATGTGGGTTCAGCATCATTCTGTTTCGGCTGGTCACGCTCCAAGTGATTCAGGCAGTTGAACTCACGGCCAAGGCCGATCGGCAACATCAAAAGACCGTGTCCTTCGAGGGGGCCAGAGGCATGGTGTCGGATCGCCACGGCAAAGTGCTAGCGATGAATGTGGAGGTGCCATCCGTGTTCGGCGTCCCGACGTCGCTGGAGAGCCCGTCGACTGTCGCCCGTCATCTTTCTCCGGTGCTCCATATTCGAAGCGGCGAGCTTGAGAAGAAGCTTCGGCAAGACAAGAGTTTTGTTTGGTTGGCGAGAAAGGTCGAGCCTGAGCAGGGCCGCCGGTTGGAGCAGTTGTCGTTGGACGGCATCGGTGTGGTGATGGAGGGACGGCGGTTTTACCCCAAGGGCCCGTTGTTGGCCCATGTCCTCGGATTTTCAGGGATGGATGGGCAAGGTCTCGAGGGGCTCGAGCGCCGATACGATTCGCACTTGCACGGAGAAAAGCGCGTCACCGTTTTGCAGCGCGATGCGCTAGGACGCACGGTGTTTCCCAAGGGATTGGCGGAGCAAGTGCCGACGCCGGGACATGCCCTCACGCTGACCGTCGATGAGGTCATTCAATACATTGCAGAAAAAGAACTTGAAGAGACCGTCACTCATACCCATGCCAAGTCCGGGACGATCATCGTCATGAATCCGCAATCGGGCGCGATTCTCGCGATGGCTGTTAGTCCGCGTTTCGATCCGAATGTCGTCGCCTCGCTTACGCCCGATCGGTGGCGCAATCGTGCTCTAACAGATACCTACGAGCCTGGTTCGACCATGAAAGTGGTGATTGCGGCCGCGGCGCTTGAAGAAAAAGTGATGACGCCCGGATCCATGGTCTTCGGTGAAAACGGGCATATGGTGATCGCAAACACGACCATTCATGACCATGAGAAGCTGGGGTGGATCACGTTCTCTGAGGTAATTCAAAAATCTAGCAACATCGGCGCTGCTAAAACCGGCATGGCTCTCGGAGAACAGCGGCTCTATCGCTACCTCCAGGCGTTCGGTTTCGGCCAACGTACGGAGATCGATCTGCCGGGGGAAGTGAGCGGACTCTTGAAGGCGCCCAAAGACTGGGGCCGTCGATCGCTGGCGTCAATTTCGATGGGACAGGAAGTCGGGGTAACGGCACTTCAGATGGTGTCGGCGCTGGCGACCCTCGCCAATGGGGGCGTGATGATGAAGCCCTATGTGGTGTCAGAGGTTCGCGATCAAAAAGGTCGTGTGCTGAAGGAAGTACTCCCGCAAGTAAAGCGGCGAGTCGTGTCACCGGACACGGCCCAGACGATGACGACGATGTTGGAAGGTGTCGTGACAAATGGGACGGGGGCGAAGGCGGCTATTTCTGGATTCCGCGTGGCGGGGAAAACCGGGACCGCACAAAAAATCGATCCGCGAACCGGCGCCTATTCCTCCACGCTGTTTGTCGGGTCATTTGTAGGGTATGTGCCGGCAGAATCTCCACGGCTGGCGATGATCGTGGTCATCGATGAACCTCAAGGTGAAGCCTGGGGCGGGACCGTGGCGGCGCCCGTTTTTCGGCGGGTCGGGGAGCAGGTGCTCAACTATCTCGGTGTGTCCAGGGAAGACACTGTGAAGATCGCATTGGCGACGAAGGACTATTAAAGGCCATGGCGCGCGATTCCATCACCGTTACGCAATTGCTCGCGGCGCTCCGTGGGCAGGTCGAGATTCTTGAGCAGCGAGGCGATGTGAGTTGTCCGGTACAGGCTATCACGGACGATTCGCGGGCCGTAACGGCCGGGAGTCTTTTTGTTGCCGTCAAGGGTGAGCGTGTTGATGGTCACGGATTTGTCGAGCAGGCCATCAAGGCCGGAGCGGTTGCGGTGATCGCGCAGTCGCCTGTGGCGTCAGGGCCGATACCCTTCGCGCTGGTGGCTGATTCGCGTAAAGCGCTCGGCCTTCTCGGCAGCCGGTTTTATAGGGATCCATCTACCCGTCTCAAAATGATTGGCGTGACGGGTACGAACGGGAAGACGACGACAACGTATCTCTGCAAATCCTTACTGGAAGGGCTCGGCCGACGGGTGGGGCTGATCGGCACGGTGGGGTATCAGATCGGGCAGGAGACATTCCCTGCCTCTCACACGACGCCTGGTGCGCTCGACCTTCAGCAACTGTTGGCGAAAATGGTCGAGAGTGGACTCAATGCCGCAGTGATGGAAGTGTCATCACACGCCCTCGCGTTAGACCGGACCTCGGGCTGCGAGTATGACGTGGCAGTCTTCACGAACCTCACGCAGGATCACCTCGATTTTCATCACACGATGGATGAGTACTTTGAGGCGAAGCTGCGACTGTTTACCGGATTGGCCGGGGGGCAGAAGACCGGGAAGCGCGCTATCGTCAATCTGGACGATCCTCGCGGGAACGCGATCCGGGCAGCCTCTCCTGTGCAGGTCTGGGGTTATGCCATCCAGAACCAGGCAGATCTCAAAGCAGAACAAGTGCGCCTCTCGCTTGCCGGAACGACCTTTACGGCAGCGACTCCCGCAGGCTCGTTCACCATCGAGAGCCGGTTGGTCGGGGAGCACAACGTCTACAACATGCTGGGGGCGATCGGAGTGGCGCTGCACGACGGGGCGACGATCGATCAGATTCGGGAAGCGACCATCCATATCGCCAATGTTCCTGGTCGCTTCGAGCAGGTTTCTTGCGGACAAGACTTTACCGTCGTCGTCGACTATGCCCATACCGAAGATGCGCTCGTCCGGCTGCTCACGGCAGCCCAGGCATTAAAGACTGATCGGATCATTACGGTATTCGGTTGCGGCGGTGATCGGGACCGGGGGAAGCGGCCCAAGATGGGCTGCGCTGCGGTGGAATACAGCGATGTGGTGGTGCTGACGTCCGATAACCCTAGAACCGAGGACCCGATGGCGATCCTCCGTGACGTGGAGGTCGGCGTGCGCGATGCGTTGGCGCGCCGCAGCCATGTGCAGTATCACTTGGTGCCGGACCGCCGTGAGGCGATCGGCGCCGCCATCCGTGAGGCGCACCGTGGCGACATGGTGCTCATTGCCGGCAAGGGGCATGAGGACTACCAAATTATCGGCACGAAGAAGCTTCATTTTGATGATCGTGAGGTCGCGCGCGAAGCCATCCGGCAGTTACAGGATTGCGCGTGAAAATTCAGGAGACGGCCAAGATCGGACAGAACGAGGAATCGATGGGACTCTTTACGGTTGACGAGTTACGAGAAGTCATCAGCGTGAAAGTCCTTGCGGGACAGGACTCGCTGTCGGGGAAGCGCCGGATCAGACAGATCAGCACGGATTCGCGAGCCATTCGCCGCGGCGATCTTTTTGTCGCGCTCAGGGGCGAGCAATTCGATGGCCATGAGTTTGTGCCCACCGTGCTCGCGCAAGGCGCGGCCGGAGCGATCGTGCACGATGAATACCGCCTTCCACCCAGTTCCGCCGCGGTGCGGCGGCTCGACAGACGATCTGCCCCCTTTCTCTTCGGTGTGCGTGACCCCCTGTTCGCGTACCAGCAGTTAGCGACACATTATCGCAGTCGGTTCCATATTCCCGTGGTGGCGGTGACCGGGAGCAACGGCAAGACGACGACGAAAGATATGGTGGCGGCGGTGTTGGCTCAGCGGTGGCCGGTGTTGAAGACCGAGGGGAATTTCAACAATCGGATTGGTGTGCCGTATACCCTGTTTCGGCTCACGGCTCGCCATCAAGCGGCCGTCATTGAGATGGGGGTGGATCAGCAAGGGCAGACGACCAGGCTCTGTGAGATTGTGAGGCCCACGATCGGGTTGATCACCAATATCGGCCCCGACCATCTTGAGTTCTTCGGTAGCATGGAAGGATCGGCGCAGGCCAAGGCGGAAATGTTGGATATGCTTCCGGCCGATGGCACGGTGATTTTGAACGCCGACGATCCCTACTTTGACTACCTCGCCGCGCGTGCACAATGCCGCGTCATGTCGTTCGGATTTTCGGAGATGTCCGATGTCCGCGCGAGCGGGGTCACGTCCAATGTTCGCCAAGGCACGACCTTTCGCTTGCACCTCCCTGGAAGGAGCCGTCCCACGATTGTTCGAATCAAAGTGCATGGTACCCACAACGTAACCAATGCGCTCGCCGCTGCGGCGGTGGGTGCTGCGTTGAACCTATCCGGCTCGATGATTGCCCAAGGACTGGGCCGATTCCGCCCTGCCGCGATGCGGTCGCAGGTAGTGGCCCATCATGGCGTCCATATCATCAACGATTGCTACAACGCCAACCCCGCTTCGATGACAGCGGCGCTCCAATTGCTGGCGGAGTGGAGTCCTGCACGCGGACGGATTGCCGTGTTGGGAGACATGCTCGAGCTCGGCCCTGAGACAGGCCAGATGCACCGGGAGGTTGGGCAGTTTCTTGCCACGCAGGGGCTTTCGCGGCTGATCGTCTGCGGGGTGTTGGGCCGGGACATTGCGGAAGGAGCCCGGCGTGGAGGGATGGCAGGTTCGCAGATCGACGAAGTGGTCGATGCGGCTACCGCAGCTGATCACCTCAAGAAGATCGTGCGGCAGGGTGACGTGGTGTTGGTGAAGGCCTCTCGCGGCATGAAAATGGAACAGGTTGTGCAGGTTCTGACGGGGATGAGGGCAGTCATCAAACAGGCATCGTAAGGAGTCGGTGTCCATCCCACGCAAGAGTTAGTTAGGCAGACGGGCTTTTTTAAGGTAAAGACGGCATGCTCTTCAATTGGTTATATCCGCTTCATACGGAATATTCATTCCTGAACGTCTTTCGATATTTGAGCTTCCGGATCATCTATGCTGCCGTGACGGCGTTCTTGATCGCGTTTGTGCTGGCCCCGTGGGTGATCCGGAAGTTACAAGAGATTAAGCTGGGGCAGCAGATTCGCGGCGACGGTCCCAAGAGTCACCTGGCGAAGAGCGGTACGCCTACTATGGGCGGGATACTCATCCTCTTCGCGGTGGTCCTCTCGACGCTCCTGTGGGCGGATATTGCGAAGCCCTACGTCTGGCTGGTTCTCGCCGCCACGTTGGGGTTCGGGGCGATTGGATTTGCCGACGACTATCTCAAGTTCATCAAGGCCCAATCAAAGGGGTTGTCGGCGGGGCAGAAATTCACGGCGCAGTTGGCGGTGGCCTTGGCGATTGCGTTGGTCCTCTATTTCCTGCCTGGCTATACGACCAAGCTCAGTATCCCATTTTTCAAGAATGTCGTCCCGGATCTCGGCTGGTTGTACGTTGCCTTTGCCGTACTGGTCATTGTCGGAAGCTCCAATGCTGTCAATCTGACCGATGGTCTGGATGGGCTCGCGATCGGACCCGTCATGATCGCGGCGTTGGCTTATACGATCGTGGCCTATGTTGCCGGCCATCGACTCATGTCGGACTATCTACTCATTCAGCACATCGAAGGCGCGGGTGAACTCGCGGTGTTCACCGCAGCCATCCTGGGGGCAAGTCTGGGATTTCTGTGGTTCAACACCTATCCGGCTTCCGTGTTCATGGGGGATGTGGGCTCGCTTCCGCTGGGAGCGGCGCTGGGCACGGTTGCGGTGATCAGTAAGCACGAGCTGCTGCTCCTGATGGTCGGCGGAGTGTTTGTAATTGAAGCAGTCTCGGTTATTTTCCAGGTCATCTCATTCAAGTCGCGCGGGAAACGTATTTTTCTCATGGCGCCCATCCATCATCACTTTGAGATGAAAGGGTGGGAGGAGCCCAAGGTCGTGGTGCGCTTGTGGATCATCGCCATCCTGTTGGCCTTATTGAGTCTGAGTACCTTAAAGCTTCGGTGATGGCATGGTGGGAGTAGCAGCAGTGGAACTTGCGGGAGCACGTGTCACGGTGATGGGACTTGCCAGGAGTGGCGTGGCGGCTTGCCGGTTGCTCCAGGCGGCGGGAGCGCGTGTCACGGTGGCTGATCGCAAGGAGCCGGCGGAACTGACGGCGGTCCTCAGCGCCATCGATCTCGATCACGTCGGTGTGACCGTCGGAGCGCGTTGCGAATCGACGCTGGACGAGGCGGACCTGGTGGTGATCAGCCCTGGAGTACCCTATCGGTTGGCCCCGCTCGAAGCGGTGCGTCGGCGCGGGGTGAAGGTGATCAGCGAATTGGAGTTGGCCTCGCAGTTCCTCCGGAGCCCGCTTCTTGCGATCACCGGGACCAACGGCAAGAGTACCACCGTGACTTTGATCGGCAAGATTCTCGCCGAGAGTGGCAAGAGGGCGTTTGTCGGCGGCAATTTGGGCACCGCCCTGAGTGAAGCGGCGGTGGAAGACCTTCGCGCCAGCCAGGCAGGGCAGCCGAGTCCGTACGACTATCTCGTCGTGGAAGTTTCCAGTTTTCAGCTGGAAACGATCGATCGATTCCATCCCTGGATCGCCGCCCTGCTCAACGTGACGGTAGATCACCAGGACCGTTATGGGTCGCTCGATGAATACGTCGCGGCGAAACAGCGGATCTTCGAGAATCAAAGCGCGTCTGATTACGCCCTGTTCAACCTTGATGATGATCGTGTGGCATCGCTGCGACATCGTGTCGATGCGAAACGACTGGGGTTTACGAAGAGGTCGACGATCGACGCCGATATGGATGGGGGAACCTATCTCGAAGGTGATGGGATCGTGACGACGGTCACAGGGGTACGGCAGGAGATTTGTCGTCGAAGTGAGATCCGCATCATTGGCAACCATAACGTGGAGAACGTCATGGCGGCCGCGACCTATGCCGTGCTGTGCGGCTGTCCTCTCGACGCGATTCGTCGGGTCCTCGCGACGTTTTCGGGACTGGAACATGCCCTTGAAATTGTGCGTGATCGCCGAGGGGTTCGGTTTGTGAACGATTCGAAGGGTACCAATGTCGATGCGACGCTCAAAGCGCTGGAGAGTATTGAGCAACCAATTTGGCTTATCGCTGGCGGACGGGATAAGGGGGGCGACTTTTCTCGACTCGCCAAAGCGGTCAGCCGGAGGGTCAAGCGCGTGATTCTGATTGGAGAAGCGTCGCCGCTATTGCAACAGGCTTGGGCGGCAGTCGCCACGATGACCGAGGCGGCCAGCTTGCGTGAGGCCGTGGATGCAGCGGCGCAGGGGGCATCATCGGGAGATGTCGTATTGCTGTCTCCAGCCTGTGCCAGCTTCGATATGTTTGCGGACTATCAAGACCGAGGTCGTCAATTCAAGGCATTGGTTCATGCGTTACCGGCATGACCTGCCAGTCGTGGGAGGGGCGGTTCTGAGTAATGGCACATCGATCAGCGGGGACATTGACCCTGCCATGGTCTCAGACCAGTCAACGATCGGGCAAGCAGCCGGTGGCGGCGGACTATACGCTGCTTGCGGTGACGATGACCCTGGCGTTGGTGGGACTGGTCATGGTGTTCAGCGCGAGCGCCATTGTGGCGGGCAACCGGTTTCAGGACCCCGGTTTTTTTCTCAAGCGGCAGATTGCCTGGCTCGCGTTCGGCTTTCTGTTAATGCATCTCACGTCGCGTATCGATTACACGCTCTGGAAGAAGCTCTCCGTTCTGATGTTGATCTGCATGCTGGTGTTGCTCGTTATAGTACTGGTGCCGGGGCTCGGTGTGGCGGCCAATGGTGCACGGCGCTGGCTGCGGATAGGACCCATCTCGGTGCAACCGGCGGAAATGGTGAAGCTCGTGGCGGTCATCTATATGGCGGCCTATCTGACCAAAAAAGGGGACAAGATTACACAGTTTCGCGATGGTCTGTTGCCGGCTCTGATCGTGCTTGGACTGCTGAGTGGTCTGGTCCTGCTCGAGCCGGATCTCGGGACAGTTGTGGTGATTGGACTGGTGACGATCGGGCTTTGCTTCCTCGCCGGGGCGCGCCTCTCCCATCTGTTGACGCTGGCCCTCTGCGCCATCCCGATCGTCTTGGTGCTGGTCCTTGGGTCCAGCTACCGACGCCAACGGCTCATGACCTTTCTGGCTCCGTGGAAAGAAGCGTCGGCCGCCGGGTTTCAAATTACGCAGTCCTTCTTGGCCTTCGGCAGCGGCGGTCCGTTCGGCGTGGGGCTGGGCGAAGGCAAGCAGAAGCTTTACTTTCTTCCGGAGGCGCATACGGATTTTGTGTTGGCGCTGGTCGGGGAAGAGCTGGGGCTTGTTGGCACTGCCACCGTGATCCTGCTCTTTGCGGTGTTCGTCTGGCGGGGGATTCAGATCGCCACGCGCGCACGGGTGCCATTTGGCCGCTATTTAGGGATGGGGATTACCTTGTTGATCGGGGGGCAGGCCCTGGTGAATGCGGCGGTGGTGACCGGGCTCTTGCCAACGAAAGGGCTCACCTTACCGTTCGTCAGCTACGGGGGGTCGTCGCTCGTGGTCAGTCTGATTGGCGTAGGGGTATTGCTCAATATTTCTCGCGATCGGCATGCCGGCGGGTCGCGCGGTGGACGCGGTGGGTCGGAACACGGATGACGATCGTCATTGCAGCAGGAGGAACCGGTGGCCATCTCTATCCGGCTGTGGCGTTGGCGCGAGAGTTTCTTCGGCGCGACCCCACGTCCAAGGTGCTCTTCGTGGGGACGGCGCGGGGACTTGAATCGAAGGTGCTCGCCCACGAAGGCTTCGACCTGGCCTTGATCAGTGCCAAGCCGGTGATGGGCAAGGGACTGTGGGGAGCGGTGACAGGGTTGTGTGCGCTGCCGGTCAGTTTGTGGCAGTGCCTGAGGATCCTACGCACCAGATGGGCGGATCTAGTGATCGGGGTGGGCGGCTATACGAGTCCGATGATGCTTCTTGCCGCAGCATTGACCGGGGTGACGCGCGTGATTCTTGAGCCGAATGCAAACCCTGGCATGGCGAACAAGGCGGTGGGGCCGTTCGCACAACGCGTCTTTCTCGCATTCGAGTCGGCGGCTGACTCGTTCAATCGTTCCAAGGTGCGTGTGGTGGGGACCCCGATTCGCAAGGCGTTCCTGGACGGCGTTCAGCAGAGCCAGGAGAAATCGGGACCGTTCCATCTCCTGATTTTCGGCGGGAGCCAGGGTGCGAAAGCGATTAATACAGCGGTGATAGAAGGATTACCCGAACTAATGACGCAGCTGCCAACTCTTACGGTGACCCATCAGACCGGTGAGTCTGACCAGGTACGTGTGGCCGAGGCCTATCGTCGTGCCGGCATCGACTCACAAGTCGTGCCGTTTCTCTATGACATGCCTACGGCAATACGGCAGGCGGATCTCGTGGTGGCGAGAGCCGGGGCCATGACGGTGGCGGAGCTCACGACATGCGGCAAGCCGGCCATCCTTATCCCGTTGCCGTCTGCTATCTACGACCACCAGATGCGGAATGCCAAGGTGATGGAAGCAGCCGGAGCCGCCGTGGTGCTTTCGCAATCAGCACTCACGGGCCCCACATTTGCTCGCACGGTGGCGACCATTCTTGGGGATCCTGAGCGAGTGCGGGTGATGGGGGCGGCAAGTTTATCGATGAGGAAAACCGACGCGGCCGAGGTCATCGTCCGCGAATGCTACGCACTCATGGAGGGCCATCATGATGTCAACCAGTCTGGTGGAGCGGCAGGAGTCTAATGGTGCAGGGCAACGTCGTCAGGAACAATATCCGTATCCACCGGTTGGTGGAGTAAGGCGCGCGCCGATGTTTCGTAAAACGCAACAGATTCATCTAGTCGGAATCGGGGGATCAGGGATGAGCGGCATCGCCGAGGTGCTGTTAACGCTGGGGTACAAAGTAACGGGCTCGGATTTGCAGTCCTCCGATACGACGCGGAGATTGGAAGAACTCGGCGGACGCATCTTTGTCGGCCATCAGGAGTCGAATGTAGGGGAGGCCCAAGTGGTGGTCATCTCCTCCGCCGTGTCGGCACAGAATCCCGAGGTCGTGGCGGCCAAGGCGCAGCAGATTCCCGTGATTCCTCGGGCCGAGATGCTCGCGGAGCTGATGCGGCTGAAGTTCGGGGTCGCCATTGCCGGCGCTCACGGAAAAACCACGACGACGTCGATGGTGGCCAATGTGCTGGCGCAGGGTGGATTGGATCCCACGATGGTGATCGGGGGCAAAGTGAATGCACTGGGGAGTCATGCCCGTCTTGGTCGAGGCGATCTCCTTGTGGCGGAAGCGGATGAGAGCGACGGGTCGTTTCTCCGTCTGTCTCCGACCATCGCCGCGGTCACGAATCTCGACCGGGAACATCTCGATCACTACGGTAGCATGGAGCGCATCAACGAGTCCTTCCTCGAGTTTATCAATAAGGTGCCGTTCTATGGATTGGCCGTGTTGTGTGCGGACGATGATCGGCTCAGGGAGCTGTTCCCGAACATCGTAAAACGGTATCAGACATATGGGCTCCGTGAGCGTGATGGTGTCACGCCCGACTTCTTTGCGACAGAGATCAGTTTGAACCAATGGGGCGCCGAGTTTCGGGCGCAGTTCCGTGGGCGCAATCTGGGCCCGTTCCGTCTGGCGGTGCCGGGCCGGCACAATGTCTCCAACGCGCTTGTGGCGATTGCGATCGGGCTCGAATTGGATGTGCCGGTGGACCTCATCAGGAAAGCGCTGGCGGCCTATACGGGGGTGGAGCGTCGCTTCCATCTGCGCGGGGAAGCCAATGGGATCATGGTCGTGGACGATTACGGACATCATCCGACTGAGATCAAGGCCACCCTGGCTGCGGCGAAGCAAGGCTGGGGGGACCGGAGATTGGTGGTGCTGTTTCAGCCGCATCGCTATACCAGGACACGAGACTTGTTGGAGGACTTTGCAAAAGCGTTCGAGCAATCAGACGTATTGTTCTTGACGGAAATCTATGCGGCAGGCGAGCGGCCGATTCCCGGGGTGTCCGGAGCCAAGTTGGCCGACATTGTTCGTGCGGCCGGCCATCCATCTGTGACCTTTGTGGAAAAGAAGGACACGTTGGTGGATCAGGTGCTGCCACATCTGAAATCGGGGGATCTCGTCATCACATTAGGGGCGGGGGATATTTGGAAGACAGGGCTTGGACTGTTGGCTCGATTGATCCCCACCACATGATGCCATGAAGCAAGGGGGGCAGCGTGTCACGACAGCGGCGAGAGTTAATGCGCGATTCACGCAGGCTGATGTGCGGGCTGCAGTGGCAGGTCTCAGGGGATCTGTGTCCTTCCAGGCTCCGTTGCGAGAGTACACCTCGTTCAAGATCGGAGGGCCGGCGGATGTCGTGGTTGAACCGGCTGATATTGAGGATGTCTGTCTGGTGGTCCAGCAGGCGCGCGCACGCAAGATTCCCTTGTTTGTCGTGGGTGGGACGAATCTGCTTATCCGGGATGGAGGCATCCGCGGCATCGTGGTCAGCCTGGTGCGGCTGCGGGCCATCAAAGAAGAACCGGGGGCCGTTCTGTATGCCGAAGGGGGAGTCGGGATGCCGACGTTGATTGGGTATGCTATCCGACACTCTCTCGCGGGATTGGAATGGGCGGCGGGAATTCCCGGGACTGTGGCTGGTTGTGTGGTGATGAACGCCGGCACGAAGCTCGGGGAAATGAAGGATTCGGTCAAGGCCGTTCGGATTGTGAATATGAAAGGCCAGGTCGTGGACGTGGAGGCAGCTCAGGTGAAGTTCGAGTATCGCCGGGCCCTGCTGCCACGCGGAATCGTCGTGGGGGTGTGTGTTCAGTTGAAGCAAGGGGTCCGATCGGAGATTGAGCGAGTGGTCAAGGACTACCTTCACTATCGACGGGATACGCAACCACTCGCGATGCCGAGCGCGGGTTGTGTATTCAAGAACCCTCCGAACGATTCTGCCGGCCGATTGATCGAGGCGGCTGGCCTCAAGGGTGCACGCATCGGCGATGCGGAAGTATCGATGAAGCATGCCAACTTCATGGTGAACCGGGGGCAGGCGCGTGCGGCTGACGTGATTGCGCTGATTGGGAAGGTCCGCAGCACCATTCGCCGTCGGGCGGGTGTGCGGTTAGATCTTGAACTCAAAATCGTAGGAGAGACGTAGCGGTATGAGCGAGCCCAGTCTGACAGAAAGACCCCTTCTGACCCGTGCCCGCATCGGGGTGCTGATGGGCGGGCAATCGGCTGAGCGTGAGGTCTCGCTCCGGACGGGCGCTGCGGTGCATCGGTCGCTGGCCCGTCGTGGCTACGACGCGGTGACCATCGATGTCGGACCGACGCTCTCTCAGGATTTGCACGATCAGCAGATCGCCCTGGCCTTTCTCGCGTTGCACGGACCAGGTGGGGAAGATGGCGCAATTCAAGGATTCCTGGAAACCCTGGGCATTCCCTACACCGGATCCGGTATTCAGGCCAGTGCGATCGGCATGCATAAAGTCACCACGAAAACACTCTTGGCCTCAGCGCGGATTCCTGTGCCGGCCGGCACGGTCGTGAAGCGCGGGGAGAAGGTCTCGCATGCCACCCTATTACGGGGGGCGAAATTGCGCTGGCCTGTGGTGGTGAAGCCTGCGTCGCAAGGATCCACGATCGGCGTCACCATCGTGCGGAAGCCGGCGCAATGGCGTGACGCGCTGGCCTTGGCCCATCGCTACGACGTGGATGCGATGGTCGAGGCATACATTCCTGGGCATGAGGTCACGGTGTCAATCATCGGGAGGCACAATGCTTCTCCATTGGTGCTCCCTGCCGTGGAAATTGTTGCGCCGGGCGGCTTTTATGATTTTGCGGCGAAGTATGAAAAGGGGAAAACACAGTATCTCTGTCCTGCGCCCTTGACCGCGGCGGTGACCAGGCAGATTCGGACTTTGGCGCTGCGCACCTATGAGGTGCTGAGCTGTGAAGGGGCGGCCCGGATCGATTTCCGTATTACCCCGCAGGGCCGTCCGTTTGTGTTGGAGATTAATACGGTTCCGGGCATGACCGAAACGAGTTTACTGCCGATGGCGGCGGCGCGGGCCAAGATTGATTATGACGAGCTGACTGAACGGATTCTCGAATCCGCACTTGCGCGCGCAGCCCGTCTCGACCGTCCATCAGGGGAATGACAAAAGCCATGAAGCTGTCCATGCGGAAACGAGCGGTGCGCGCCATAGGTCCTCGGCTCAATCAGTGGAAGGGGACTCGGGCCAGTCAGGTCGCGGATCAGCGGCAACAGGCGCGTCGAGAGAGACTTTTTTCGCGGGGACGACGCGCGCTGCACATGGGGAAATGGATCGTCGGTCTTGCGGCGTTGGTTTGGGGGCTGGCCATGGTGACGCTAGAGATGGGGCCGGTTCTTCAACAGTGGCTGGAAATCCGCGAGGTGGAGGTTGAGGGGATTCACCACGTGACGAAGCCGGAAGTGTTGGAGTTGCTCGCCTTGAAGTCTGGCATAGGGCTCCATCAAGTCAGCTCAGTTTTTCTTGCCGAGCGAGTGCGGACGCATTCCTGGATCAAGGAAGCGACGATCGAACGCAGGCCACCGCATCTTCTCCATGTGACCGTATTGGAGCGCACGCCGGCCGCTATCATTCGCACGGGCGTCGAGCATTGGCTGAGTGATGAGAGCGGGCACCTCTTGGCCAAGTTAGGCAGGCAGGATAACCAAACGTTGCCGTTGTTGGTTGGACTGGAGCCGAAGTCCCTTCTGCGGGGCGAGTCGCGTATCCGTAACGCGGTACAGTCCGGAATCGTGCTGGCCAAGCTCATCGCCAATACGATCGATGGGCGGATTGAAGTCGATCTCGCGAATTCCTTGAATGTGGTGGCATCGGCCAATGGGGTACGATTTCAGTTCGGCAACGATTCCCTGGTTGATCAGTGGGAACGGTTCCAGAAAGTGAAGCCGTCGTTCAAGACGGCGGCATTCGACGGGCGGAAGCGCGAGGGCAGCGAGATCGATTTGCGCTATAACAACCGTGTCATTGTGCGTGAAAGGGGGTGAGGGCTGTGCCGAAGCGTGATCAGATTCTTGTGGGGTTGGACATCGGGACCACGAAAATCTGCGCCATAGTTTCGGAAATCACCGAAGAGGGGACGCTCAACATCATCGGTGTCGGATCCAGTCCGTCTCGAGGGCTCCGCAAAGGCGTCGTGGTCGATATCGAGAGTACCGTCGAATCGATCAAAAAGGCGGTCGAGGAGGCGGAGCTCATGGCGGCGGTCCAGATCAATTCCGTCTATACCGGAATTGCCGGCAGCCACATTTCCGCCGAGAACTGCAAGGGGGTCGTGGCGCTCAAGAAGTCAGAGGTCACGCGGGAGGATATCCAGCGGGCCATCGAGAGTGCGCGGACTCTGGCGGTCATCCCTCACGAACGACGGATTCTCCATGTGCTGCCACGCGAATTCACGGTGGACGGGCAAGAGGGTGTTCGGGAGCCGTTGGGGCTGTCCGGAAACCGTCTCGAGGTCAACGTGCATGTGATTACCGGTGCCGTCACCTCAGCGCAGAACATCATCAAGTGTGTGAATCGGGCAGGGCTCGACGTCGTGGATATCGTGCTGCAGCCCTTGGCTTCCAGTGAGGCGGTCCTGAGCCTGGAAGAGCGGGATTTGGGGGTCGTTATGATCGATCTCGGTGGAGGAACAACCGATCTCGCGATTTTCCTCGACGGGAGCATCAGGCATTCTGCGGTGTTGCCGATCGGCGGGCAGAATTTGACGAAGGATCTCGCGATCGGGTTGCTGACCACTCAGACTGAGGCCGAGAAGATCAAGCTGCAGCACGGGATTGCCCTGACAGATTTGGTGCAGGGCCATGAAACGGTGGAGGTACCGTCGGTCGGGGGCCGCCCCGCGCGGACGTTTTCACGCCGTGACGTTGCCGAGATTCTTGAGCCGCGGGTCGAAGAAATATTCGGGCTGGTCCGTCGGGAAATCGCGCGTGCCGGCTACGAGGGCATGCTGGGGGCAGGGGTTGTGATTACAGGGGGGACGTCGTTGTTGGAAGGGATGCCAGATGCGGTAGAGAAGGTCTTGAATCTTCCGGCTCGCCGCGGTGCGCCCACCGGGATCGGAGGGCTTCGCGATATCGCCAGTAATCCTATGCATGCCACGGGGGTCGGTCTGCTGCTCCATGCGCAGCACCATGCTGAGGAGATGGCCACGGTTGGCTTGCGCGGCGGGCGGCCATTGAGTAAGGCGTTTGATCGTATGAAATCTTGGATATTCGAATTCTTTTAACCGTGACGCGAGGCGGCAGGCTGCCCCGCGGATTCTATCAAGGGAGGTGTTCAGATGTTTTCATTCGAAGAGGATGTTGTATCCCCCGTTCGGATCAAAGTGATCGGTGTCGGTGGCGCTGGGTGCAATGCCATCAACACCATGATCACGTCCGGATTGGCACGGGTCGATTTCATTGCGGCGAATACCGATCTGCAGGCGTTAGATCGGTCGCGGGCGTCGTATAAGGTGCAACTAGGACCTGAGCGGACCAGGGGACTCGGTGCCGGGGCGAAGCCGGAAGTCGGAAAAGACTCGGCGTTAGAGAGTAAAGATCAGATTCGGGAGTGTCTTGAGGGCGCCGACATGGTGTTCGTCACTGCGGGAATGGGCGGTGGGACCGGGACTGGTGCGGCGCCGATCGTGGCGAGCATCGCTCGCGAACTCGGCATCTTGACGGTCGGGGTCGTGACGAAACCCTTTTCGTATGAAGGTCATCGCCGGATGATTCATGCGGATGAAGGGATTCGTGATCTCCGTCGCCATGTGGATACCTTGCTCGTGATCCCGAATCAGCGATTGCTGGGCATCGTCGATAAATCCACGCCGTTGCTCGAAGCCTTCAAGGTGGCCGATGACGTCCTCCGACAAGCCATTCAAGGGATTGCGGATGTGATCACGACCACCGGCCATGTGAACGTGGACTTTGCCGATGTTCGCACCGTGATGTCACATACGGGTCGCGCCGTGATGGGCATGGGCGTGGCGCGCGGGACGAATCGGGCGATTGAAGCGGCGCAGAAGGCGATCTGCAGTCCGTTGTTGGAGGAAGGCAGTGTTGAGGGCGCGCGCGGAGTGTTGTTGAATATCACCGGCGGACCCAACATGTCACTGCACGAGATCGAGGAAGCGGCCACGATTGTCCAGCAGACAGCCGATCCGGAAGCCAATATCATTGTCGGACAGGTGATCAACCCTGATATGGGCGACGACTTAGTCGTGACGGTGATTGCCACTGGATTTGAACGGGAGGAGCAGCCTGCTCCGATTCCCGTGGCTGCGGCTCGGAGCTCACGCTATGGGCAACAGGTGGCGACCGGAGTGGGCGCGCCGATGGGCGACCGATCTTATGCGGAACGGCCGCTCAAGGATCTCGATCGTCCAACCTTCTTGCGACGGACGGGAGATCCAAGAGAATCGATGGAGCGAGTTGCGGTCGTGATGGATGATGAGTGGGATGTGCCCACGTTTCTGCGCAAGCAGGTCGACTGAGTCGACAGGTCTGTGAGTGTGAGTAGTCTCAGCGGAGTATGGTTATGAGTGCAGCGGTCATCACGGTTCCTGCCTTCGCGTCCGCGCGTGACGGCGTCCGACATTTCTTCGGCACGCGCCGTCATGCAGACTCGCTGGCACTCGATGTAGGAGTGCCCGCTCGTCAGTCGGGGGCGAAGGGGCGTGGCTGGCTGCTGTCCGTCAAGCAAGTGCATGGGACTGATGCGTTGGTGGTGGATCGACCACTGACCGAATCGGACCAGTTCCCCGATGGGTGGGATGCACTGGTGACCGACCAGCCTGACGTGACGGTGGCGGTGCGCACGGCGGATTGTGTCCCCGTGCTCGTGTATGACCCACGCCGGCGTGTCGTGGCGGCGATCCATGCCGGCTGGCGTGGCGCAGTCGCAGGGATTGTTCCAAAGACGATCACGCTGATGGTGGCGAGATTCGGATCGACGCGGTCGGATCTGCGACTCAGTATCGGACCCTCTGCCGGTCCCTGCTGCTATGAAGTAGACGGTCCGGTGCTCGACGAGCTTCGAGTGGGATTGCCTGATTGGCAGTCGGTCGTGCGTGACTATCAGGGACACAAGGCGCGACTGGATCTCAAGGCCTTGATCCGTCGGCAAGTCGAAGAACAGGGTGTGTCTGCACTCTCTGTCTCATCGGTAAATCTCTGTACGATCTGCCATGATGAACTCTTCTACTCCTATCGGCGGGAAGGCCGTGTGAATGGGACGATGGTCAGCGGGATTACCCTTGCCGTCAGCCGGTAGCCGCTAGCCTGGCTGCATGCGCTGACATTTGCAAGGCGGTTTCGGTAGAATACCTCCGAACTTCCGAGAGACGGGGCTTCAGCTGTGGCTGATCAGATGAGATGGATCTACGGGCAAGCGGTTCAATCAGTGAGAATATTCGGTTCGTGTTTGAGCAGATCCGGCATGCGACTCAGCAATCCGGACGGCCCGAAGGGAGCGTGCACCTCGTCGCGGCAACGAAATCGGTGGGGCTCGACCAGATCCGCGCGGGGATTGCATCCGGGCTAACGATCCTTGGTGAGAACCGCCTCCAAGAGGCGCTTCCCAAAATCGAGGGGTTGCGGGGGCAACTGATCCAGTGGCATTTTATTGGGCATTTGCAGCGGCGAAAGGTTCGGTCAGTTGTGGGGGTCTTCGACCTGATCCATTCGGTCGATAGCCTTGAACTAGCAGAGGAGATAGACCGACGGGCGCAGGAAGCGGAGCTGAGGCAAGCGGTGCTGCTGGAAGTAAATCTTGAAGGGGAGGCGACGAAGACAGGCTTTCGTCCTGACGAGCTTGAGGGGGTGTTGCCGCGTTTGGGGGCATTACCTCACGTGGTGGTGAAGGGGCTCATGGCGATTCCTCCTCCGACCAGCGATCCGGAGCAGTCTCGTCCCTATTTCCGTCGTCTGCGTGAGCTAGCACAGCGCCTCTCACGCCTACCGATCGGTACCGTTTCTTTGAAGGAACTCTCGATGGGCATGTCGAACGATTATCCCGTTGCGGTCGAAGAGGGGGCTACCATGGTTCGGGTCGGCACGGCAATTTTTGGAGCGCGGCGTGTCTAGTCCAACGATCACGAGCAAGATCACGTTCATCGGTGGTGGCCAGATGGCTGAGGCCATGATCGGCGGTCTCCTGTCGGGGCATGTGTGTCCTGCTGAGTCGATATGGGCGACCGATCCCGTTGCTGAGCGCCGCGATCACTTGAAGAGTCAATTCGGCATTCGGGTTGGCCCCGCCAACCGCGAGGCGGTTTCCTGGGCAGATGTGGTCGTCTTGGCGGTGAAGCCTCAGACGCTTCCCGCGGTACTCAGTGAGCTTGGTCCAACCCTGGCCCATGCCCTCGTGATATCCATTGTGGCGGGGGGAACGATTCGGGCAATTGCAGAACAGACGGGCGGGGTGAAGCGAGTCGTTCGTGCAATGCCGAATACTCCGGCATTGGTTCGGGAGGGTATGACCGCTCTTGCGATGGGTGCCGGGGTTTCCGACGATGACGTTCGGATGGTTCGAACGATATTCGAAGCTGTTGGCCTGGTGGTGTTGGTTGAGGAACGATTGATGGATGCTGTGACCGGACTAAGTGGGAGTGGGCCGGCCTATGTATTTCAGGCCATTGAAGCGCTGGCAGATGGGGGGGTTCTGATGGGTTTGCCGCGGCAGACAGCCGAACTCCTGGCCGCCCAGACGGTGCTTGGCGCGGCTCGATTGGTGCTGGAATCAGGGGTGCACCCCGCTCAACTGAAAGATCGGGTGGCGTCTCCCGGTGGCACGACCATCGCCGGGCTTCATCAACTTGAACAGGGAGGATTCCGTGCCACGCTGATGGCGGCCGTCGAAGCCGCTACGCTACGATCAAAGGAGTTGGGACACTGATGTTTGTTGCAGGCAATATGCTGACGGCGGTGGCGACCATTCTTGACTATGTGTTGTGGCTCTATATGTGGGTGATTATTGCTCGCGCTCTGATCTCGTGGGTCAACCCGGACCCGTGGAATCCAATCGTGCAATTTCTCGACCGTGCGACCGAACCAGTTCTGGCGCCGATTCGTCGGTGGATCGGGTGGCGGATGGGGATGGATTTGTCACCGATCGTTGCAATCCTGATCATCACCTTCCTGCAAATTGCGGTTGTGCAATCACTCAAGGAATTGGCCATGAGGATGAACTGAGATGACCAAGGGGGATGCCATGAGAATTACACCACTCGATATTCAACAAATGGTGTTTAAGGTCAGCTTTCGTGGGTACGACAAGGAAGAGGTCAATCGCTTTCTTGAAGAGCTGGCACAGACGGTCGAATCGTTGAATCGAGACAATGCGGTTCAGCGAGAAAAGATCGTGTTTCTTGAGCAGCAGCTTGCCGAGCTAAAGCGGACAGAAGCGACATTGTCGAGCACCCTCTTGTCGGCACAGTCGCTGGCAGAGGATATGAAACGGAATGCTCAGCGAGAGGCGGATCTTGTCGTCAAGGAGGCCGAATTGAAGGCCGGAGAGTTGATCCGTGAGGCCAGAGTTGAGCTGACCGATACGCAACGTGATCTTTCGTCGCTCCAGAAGCAGCGGCTGCTCATGGTTGAACGGTTGCGCGCGTCGTTGCGGATGTTCGAGCGCATGTTGGAAGTGGAAGAACAGGAAGCGTTCCATGACGCCGCGACTGTATCGGAGGAGAAGCTCGAAGGAGAATCGAGCCCTGCATTATAACTTGTCCGAAGTGGCTGCGTCTTGTCCACTCATGCGTTTCGTAGATTGCCCCACGCGGTTCACCCACAGCGGCAGATTCCCCCACCAATGACAGGTGTCTCACCTATGGCTATCCATCACGTCATTCAGGCGGCACTGCAATTGGCCGTTGACGACGGTGTCTTTCCCGGTGCCGTGTTGGCGGTGCGCCTGCGCGGCGAGCTGCAATGTTTGGCTGCGGCTGGACGACTGTCGTCAGAGCCCCCAGGCCTTCCCGTCCAACCCTCCACCATATATGACCTTGCCTCTCTCACGAAACCGCTGGTAACGGTCACCTCCGTATTGCTGCTGATTCAGCGCGCCAAGGTTGCGCTCGAAGATCCCGTGCAACAGGTATTAGTGGAACTTGAAGGGGCGCTGATTGGGCAGGTGACGGTGCGAGACCTTCTAACCCATCGCTCAGGCTTGCCAGGCTGGCGGCCGTTATACGAACGGCTCGAAGCACGAGGTATTATCCCGGGGCTCTCTAGCGGGAATCAGTCCGTCAAGCAGCATGTGCTGCAGATGATTCGTGACGAACCGTTGATCTATGCACGGAGGGAGCGAAGTGTCTATAGCGACCTCGGGTTCATGTTGCTAGGATTTCTGGCGGAGCGTCTCAGTGGAATGGCATTGGACCGGTGGTGTGAAGAAGCCATCGCCAGACCGCTAGGGGCTGATCCACTGATATTTTGCCCTATGACAGGGCGCGGGCAATCACCTATTGATATATCGAGAATTGCTCCGACCGAACAGGACGAGTGGCGCAATCGACTCTTACGTGGCGAGGTGCACGACGAGAATGCTGCGGCGATGGGTGGGGTCGCGGGCCATGCGGGACTATTCGGGACCGCCGAGTCGGTGTTGGCTGTTTCTGGAGCTTGGCTGTGCGCCTATCATGGGAAAGGATCGATTCTGGAGGGTGAGCTTGTCAGGCAGTTTACGACGCGCCAAGAACCGGCCGCTCGATCGAGTTGGGCATTGGGATGGGACACTCCGTCGGCGCCGTCCTCATCGGGGTCCTGTTTTTCCGAGCGGTCGTTCGGGCATCTCGGCTACACCGGGACGTCGCTATGGATTGATCCGCAGTGCGAATTGGAGGTGGTGTTGTTATCCAACCGGGTACATCCGCGTCGGAAGAACGAGAAGATTAAGGTCTTCCGCCCGTACATTCATGATTTGGCGTATCGGGAGTTCGTATCTGCGGGATAGTCGGGGCTATGCTGGGTCCTGGTAATCAAACCAGGTTTCTTTTTCGGCGAGATACTTCGTGCCTTTGAAGTTGGCGCGCGTTCTTAATCTGCTGAAGCCGAATCCCTGCATCGCCTCGATGAGTTCCTGTACCGCAGCGGCTATGGTCGGATGCGAGTGCCCCTCGACGTTTAGGGCTTCATACATGACCTTGGCGGCGTAACCTGAGGGGGTTCGATTGACGAGGACTGCGCGATTGAAATACCGATCGCTCGGGTCGACTCCTTCAACCTGGTGCTTTTCAACGAGACCTTCTTTTTTGAAGAGCAGCGGAAGAGAACTCATCACCACCTCCATGGCACTCAAATGGAATGGCCCACGGCCCCGATTATAGGGGGAGGTCGTGCCGACTGCAAGCCGTTGACAACCTCATAACGCCCTCCTATCATTTCCTCCCGCTGTGGTAGGCCGAATTTTTCGGAAAGATATGAATATCCCCAACAGCTTGACCATCCTTCGTATTCTCCTGATTCCCTGCTACATCGGGTTACTTGTCTACAGCAGATTTGATCAAGCTCTTATCGTTCTTCTCGTGGCCGGACTCACTGATGCGCTTGATGGGGCGATCGCCCGCCTGACGAATCAGCATACTCGACTCGGAGCCATGTTGGACCCTCTGGCCGATAAGCTGCTCCTCACCTCCGGGTTCATCACGCTCTCGTTGATTCATTTGATTCCGTCGTGGGTCACCATCCTAGTAGTCAGCAGAGACTTGATCCTGATGCTGGGAACGGCGGTGGCGCATTTTACAGATTCTCGCGTGGATACTACTCCCACCTTCCTGGGCAAGGGCACCACCCTTCTCCAGTTGTCCTATATCGTGATGGTGATATTCCTGAGTTCCCGTCACGTCGATCCCACCCTCATGCTGCCCCTCTTGTTCGGCATGGTCTCCTTCACGCTATTATCCGGGTTGCATTATCTCTACCGAGGCTATCGGCACACGAGTGCGATCAGCAGCTAAGGCTCTGTATTGCTTAAGCATGCGTGCCTCATCGCCTGCAGAGATTGTGCATTTGTTTGACAGGTCTTAGGGTGGCCAGTAGACTCACCTGGTAGGTATTCCCCTCAGTCTACAACCGGCCAGGGCGATGGCCACATCGAAGGGTGAGAGTTGCGTATGGCTACCTTTGCGTATGTTGGACGAACTAGATCGGGAGCCGTCAAGAAGGGTGAGTTGAGCGCTAAAACCCGAGATGAGGCGGTGGATCAACTCCGCAAGCAAAGCGTTGTCGTCACGAGCCTTGAGCAAAAGAAGGGGGGGACGGGTGGATTCAATCTCAATATTAGTTTTGGATCTGGTCTGACAGACAAAGATCTAGTCGTATTTACGCGGCAATTTGGCACGATGATCAATGCGGGCCTGCCCTTGGTGCAGTGTCTCGAAATTCTCTCGACCCAGTCTGAAAATAAAGTGCTGAGAGAGGCGATCGGGGAGGTGAAGATCCAGGTGGAAGCCGGCTCGACCTTTTCGGACGCCTTACGTCGCCATCCTAAAGTCTTCGACGATCTCTATGTCAACTTGGTGCATGCAGGTGAGGTCGGTGGCCTGCTCGATACGATCTTGACGCGTCTCGCTAAATACATCGAGAAAGCGATGAAACTCAAAGGGCAGATCAAGTCTGCCATGGTCTATCCGGCTTCGATTCTCGGTGTTGCAGTGGTTGTGATCACCGTCTTAATGGTTTGGGTCATTCCGATTTTCGCAAAAATGTTCAGTGAATTGTCCGGAGGAAAGATGGGGCTACCGGGTCCTACGCAGTTGGTCCTTGATGCCAGCAATGCGTTTACGTCCTATTGGTACGTGTTGTTTGGGAGCATTGGAGCGGTTGTCTTTGGCATCAAGAAATACTATGCGACCGCCCAGGGACGAAGGGCTATCGACAAGTTCCTTCTCAAGACGCCGGTGTTTGGGGACCTGATCAGGAAGGCCTCGGTAGCCAAGTTTACACGCACCCTTGGAACTCTGCTTGCGAGTGGAGTGCCTCTGCTGGACGGCTTGACCATCTGCGCAAAGACTGCGGGCAACAAGATTATTGAAGAGACGTTGGTCAACGCTCGCGTCAGTATCAGTGGCGGAAAGACCATCGCCGATCCCCTGGCTGCAAGCGGGGTCTTTCCGAAGATGGTTACGCATATGATCGCCGTCGGTGAATCAACTGGCGCGTTGGATGCCATGCTGGGAAAGATTGCAGACTTCTACGAGGACGAGGTCGATCAGGCAGTCTCTTCACTCACGTCGTTGATGGAACCTATCATGATGGTGTTCCTGGGAATTGTGATTGGGTTTATCGTGATCGCGATGTACCTCCCAATCTTCAAAATGTCGGAGGCGATTGGCTAGAGGTCGGCGTTCGGTTGCGATCCACTCAAGAAATTGAGGTATTCTTCATTGCTGCAAAAGCCCAATGCCTTTACTGAACGAACCATTCCCCTCCTCGACTAAGATACAATGACATGGTTTCCCACCCCTTGTCTGTGGAGAATGAACGGGCCGCGTCTCACTTCAGAGTTCATCCTTCTCCCACAGTGGCCTTCCACTCATGAATGATTTGCGCGCAAGACTGAATTGGATCATGGGGCTTCGGATAGCCCTCGTGACCCTGATGCTCGGCCTGTCTCTCGCCTTCCAAGTCGCAAAGGGCGGGCGGGTCGAAACATTCTACACCCTGATTATTGTCACCTACGCCCTGACGATCCCTTCCTCCCTTCTGCTTCATACCCTTACCGCACCAGTCGCCCTTACGATATTTTTTTGGGTGCAGGTGGGAATCGACTTCCTCCTTGAGACGGTGCTTGTCGTCAGGACGGGGGGGGTTGAGAGTCCCTTCGCGGTGCTGTATGTCATGACGGTGGCGGTCGCCAGCCTTGTCCCCCGTCGGCGGGTGGGTCTTCTCGCGGCCTGTTGCTGCATCATTCTGTTTGGTCTCTTAACAAACATTCAACTGTATGGTCTTGTTGAGGAGTGGGGGTGGCTGCCGCCGAGTCGGCTGACTGCGCCTGAAACATTCCAAGCATTCGGCGTCTATGCCCTCGCTCTTCTTGTCGTCGGGATTCTTGGCGGAACCTTAGCCGAACAGCTTCAGCGGGCGGATCAATCGTTGCGCGAGAAGGAACAGGGACTGACTCGCCTCCAAGTCTTTCACGAGAATATCATCCACAGCATCAGCAGCGGCGTATTTACAGCAGATGCCGTGGGGTGCATCACCTCGTTCAACCCAGCGGCACAGGAAGCGACCGGATACATGATCACTCACGTCGCCGGGCGTCCCTGGCGCGAAGTCTTCAACTGGTATCCTAGCCAACAATCAGACGAACAACTCAATAGCGCCCTGTCGACGACGGCACGATTTGAAGTGGAATGCAAAAGGGCTGACGGCAATCGTCTGATTCTCGGCATGACCCTTTCCCCATTGCACGAACAGGGGAGGCAGACAGGCCTGGTTGGCGTGTTCAAAGATCTGACACAGATTCGGGATCTCGAAGAGGAGATGCGGCGCAAGGATTGGTTGGCGAGTTTGGGTGAGATGTCTGCCGGGATGGCCCATGAAATTCGGAATCCGCTTGGCGCATTAGCTGGCGCGATGCAAATGCTTCGGAAAGATGCCACGGGAGACGAAACCAATTGTCGGTTGATGGACATTGCAATTCGGGAGGCGACTCGGCTCGACAACATCATTACTGAATTCCTGCAGTATGCACGTCCGCCGGCCCTCAATCTTGCAGAGCACGACCTCAATAAAGTACTTGCCGAGACGCTCGATCTCGTTCAACATGAAGCGCGAACACGTTCGTGCATCAAAATTGTTACGTCCCTGGCAACCGGGGCGCTCATAGCCCTGGTCGATCAAGATCAGTTCCGGCAAGTCTTTTGGAATATGGCGACGAACGCGTTTGAAGCGATGCCGGAGGGAGGACAGTTGACGATCTCGACGAACTGCCGCCACGTCGATGTCGGCGGCCGCAAAGGGGATGTTATTGAAATTGCGTTTCAAGACACTGGAGAAGGTATTCCGAAACAAAACCTCGACAAGATCTTTCTTCCGTTTTTCACGACGAAGAAAGAAGGGTCGGGGCTGGGTCTCGCAGCTGTGCATCGCATTGTCGATCTGCACGGGGGGTGGATCAAGGTTGAAAGTCAGGAGCGTCAAGGCTCACGGTTTGTCGTATGTATGCCGCGTTCCGGGGATGCCGGGGTGCGGTTGTGGCATGAGGGACGGACGCCGTGGAAAAGATACTAGTTGTTGATGATGAGAGGGGTCTGCGTGAAGTCCTGAGCATCATGCTCAAACGCGCGGGCTATGCCGTAACCGAAGCGTCGGATGGCGAAGAGGCCATCGGTCATATAAGCAAGGAAATCTTCGATCTCGTCATCACCGACCTCCGCATGCCGAAAGCCGATGGTATGGCGGTGCTGAAGGCGGTGAAGTCGTCTTCTCCTGAAACCGTGGTCCTCGTCATTACGGCGTTTGCTACCGCGGACTCGGCGGTCGATGCGATGAAACAGGGCGCATACGACTACCTGACAAAACCGTTCCAGGTCGATGAAGTGCAGTTGATCATCCGTAATGCCCTGGAGAAGCGGCGTCTCTCGACGGAAAATATTTTATTAAAGCGCGAAATGGCGAGTCAATCGTCGTTTGCGCAGATCGTCGGCCAAAGCGAGAGCATGCAGAAGGTGTTCGACGTGGTGCGCAAAGTCGCGGACGCCAAGAGCAATGTGCTGATTTGTGGGGAAAGCGGAACGGGAAAAGAATTGGTGGCGCGCGCGATTCACTACAACAGTGCCCGGAGTCCAATGCCTTTTGTAGCGGTGAATTGCAGTGCAGTGCCGGAGACGTTGCTCGAAAGCGAACTCTTCGGGCACATGAAGGGGTCCTTTACCGGTGCGATGGCCAATAAGGCGGGGTTGTTCGAGGTTGCTAATGGCGGCACTATCTTTCTGGATGAAATCGGCGATACCACCCCCACGATTCAAGTCAAGCTG